>Ga0209369_1000130_pt1:0-165000 | contig 166034 bp, 161 predicted proteins | sample EBPBio142010_DNA_FD_185865 | JGI IMG/M metagenome (GOLD analysis project Ga0209369, IMG submission 185865) | Wastewater treatment Type I Accumulibacter community from EBPR Bioreactor in Madison, WI, USA - Reactor 1_10/4/2010_ DNA (SPAdes)... | ecosystem: Engineered > Bioreactor > EBPR...
TGATTAAAGAAGCTGTAGAGATCTACAACAACGAAAGATTGCATTGGAGCCTCAACCTAAAAACACCGCAACAAGCTCATAATGAATTTAATACACAAATATACAAATCATATCGTAAAAAATCAGCATGATGTTGTTGGTGAAAAAAATGGAAGAAATTGTGGGAAAATCTGTTGGCATAAACCTTGGATATTTTTCCATAATTTATTCCGAAACTAATATCGAAAATTCCTATTTTTAAATCGTGAAAAAAAACAAAATATTAACCCAAAAAATGTCAACCTATTTCAGGACATGACACAAGACACATAGAATATCAAAATAATAAACGCTGATTCCCTTTTTGAAATCAGCGTTTATTTAAATACTTTAAAATCACATTAGGATTTGATTGGTTTTTAACCACAATCGATTGACTTTAAACTAATAATTAAATTCTTCTTACTTTAACAGCAGCCAAGCCTTTCTGACCTTGTTCTGTATGGAAAGAAACTTTATCACCTTCTCTGATATCATCTATCAAATTTGAAGTATGAACAAAAATTTCTTTACCTGTTTCTTGAATTGTAATAAATCCAAAACCTTTTGAATCATTAAAAAATTTCACTGTACCTTCTTGCATAATAATTACTTTTATAAGAGAATTTATTATTTTAAACTCTCATATTCTTATCAACTTAACGTGTGATATTTAACGTTTAATAAAATGAGACTAAAATCAATAATAAATTGAATATATTGAAAGTAAAAATCAAAAGGGGGTAAAATACAGTAATTTAAGAAGTGTTTGGCTTTACGCCAAAAATTTAAAAATAAAGTAGATCAAACACTCTAGTTTGTAACTTATAATATATCATCTCTGATATTAGCGCAAATATACTAAAATAAAATTACTCGTGCAAATAAATTAAATAAAGGTTATTTATCATTAAAAATCAATTTGTACTACAGCTAACATCGTATTGGCAAAAAACGGGGTGAATACTGTCTTTGAGAACTCATTTAGCAGTATCCGCAAAAAATTTTTCCTTTTACTTTTTTTGTATATTAACCTGAGTTCGGGATAAGAAATGAAATAAAATTTGCAATGAAAAGTAATAATTCGTATATTTAAGTTCTGATATTCAAATATTTAACGAATTATTACTTATGATTTTGAAAGACCAAATTACAACTATTTTTGAACAGATTGATGATTTTTGTAATTAAATGCCTTTATTTAGACGATTTTCGTAAAGATTTGTTCATCTATTGATAAGGTTGTATTAAAACATAACGGTTTTGATTCTTCTAGTTTTGTGCTATCAAAATTTGTTTATGAAGAAAGTTATATGCACAGTTTTGCTGTGCGCCTCGATGATAGTTTTTGCACAGAAAGGTACTGTCTCAGGGAATATCAATTACAATTCTCAAATTGCCCTGCCCGGAGCAAAAATTACATTAAGTCCGGGTAATATTTTTACAGTTTCAGATGAGCATGGTAACTTCGTGTTTTTGAACGTTCCTTCCGGAAATTACACGCTTAATGTGGATTATATAGGATATGGTCAAAAAGAAATTCCGATCTCTGTAGATTCGGACAAGAATACCAAACAGAACATTGTCTTTACCAGAAAAGAACAGCTTATCTCAGAAGTAAAGATCAAAGGAATCGCAGTTCAGAATCAGGCCCGTGCTCTCAATAAACAAAAAAGCAACGCTAATATTACCAATGTGATCTCGGCTGATCAAATGGGAAAATTCCCCGATGCCAATATTGGTGATGCTCTAAAAAGAGTCCCTGGAATTACTATGCAGAATGATCAAGGAGAAGCCAGAGATATTATCATCAGAGGTTTGGCTCCTGAACTTAACTCTGTAACCTTAAACGGGAACAGAATTCCTTCAGCAGAAGGTGATAAAAGAAATGTGCAGATGGACCTTATACCGTCGGATATGATCCAGATTGTTGAGGTCAATAAAACATTAACTTCCGATATGGACGCTGACGCTATTGGAGGATCGGTAGATTTAATTACCAGAACTGCAGCAGCAAAAGAAAGAATTTCAATTTCAACAGCTTCCGGATACAATCCTATTCGTTCAAAAGCATTATTTGCCGATAGTTTTGTATATAGCAACAGGTTTGCAGGAGGAAAATTAGGATTGGTTCTAAACGGTTCTTACAATAATAACGATTACGGCTCTGATAATGTAGAAGGCGTCTGGACAAAGGACGATGCCGGAAATGTTTATTTAGAGGAAATGGATATCCGAAAATATGATGTAAAACGTGAAAGAAAAAGTATAGGAACCGATCTTGACTATAAATTTAATGAGAAGAATAACATCAGGATTTCAGCCCTATACAATTGGAGAGACGATTGGGAAAACAGATACCGACTGAGAATAAAAGATATTGAACCTATATATTCTGATGCTGCAGAAACGAATATTTCTGGATTCAGTGCAGTATTAGGACGAGAGACAAAAGGCGGAATCAATAATAAATTAAATGATGCAAGGCGTCTTGAAAGACAGATTATGCAAAATTATTCCATCGTCGGAAATCACGTCATTGGCAGCAAGCTGGAAATGGATTGGGGTGCATCTTATTCAAAAGCAGAAGAGCAAAGACCTGAAGAAAGATATATTTCATACGAAGCTGAAACCGCAGATAATGGAGAAAGCATCAAACTGGGAAGCAACTTTTTGACAAAAAAACCAATGTTTACCTTTCAGAATCAGGTAGGTCCCAATCAATATGCATTAGACGAATTGACACAACAAAATGGAATTACTTACGAAGAAGAGATCACAGGAAGATTGAATTTCAGAGTTCCTTTTTCGATCATTGAAAATCAAAAAGGCCGTTTGAGATTTGGTGGGAAAGCAAGATTAAAATTTAAAAAACGCGAAAATGACTTTTCCTCCTATGAACCGACCGGAAATTTCATGGACAACTTAGGTCAGGCTGATCTTGTCAACTGGAACGGACGTTTTAATCCTAATTCCGGTTATGCACCTGGCTTTTTCGCTAGCAACACTTACTTAGGAAACCTTAATTTAAATTCTTCGGCGTATTCGCAATCCAGTGAACCTTCAGAATTCCTTTCAGAAAATTATTCGGCAAATGAAAAAATTTACGCGGGATATCTAAGATGGGATCAAAGTTTCACCGATCAGCTATCAATGATTGTGGGAGTAAGAGTTGAAAACACACAGATCGACTACACAGGCAACGTGGTAGAAGACGAAGAAAATCTTACAGGAAGCAGAAGTATCGAAAATCAATATACCAACTGGTTGCCAAGTATTGCTTTTAAATATGCGCCCAATAACGATTTGGTATTAAGAGCAGCCTACTCCACTGCCTTGGCGAGACCTGGTTATTTCAAGATATCTCCGTACGTAAACATTTTACCAAATGACCGAGAAGTTTCAGCGGGAAATCCTGATTTGAAAGCTTCATACGCCCATAATTACGATGTGATGGCTGAATACTATTTTAAATCGGTTGGGATTTTATCTTTGGGAGGATTCTACAAGAAAATAAACAATTTTATTTACGACTACAGAGATCAGAACTTTAATAGAGAAAAATTCTCTCAATTGTTTCCTGAAATTGAAAATAGCTTAGAAGACGGCGAGAATTACACTTTGGTTCTTCCGCAAAATGGTGAATCGGTTCAAGTTTACGGTTTTGAAGCCGCAATTCAGAGGCAGCTTGATTTTCTACCAGGCTTTCTTTCTCACTTTGGAATTTACTTAAATTACACATACACAAAGTCAAAAGCGAAGGGCGTATATAATGCAGACGGAGATGTTCGAACTAATGTGATGTTACCGGGGACGGCACGTCATATGTTTAATTCATCTTTATCGTGGGAGAATAAAAAGTTCACAGCAAGATTGTCTCTCAATCATGCAGCTGTGTATCTTGATGAGTTTGGGTCTACAGATTTTGAAGATAGATATTATGACAAGCAGACTTTTTTAGATGCTAATGTTTCTTATGCAATTACAAGCTTTATGAGAGTTTTTGCAGAAGCCAATAACTTGACCAACCAGCCGTTACGTTACTATCAGGGTGAAAAAAACAGAACCATGCAGATGGAATATTATAAGCCAAGATATACGCTGGGATTAAAATTTGATTTTTAAGAAAATGAATAAAAGAATATATATATGAAAAGAAGTTTTGTTGTGCTTGGAATGTTGACTTTGTTGACATCCTGCTCAGTATTGAAAAAGAACAAAAATGCTTTAAAACCCGACATCATTACAGAAAAAGTGATGTTCGATACTGATGATCCAGCAATATGGATAAATCCTGATGATGCCTCAAAAAGCATTATTGTGGGAACAGATAAGCTGACTGATGGGGGATTATATGCATTTGATCTTGAAGGGAAAATTATCAATAAAGTAACAGGACTTGGTCGTCCAAATAATGTTGATATTGGTTATGGACTTTCTTTGAATGGCAAATTAGTGGATTTTGCTGCAGTTACTGAAAGAGACACCGATAAAGTAAGAATTTATTCATTACCGGAATTAAAAGAAATTGGCGAATTTTCAGTATTCGATGGTGAAGAGCTTCGTTCACCGATGGGGATTTCTGTGTACAAAAATCCCGAATCAAAAGAGGTTTATGTAATTGTAGGAAGAAAAACTGGTCCGAGTGATAAATATTTGTGGCAGTATAAACTTTCTGATAGCGCAGGTAAAATAAAAGCAGAGGTCGTTAGAAAATTTGGACAGTTTAGTGGATTAAAGGAGATCGAAAGTATTGCTGTAGATGCAGAATTAGGGTTGATCTACTATTCTGATGAGATGTACGGAGTTCATGTTTACCATGCAGATCCAGCAAAAGGTGACCAGCAAATTTTATTATTTGGAAAGGGAGATTTCAAAAGAGATATTGAAGGGATTTCTATTTACCCGACAGCTCCCGGTAAAGGATATATTTTGATTTCCAATCAGCAGGCAAATACTTTCAATGTTTATCTGAGAGAAAATCCTGCAAAAGGGAAAATTGCAGAAATTCCGTTCTCGACTAGTGAAAGCGACGGTTCGGAAGTTACGGCAGTAGCTTTAGGGGAACGTTTTCCAAAAGGCGTTTTTGTAGCAATGAGCAATGGTAAAGTCTTCCATTATTACGATTGGCGTAAAATAGAAGAGCAAATAGAAAAAGCAAAATAGTTTTTGACACTATCCCGTAAAGTGTGTAAGTTGAAAAGTTAGGGCTTGGATTTTATAATCTGAGCCTTTTTTCAAAAATAATCATAAATTGGTTCAAAACGATGCCCCAGTTTTGGATGGGCATCTTCCACTTTTTGGTAGCTTCTTTTAAAGCCAGGAAAACTAACTTCATTACCGCATCATCCGTTGGAAAAGACATTTTGTTTTTGGTGTATTTCCTGATTTTTCCGTTGAGATTTTCAATTAAATTGGTGGTAGAGATGATTTTGCGGATTTCGATTGGGAAATCAAAAAATACGGTGAGTTCGTCCCAATTGTTTCTCCAGGACTGTATTGCGTACAGATATTTGCCTTCCCATTTCCCTGCAAAGTCTTCCAAAGCGGCTTTGGCGGCTTCTTTTGTAGGAGCGGTGTAAATGTGCTTCATGTCGGCAGAAAACTCTTTTATGTCCTTCCAAACCACGTATTTGCAAGCGTTTCTAATTTGGTGAACCACACAGATCTGGGTTTGAGATTCTGGGAAAACCGAGCGAATAGTCTGGGTAAATCCGTTGAGATTATCGGTGACGGTAATCAAGATATCTTCCACGCCGCGAGCTTTTAAATCGGTTAAAACGCTCATCCAAAAGCTGGAGCTCTCGTTCTTTCCAAGCCACATGCCAAGAACTTCCTTTCTGCCTTCACGATTGAGTCCAACGGCAAGATAAATGGTTTTGTTGATGACTTTGGAGTTTTCCCTTACTTTAAAAACAATTCCGTCCATCCAGACAATCAGATACAAATCATCCAATGGTCGGTTTTGCCAAGCGGTTACCTCGCCTGCAACGGCACTGGTGATTCTTGAAATTGTTGAAGTAGAAACTTCAAAATCATACATCTCACGGATCTGTTCCTCAATATCAGAAACGCTCATTCCTTTGGCATAGAAGGAGATGATGATGTTCTCCAAACCATCAATAATGTTGTGTCTTTTGGGAACTAAGGCAGGCTCAAAACTTCCTTCTCGGTCACGAGGAACTTTAATTTCGGATTCGCCAAAAGAGGATTTTATCTTCTTTGTTCCGTGTCCGTTACGATAATTTCAACTTATGGTTTTCTCGTGTTTCTCATTGTCGAGATGGGAATCTAATTCTGCATCCAACATATGCTCTACTGCCTTTTTGTGCAGTTCTTTAAAGAATGAGGTTAAATCGTCCCCATTCTTGAAGGATTTGTAGAAATCCTTGCTGTTTAGTAATTCTTCTTTGTCGATCATAACTGTATAAGGTTTAAAAATAGTAAAAAGTTATTTGGCTTCGCCGAACCACTTCGTTAGGTTTCCGAAAAATTTTTTGAGCTTTGAGGGCTCAAAATTTTTCAGAATAACTTTTCAACTTACACAGTTTGTGAGATACTACCTTTTTTCATAAAAAACTTTTCCTACACGATTTATATGCTCAAGAAGTTCCGGATTTGATATTTGCTCTTTAAGGCTAACATCAAATTCATAAGGCAAAAGCAAATCATCAAGTTGTAAAACAAGGTTCAGCAGATCCTTTTGAGATAAATTATTTCCAACAAGTGTCAAATCAATATCAGAATAAGGTTTGTAGTTGCCTTTAGCCCGAGAACCATATATTATCACCTTGAAAAGTTCAGGAAACAAGACGAATATTTCGCTAATCTGCTTGATTTCATCTTCAGCCAATCCAAAGAGGTCATTATTCAAATAAATTTCCTTGTTCACCACTTCTTAGACTTTCCATTTTGTTTTCAAATTTCTCAAATTCTTTTTGATATAAGAAAATGATGTCTTTCATAATTTCGTTAGCCGTATCTTCATCATAGGTATGTGAAGAAATAGTTCGGCTTTTTATCATTTGCATCCAAATATGACCATTTTCAACTAAGGACACCTGTGCTGAATATCTTACCGCATCTCGACTTCCTTTTATTTCTGTATTACCTTGAAATTCCGCATAATCTTTCATTACGTTCCAAGCAAGCTCGAATGTAAACTCAAAGCTTTGAATAAGCCCTTGTTTCAAAATGTTCGCAGTTGAAAAGAAAAGGTCTTCAAAATCTTCTTCTTCCAATTCCCAATCAATTTCTTCTTCATCTTTAATGTATTGAATATTTTCGTTCAAAAGTCTTAATGCCTTGCGAAAATTACGGAAGCGCTGATGCCATCTTATATCCTGCATACTTTATAAGAAATGTTAGATACAAATCGTATTGTTGAATATGTTGTCAAATATAAGGATAATTGCAGAACTGCGACATCAATCAAACATAAAAGAATCTTAAATAAACTCTTAAAAAAATCCTGGAACAGGAGAAAGATAGGGTGTATACTTTTTAGCCTCCTGACCAGGAAAATTTCTAGCCAAATATAATACAATTAAGTTAACGCGCACCATCGTGCGCATTTTTGTTATAAGCATTGCTTTTATTTGTTTCCATGAGCAATGTGAATTGGAGGGTGTGCCAATATATCTATGAAAAATGGATTATAAAATCTGTTTCTCAAAGAGCATTTGCATTGGACCATGATATCGAAGAAAGTGTTGTTCGAAAAATAAAACGTGCCGCTTTGAACAAAGATGAATACAATTATTCCATTCCGGTAAGTACGCTTAAGAAAATTTGTGATGGGGAGGAGATTTCTTTAGCAGAGTTTTTTAGTAGAGTGGAATTGTAACACTAATTTTTATGCTACACACATTTTCATTATCAATAACTTAAACTGATACTTCTGTTATAGTCTTAATTTGACTAGTTTTAAACTTAATTTCCAATACTTCTTGAAGTTTTGACATATCCTCTCCTATTTTTCTATCAAGCAGTTTTGCATAATGTGGTGTCATTTTTAAACTAGAATGTCCCAGCATTTTATTCACTGTCTCCAAAGGAACTCCATTATTTAACGTTACTGTTGTGGCAAAAGTGTGACGTGCTGTATGAAAAGTAAGATCAAAACCTATTTTACAGAAATCTGAAATTTCCTTTAGGTACTCATTCATTTTCTGGTTGCTTAGAATTCTTCATTCAAACATTTGGGATGATTTTGATATCTCTGAATAATTTCTTCAGCAATTGGCAAAATAGGAAGTCGCACTTCAATCTTCGTTTTTGTTCTTTTGGTCAGTATCCAACGACAGCCATTTATTCCAACATAAATATTGTCAATGGAGAGTTTCTGAATATCCACATAAGCCAAACCCGTATAACAACTGAAAAGGAAAATGTCGCGTACTAATGTTAGTCGTTCTGTTTTGAATTGCTTAATCTGAATGGACAATAATTGATTTTCGTCCAGAAAATCTGGGGTAACCGGCGTGAGTTTTGATTTATAATTGATAAACGGATTCTTCTGAATCCAGTAATTAGCCATACAGATGTTAACAATTTTCTGAAAGTTCTTGATGTATTTAACTGCAGTATTGTTTGCACATTTTTGAATGGTTCTCAGCCAAAATTCGTAATTGCTCACAAATGCCGTATTAATTTCACGAACATCTATATCTTCAAGATTATACTTCCATTTAAGAAATTCAATGGTGTGTCGAAAAGAAGTTTCATAACGCTCCCAGGTTCCGTATGCAAATGATTTTCCGATAAGAGCCTTCATTTGATTGTTATGATCTTTAAAAACCTCCATTAAGAATGTCTTCTTTTCATCAATACCAAAATAACGGTTTTTGAGTGATTCACAGGTTATTTCTTTATTTGCTAGAGCGAGTTCATTATTACACTGAAGAAGTTTCAATCGGATGGTATCCAAAAAAGCATTAACAGTTTTAGCATGATTCCCTGTTCCAGAAAGTTTACCTGCCTTGGAATTCCAAGATGAGGTAACGATAGTTTGACCTATTGAAAGTTCGGTTCTTTTTCCGTTCATAGTAATTCGCAAGTAGATAGCGGAGCGTTCAGAATTCCCTTTGGTTTTTTTTGGATAGAAAAGTAGGCTGTAGTTGTTCATTTTGTGGTGACTTTGAGGTTAAATTTAATTTTGAACCAGATCGCCTGCAAGATGTTCAATCTTTGAAACAATCCTCATAAAGGCAGTTTACAAAAACAGCGGTGAGTAGTTGCATATTTTTCTGGTACTCACCGAATGAAGCTTATCAAGATTGTAATTTTTTGGTATTTTTTGAAATGTTAAAAAAAGAAAACCCTTTAAAATAAATGTTTTAAAGGGTTTTTTAATCTTTTGATTATCTTTTTGCAGAAAGGAAGGGATTCGAACCCTCGATACAGTTACCCGTATACTACCTTTCCAGGGTAGCTCCTTCAACCACTCGGACACCTTTCTAAATTGGTTGGCAAAAATAGTCTAAAATTTCTAAAAATCAAAAAATATCTGTAAATCTGTTCAAATTAACTTCTGGATAAAGTTCTTTTCCATACTCAATATGATCAAAAAGATGTTGGGAAAAATAACAGCCATTTAAAATTCCACGAGCTCCCAATCCGTTAAAAACATAAAAATTTTTAAATTTCGGATGACTTCCCAAAATAGGTTTCCTGTCTTTCACCGTAGGTCGGAATCCAAAATTAACTTCCTTAATTTCAAAATCAAAAGGATAAAATTCTGATAGACCAGAACTTAGTTGATGAACTGCGCTATTGTCAATCTTATTTTCCACATTATCGCGATCATACGTTCCTCCATAATAATACCATCCAGTATTCAAAGGAAATAAAAAATGTTTCTTTTTTATGATTACATTATCTATCAAATCCCTCTTCAATTTCACTTTCAAATGATGACCTTTATTTGGCTGAACCGGAATATTATTAAAAAAAGGATTTTTTAATACTCTTATTCCTTCACAAAATACCAAATTTTTAAAATGTATGTTTTTATAGGTATTTAATTCAGGTTTCAATTCAGAATAAACAAACTCTTCATCAATAATTGAATCATTTTTTTCAAAATAATTCGTTAATCCATTAAAAAAACCATATACATCAAGTCTTGAAGAATGCTTTACTTGTCCGGTTTGGTGGGGATTATTAATGATACTTAAACTTTTAAATTCATCATCCAAAAATTCATTCAATACAGAATTTTGAGATTTTTTGAGCCATAAATTCCTTTCATTTTCATCATGAAAAACACGATGAATGGGAGAATCTATTCCAAAGTTTGTTCCTATATAGCTTTCAATTTCAGCTAATGTTTTTTGTAAGAAATCAATTTGTTCTTTGGCTTTCCAAAATGTGGTAAATTTCTTTAAAACCACAGGATTGATAACGCCCGCTGAAACCTGAGAAGCTCCTTTATCAGATGATGAAAATAATATAAAGGATTTTTTATTCTTCACTAATTGATGTGCGAAAAAAAATGATGCAAAACCATTTCCAACAATAATATAATCTACTGATTTTGTCATAATAAAAAACCTGAGCAAAAATACTCAGGTTTTATCATATTAACAATGTGTAAATTTAATAATTCCACATTTCGTTTTCCATTTCAAGGATTTCTCCTTTGATCTTATTGCTTTCTTCAATTTGCTGATCTGCATTTTGAGGAATGTAATCTTTAATAGATCCATCTCCTAAACCAGCTGAAGATTTATAAATCACAGAAGTATATTTACGGTAGTTTAATAAATCATCAAAACTTTGTTCAGCGGAAGAATTTTTTCTGTTATAAGCTAAATTATTAGCTAAAACTTCTCTTGCATCCGGATAGAAAATCCAGAAAAGATCCACCAGTTCATCAGCACCTTCCAAAGGAATTCCGTTCACTCTTTGTGCAGCCATTGTAGGATCTGGACCCATTGCAGCAATTCCTAAAGGTCTGTACTTCAATTCGCCATCTCTTCTGTCAATAAACCACATCCCCATCATTTTAATCATACGGACTTTATCATTCGTAGTTTCGAAAACATCGGTATATCTGCGGATTTCATCTTCAGTAAGCTGTTTTCCGGATTCGATAATATCCAAAGCTTCGTCCGCTAACTTTTCGTATCTCAACTTTCTTACGATTCCTTCTTTATCAAGTCTTGTAGTGAAGTTCTCATCATCATATACTTCTTTAAAATCACCATTTAGAGCAGATTGTAAAAGAACGGTATAAAGCGATTTGTTCTGCGCAGAGAAAGATTCCGTATTGTTATAATAAAAAGGCTGATTAATTTTATCATTAAGGTCGATAAGTTCCCATACATATACCGCTTTTAGAATGTCTTTTTCATTAACATATCCGTAAGAAAGTGGTGTTACTTTTTTAGAAACAATACTATCACCAACTTGAATGGTTTTTTCATCAAGCATTCTTCTGAACTCTTCGGGAGATTTAGCATTCAGAATAGTTTGGGAAAACATGATTCCTGAAACTACTACCGCAAGTGTGCTAAAATATTTTTTCATATTGATAAGAAATTTTGCTTTTTATTAATTACTGAACATTGATCATTACAGCTGCTGCTTCTCTTCCTGGTGCTACAGGAATTCCTGCTGCTGTATATTTAATTCCGTAAATATACACCACATCACCTGATCTTAGGTTTTTAACGGCTCCTCCTGCTGCTGATAAATCGTTACCCGTAACCGGAATTGCACCTCTTCCAGGAACTTTCAACAAGAAACTTGTTACATTGAAAGTTACAGGGAAATCGAAATCCGGAATGGCTGCCGTTAACAACTGCTTGTCAATTGAAGAAGCAGGTAAATTTACAACATTTTTACCTCTAATTAACCCTTGTGGCGGTGGAACAGGTTTTACTCTGAAATCAAATGTTTTCGAAGTTGTTCCTCTAGGACCACTACCGGAAATAGTTAATTTCACAACGCTTGTTGCACCTGGAACTACAATCCATTTTCCTGCACCAGCAGATTTTACAGTGGCTCCTGAAGCTGTTAAAGACAATCTTGAATTATCCACTCCTAAGATACTACCAGAAATTGGGTTATCAAGATTACGGTACATTACGTTCATCTTATCTGCAGAAACTACAGCACCTGTTTCATATTTTACTTCTTGTGGACCTGCAATAACATTATAAGTATGGGTATAAGGGAAAGTTTGTGTAGAACCATCTGCCATTTGTATAGAGATATTTCCACCAATAGTTTTTTCTCCTAAACCGGAAGTATTCAAACCGATAAATCCTTTTCCATTTTCCTGTCTTGAAACTCCAGAAATACTAATCTTATTACTGTTGGAGTAAGAAGCTAAATATACGGTTGCTTCAGCAGGTTTTCCTTGTACAACATCAGTTGGAGCTTTTACAACAGCGTCATATAAACTGAACTTAATTGTAGCGTCCACTTTTTCCTGAAGCATCATTGCTAATGCATCAGACTGTACGTTTCTTGCATCATTTTGGATAATTTCCAAGTTTGAAATGGCTGCAATAAGAGGCTGATGATAAAATTTATTAATTAACCATTTTTTGTCATTAGGTGATTTACCTTGTGGATAATCTGTAATTAATGAATTGTTAGCTCTATCTACTAAACCTTTCATAGAAGCGTTACCTCCAAAAGTTTGGTTAATGTAATTTCTTACATCATCCATTCTTTTTTTAAGTTCTTTCGCATTATTAGATTCAGAGTTTTCATCCCCATCTATAAAGAAGTAAGAAGTGGTAGCTTCGTTGCTGTTTAAAGGAGCAAAGTTTTCGCTAACATCTCTTGGTTGCTTTGTATCAGGATCAATATCGAAAAACTCAGAATCTTTTTTCAGCTTACTTTTAATACCTTCAGCATGTGCCACTAAATCATCAATCTTTGATTTCATAACCTGATATTGCGACCAAGGAGTTGCATAAGTATCAGGAACTGCAGCGGCTTTAGCTTCTAAAGTTTGCTCAAAAATCTGCGTATTTTTATTTTCAGTAAGTAACCTTGTTTGATTTAAAGACTGGGTAGATTCATAGTATGAACGGATAATCTCCTGATCGATATTCATTGCCATCATTGCAATGAACACCAGATACATCAGGTTGATCATCTTTTGACGTGGAGTCTGTTTTCCTTGTGCCATTTTCTCTTTTCTTTTTTAAATTTGATTAATAGGAAATGTTAGGAATTAAGACTTCATTGCTGTCAACATACCTCCGTAAACTCTGTTAAGGTTATTTAGGTTAGCTGTTAAACCTTGTAATTCTTCGTTAAACTTATTTGAATGTTCAGCAGATTTTTCAAGATCTGCAACATATTTTCTGTTAAATTCAGATTGTCTTTGTCCGTCAGCAAGTTGCATTGCATACAATTGATTCATGCTTTCCATGTGCGCAGCAGCTCTGTTCAACTGCTCATTATATTTGTGTGTAGATGCAGAAACATCAACAGTTTGATTAATTTGATCTACTGAATTTGAAAATTTATCAATTCCTGTTCTTAGTCTTTCAAACAAGCCAACATCCAATTTAGCATCTTCCAACATTTTGTCCAGTTTAGAAGAAAGTGAGTTTTCCATTTCTGCAAAATAATCTACTTTATCAGAAGTATTGGAATGTAGTGGATTTGGTTTTGCATGCTTGTCCAACAATTCTGGATATACATTTTCCCAAGCATAACTTTCTTCACTTTTAGGTGGGTCGAAGGCGAAAATAATGAAAATGATAGCTTCGGTAATAAGACCTACAGTAAGTGCAACGTTACCTGTAATTGGTCCGAAACTCATGTGAGTAATTTTAAGCCATGCTCCTAAAATAACGATAGCAGCACCAAATGAATAAACAAAGTTATAAATTCCGTCCTTTGTTGCAAAAACTCTTCCGATCATGTGATTATAGTGTATTTAAATTTTTAATTTTCTTGATTAGTTTCTTCTTCTTGGTTTTTGTGCAGCTTCAGGAATATCCTGAACTGTTCTGAAACCGATGTAACTTCTGGCAGAATCTTTTGCTTCCCAATCTCTTGCACCAGTCATCAAAAGATATCCTATATCTTTCCAAGAACCTCCTCTTACCGATTTTTTGGTATCTACCTGGTTTTTAGTTGATGGATTTAAAGTTGAAGTAAATCCGTAGTCTGCATTATTGAATTGAGATTCTGTCCACTCTGCTACATTTCCAGCCATATCATAAAGACCATAACCATTTTTTCTAAATTTCTTTACTGGAGCGGTATAAGTGTAAGTACCTAATTTTTCATCTTCCATGTAATTACCTCTTTTGGGTTTAAAGTTTGCCAAATAACAACCTCTATCATCCATTAAATAAGGACCACCCCAAGGATAAGTAGCATTTTCCAGACCTCCTCTTGCTGCAAATTCCCATTCAATTTCTGTAGGAAGACGGAAATTCATTGGTTTTTGTTTTTTTCTTCTTAAACTTTGATTATAATCTGATTTAAGTTGAGATCTGAAATCACAATAAGCTCTTGCTTGATCCCAAGTTACTCCTACAACTGGATAGTCTTTGTAAGCATTATGCCAGAAATACTGCTCGAACAATGGTTCGTTATAAGCATAATGGAAATCTTTCACCCAAACTGTGGTATCAGGATATACAGCAATATTTTCTCTTTTCAAATATTTCGCACCTCTTTCATCATTGGCTATTGCGGAATTATAATCTTCCCAAGCAAAGCTATATTTCAATTTGCTTGCATCTACAATTCTTTCGTTTCCTATTCTTTGAGAAGCAGGAAGATACATTGATTCTAGAACTTCAGCATATTCAACATCTGGATAGCTTCCAGTGTTCCAATGTAAAGGAACTCTCCAGTCTAATTTTTTATTTGGATCATAACCTTCAGATCTTTCTCCTTGAGATTCCGCCCATTCTTGATAAGGTGTCAAATCTCCTTCAGCATCTTCAGTCATTTTATAAGCATAATCACTAATACTTTGTCCTCTTCCGTTACCATCTCCACCTTCACCAGCTGCTTCAGCTAAAAGTGTTCTAGCGATTGAATCACGTACATAATTTACGAAAACACGATATTCTGCGTTGGTAGTTTCAGCTTCATCAATAAAAAAAGAAGAAACTGTTACTGTTTTTAACGGTGCTCTTTCCGGTTGGTTGGTAGGATCTTCGTCTGCAAGACCTGCCACAAAAGAACCTCCAGGAATAGCTACCATACCATAAGGCCTCTCAGCTACAAAAGTTCTTGACTTTTCTCTTGGAATCAATTCTCCTTTTGTTCCTGGCTTTCCTGCGGTACTTCCACCTCCAGAACATGATACAACTGCAGTAACCGATGCTGATAGTAATAAAAGAAATATCCTTTTCATGTTAATTTTTATAATTAAGCGGTAAATATATAATTTTTTTAAGAAACTATTAAGATTTTTTTTGATAAACGAAAAAAATCTTGAATTATTTTGTTTGATTTAAATCTTATTCTACAGTAACCGATTTTGCCAAATTTCTTGGTTGATCGACATTTGCCCCTCTGTAAACAGCAATATAATAAGATAATAACTGCAAAGGAACCGAAGCAATAATTGGTGAAAAACATTCAGAACTGTTAGGAATTTCAATAACATAATCTGCTAATGCTTTTACCTGTTCATCTCCCTGATTAACTACGGCTATTACTTTTCCTTTTCTTGCTTTAATTTCTTGAACATTAGAAACGATTTTATCATAATGCCCTTCTTTAGGCGCAATAATTACAATAGGCATGTTTTCATCAATAAGGGCAATAGGACCATGTTTCATTTCTGCTGCCGGATAACCTTCTGCATGGATATATGAAATTTCTTTCAACTTTAAAGCTCCTTCTAATGCTGCAGGAAAATTATAACCTCTTCCTAAATATAAGAAATTTTGAGCATTCACAAAATCTTTAGCTATTTCCTTTGTTAAATCATGTGTAGAATTTAAAACTTCTTCTATTTTATTAGGAATGGCTTCCAATTCCGTAATTAAACGCATAAATTCTTGATTTCCAAGTTTGCCGTTATGTTTCCCTAATTTTAAAGCAATTAAAGATAATATGGTAAGTTGTGCTGTAAAAGCTTTGGTAGAAGCCACGCCAATTTCCGGTCCTGCATGTGTATAAGAACCTGCATCCGTAATTCTTGCAATGGATGAATCTACTACGTTACAAATTCCATAAATAAACGCTCCTCTTTCTTTCGCAAGTTTTAAAGCGGCCATGGTATCTGCTGTTTCACCGGATTGTGAAATAGCTATAACCACATCTTTATCTGTTATAATAGGATTTCTGTATCTAAATTCTGAAGCATATTCCACCTCAACAGGAATTCTTGCAAATTCTTCAATAAGATATTCGCCAATTAAACCGGCATGCCAAGATGTTCCACACGCAATAATTATAATTCTTCCTGCATTGTTGAACCTTTCCAAATGATCCCAAATTCCCGCCATTTTAATAATTCCTTCATCTACCAAAAGGCGTCCTCTTAAAGTATCTTGAATAGATTTAGGTTGTTCAAAAATTTCTTTCAACATGAAATGATCGTAACCTCCTTTTTCAATTTGTTCCAAACTCAGTTTTAATTCCTGAACTGATGCTTCAATTTTTGAATTATCAATGATGGATCTAATATCCACTCCATTTTCCAATGAAATGGTTGCCATGTGACCTTCTTCAAGATAAATGGCTTCTTTCGTAAATTCAACAAAAGGAGATGCATCTGATGCGATGAAATATTCTTTATTTCCAAGTCCAATAGCTAAAGGAGAACCCAATCTTCCTACCACTAATAACCCTGGAAAATCATCATGCATCACCGTAATAGCATAGGCGCCATAAACTTCGTTAAGTGCAAATCGAACTGCAGTAGAAAAATCAATTCCAGAATCTGTATCCATAAAATATTGGATCAGATTTACCAAAACTTCGGTATCAGTTTCTGAATGGAACTTAAATCCCTTTTCGGTTAGCATGGTTTTTATGGTATCATAATTTTCAATAATTCCGTTATGAACCAAGGCAATTTTACCATTATTGGATAAATGAGGATGAGAATTTCTATCGCTGGGAACCCCATGAGTAGCCCATCTTGTATGCCCCATTCCTACTTTTGCAAAATTTTTAAGATCAGAAGAAATGGAAACCAAATCGTCCACTTTTCCTTTTGTTTTAGCTACATTAAATCCGTTTTCTGAATTATCTAAGACAATTCCGGCGCTATCGTAACCTCTGTATTCAAGTCTTCTAAGACCATTGATTACAATACTATAAGCATCTTGAAACCCTGTATAACCTACAATTCCACACATATTATGTTTTTTTATTTTTTACTTTGAGCCAAAAGTTACATTGAGCTGTATTTTTTTGGAATTATTAACATCAGAACCTACTAAAACAACTCTATGCGGAGTATAGGCTCTTGAAGTTTTATAAAATCCTAAATACTGGCTGTTGGTATCCAAAAGAAAATTTCCAATATTTACTACAAAAGTTTTATTATTTGCGTTTTTCTCAATAATTTCTTTCAAGGAATTGGTAATGGTAAAATCGTAATAAGATGGCTGTTGATCTAAATTATACGCTCTTACTAAATTAAAATTTGGAGCCGTGAGAAGAGTAGTCATATCCACTAAAAACGAAGTCGCATTTTCTTCTAAAATGGTAAATGTTTCTGGCTTTGCATATTTGTTACTCCATGTTGCTTCATCGGTGTAAATTCTAATTTTTGCATCAATTACAGCAATTTTTTCATTATTGAATTTGCTCTTCAATTCAGCAATGGTAGATTCCGGAATTTTCACTCCAACACTTGGGCCTCCCATTCCTTGTGCAAATAATTTTGCATCCCCAGTTGAACTATTAGGTGTTGATGGAATAGCTGCTACCGGAGTTCCGGTTCGGTTATATTCATATTGACCAATTCTAACATTTCCAGATCCTAAAACAAATTTAAAAGTGGTTTGTGGTCTTGTGGTAGTTCCGTTATCCACTTTGTCGTATTTATAATACATCACAATTTCGCCGGCTGAAGGAGCTATATTCATAATATAACCGTCGTTTTCTTGCACAGAAATTCTAATCCCTTTAAAATGCCGAATAAATCCTGCCACATCACTAAGTTCCAAACTGCCTTCTTTGTCAATAATTTTATTTTGGAAAAAACCAGCATTCAAATTTATTCTTAAACTGGTATCGTTACTGAATAACACTGAAGAATCCGAATCTTTTGTAATACTTGAAGAATACACATTTCCGTCGAAAACTTTTGTTCCTAAAAGTGTTGAATAATTAACAATTTTATTAGAATAATAAGTGTCTGTAGTTCCTCCAAGAAAATCGGTTACTTCGTGAACATTAATGTTAAATGTAGGTACTACACCACCAATTTTCGCTTTTCCGTATTTCTTTACCGGATAAGAATTGATTACTTTCTTCGCAGCAACATTACCTTCACTGTAAATAAAATTTTCATCGGTTTTAGTTGTTACAGAATCGGAAGAATAAATTGGATTCAAAACCAAAACAACAGAATCTACCACCGCATTGGTTCCAAAAGTCGGACTGTATGAAGACATTCTCAACTGCGTTACATAAGAGGCTTTTTGCATTCCGAAATTACCTTCATCAAAAGCTCCTAAAGGAACCGTTATAAGATTTGAATGATCACTTTTTATAGAATCTTTGTTAGAAATATTAAAAGCAGTAAGATCATACTGGGTTTCATTCCCTTTAATACTGGTAAAAAATTGTTCTCCCAAATTATCCGCTTCAGGTTCACAATTTAACAAGAAAACACTTCCCAAAACAATGGCAGAAGTGATAGAAAAAATAGTTTTAATATTTTTCAACATGAAAATTTCAGATTTTTTTTAATAAATTTTAGAAATAGAATCAACATCAAGATATTCCGATTTTTCGGATGTTGTATTCTTATAGGCTTGTTCCAATGTATCATTTAAAAACTCATCCCCTTTTAAAACCACATCTACAAACTGCATACTATCGGTAACAAATTTCATAGAGCTTGGTTGCGAAATAACTTCAATATCACTGATATTATCAAATTTCAATTTTTCTCCTACGGTTTCATTTAAAGCATAATCTTCTTCATTATAAACCGAAAGCACAATTTTGGTGTTATTGAAATAGTAATCGTTTTTATAATACGTTTTAAGATATATAGGAATTAATGAAGACATCCAACCATTGAGATGAATGACATCGGGAACCCAATTCAATTTTTTGATGGTTTCTATAACCCCTCTTGCAAAGAAAATGGCTCTTTCATCATTATCTTCAAACACAGTTCCTTTATCATCTTTATAAAACTGTTTTCTCTTGAAGTATTCTTCATTATCAATAAAATAGACCTGTAAACGTTCTCCAGGAAGTGACGCTACCTTAATAATTAAAGGCTGATCCAAATCGTTGATAATAATATTCATCCCAGAAAGACGGATTACTTCATGAAGCTGAAATTTACGTTCACTAATAACACCAAATCTCGGCATAAAAACCCTTACATCATTACCTTCATTGTGCATTTTCAGTGCCATTTTGCTTACCGTTACAGCCATGTTGCTATCTTCTTGATAAGGAAACATTTCTGTAGTAACATATAAAATTTTTTGATCCGGCATATAAAATCTTTTACAACGTCTGATATTTCAGACAATATAGCTCTGCAAAAATACAAAAATTTAAACGAATTTGTTTTATTTTTATTTTTTAAGACTTTTTATGAAATGTACCTAATAATATTTCCCAATTAATTTTACGAAACAATTATTTTTGTAGTTTTACTCAACATCATTTACACTATGAAAATTTTAAATAGTAAAGCCCAACTAGAAGCTTTTATAGAAAGACAAAAAGAAATGGGCAAAAAAACTGGATTTGCTCCTACAATGGGAGCTTTACATCAAGGACATATTTCATTATACGAAAAAGCAAAAAAAGAAAATGATTTAGTGATTTCTTCAATTTTTGTAAATCCCACACAATTCAACAATGCACAAGATCTTGAAAAATATCCTAGAAATACAGAATCCGATATTTTAATTTTGGAAAAATCCGGTTTTGTGGATGCGCTCTATTTGCCCAAAGTTGAAGATTTATATCCTGAAGGTTTAAAAAGCAAGCATTATGAATTTGATGAATTAGAAAACGAAATGGAAGGAACTAGCAGACCCGGACATTTTGACGGTGTTGGAACCGTTGTTGAAGAATTATTCCGCCAAGTAAAACCGGACAATGCTTATTTTGGTGAAAAAGATTTTCAACAACTGGCTATTATCAGAAAATTAGTGAAAAACCTAAAAATAAATATCAACATTCATGGAGTTCCTACCTATCGTGAAGATAGTGGATTAGCCATGAGTTCGAGAAACGAACGTTTATCTTCAGAACAAAAAAAAGCAGCGGTCATCATTCACCAAACTTTAGTAAAAGTAAACGATTGGTTCAGAATAATTACCATTCCCGAAATCTATGCAAGAGTAAACGAAATTTTTGAAAAACAACCCGGAATGGTAATGGAATATTTTAAAATTGCCGATGAAGAAACTTTAAAAGAAACCGATTTTTTCTACAAAGACCGGCAATACAGAGCATTTATCGTGGTTTTTGTTGGCGAAGTTAGATTAATTGACAATATGCATCTCGACTAACATTTTCATATAAAATATCAAAAGCCTTCCAATTGGAAGGCTTTTGAACACCAAATCACAAAATATTAATATGAAAAAAATTTACTTTTCAGCAAATTTTTGTGACCTGGCTGGGATTCGAACCCAGGACCCATACATTAAAAGTGTATTGCTCTACCAGCTGAGCTACCAGGTCTTCTAAATTTTAAATTAATTTATCATTCATAATCTAAAATTCAAAATTTATTTTCTGTGCCTGCGACTGGACTCGAACCAGCACATCCATAGGAAACCACCCCCTCAAGATGGCGTGTCTACCAATTTCACCACACAGGCAAAAAAAAACCGTACAAGTACGGAAATTTTTGCAATTGTGACCTGGCTGGGATTCGAACCCAGGACCCATACATTAAAAGTGTATTGCTCTACCAGCTGAGCTACCAGGTCGGCCACTAATCAGCAGTATTACCTGCTTTCAAAAGTGGTGCAAAGATACGCCTTTTTTTAAATTCTCAAAATTTTTTTCGAAATTTGTGGAAATTTTTATCATGATTATTTCACTATTGGGTTACATGGGAAGTGGGAAAACACACATTGCCAAAATATTACGAGAAAAAACCGGCTTTGAATTAATTGATCTTGATAAAGAAATTTCGAAAAAAAATAAATTAACTATTGCAGAAATCTTTGAGAAAAAAGGGGAAATCTATTTTCGAAAAGAAGAAAGGGCACTTTTGGAAGAGATTTTAGCCACTAAAGATTCCTGTATACTTAGTTTGGGTGGCGGAACTCCTGCTTATTATAACAATATGGAAGTTATTAACCATAATTCCAAGAGTTTTTTTCTTAGAGCATCCGTGAAAACACTTTCTGAAAGATTATTAAGACAAAAAGAAAAACGTCCATTAATTGCTAAAATTGCCGACGAAAACTTACCCGAATTTATTGCTAAGCATCTCTTCGAGAGAAACCAATACTACAACAAAGCCCAGTTTGTCATTAATATTGAAAATAAAACTCCTGAAGAAATAGCACAGGAAATTCTATTAGAAATTAATTAATCTTCTTTTTCTTCCTGATCATCTTCTATTCCTAAGAAAAAATCATCCCAATCTGTTGGAATTTCTTTTTCTGAAGTATATTCATCAATTTCTCTTCGGTCTTTTTTTGTAGGTCTACCTTCCCCTTTATTCCGATAATAGTTTTGTTCAGATTTCCGCATTTTCAGTAAATCGTATTGCTCTTTTTCTGTTTTATCTTGTATGTGCAAAGGAACCAACTTGGCTCCAATTCTACTTTTAGGAATTTCCAAAACTTTTATTTGGTAATCAATTTGGTTTTTACGGATTTTAATAATTTCTCCAATTTTCACTTCTTTTGAAGATTTCACAGCATTTTCACCAATTTTTACTCGGTTCTTCTTTATTTCATCTGCAGCAATTGATCTTGTTTTGTAAAAACGGATGCTCCATAAAAATTTATCAATTCTCATATTTTTTTATACTTTTGCGAAACTTTATTTTAAAGCAATTTAATCATAAATTTAAAAATGAAAAAATTATTTTTATACAGTGCTGCCTTAGTTTTGTCATTAAATTCTTGTGGAGATGACGACAATTCAACTATTGAAAGAGTAAGCATTGAAACGCAAAATTCTTACGACGATCAGGCAATTCAAAAATTTTTGAATGATTGCTATTTTGATGCGCAAGGAAATGTAGAAAAATTCAGTTCCACCGATGCTTCAGATGACAATTATCCGAGTTTAGCAACTTATTCTCCTGTGAAATTAAATTCAGGTGTGGTTTATATCGTTCGTCCCAATGCACAACCTGTTACCGGAACAACGGTAAATGATACCGATATTATCAAATTGATGTCGGTTTCCTATTTTACCCAAGCTACAGAAACAGATGATGTGGTTAGTTTTGCCAACCTTTCGGTTTTTAGAAATAATATTGGCGGAACTGGCGTTCCTGAAAATGATCCTTTTTTCTACTATGCCAAGAAAAGTTTAAGAACACAATACAGCAAAGAACGAAATTATTTTGAAATCGAAGGTTTTCGTGAAGCGATCAAAAATTTTCAAAGTTTTGAAATCCCGGATTCAGACAGTTATAATCTTCAAGGCGTAATTCTGGTTCCTTCAAGAGCGGCTTATGCACGAGATGAAAATGTATTGGACGGAACAAGTTCTAAATTTCAGGATCAGAGTTTTATTTTCAATTTTCAGATTTATAAAACTTCTGCAAGACCTGCAGACCAACTTTAAAAATTATAAAAAAACCATAAAAAAAGAGATTCTCAGCGAATCTCTTTTTTTTATTTCCTTACATTTCCAAGAATATCCGGAAAATAAGTGTCCGAAAGATGCTCAAACTCATCACCCCGCATAAACATAGAAGCATCAATTTCACTATAATTTTCTTTTCCGGCAGCAGCTAACAGCTCGTTACAAGTATGCAAAGTATTTTTATGAAAATGATAAACTCTTTCGGATTTATCGGTTACATCAAGACCTTTAATCAGCATTTTATCCTGTGTTGCCACGCCTGTTGGACATTTATTGTTATTACACCGCAAAGCTTGAATACATCCTAAAGCAAACATAAAACCTCTTGCATTATTACACATATCTGCACCCATAGCAATCGCTCGCAGAATATCTAAAGATGTTAAAACTTTTCCACTGGCAATAATTTTCACTTTATCACGAACATTGTAATTTTTTAAAGTTCTGTTAACGAAAATTAATGCCGGTTCCAAAGGCATTCCTACCCCATCTGAAAATTCCGGCGGTGCAGCTCCGGTTCCACCTTCTGCTCCATCAACGGTAATAAAATCAGGATAAATTTTTAAAACATTCATTTGTACACAAATATCTTCAAATTCATGGGTGTCTCCGATACATAATTTAAAACCAACGGGTTTTCCTCCTGAAAGTTCACGTAATTGTTGCACAAACTTCAACAAACCTGCAGCGTTGGAAAAAGAAGAATGTCCTGGTGGAGAAATAATGGTTAATCCCGGTTGAACATGACGAATTTTTGCAATTTCCGGAGTATTTTTTACTCCTGGAAGAACACCACCATGTCCTGGTTTTGCGCCTTGTGAAAGTTTTATTTCAATCATTTTCACATTTTCAATTTTCGATTTTTCGGAAAAAAGTTCTGGCGAAAACTTCCCTTCTTCATCGCGGCAGCCAAAATATCCAGTTCCGATTTGCCAACATAAATCTCCTCCTTCCAAATGGTAAGGCGAAATCCCACCTTCTCCGGTATTATGATAAAAATGTCCTTTTTTGGCTCCTTTGTTCAGTGATATTTGTGCTCTGTCACTTAACGATCCAAAACTCATGGCTGAAATATTGAAAATCGATGCGTTATAAGGCTGGGAACACTGTTCATTACCTACTAAAACCCTGGGCAATTCTTCTTTGGGAGATTTTGCATAAATAGAATGTTTTATACCTTCATATTTACGGTGATTCACTTCTAACTGCGTTCCAAAAGGAACGGTATCTCCCAAATTTTTTGCTCTTCGATAAGCGGCTGAACGTTGGTTTCTCGGAAAAGGTTTTCCATCCGTTTCTCGTTCAATAAAATATTGTTGCATTTCGGGCGAAATACTTTCAAAAAAATATCTGAAATAACCTAATACTGGGAAATTCCGAAGGATTGCATGTTTGGATTGCGTCATATTGTAAATTCCTAACAAAAAAATTGAAGTTAGAAGAATTGGTATCCAATAATGCGTTTTAATTAAAAAAGCAATAACCCATGTGAAAATGAGAAGCGGAATGCCATATTTCACGAATTGATTTCTCATAAATTTATATTTTCTGTAAAATTAGTGAAGTACTAAAAATACCACTTTTATTGAAAATATAACAAAAATGATTGCCAATTTAGAAAAATATGATAAAAATATATAATCAATCACTTTCTTATCCTTAAAAGTGATTTTATTTAATTTTAAATGAAAATTGCGTTGATGATTGAATTTAAAGATTAAGCTCTAAGTTTTTATCTATCTGAAAATCTACACTTTTTCTAAAAAAACTTCGTAAGATTGATTTATAGAAACGGTTCCATCAGGAAGAATTTTTTCCAAGTTTAAAAATTCGATTTGGTTTACAGAAGAAGAATCAAAATTTTTCTGAACTCTAACATAATTTTCTGTAAATCCGAACATCTTTCCATCTTTATTTTCGTGTTCCCAAAGAATAGGAAGCGTTTTTCCCAGCTGGGTTTGGTAGAAAGCCATCTTTTTCTTTTCAGATAAAATTCTCAGCATTTTGTTACGTTTTTTTCTTTCAGAAATGGGTACAACGCCGCTCATTTCCGCAGCTTCCGTGTTTTCTCTTTCAGAATAGGTGAAAACGTGTAAATAAGTAATAGGAAGTTCATTCAAAAAATTGTAAGTTTCCATAAAAAGCTCTTCTGTTTCCCCCGGAAATCCAACAATAACATCCACACCAATTGCTGCATTTGGCATTACTTCTCGGATTTTTGAAACTCTGTCGCTGTATAATTTAGTGAGATAACGGCGTTTCATTTTTTTCAATAAATCGTCGCTTCCACTTTGGAGCGGAATATGAAAATGCGGTACAAAACTTCGGGATTTTGCGACCAATTCGATGCTTTCGTCTTTCAACAAATTCGGTTCGATAGAAGAAATTCGGATGCGTTCAATGCCTTCTACTTTATCCAATTCTTTAATTAAATCTAAAAAAGTATGTTCATGTTTTTTGTTCCCGAATTCTCCTTTTCCGTAATCGCCGATATTTACACCGGTTAACACAATTTCTTTGATATTTTGAGCCGAAATTTCTTTGGCATTTCTCACCACATTTTCGATGGTATCGCTTCGTGAAATTCCTCTGGCTAAAGGAATCGTGCAATAGGTACATTTGTAATCGCAACCGTCTTGAACTTTCAAAAACGCTCTGGTTCTGTCACCGATAGAATAACTTCCGATGAAAAAATCGGTTTCTTCGATTTCGCAAGAATGAACAATTCCCTCGTTTTGAGTCTTTTGCAAATCGTCCAAATAACTCGTGATATTAAATTTTTCTTTGGCTCCCAAAACCAAATCAACCCCATCAATTTGCGAAATTTCTTCAGGTTTTAGTTGCGCATAACAACCTACAACAACGACCAAACCTTCCGGATTGGCTTTCATCGCGCGTTTTACATGGAGTTTACATTCGCGGTCTGCATTTTCAGTAACACTGCACGTGTTGATAACGTAAACATCCGCTTTTTCATCAAAACTTACTTTTGCATAACCGGAATCGGTAAGATTACGGGCAATGGTGGAAGTTTCGGCAAAATTCAATTTGCATCCTAAAGTATGATATGCAGCGGTTTTAATCAAAATTTTTGAAAATTTTAAGAGCGCAAATTTACGGAAATTTTTATTTCTAATTTTGGTACAATAATTTAATTTGACAAAACAATAAATTCCTATAGTTTATTTACCTAAAAATTTATCAGACTGCCAATTACTTTTCTATTTTACCATCTTTATAGACCTTTTTACCTTTTCCTGTAAAATCGCCGTCCACAAAATGACCTTCGTAATAATCTCCGTTTGCCCATGTATACTTACCTTTCCCGTTTCTTTTATCATTTTTAAAATCGTCTTAATAAGTAGCTCCGGAAGGCCAGATAAATTTTCCTTTTCCTTCTAAAATTCCATCTATAAAATCACCTTCATATTGATCTCCGTTTGTCAAAAATATTTTCCTTTTCCAGTTCTTTCATTTTCTAAAAAATTACCTTCATATCTTTTCCGGAAGACCCAAAATATTTACCGTATCCTGTTCTGTTTCCTTCTTCATCATCGCCTTCGTATCTCGAACCGTCTTTCCAGATATATTTTCCGTAGCCATGTTTTTTTCCCTTTCTATATTCTCCCTGATAAACGCTTCCGTTAGTATAAGTACTTTTTCCGTATCCATTCCGTTGGTTTTTAGAATTTACTTCACCTTCATAAGTGCATCCGTATGAATAAGTTTTGAATGTTTTCCGTCAACGGTGTTAGAGGTTTCATCATCTTCTTGTTCATATTCATCGAATAATTAGTATTTGTAGAGGAAGATGCTTTCCCGGAATTTCTTCTAAATTGCTCTGCTAATTCTTCCACCGCTTTTTTATCAACCCCACCTCCAGTTCATAAATTACTATTTCGCTGATTTCGATTTGCGTTGTTGTAATTTTCGTTGTAGGCTTTTCGCTATTGTTCTCTTTTGGTTTCCGCATAGGTTTTTCCTGTTCAATATTGTTAAAAAACGGAATGAAAAGCAAATAATTAGAGGATAAAAATTAAGTTTTTCATGATCATATTATAAAAATTAACAGTCTTATTTTTTTATAAAATTATTAATTAAATCAATATCCTGTAGAATTTTATTTTAAATAAACATTCTTTCTTTGTATCAATATTGCATGATATAAACCAATAAAATTTAGAATGAGTATTTATTTCTTAAAAGTAAGAACAGATTTTCCCTTAGCATCATAAAAATTCAACTTGCTATTGGTTACATTATAGGTTTCTATTTCATTTAAAACCATTCCGAACTCATTTTCAACATTAGGCTCAAAGCACATTTTTTTGGTCATGGCTACAGGTCCGAATTTAATTTTTGAAAAATCTAAATTCAATATTTGTCCTGAAAAACTGTTACAGCCCCCATTTCCGGAAATTCTCATCTGTGATAAATTAATATTCAAATTAGGTTTACGAAAAGTTTCCTTAATTTCTATACCTTTAATTTCAGTACATATCCAGTTTCCGTTTAGGTTTTTTAAAGGATCAGCTTTGGTTTCCAAAACTTTTACCAAATCATATTTAATGGAGGAAGCATCTGCCGGAATTTCATTTGCTGCTAACTTGGTTTCCTTCACAGAAATCTTGTGTAAAACACCTTCTTTAAATTCAAACCCAATGATAGGCGCATAAAAATTTTCCCATTTTGAATTTTCAAGATTTTCACCACGATGAACTTTTAATACTTTCATTTTTCCGGCTCCTGATGAAGCTTCGTTTTATATCCGTTAACCCAAAAAATGGAATTATTAGTTTTAACAGAAGCACAAGAATAAAGGATGGAAAGGCAAAAAACCAGAATAGTAATAGCTAAAAATTTCATAATTTTAAATTTAAAGGATTCTTTCTTGCCAATACCATTCATTGATTTTAAAATCCTACAGCAATGTTTGCAGAATATTCTGAAAAAAAAATCTATGGGAAACTAATCCGTTTTATAATCCTCCCGAACTTCCGGACTTTTTGAAAAACAAACTGATGAAAAATTTTCCTGCACTTCATTTTCAGAAAATTTATTTTTTTTGAAATCCTCAGATTTATTTCGGGAAATGGAAAGCGTTTTCCAATTTTCGTCTTTTAATATTTTGGCTTGGTCTATTGATATTTGCAAAAATTTTTCAATGCCAAATTCTTTATGATATTGGAAATGTTCGATGAATAAATTTTTCATAGTTAACAATTTAAAAAATTTAAAATTTATCCTTTAATACTCGTTAAATTTCCGCATAAATTTTCGAGGTGGAAAATTTTGTGAAACGGACTTTCAATTTCCTGTAAATCTTCTTTGTCTTGGATAATGGAAAATCGGGACGCCAAAGAATTCATGTCCGAAACGATAATAAGCCAACATTCATCAACATTTTTATCATAATAAGGATATTTTTCATTTTTCTTATGAATTAATTCAATGATTTTTTCTGAAGAAAGCGTATCAAAAAGGCTGTAACTAAAATCGTGTGTGATAAAAACATTTCTTCGATGATGCGATTTTCTTATTTTTCTTACGAAACCAACCGGTTTATTCCTGGAAATAGATTTTTTAATATTTTGAATAATTTCTTCCTGTTTTTCAAGAAAATCACCCAAATGAACATGATGAAATTCCAAAAAATAAACACCGCGAAATTTCGCAGTGTTTTCCTGTTCTAAGCGTTTTTCAACCTCACGGAAAATTTTATTCATTTGGGATTCCAACTTTTTCATTTCCAACTGATTGATCACTTCTGTTAATTCAATTCCGACTTTTTTACCGTCAATTTCTGCAATAAAATCCGGACTTTCACAAGTTAAATTTTCAAAATGTACATTGGGAAAATGATGAAGAAAGGAATTGAGGAGTAAAATTTCGGATTTTTTTTTGAATTTTTCACGCTCGTGCAGTTTGGAATCGTCTATTTGGCGGTGATATTTTTCTATCGGCTTCTTTTTCAGATGTCGGTTGAGATAATAAAGCGTGAGATTTTTGATTAAATCTTCATCAGAAAAACTCTTTTTCATAATCTGAAGTTTTGAAAATCAAAATTTTACGTTTTAAAATTAATAAAAAATTTTTTGATAAAAACAGAAGGTTAAGAAAATTTAAAATTAATTCATTCAAAATCTTCATTGAAATTACACTTAAACAATTATGCTTTAAATACTATTTATTTAATAAAGTTTTCCACAAAAAATTACGAAAAAACTCAAAAATGATACATTTGCCTGTTACTTTAAAAATAAACTATGGATTTTAAAAATTACAAGATGCCTTACAGCATCAACAAAAAATACACAACAAAAACTGCTTATTTTTCGATGGAATTTGCTATTGATCAAGCATTAAAAATATATTCCGGCGGATTGGGATTTTTGGCAGGTTCTCACATGAGAAGTGCTTACAATTTGAAGCAGGATTTAGTAGGAATCGGAATTTTATGGAAATTTGGTTATTATGATCAAGCGAGAAATCACGATCAAACGTTGCAACCAACGTGGACAAAAAAAATGTACAGTTTTTTGGAAGATACAGGAATTCAGTTTCAAATTGAAATACATTCTGCACCAGTTTGGGTGAAAGTTTTTTACTTAAATCCGGAAACTTTTAACACGGCACCGATGTTTTTCCTTTCCACAGATGTTCCGGAAAATGATCATTTGTCAAAAACCATTTGTCATAAATTATACGACGGAAATGAATCTACAAAATTGGCGCAATATATTCTACTTGGAAAAGGTGGCGCTAAATTACTGGACGAACTGAATTTGGAACGTGATGTTTACCATCTAAACGAAGCGCATGGACTTCCTGCAGCGTTCTATTTATTGGAAAAATTTGGAGGAAATTTGGAAAAAGTTCGTGAAAAACTGGTTTTTACAACTCATACTCCGGAAGAAGCCGGAAACGAAAAACACAATATCAATTTGTGTTATGATATGTCTTATTTTTCCGGACTTTCTCTACAGGAAGCAAAAGCTATTGAAGGGGTTGATGACGACCGTTTCAACCATTCTCTTTGCGCATTAAGAATAGCGAGAATTGCCAATGGTGTTTCCCAACTTCATGGGGCCGTTTCCAACGAAATGTGGAATAAATATGATGGAATTTGTGAAATAAAATCCATCACCAATGCTCAAGAATTCAAATATTGGGCGGATCATCCTTTGTACGACGCTAAAGACGAAAGCGACAGCGATAAATTTGATTATAGAAAAAAACACCTCAAAAAAAGACTTTTCAAAACGGTTGCAGACCAATGCGGAAAGTTATTTGATCCCAATATTTTAACCATTGTTTGGGCGAGAAGATTTGCCGGCTACAAAAGAGCTGATCTGCTTTTGCACGATATGGAACGTTTTAAAAAAATGCTAAACCATCCAAAATATCCGGTTCAAATTATTTGGGCAGGAAAACCTTATCCTTTAGATTATTCTGCAATTTCTGTTTTTAATCATTTAGTAGAAGAAAGTAAAGTTCACCGAAATATGGCGGTTTTAACAGGTTATGAACTTGCGCTTTCAAAACTATTAAAACAAGGTTCGGATGTTTGGTTGAACAATCCAAGAGTTCCCAGAGAAGCTTCGGGAACTTCAGGAATGACGGCTGCTATGAATGGTTCTATAAATCTTTCAACCGATGATGGCTGGATTCCAGAATTTGCAAAACCAGGAGAAAATTCTTTTGTAGTTCCTAAAGCGGATTATGAAAATATGAGTGTTTATGAACAAGATAATTACGATTTAAATGCCTTATACGAGATTTTAGAAAAAGAGATAATTCCAGCTTATTACGAGGATAAAAATAAATGGCGCAAAATAATGCAAACTGCTATGGATGATGTAGAAATGGAATTTGGAAGCGACAGAATGGCGGATGAATATTATACTTTACTTTATAAAGCAAAAGTAAAAAAAAGCGTAAAAGCGTAATTTTTTCTTAAACCAAAAATTTTCGGCGGAGCCAAAGGCTCCGCCGAAAATTTTTAAGAATTAACCTTTATTTTTATTTTTTTTAGGAACTTTTAAACCTTCCTGTTCAGCTTCTGAAATTCCAATAGCAATAGCTTGTTTACGATTCGTAACTTTTTTATCGGAGGATGATTTTAAATTTCCTTCTTTAAATTCATGCATCACCTCACCAATTTTTTCTTGTGCCGCTTTTGAATATTTTCTTTTGGCCATCTTCTTAAAAATTAAGAATTCATTTTTACGCCAATTTCATAAACTTTTGCAAGTTTTAGATATTTCGAGCGTTCTCTTGAAGTTACCGATTCAAATTGATCATTTTTTAAAACAATAATAGGATCTTCAGCAATTTCTAATTCTCCATCAGAGAAATACTTTTCCTCAGGGCTTAGTTTTTTAAGTTCATTAGAATCGAATTTCTGCAAATCGTCTGCATATTCACGGAAAGCTGGGTCAGAAGAATGTATAAATTTATATTCAGAACCCGCATCAACGCTGTAGTGCATTTGGTTTTCAATTAATCCGGCTTCATTGGTTATTTGCGGATTATCATTGCCATCCAAAAAACCTACTTCTACCACATTTCCACCATGAGTTTCTGCATATTTTTGAGCATCAGAAAAACTGGCAAATCCGGTATAGATAGTACTGTCTGATAAGGTATATTTTCTCAATTGCTGGTTTTGTGAACTTGTTTCCATAATTTTCTATTTAGTTATTTTACAAAACATCAATTCGCAATCCAGTTTGTGTGAACCTATTAATTTTGAAAACTTTTTTTAAAATTTTATATATTTGAAATTCACTATTAAACAATGAAAAAACTTTTTATTTCAGCGGCTCTCTTTGCATTTGTATCCGCTATTTCACAGGAAATCACCTTGGATAAAATTTATTCAGGATATTATCGCGGAAAAGGAATTGCCGGAATTGCCTCTCTTAAAAATGGAGAAAACTACGCCGTCATTGAACCTACCGGAATTGCAAAATACGCCTATAAAACTTCCTCAAAAGAAGGAAATATCGTGGATGGAAGTTTCGAATCTTACGAATTTTCTGATGATGAATCCAAAATTTTACTTTTAAAAGAAAGCGAGCCGATTTACAGACATTCTTTCTTAGGAAAATTTGATGTTAAAGATTTAAAATCCGGAAAAATAATCAATTTAAATAACGGAAATCCCGTTCAAGAACCGCGGTTTTCACCGGATGCTTCAAAAGTAGCTTTCATTTCGGAAAATAATTTGTTTTTTCAAGATTTAAATTCCAGAAAAATAACGCAAATTACTAATGACGGCAAGAAAAATTCAATATTGAACGGATTGGCAGATTGGGTGTATGAAGAAGAATTCGGACACGCAAGATTATACGAATGGACGAAAAATTCCGATGCCATCGTTTTTGTAAAATCCGATGAAAAGGAGGTTCCGGAAATTTATATTCCGATTTATGGGAAACAGCTGTATCCTTCGGAAATGCGTTTCAAATATCCAAAAGCAGGTGAGAAAAATTCTGTGGTTTCTGCACATTTATTCCGTTTAGATAATGGAAAAACTACAGATTTAAATCTTTCAAATTTTAAAAATTATTATATCCCAAATGTTATCCAAACCGCAAAAGCGGATGAAATGATTTTGATAACTTCCGAAAGAATTCAAAACGCTTCTGATGTTTTAAAAGTAAATACCAAAACTGGAGCGGTTTCAAAATTATTTACAGAAACCGATGAAAAATGGGTAGATACCGATAATGTTACATTAGAATTTTTGGATGACAATTCTTTCATTTGGGGAAGTGAACGTGATGGAAACCGCCATTTGTATTGGTACGACCAAAACGGAAAATTGAAAAAACAAATTACGAAAGGAAACTGGGAAGTGACTGATTATTACGGCTTTAATCCAAAATCAAAAGAAGTTTATGTACAAACCACAGAAAAAGGAAGCATAAACAAAGTAGTTTCAAAAATAAATATCGACAACGGAAAATCACAACTGTTATCTGATGCGGAAGGAAATAATTCCGCTAGTTTTTCTGATAATTTTTCTTATTTCATCGAAACTTCTTCATCAGCAAAAAAACCGTACACTTTTGTTTTAAAAGATGGAAGCGGAAAAACCGTAAAAGAATTACAGAACAATAACGACCAAAAAGCAAAATTGGAAGCTGATAATTTCGTAATTAAAGAATTTATCACCATTCCTAACGAAGCAGGAGATCAAATGAACGCTTGGATCATGAAGCCGAAAAATTTCGACAAAAACAAAAAATATCCGCTTTTCATGTATCAATATTCCGGTCCAGGTTCTCAGCAAGTTTCAAATTCTTGGGATACTGGAAACGGACTTTGGTTCGCCCATTTGGTTCAAAAGGGATACATTGTGGCTTGTGTTGACGGACGTGGAACAGGCTATAAAGGTTCAAAATTCAAAAAAGTAACCTACATGAATTTGGGTAAATACGAAATTGATGACCAAATTGCAGCCGCAAAATGGTTTGGAAACCAATCTTACATCGATAAATCCAGAATAGGAATTTTTGGTTGGAGTTTTGGGGGTTATATGGCGAGTTTGGCTTTAACAAAAGGTGCTGATGTGTTCAAAACAGGAATTGCTGTTGCGCCGGTTACTAACTGGAGATATTACGACACCGTTTACACGGAAAGATTTATGAGAACTCCGCAAGAAAATCCGGATGGTTATGATAAAAATTCACCAACTACCTATGCGAATTTATTGAAAGGAAAATTCTTGTTAATTCACGGAACTGCTGATGATAACGTACATTTTCAAAATTCTATGGAATTCTCCGAAGCATTAATTCAAAACAAAAAACAATTTGAATTCATGGCTTATCCAGATAAAAACCACGGAATTTATGGTGGACAAACCAGACCTCAGCTCTATCAAAAAATGACGGATTTTATTTTGGAAAATTTGTAAAATTCCTCAAATACAAAATCAAAATCCCTCTCTTTGGAAAGGGATTTTTTATTTCATACAAAAATCCTATTTTTGAGAAATTTGATTTTTATGGAAAAAACCACCGCAAAACATCCAAAAGGACTTCCCTATTTATTTTTCACAGAAATGTGGGAACGTTTCGGATATTACCTCATTTTAGGAATTTTTGTTCTCTACATGATCGATAGTGAAAAAGGAGGATTAGCTTTCAATGATAAAACTGCAGATGATGTTTTTGGAACTTTTATCGCACTAACTTATCTTACGCCTTTTTTGGGAGGATTTCTTGCAGACCGACTTTTAGGTTATATAAAAGCCATCTATATTGGTGGAATTTTAATGGGTTTAGGCTATTTGGGAATCGGACTTTTTAAAGAATTACCATTATTTTATCTGTCTTTAGCTTTGGTAATCATAGGAAATGGATTTTTCAAACCAAGTATTTCTACACTTTTAGGAAATTTGTATAATGAAGAGCCTTACAAAGCCAATAAAGATGCAGGATACAATATTTTCTATATGGGAATTAATATTGGAGCATTCATTTGTAATATTATTGCTGCATTTATGCGTAACAAATATGGATGGGGACCTGCTTTTATGACAGCAGGAGCAGGAATGTTTCTTGGTTTGATTGTTTTTACGATTGGAAGACAACATATACTTCAAGCCAATGTTTTAAAACCGGTACAAGAAGGTGATACCAAAATTTCCGATGTTCTGTTAAAAGTTTTTCTTCCAGCAGTAATTGCTGGAGGAATTGGATGGATAATTCCTGGAAATATCTTTGGAAGCGATTCTACAGATGCTTTCATTTTTGCTTGTATTCCTGTAGTTTATTTCTACGTAATGCTTTGGGTAAAAGCTAATGCAGAAGACAAAAAACCAATTGGTGCTTTGTTGGCAATTTTCGCCGTAAGTTTAATGTTTTGGGCGGTTTTTAAGCAAAATGGAACCGCACTAACAAGATGGGCAAATTATTATACAGACAGAACGGTTCCAGTAGCGGCTGAAAAACCTTTGGATGCCATTTATTTAGTGGATAAAAAAGATTTTCAAGATAAAGAGGTTTCTGTTTATGATGATCAATATCAAACCGTTAAAGACGAAGCCGGAAAACCGGTGAAAGAAATGGGTAAAGACATCTATTTCCGAAATATTTCTCCTGAAAAGAAAGCAGCTCTTGAGACAAATCCAAATGACACTTTTCATCTTTACAATACCGAATTATTCCAATCGATTAATCCAGGTTGGGTAATTATTTTAACACCCATTGTAGTAGGATTTTTTATGATGTTACGCAGAAGAGGAAAAGAACCGACAACGCCTTCAAAAATTGTTTTAGGTTTATTTATTTCAGCCCTTTCCTGTTTGGTGATGGTGGGTGCAGTTTATGCAGGAAATAATGGCGCCGTAAAAGTTTCCGCATTATGGCTGGTTGCAGCTTATGGTGTGATTACGATTGGTGAACTTTGTCTTTCACCAATGGGACTTTCCTTGGTTTCAAAATTATCGCCGCCAAGAATTACCGCTTTAATGATGGGAGGTTTTTTCCTTTCAACCTCAATTGGAAATAAATTATCTGGAGTTCTAGCCAGTTTCTGGTACGATTATGATAACAAAGCTAATTTCTTTTTAGTGAATTTTGGATTGTTACTTCTCGCAACCTTGCTTGGATTATCCATTTTGAAAAGATTGAATAAAGTAATGAAGGAAAAAGGAGTTAACTAAATTTCTCAAAATTTTGAAAAATAATGATAAATCGCAGTACGGAACTGCGATTTTTTTATTTGTGAACTTGCAGCAATAACAAAAAAAACTATATTTGTGAGTCTTAACAAAAATTTAACAATTAAATATGTATACAGCACAACCAACAAAAGGGCATCCTAAAGGTCTTTACTTACTTTTCATGACTGAAATGTGGGAGCGATTCTCTTACTACGGAATGAGAGCGATTTTCGTTCTTTATATGACAAAAATGCTTCTTATGGGAGATGCAGAAGCATCGCAAATCTACGGAAGTTATACCGGTTTAGTTTATCTTACCCCACTTTTAGGAGGTTATCTTGCAGACCGCTTTTTAGGAAACAGAAGAAGTATCGAAATTGGTGGAATTTTAATGGCTTTAGGACAGTTTATTCTGTTTTTTAGCGCATCAACTTCAGGCGTTTCTGCAATCACTTTAATGTGGGTTGGTTTAACGATGCTGATTATAGGAAATGGCTTCTTCAAACCGAATATTTCTACCATGGTTGGACAATTGTATCCAGCTGGAGATAGACGCGTAGATGCTGCTTTTACAATTTTCTATATGGGAATTAATCTTGGAGCCTTTTTCTCACCACTGATTTGCGGAACATTGGCGGAAAAAGTGGATTTCAAATGGGGTTTCTTAGCTGCAGGTATTGGAATGGTAATCGGTTTAATCACATTTATGGCTCAAAAAAATAAGTTATTGGTGGATGATCAGCAAAAACCTATTGGTATGGCAACCAACAAATTTGGAATTGCACAATGGGGAATGGTTTTGGGATCTATTGCTTTAATTTTCTTTTTGATGAATTTTAAAACCATGTTCAACAGCGATTTGGATATCATTGGTTATCTTATTTATGGAGCTATGATTGTGATGCCTTTAATCATCTTAACAGATAAATCTCTTACTTCAGAGGAAAGAAACAGAATTATGGTGATTTTTATCCTTGCATTTTTCGTAATTTTCTTTTGGGGAGCTTTTGAACAAGCAGGAGCATCATTAACGATTTTTGCGGACAGACAAACTGATAGAAATTTATTTGGTTGGGAAATGCCTGCATCTTATTTTCAATCTGTAAATCCTTTAGCAATTATTCTTTTAGCACCACTTTTCTCTTCCATGTGGTTAAGATTAGGAAACAGAGGTTTGGAACCATCTTCTCCAAAGAAAATGGCTCTAGGTTTAGCTTTAGTTTCTTTAGGTTATGTTGTCATTGCAATTGCAGTTTATGGACTAGGAATTACTGATAAAGTTTCCATGTTTTGGTTAATTGCTTTATACATTATCCATACAATGGGAGAACTTTGTTTGTCACCAATTGGACTTTCCATGGTTTCAAAATTATCACCGATAAGATTTTCTTCACTTTTGATGGGAACTTGGTTTCTTGCCAATGCTGCTGCAAATAAATTTGCAGGAACTTTATCAGCGTTAATTCCTGGTGGTGGTGAAAGCGGTGAAGCTCCAAAAGTCACCAGTTTTATGGGCTTCGAAATTGCTAATCTTTTCGATTTCTTTATGCTTTTCATCGTGATGTGTGGTGTAGCTGCATTAATATTATTTGTGATGAGTCGTTGGTTAGAAAAGAAAATGCACGGTGTTCATTAATTAAAAATTGAATTTACTATACAAAAACCTCCACATTGTCGGAGGTTTTTTTTATTTTCGTTCATCAAAAATTTACAAAATGGCTCAAACCTTAGACCAAATCCAGGATTTTAAAGGCACCTATCCAAAACAAATTTGGGGCTTATTTTTCTCTGAAATGTGGGAACGTTTCTGTTTTTACGCCATGCGTGGAATGCTTACTTATTTCATGGTGTATCATCTTTTTATGGATGAAAAAACAGCGCAATTGCAATACGGAGCAACCCAAGCTTTTGTGTATGCATTTACCTTTATTGGTGGGATGTTTGCTGATAAAATTCTTGGTTTCAAAAGGTCGCTCTTTTGGGGTGGACTTCTAATGATTATCGGAAGTATTTTGCTTGCGATCAATCCACATGATTTATTTTTCTGGGGTATTGGTTTCAACATTGTAGGAACCGGTTTTTTTAAACCTAACATTTCTTCTATGGTGGGACAATTATACAAAAATGATGACGCCAGAAGAGATGCCGGATTTTTACTTTTTTATTCGGGAATAAATATTGGTGCTTTTTTAGGAGGCTTTGTGATTTCCATTGGGAAAGGAACCCTATTCACCGATTTAGTACCGGAAAATCTTCGTTGGAATGTCGCTTTCGGAATTGCAGCCGTGGTAATGTTAATTAGTTTAGTCAATTTTCTTTTCACAAAAAATAAACTTGGTCCCATTGGCGATTTTCCGCTTGAAAAAACGCAAACCAATAAATTGAAAGAATATGCAGTTTATATCGGTGCTTTAGCGGCTATTCCTTTAATCAGGATAATGGTTTCCAATACGCAATACACAGATTGGTTTATGTACATTATTGGACCTTTCAGTTTATTGTATCTGTTTTATGAAATGACGAAAAACAGTGTTGTAGAAAATAAAAAATTAATTGCAGCTTTGCTTTTCATCCTTTTTTCTGTGGTTTTCTGGGCGATTTTTGAACAAGCTGGAGGTTCTTTAAGTCTTTTTGCGGCGGAACATTTAAGCACCAATCTTATGGGATTAAATGTTGATCCTAATGCAGTAAATAATTCCATTAACGCCCTTTTTGTAATTCTATTTGCTCCACTTGTCGGAATCCTTTTCATCAAATTATCGAAAAGAAAACTAGATCCTAATTCTGCCGTAAAATTTGGAATTGGATTTTTGCTTTTAGGTTTAGGGTTTTACACTTTTTACACCATTAGATTTTCAGCTGATCAAGCTGGAGTTGGTTCTATCAACATTTTTGCATTGGGATATTTGGTGGTTACTTTTGCAGAATTGTTCCTTTCACCGATTGGTCTTTCCTTAATGACTAAATTAGCGCCTTATCGATTACAGGGTTTTATGATGGGAATGTGGTTTTTAGCTTCTGCTTACGGACAATATGTTGCCGGACTTTTCGGAGCCAGTATTTCTCCTGATGCTTCTGCTTCTGCTATTGAAAAAATGAATATTTATACGGATGGTTATCAGCAGTTTGCTATTTATGCTATTATTAGTGGTGTTATTTTGATTTTAATTTCGCCTTTTATTAAAAAACTAATGCAGGGCGCACGTTAAAAAACTTAACTTTTTTTTGAAATCAGCATCTAAAAATTATGAAAAAAATTCCCGCATTTCTTTTTTTACTCATTTCTATTTTTGCTTTTTCACAAGTAAAATGGATGACTTTAGAAGAAGCTTTAAAAGCGCAAGAAACGCAACCTAAAAAAATATTGATTGATTTTTATGCCGATTGGTGTGGTCCCTGTAAAATAATGGAGAAAAAGACCTACAATCATCCGGTAATTGCCGAATATTTAAATGCAAATTACTATCCTGTAAAATTTAATGCTGAAGGAAATGAAAAATTTGAGATTTTCGGAAAGAGCTTTTCTAATCCTGGCTTTAAAGAAGGAAAAAAAAGAAATCCAATGCATGAATTCACTCAGTTTATGAATGTAAATGCAGTTCCTACTGTTGTTTTTTTGGACGAGAAAAGTAATCCCATTACCCTTTTGCAAGGTGCTTTAACGGCGAAAGAACTGGAACCTTATATCCCATTTTTTGCCAATAATGAATACCTCAAAATAAAATCCCGGGAAGAATGGGAAGCTTATCAAAAGAAATTCAAATCCAAAATTAAAGATTAAAATTTTGATACAGAATAGACTTTCATTTTTTTGGAAGTCTTTTTTATTTTCACGATTTTCGTAATTCGTAATTCGTAATTTAAGTTTGACCCTCGAAACCTCCATAGAATTCCTGAAAGGCATCGGTCCGGAAAGAGCAAAACTCATCAAAAATGTGTTGGGTATTGCTACGGTGGAAGATTTCCTGAACTTCTACCCTATCCGTTTTATCGACAAATCAAAAATCTACAAAATAAAAGATTTAAAGGAAGATGAAAATCTGGAAATACAGCTAAAAGGAAAAATTTCCGACCTGAAAGAAATCGGTGTTGGAAAGGCAAAACGCATGGCTGCAAAATTTTCCGATGAAACCGGAACGATGGATTTGGTTTGGTTTCAGTATTCAAAATGGATGATGGAACAAATTCCGCAAAACCGAGAAGTTTTTATTTTTGGAAAATCCAGTATTTTCAATCATCAGTTCTCCATGTCGCATCCAGAGATCGAAATTGAAGAAAAAAAAGAAAAAGAAAACCGTCTGAAACCTATTTATCCAAGTTCTGAAAAACTCACAAAACGGGGTTTAAATCAAAAATTCTTTCAAACTATTTTAAAAAGTATTTGCCGGGAAATTCCACAATTAATTCAAGAAAATTTACCGGAATATTTACTTAAATCATTAAAACTGACTTCTCGCCAATTGGCTTTTTTGAACATTCATTTCCCCGAAAATTTAAACACTTTTGAACAGGCAGACCGCAGATTAAAATTTGAAGAAGCTTTTTTCTTTCAGTTAGGTTTTGGACTCAAAAAACAACATCATCAAGCCCATATTCCAGGAAATCCTTTTAGAATAGTCGGTGATTATTTCACTAATTTCTACGAAAATTTTCTCCCTTTTGAACTCACCAAAGCTCAAAAAAGAGTGTTAAAGGAAATAAGAATCGACTTAAAAAAACCGATCCAAATGAACCGACTTCTACAAGGTGATGTAGGATCCGGAAAAACAATGGTCGCTCTTCTTTCAATGCTTTTAGCCATGGATAATGGTTTCCAAAGTGTGATGATGGCACCAACAGAAATTTTGGCACAACAACATTTTTCGGGAATTTCTGAACTTTTAAAAAACACGGGAATTTCTGTAAAAATCCTTACGGGTTCAACAAAAAATTCTGAAAGAAAAAAAATTCATGAAGAACTTTTATCCGGAAAATTATCTATTTTGATTGGAACCCATGCTGTTTTGGAAGATATTGTACAGTTCAAAAATTTAGGATTAGCGATTATTGATGAACAGCATCGTTTTGGTGTTGCACAAAGAGCAAAATTGTGGGCGAAAAACAGAATACCGCCTCATATTTTAGTAATGACGGCAACACCCATTCCCCGAACTTTGGCGATGAGTTTTTACAGTGATCTTGAAGTGTCGGTCATTAATGAATTACCTTTGGGAAGAAAACCCATTATTACGGCTCATAGAAGAGAAAAAGACCGTCTTTCGGTTTTTAGATTCGCCAGAGAAGAAATTGAAAAAGGAAGACAAATTTATTTCGTTTATCCATTAATTGAGGAAAGTGAGACTTTGGATTACAAAAATTTGATGGAAAATTATGACCACATCACTGAATTTTTTTCGGATAAAAATGTAACCATGCTTCACGGAAGAATGAAACCTCAGGAAAAAGAATCGGCAATGAATTATTTTGCTTCCGGAAAAGCAGAAATTATGGTGGCAACAACCGTTATTGAAGTTGGGGTAAATGTTCCCAATGCTTCCGTAATGGTTATCGAAAGTGCGGAAAGATTCGGTTTATCCCAACTTCATCAACTCAGAGGAAGGGTGGGTCGTGGTGCGGAGCAAAGCTATTGTATTTTAATGACTTCCGACAAACTTTCCAACGAAGGTAGAAAAAGAATAAAAACGATGGTAGAAACCAACGATGGTTTCAAAATTTCTGAAGTGGATTTACAACTTCGCGGCCCTGGAGATATTTTGGGAACACAACAAAGTGGCGTTGTAGATTTTAAGAGACTGGATTTGGTAAACGATGGAAAAATTATTAAAATTTCCAAAGAAACGGTTGAAAAAATTTTAAATATCGATCCCAAATTAGAGCATCCACAACATCTCTCGATGAGAAATTATTATTTAAAAAATTATCGCGGAAAAAATAAATGGAGTAAAATTTCATAAAAAAAAGGAAAATCACTTTCGTCATTTTCCTTTTAAATATTCAAAGAAAAGAATTTATTTGTTGTTTCCTCCTCCTCTTGCAACAAGGGCAATAATAAGAATTAAAACTAAGGCTCCAATAACCCAAACCAAGGGATTAGACATCCAATCTCCACCCATTGCATCGCCAGATTTGTCCATATCAACATCTACTTTAAGATCTGGTGCTTTTTCCTGAGCAAATGTAAGCGCGCTAAAAAATAGGCTGAATAAAAAAAATTCTAGTTTTTTTAAAAATGTAAATCGTTTCATAAGTTTATTTTTATAATGTTATTAATAATTATTTAGTTGTTTCATTGTTATTTTTTAAATATTTCTTAAGTAAAGCAAAAATTATAATGACTACCGCTGATAAGAAGGTTAGATGGAAAAAGCCTGTTTTATTATACCCCATATAACCGACAAACCAAATAAAAAATAAAATCGCCGCTATGAAATAATAAAAACTCGTTTTCATCAAATCCTTTATTTGCTACAAAGTTCAAAAAACCATCTTTAAAAATTTTATAAATTACCAAGACTTTTTTACAACTTTAACATAACACCCTTAAAATAATAGATTTACTATTGAATATCTCTTGATGTTATAAGACAAAAATGAGAGAAATAAAATAAAAATTTGTTATAGTATTTTGGCACAAATTTGCAGAATTCAATTTATACAATTATGGGTAGGAAAATGGTGAAATTTGCTCCTTCGTTAGCCTCAGCTTCTGCAAAAATATAACCCTGATGGTTTTCAACTATTTTTTTGCAAATTGCCAATCCAATTCCGGTTCCCGCATATTCCGTTTTTCCGTGTAAACGATTGAATAAAAGGAAAATTTTCTCGGCATAATCCTGCTCAAAACCAATTCCGTTATCTTTAAAATCAAATTGATAAAACGCTTTTGCAAGATTATTGGGAAGCCGGCTTTCATTTTCCGAATTTATTTTTTTCACGGTAATATGGATTTCCGGGGAAACAGCTTCTTTACTGTATTTTAAAGAATTGCTGATTAAATTTTCAAAAAGTTGGTGTATCTGAAAAGGAATGACTTTTAAAGTTGGTAACTTTTCGGTATAAATCTTTGCGGATTTTTCATGAATTTGCTGGGAAAGAGATTCTTTAACATTTGTTAAAATATCATTTAGATTTATTTTTTCGAAAACCTGTTCTGTTTTGGTAGTTCTGGAAAATTGTAAAAGATCATTAATTAAAGTTCGCATTCTTCGAGCAGAATTTTGCATTCTTTCCACGTATTGTTTTCCACTGTCTGAAAGGTTTTCAAAATCTTTTTCGTGAAGTCTGGAAATAAAGGTTTCAATTTTGCGCAAAGGTTCCTGCAAATCATGACTGGCGACGTAATTGAATGCCTGCAACTCTTTATTGGTGGCTTCCAGAATTCGGTTTTTCTCCAAAATATCATGCTGGGATTTCATTTCTTCGGTGATATCTTCTGTAATTACCAAAAAATAATCGCCTACTTCTTGATCATGAATAATTTTACTGGTGATACTTACATAACGAAGTTCCTGGGTATCATTTTTAAAAATCCGATAATAAAAAGGAGCTACAAATTCTTTTTTATACATTTTCGCCACTTTTTCTTGTACCAATTTTAAATCATCAGGATGTATGGTGGTAAAAAAACTTTTTAATTCCGGCTCCACTTCATTAGGTTCGAAACCAAAAATTCTGAAAAGATTATCCGAAAAATTAAACCGATCTTCATGAATAAACCATTGCCAAGTTCCAAAAATTCCTATTTTTTCTGCTTCAGTATAGGTTTCATTGGTAATGCTTAAATTTTTATTTTGCTCCGTTAAAGACCAATTTACACTTTCCAGTTTCAATTGATTTTCAATATCATGGGTTACATCATTGGTAATTCCAAGAACCACTTTTTCTCCGGAAACCATTTCTACGGTTTTTGCCGTGGTTTGAAAATGCCTTAGTTCTCCATCTTTTCTAATGGCTCTAAAAACAAAGGTGGGGCTTTTTCCTTCCAGCAGTTCGTTGGTTTTTTCGTTTACCATTTTCAAATCTTCAGGATGTGCGTGTTTTGAAAAAAAATCGAAATGAGGAACGACACTTTGAGGTTCATAACCCAATAGACGATATTCATTATCCGAAAAAACAAATTCTTTTTTGGTTTTGTTCATCAACCAAATGCCGTAATTTCCTACTTGTTCTGCCAAATTGGAACTGTTGAGCGAAATTTTCAGTTCCCGGTTTACCTGTTTATGATGTTTTACGTCGGAATTTATTTTATAGTACGCAAAACCCAATAAACCAAGGGAAAAAATGGAAATGATATAGAGATAAAACGGGGTGGATTTCTGACTGAACAAATAGTCGTTTTTCCGTTTTTCCAAAAGTTGCTTTTCAATTTGCATCATTTCGTCCACTTTCTCCTGAATGCTGGACATGACGTTTTTTCCTGCCAAAAGATAAAGCTTCATATTATCCGGCTCTGCTAGACTTCCGCGATATTCTGAGAAGGTTTGACTGATAATTCGTTGCTTATAATCTACCATATCATTCAGAAGATCCATATTTTCAATCTGTTCCGGATTTTCTGAAACCATGCTATAAATTTCCTTCTGTAGCGCATCAATTTCTATAAATCGTTCTTTTATTATTTTTTCAGACTCGGCATCTCTTACCAAAATAAAATTTCTTCTTTCGGTTTCAATATCTTTGAGATCGGAATAAAGCTTCTGAAGTCTCAGCGAAACTTCGTAAGTATGGGTAAACTTACTTGAATTTTCGGAAAGTTTTTCGAGATGTTTGTAGGTAAGTCCCATCAAAAAAAAGATGAGCGCCGTTGCCACAATAAAAATCAGGGTAAGTAAAAAAGAAGATTTATCGAAAATGATTCTTTTCATGCATTACATTCTAAGCAGAAAATTGTCTTTGTTGAGGCCGGAAGTTTGATATTGCCAGTTTATGGTTACGACATCAGAAAGCACTTTTTTCAGCATATTGAAATCGCTGGGTTTTTTAATGTAAATATTGGCACCGCTTACAAAAGTTTCTTCAATATGTTCTTCTGATGAAGAAGTTGAATAGATGGCTACGGCAATATTGCTGAATTTTGGGTTGGATTTAATTTCCTGAAGACATTCAATTCCATTTTTTTTAGGCATATTCAAATCTAAAAATAATATTTCCGGAAGTATTGAATCTTCATCATTAAGATAATCCATTAAAGCGGCACCATCATTATAGGTTTGCACTTTTGTATTTATTTTCAGTTCATCAAAAGCGTCGGTAAAAAACAATCTGTCATCTTCATCGTCGTCTGCAAGGATAATGTGCATATATTCTTTATTCATTTTTCAATTTTTTACAATTTGTTGGCTAATTCTCTTCTTTTGGTAATAATTTTTTGAAATTGAGACGGCGTAATACCGGTGGTGTTTTTAAACTGTGTACTAAGATGCGCCACACTGGAATAACTTAAACGGTAAGCAATTTCGGTAAGGGTTAATTTATCATTGACAATAAGTTGTTTGGCATGTTCAATTTTTTGCATAATGATAAAATTTTCAATGGAGGTATAGGTAACTTCCGAGAAAAGATTGGATAAATATCCGTAACTGTGATTCAGTTTTTCCGCAAGATATACAGAAGCTTTTACATTGATATCTTTTTCGGAAAAAACCATATCAACAATGGTATCTTTTATTTTTTGTACCAAGGCGGTTTTTTGGTTTTCTATAATTTCAATACCATATTCTGTAAGGTTGTTTGTTAAGGCTTTCATTTCTTCTTTAGAAACCTGTTCCAAAAATTCTACCTCTCCAAAACTGGGAATTCTGTATTTTAATCCTTTTTCGTTTAACTTTTCCTCAAGGATTTTTCTGCAAATAGTATTAAAATCAAATTTTAAATAAATCTTCATATACTTTTATAAAGTTGTTATGGGTAAAGGTAAATAAAAAATTATTTACAAAATCTTGTTTTACTGTAAAATAGAATATCTTTCATAAAAAAGCAAATTCCTGTAAAAAAATCACAGGAATTTACCTCAAATGATAAAAAAATATAATGATGAAAAAATTCTTATTTTAGGAAAACGTAGCAGTTATCGTTCATATCCTGCTTAATTTTCAGGGAAAATCCGCGTTTCAGTTTTTCGTAAACACATTGGCAGTGATGTTGCAAAGTAGTGTAATCTGCATTAAAATCATCGGACGCAAAAACCATATTTCGGATACATTTTTCGTCTAATACCAAACGGTTTTCGTGATATTTAAGACAAGAAATCCCAAATTTCCTGTAAATGTTTAAAAAATAATCTTCAAAAAAATCGAGCCTGTTCATGTTTATTTTTTTAGTTTTTTTGAATTCTCTGCTTCACAAAATTGCAGTCTTTACTCTTTTTTTATTTTACAGAATTTGTTTTCGTTTTTATATAATTATCAAAAATTGAATTCCATCAAATAATCATCCATAAAAAAGCCATTATCAATATCGAACATTCCTTCATCATAAATTTCAAAGCCCTGTTTTTCATACATTTTTTGTGCTCCATTGTTTTTGTTGACATTGAGGATAATTCTGTTATCCTCATTTTCCAAAACTTTGTCTTTAAGAAAATTGAGGGCGATTTTGCCATAACCATTTCCTTGGGATTCCGGCAAAAGATATAAACGGTGAAGTTTGGTGGTTTTTTTTTCATAATGATACTCAAAACCGATAAAACCAATTTTATGCTTTTCTACTTCCAAAAAATAATATTGATAGTTTGGATTTTTAATATGATTCAGAATTTCTTTTTGGGAATACATGGTTTTCAACATATATTCAATTTGTTCGGGAGATAAAATTTCTGCATAAGCATCCAACCAAGAAGCTCTGGCTAATTTGCGGATTTGTTCCACCTGATTTTCGGATACTAAAAAAAATTCCATATTCAAAATTACAAAAAAATGAAACCCTTTTCAGTGTTTCATTTTAAATAATTGTTATTTTATTGAATAATTAAATTTTCATCATTTCTGCTTTAATTTTAGTATGCAAACCTTCTGAAGCCACTACTAAAGGCAATCTCAAATAATTTTTAATAATTCCCATTTCTGCCAGAACCGTTTTTATCCCACAAGGATTTCCTTCTGCGAAAATTAAACGGGTAATTTCCACCAATTTATTATGGATTTCGTAGGCTTCTTTCACCTTTCCGTCAAAAGCCAATTGCACCATAGTAGAAAATTCTTTAGGGTACGCCTGTCCAATCACCGAAATTACACCATCTCCACCAGCCAAAGTTACCGGTAAAGTGTATTCATCATCTCCTGAAACCAAAGAAAAGTTGGCCGGTTTATTTCTTACGATATCAAAATATTGTAAAATGTTGGGCGCTGCTTCTTTAATCATAAACAAATTCGGAAATTCGTTCGCCAAACGTAATGTAGTGGAAGCTTCAATATTTTGTCCCGTTCTGGACGGAACATTGTAAATGATAATTTGTTTTCCTGTGGAAGCCAAAACTTTATAATGCTGATAAAGCCCCTCCTGATTAGGTTTATTGTAATAAGGAGAAACAGAAAGAATAGCTGAAAAAGCAGTAAGATCGGCTTCTTCAATTTGTTTTTTTACTTCATAGGTGTTATTTCCTCCGATTCCCAAAACTAACGGAAGCCTTCCGTTATTCACTTTTATAATATGGGTAATAACCTGCTCTTTTTCTTCTTTTGAAAGTGTTGCTGCTTCTGCGGTAGTTCCTAAAACCACTAAAAAATGAGTTCCGTTTTCGATATTGAATTCAATAAGTTTGGTTAAAGAATCAAAATCTACAGATAAATCTTCATTAAAAGGTGTAATTAACGCTACACCTACTCCTTTCAAGTTTGCCATGTGTAAAAATTTAAGCATCAAATTTACATTTTTTAAAGTAATAATTTTCACCAAAAAAGCAATAATATCTATCCATATCTCTATATTTGTAAAGACAATAAAATTTTTAAATGAAGCCAAAAATTTTGTTTTACAGTTTAGCATTTTTAGTTTTTACCTCTTGTAAAACGCCTTTAAATGTAACCGCTGTTCAAACCCAGAAAAACATCAGTATTGCCAGCAATTTGACTTCAGATCGCAAAGCGGAAATGATGATTTCTCCCTACAAGAAATCTTTGGAATCCCAGATGAATGCAAAGATTTCGCATACTAATTTTGATCTTAACAAACAAGGTGACAACTCTAATCTTGGAAATTTATTGGCAGATTATACTTATGAAGGTGCGGTAGATTGGGCTTCAAAAAACAAAATTCCAAAAATTGACGCCGCTGTTATTAATATTGGCGGAATAAGATCTACGATAGGAAAAGGTGATATTTTACTGAAACATATTTATGAAGTGATGCCTTTTGAAAATGAATTGGTAATTGTGAAAATGAAAGGTGCTGATATGCAGAAATTGTTCAATTACTACCTTGAAACACAAAAAAACAATCCGGTTTCAAAATTAAAAATAGAAACTTCTGAAGGTAAAATTGTTCAGGCATTGATAGACAATTATTCTATCGAAAATTCTAAAAACTATTACATTGCTACTTCAGATTATTTAGCTCTGGGTGGCGACAATATGAAGTTTTTTGCCAGCGGCGAAATGATTTCTACAGGGATAAAACTTCGGGATTTATATATTGAAAAATTTCGAAAAAATCCGGAAATTATCCCTCCCAATGATGTTCGTTTAATTTTTAACCGTCAGAAAAACTCCAAATAAATGAAAAGAAAAGAATTTCTAAAAATGGCCGGATTTGGAGGTGTTGCCGCAACATTGGCTCCCAATCTTCTTTTTGCTAAAAATTTGGATTTTGTTGACGATCATTCCACAAAAAAAATTACGATACTTCATACGAACGATCAGCACAGCCGTATTGAACCTTTCGACAGTTCTTATACAAAAAATCCAAACCAGGGCGGTTTTGCGAGAAGAGCCCATTTAATTAAAGAAATCCGAAAACAGGAGAAAAATGTTTTACTGCTGGATTCCGGAGATATTTTTCAGGGAACTCCTTATTTTAATCTTTTCGGTGGCGAGCTGGAATTCAAACTGATGTCGATGATGGGTTATGATGCTTCTACCATGGGAAATCATGATTTCGATAATGGTTTGGAAGGATTTCTGAAAGTATTGCCCAATGCAAAATTTCCATTTATTTGCTCCAATTATGATTTTAAAAATACTATTTTAGAGGGCAGAACAGAATCTTATCGGATTTTCAATAAAAACGGAATTAAAATAGGAATTTTTGGGGTTGGAATTCAGTTGGATGGTTTAGTGGGAAAGAAACAATATCAAGAAACACAATATATTGATCCTGTAGAAATAGCACAGCATTATTCCCATTTTTTGAAAAATGAAAAAAAATGTGATTTGGTGATTTGCTTGTCTCATTTAGGATATAAATATGATGGAGAAAAAAAGATTTCCGATGTGGAATTATCATCAAAAACCGAAAATATAGACTTAATTTTAGGTGGACATACCCACACTTTTTTGCCGGAACCTCAACAATATACTAACAGAGCCAATAAAAACGTTTTAATAAACCAAGTTGGCTGGGCCGGACTTTTATTGGGACGTCTCGATTTTTATTTTGATGCATTAAAAAACATCAGCAAAGTAACTTGGAACAACCAAATGATTAACGACCTAATTTTAGCTTAAAAATATGAAAAAAATATTACTTTTCACCACAATATTCTTCATTAGTATTACCATTTCTGCACAAAACATTACTTCTAAAAAATGGACCGATTTATTTTCCTACAATAATGTTTTAACCGTAAAAGAAGACCACGGCAGAATAATATGCGCTACTGAAAACGGCATTTTTTTCTACCAAATTTCTTCAGGAGAAATTACCAAACTTTCCAAAACTAATGGTTTGCACGAAGTAAAAATTTCCGCATTCGATTACAATCCTGAAACAAAAATAGGTTTGGTGGGTTATCAAAATGGTTCCATGGATGTGGTAACTCCTAATGGAATTACTTTAGTGGTGGATATTCCTATTGCACAAGGTTTTAACGGAGATAAAAAGATAAACCACATTTCCATTTCCGGAGATAAAGCGGTAATTTCTGTAGATTATGGCGTTTCTATTTTTAATTTAAATAATAAAGAGTTTTCTCTTTCCTGTTTTTTTGTAAATGGTGGCAGTTATACGGCTTCCAACGAAGCAACCATTATTAATAATAAAGTGTATGCTTCTACAGATATTGGCTTAAAATCTCACGAAATAGACGTTACTTTCCCGGTTTTTTCAACTTGGGCTACACCTTTAACCGGTGCGTTAAAACAAGCTGATTCAGAAACTGTTCTTGCAGTTGCTACTACAAGCACGGTTTATATTGAAAATTCAGGAAGTTTCAGCCCTGTAACGGAAGGATTTTTAGAAATTCAGGATGTGGTGGTGAATTCCCAAAACATCATTGTAACCGATAAAGAAAGAATTTATACCTTAACAACTTCAGGAAATGTATTGAGTAATATTACTCTTGGTGAAAGTTGTAATACAGCGAACTTAATCAACGGAACTATCTACGGAGGAACCAAATTATCCGGTTTAAAAGATGCGGGAAATAATATTATAAAACCGGATGGTCCTTATAATAACATTTCTTATAAAATGTCTATTCTGAATGATCAATTGGTGGTTTCTACTGGTGGTGGTTTAATCACAGGGCCTTCTAACCGGGATCTCGGATATTATCATTTTGACGGGATGAAATGGAATTACCCTGAATATTTTATCGATAATCCTATTTTATTTAACGTTGTTGATGTTGAAATAAATCCTGCAAAACCTTCAGAAATTTATTTTGCCAATCATGTTTTTACAGGAGGTGAAAAAGGAATTTATAAGATGGAAAACGGTGTTTTCAAAAAAGTTTATAAAAACGCAGATTCCAACCCCTATTATAACCGACAAACAGGAATTGTATTCGATGAAAACAATAATTTAATTGTTGCCGCTTCTGCCATTGAAAATTCGCCTTTAAGAACCGGATATTATGTTTACAATCCTTCCATAGATGATTTTGATTTGATTCCTGTTTTCGCTGCAGGTGGTTCCCAAAAACCGATTACTAAAGACGGACTTTTGCTAATTCCTGCGCCTTTTAACGGAGATGGAGGATTAATCATGAGACAATACGATAACAATCCTTCAAACACTTCTGCTCCAACAAAAATTTTAAGAACGGATAACGGGCTTCCTGCAAATGGTGTTGTATCAATGGCTTTTGATAAAGATGATGATTTATGGATAGGAACCAGAATTGGTTTAAGAATTTTAAGTGATCCTTTTTCTGCAATTAATGATCCTAATCCGCAAGCAGAAGCAGTAATTATTGAGCAAAAAGGAATTGCGGAAGAACTTTTCAGAGATAATTATATTTTACAAATTGAAGTGGATTCCGGAAATAGAAAATGGGTTTCCGTAGATGGAGGTGGTGCTTATTATTTAAGTCCTGATGGACAACAGACGTTAAAACATTTCACTAAAGAAAATTCGCCTATTCCTTCCAATAGCATTACGGATATTAAAGTGGATGGAAAAACAGGAAAAGTATATTTCGTTACCTTAGACGGTATTGTGGTTTACCAAGGTGATGTTGCGGATGTTCAGGATACTTTTGGTGATGTTTTGGTATATCCGAATCCTGTGGTTACTGCAAATTTTAGAGGAAAAGTAACGATAAAAGGTTTGGCAATGAAAACCAATATCCGAATTGCGGATGCTGCCGGAAACTTAGTTCACCAAGCTGTAGCAAGAGGTGGTTTTTATGAATGGGATCTTAATAACCTTCGCGGAAACAGAGTTTCTTCAGGGGTCTATTTCGTTTTGATGACCAATGAAGATGGGACCGATAAAGCCACCGCAAAAATTGCCGTAGTGAATTAATGAATTCATCAACAGGATTTTTACTTTCCTTCATAAAATATGGTGATAACGATTGTATTGTACATTGTTTCACTAAGGAAAATGGATTTCAGAGTTATTTTTTAAGAGGTGTTTATGCTTCAAAAAATAAAAAAAAAGCTTTTCTTTTTCCTTTGAATGAATTATCGTTAACCGTAAATACAAAAAAAAGCACCATGCCCCTTATTTCTAAAATGGAGTTGGAAAAATGGTCTTGTCCCCATGAAAATGTAAAAACCTACAGTACGTTACTTTTTGTTGCCGATTTTTTGAATCAAGTTTTAAAAAATGAACCCTCCAACCCAAATCTTTACCAAGAAATTCAACAGTTTCTAGAGGAACTAAACCGTCAAAACTATATTTCGCATTTAATATTTCTAATGAATTTTTTGAAAATTATTGGGGTAGCACCATTAATATCCGAAAAACCTTATCTAAATCCTGAAAGTGGTGAATTTGAAGAAAATCAAAGCCATTCTTTATTTACGAGTGAAATAGGTAGCATTTGGAAACAAGTTTTAACCTCCAAAAATCCTTATCAAACCCAACTTGATTTGAAGTTTCGCCGCTTATTTTTGGAAAGTGTTATGAGTTATTATCAGCATCATATTACCAATTTCACGCTTCCTTTTTCATTGGAGGTTCTTAAAGAAGTTCACGCTTAATTTTTTAAAAAAAAACAAACCAATTAAAATAAACTGAAACCATTCAAAATCCAGTTTGAATCTGGTATTGGCAGCATGACCAATCATGTAAGGCAAACTAAAATTGACAAATAATAAAACAGATCCGTAAAAAAGTAATTTATTTTTTCTTAAACCTATTAAAGAAAATAAAGTTAAAATGTTTAGAATGATGCTATAAACTTTCCTTCCCCAGAAGATTTCAAAACTTTGGTCATAAAAATAACGTGGCGGCACATACCATAAAAAAAATAAATTCTGAAAGGCTTTTTTTGTAAATTTCAATTTCCAGTCGGTTCCTAATTTTTCTTTAATTTCCTTTTTATAAACCTCCTCCATCACCAATTCATTCACTTTACTTCTCATTTCCAGTTTCTCGTTCATTTCCTTTATAGAAATCAGTTTCAATTCCGGAATAATGTTATGCTCCTCATAAAATCCTGAATGAATATTTTGCCAAACCGGTGTTTTGGAAAGAATAATACGGTCAAAAGCAAAATAATTTCTAATAACCCATGGAGAATATCCTAAGACAATACAAGCCCCAATTATTAAAAATTTTGAAAATTTGATTTTTTTGTAAACCACCAAAAAAATAATTAACAGAATGCAGAAAGGTATGGCAATAACCTGCGTTAGAAAGAGCAAAGCCGTTAATAAACCAAAGAGAATAAAATACAGATTACGAATTCCTTTACCGAGAAAAATTTTAGAATAATAAAACAGCCACACCAAAAAAATAAAAATAAAAATATTGGTAACTTCAATAATGTTCGAATACATAAAATACGCCGGCGAAAAAATGAAAAAATATCCGGCTATTATTCCGGCTTTTTCTTTTTTGAAAAGACCACAAATCTTAAAAAAAAGAACCGGAATTAGAAAGTATAGAAAATGCTGAAAAATGATGAGCGCTTCCCTTGCAACGCCAGAAAAAATAAAATTGAAAAAACTGATTAATAAAGGATAAACAGGAAGTTTGTAAGCAGTAGGACCCAATTCTACAAATTCCGCATAAACATGATATTTATAAAAATTCACGCCAATATACCAATCCTCTATTTTTTTGCCGGGAAAATCAGCTACAAAACTGTAAACCATTTTCGCTGTAAAAATCAGAAAATTGAAAACCAGAAAAGTTCTGTAACTCAAAATTTGATTAAAAAAAGGCTTCAAAATATTATTTTTACTCTTCAGAATAGAAAACACTTTTATTTTTTAAGAAATTTTTATCCGGTAAACATCGCTGTTGTTTCTTCGAATATTTTTTACAAAAAAACCGCCTTCTTCGGGAATTTCTTCTTTCAGATCAAAACTTTCACATCCTTTGGGAAGTCCGGAAAAAACCAGGGTAAACCAAAAATCTTTCATTGGAGAAACTTCGGTCCAATAGGGGAAAACACTAATATTTTCGGTATGGATGAGGTGGGATTTATGTACCGAATTGCGATCAATTAAAAAAGTAGATGGCCAAATACGGATTAAATTTCCAAAAAAAGGCGTCGCCGGAAAACAGCAATGCACAATTACTTGTTTTTCCTCTTCTGTTTTTGCATTTAGCATTTCCAGAATTTCTTCGGCAATTTTCGGTTTACTAATAGTCGTCGGCATTTTGTTGAAATTTCAGAATTAAAAATCCAATTCCAATTTTTCCTTGGTGTAAGTTCTGATTTTCTTTAAAAGCTCAGGATTCTCGGAGAGTTTTTGTCCATAACTTGGGATTATTTCCAAAAGCTTTTCCTTCCATTCTCCATTCACTTTTTCAGGGAAGCATTTTTCTAAAACTTCCAACATCGCAAAAACAGAAGTTGAAGCTCCTGGAGATGCGCCCAAAAGTGAAGCAATATTTCTTTTTTTATTAACGACAACTTCAGTCCCAAATTCCAGTTTGCCACCCTTTTCTTCATCTTTTTTGATGATCTGTACTCTTTGTCCAGCCACTTTCAACTCCCAATCTTCTTCTTTTGCATCCTTTACAAATTCCCGCAAATGCGCCATTCTTTGAGATTTTGTCATCGCAACTTGCCGAATTAAATAACTTGTTAAAGGTAAATTATGCCACCAAGCGCCAAATAAAGAACGGATATTTTTGTAATTAATACTTTCCGGTAAATCGAGATAGCTTCCTTCTTTCAGAAATTTGGTGGAAAATCCTGCAAAAGGGCCGAATAAAAGGGCTTTTTCGCCATCAATAATTCTTAAATCCAAATGTGGAACCGACATTGGAGGCGCATCAACGGTAGCTTGGGTGTAAACTTTCGCATGATGTTTCTCAATTAATTCCAAATTTTTGGAAACCAACCATTCTCCGGAAACGGGAAATCCTCCGTAACCTTCACTTTCCACAATATCACAACTGTCCAGAAGAGGTAAAGCGTAACCTCCAGCACCAATAAAAACAAAATCGGCTACGATTTCTTGCTGATGATTATGAAGGCGGTCTTTTATTTCCAGTTTCCAGTTTTCTTTTTCTGTGGCATCGATATCTTTTACTTCGTGATACAGAAATACTTCTACGGAGGAAGTTTCCTGTAAAAATTTTTCCATTTTTAAGGTTAAAGCTCCGAAATTAACATCTGTTCCCAAATCCATTTTTGTGGCAGCAAGAATTTCACTTTCTTTCCTTTTGCTCATGATTAAAGGAATCCATTCTTGTAATTTTTCAAAATTTTCTGAATATTCCATTCCTTCAAACAGTGGAGATTCAATGAGTTTTGAATGTCTTTTTTGCAAATATTTTACATGAGGTTCCCCAAAAACCAAACTCATATGAGGACAGGAGTTGATGAATTGCGAAGGATTTTGGATGTAATTTTTAGCCACCAAATAAGCCCAAAACTGTTTTGAAATTTCGAACTGTTCCGCTATTTTTTCTGCTTTGGAAATTTCGATGTTTCCGTCTTCATTTTCGGGTGTATAATTCAGCTCGCAAAATGCGGAATGTCCGGTTCCGGCGTTATTCCAAGCATCGGAACTTTCTTGGGCAAATTTTCCCAATCTTTCAAAAATGGCAATTTTCAAATTGGGTTCCAATTCATGAAACAGCATTGCCAAAGTAGTACTCATCACTCCACCACCAATTAACGCAATATCATATTTTGGTTTGGGTGTTTTATTTCTCAGTTCATTCATCATATCGTTCAGCAAAAAAAATTAATTGAGTTTCGAAGTGAGTTTTTTGAATTGTTTTTCAGGATTTTTCCCTTCATATAAAACACTATAAATGGTATCTACAATAGGGGTTTTAATATTTTTTTCTCTTGCTGTAGCATAGATACTGTCTGTGGCGTAATATCCTTCCGCAATCATATTCATACTTTGGATAGCTGATTTTACGGTATATCCTTTGCCGATAAGATTTCCTAAACTTCGATTTCTGGAAAAAAGTGAATAAGCCGTTACCAATAAATCTCCCAAATAAGCACTTTCATTAACATCTCTTGGCGCTTCGTAAATTGCTTCCAAAAAGGTTTCCATTTCTCGAATGGCATTGGAAACAAAAACTGCCGTGAAATTATCTCCATATCCTAAACCACTGGCCATTCCTGCTCCAATCGCATAAATATTTTTTAAAATAGCACTGTATTCATTTCCTAAAATATCTTTGCTGGAATGTACATTTATAAAATCCGAAGTGAAAATTTCATCTAATTTTTCAGAAATTTCTTCATCCGCTGCAGCAATGGTAAGATAGGAAAGACGTTCCATAGCTACTTCTTCAGCATGACAAGGTCCTGCAATAACCGCCTGATTTTTAAAACCAATTTTAAATTCATCTCTTAAATAATGCGCTACAACATCATTTACTTTTGGAACAATACCTTTAATGGCAGAAACAAAAATTTTATTTTCGCAATTTACCGACAATTGATCCATAGCATCTGAAAGATAAATAGACGGTGTTGCCAAAATAACAATGTCACAATCCGAAACCAAAGTATTGATATCGGTACAAAGTTTCAAATTCCGTAAATTAAAATTTACTGCGGTAAGATAAGTTGGATTATGACCCCGAAGTTCAATAGCTCCTTTTACAAATTCGTTGCGGACACACCAATGTACGGTTTTACAGTTTTCGACGAGCATTTTTACAATTGCTGTCGCAAAACTTCCACTTCCCAAAACACCAACTTTTACAGATTGCAGTGTTTTTTTAGAGGTTAATTTTTTATCTGTACTATAAGTTTTTTCAGAAGAATTTGTTTTTTTCTTTGCCATGATTTCCTATTGTGTAATCACAAATATAGCAAGTTTACCCATCACTCAAAAAAATCATCAACTTTCAGGAATTATTAAAAACACAATGAAAAACATACTTTTTAAATATTTTATAAATTATTTCTAATTATACTAAATTTTTGTTAAAAAAATATGGAATGTTTAATTTTTAGGTAAATTTGCCGTTTCAAATTTAGTAGCATACGATAAGTAAAATAATGAAGAAGTTTTTAAGAAACCGAAAAAAAGTAACCACCCTTCTCGGTATTTTAGCTCTAATCGTTTTTTCTCAGGCATTAATTATTGCCAAATTATGGTCCGGAAAAACGGATAAAAATTACGAAGTAAATCTGGTAAAAATAAACACCCAAAAAGACAGTATCGATTTTTTGAAAATTAAAAATGATTTGGCTTTGGTGGATCATACGATTGGTGATTTGAATTTATTTCTTTCATCCAAAAATATTTCTAATACAAAAATCGAAATGTTGCACCAAGACAGCTTGTCCAGTTCTATCTATTTAGCTAAACAAAGCAATCGTTACAGTCAATATTTGGTTGATTTGCAAAATAAGCTTCAACAAGTTCCTTTGGGAATGCCAAGTGATGGTTATATTTCATCAAATTTTGGAAAAAGAGTTAATCCAATTCCGTACAAAACGGTTTTAGCGTCTGCAAAAACCGCATCAAAACCGACTGTTGCTTCGGTCCCTGTGGTTACAACTCCTGCAAGAAGAAAAGTGATTGATGCAAAAATTGTGGAAGAAAAAGACAGTGCGGGAAATATTAAAAAAGTGGTAATCCCAATTTATGCTCCGGAAACTAAAGAAAGCAAACCTGTTTCTGCACAGGCTTCAGCAACAATAAATGCAGTTCCAACGGTGACAAATTCAAAAAAAGTAGTTGTTCGTGAAGAAAACAATGCACCTGCAGAAAAAGATCAAATACAGTTTCATAAAGGAATTGATATTGCCGTAGCTTATGGAAGTGATGTTAAATGTACAGCTGCAGGAACGGTAATTTTTGCCGGACAAAAAGGAGGCTATGGAAATTGCATCATTGTTTCGCATGGAAATGGTTTAGCCACACTTTATGCGCATCTTTCACAAATTTTGGTGGAAACCAATGATAAAATTAAAGTAAACCAAATTATCGCAAAATCCGGAAACAGCGGTCGTTCTACAGGTCCACATTTACATTATGAAGTTCATAAAAACAATACACCGGTAAATCCGAAACTTTTCATGAATTTTTAAAAAATAAAAAAATCCTCAAAAAATTTTGAGGATTTTTTTGTGGCCCAGCTTGGGCTCGAACCAAGGACTTGCTGATTATGAGTCAGCTACTCTAACCAACTGAGTTACAAGGCCAACTTTTATTTTTTAATAATAGAAGTTTCAATTGGGTGTGCAAAAATAAACTTTTTTACAGAATTTCAAAATTTTTTACGGCTTTTCCTGACAAAGTTCTACCAAAACACCATTGGTGGATTTTGGATGAAGAAAGACCACCAACTTATTATCGGCTCCATCTTTTGGTTCTTCAGAAATAAAAATAAAACCTGCTTTTTTTAAACGGTCAATTTCGAAAAGGATATTTTCCACGCCAAAAGCGATATGGTGAATTCCTTCACCTTTTTTATCCAAAAATTTTGCAATGGGGCTTTCCGGATTTGTAGCTTCCAACAATTCAATTTTACTTTCTCCAATTTCATAAAAAGAAGTGGTAACACCTTCCCTTTCCACAGACTCCTTTTTATAATTTGGTTTTCCTAAAAGCTTAGCGAATAATTCATCGGAAAAGCCTAAAGATTTTACTGCAATTCCTAGATGCTCAATTTTCATAAAAAATAAATTTAAAAAAATGAATGACATTACTTCAAGTATTGACATTTCTGACTATATTTTAGTAAAGTACATTTCAAACAAAAATAGTAAATTTGCCGCATGAACGAAAGCAACAGACAAAGAAAAGTAGCCCAAATTATACAGGAAGACTTCGCAGAACTTTTTAGGAAGCAATCTGCCGAAAGCAAACAGAATTTTTTGGTGAGTGTTTCTGATGTAAAAGTAACTGCCGATTTAGGAATTGCCAAAATATATCTGAGTATTTTCCCGCAAGAATTTCGTAAACCTATTATGAAAGAAATTGAGGAAAACAAATCACAATACAGAAATTTTATTGGTCAGAAAATGGCAAAACAAGTAAGAATAATTCCCGAATTAAGTTTTTATTTGGATACCACTTTAGACGATGTTGAAAAAATTGAAAAAGAACTGAAAGGAGAAGGCGACAATCCTGTTTTATAAATTTCGTGGCTAAAAATACCGCATTTTACATTGCAAAAAGATACCTTCTCGCAGAGAAAGGAAGTACGGCTGTAACTTTTATTACCTGGCTTGCTGCTATTGCAATGATGGTGGCTGTGGCTGCCATGTTTATTATTATTTCGGTATTTTCCGGTTTGGAAGATCTAAACAAAGATATTATTGCTAATCTTCATGCGGATATTACCATCAAAAACAAGGCAGGAAAGGTTTTAAAAAACATTTCAAAAGTTGAAAAAACCCTCAAAGAAGAACAGAAAATAGCCAATTTTTCCAAAATTATTGAAGAAAAAGTGTACATCGATTATGGAGGAAAAGGTGATATTGCTTTTTTAAGAGGGGTTGATTCTGCTTATGTTTTCGTGAATCCGATCAACAAAAATATTCTTTACGGAACGTATCCAAACTTCAAATTTTCCAATGAAGTTTTTATGGAAAACAGCCTCAACAACCGTTTGTCTTTACCCGTAGGAACCCAGTTGGATTTTGCCACAGTTTACATGCCAAAAGCCGGAAAAGGAATCATCAATAAAGAAGATGATATTTTCAATAAAAACGAAATTTATGTAACCGGTGTTTTTCCTGGAAATGAACAGTTGAACAATTACATCATTTCGCCATTAGAGCTCGCACAAACCCTTTTAAATCTACCTAAAAAATCAGCTTATCAGATAGTCCTTAAATTAAAAAATCCAGACGATGCGGATATTTTAAAATCAGAACTTTTGAAAAAATTGGGAAACAGTTATGAAATCACTACCAAAAGTGAAGAAAATGCCGCTTTTTGGAAAATGATTAACATCGAAAAATTATTTATTTATCTTATTTTCGGACTGGTTACTTTTATTACCACATTTAATTTAGCAGGCGCTATTATCATCCTTCAACTCGATAAAAAAGAACAAACGAAATCTCTAATTTCCTTAGGTTTTCCTTTAAAATCTTTACGAAATACTTATTTCTACACCGGTTTACTGATTGTGGTTTCTGGAATTTTCACCGGTCTGCTTTTAGGAACATTAATTTGTATTTTCCAGTTACAAACAGGTTTTTTCCGTGCCAACGAAATGTTGGCTTTCCCCGTGAAGATTATTTTTTCAAATTATTTAATTGTAGCAGCTACTGCGTTTTCTTTTGGGATTTTGGTTTCTTTTATCTTTTCCAAAATCAATAAAAGTTACCTCACCAATACCTAAATTATTTTCTTTGAAATTTTTGTAATTTTGCGGAATTAAATTTAAAAAATGATGAGAAAAATATTCACCTTTTCATTGGTGATTTTCACTGCAGTTTCTCTTTTTGCTCAAATTCCTGCTGGATATTATAATTCAGCAAACGGTTTTACAGGTTATACCCTTAAAGATAAATTGAGAGCCATTATTACCAACGGACATCAGGATAAAGGATATAACGGACTTTGGACCGCTTATCAAACCACAGACCGTGATTATTATTATGAAAATAATGGAAGAATTCTGGATATGTATTCGGAAAATCCAATTGGTCCGGATCCTTACCAGTTTGTATTAAATACCGACCAATGTGGAAATTACAGCAATGAAGGAGATTGTTACAACAGAGAGCACATTGTTCCGCAAAGCCTTTTTGATGAAAATGCTCCCATGAAACACGATGTTCACTTCATTCCTCCAACAGACGGAAAAGTAAACGGAATGCGATCCAATTATCCATTCGGAATTGTAGCTTCACCAACCTGGACTTCCTTAAATGGTTCTAAACTTGGAAACAATAGTACTGGATCTTATTCCGGAACTGTTTTTGAACCCATTAATGAATTTAAAGGAGATATTGCAAGAATGATTTTTTATTTTGTGACACGATATCAAAACCAAATCCCTTCTTTTTCTACAGGAAATATGCTGGATGGAACAACTACCAAAAGCTTAGCACAATGGGAACTGGATATTTTACTTCTTTGGCATAATGCAGATCCGGTATCGCAAAGAGAAATTGATCGTAACAACGCCTGTTATACTTGGCAAGGAAACAGAAATCCTTATATAGATCATCCGGAATATGTTCAGCAAATTTGGGGAACAAGCGCTTTGTACACTATCGAAATTAAAAACAGCAAAGGCTTTTCAGTATATCCAAATCCTGTAAAAAACAACGAAATTTTCGTTACCAAAAATTCAGAAATTTCAAAAATATCCAAAGCTGAAATTTATGATGTTACTGGTATTTTAGTACAGGTTTTAGACAAACCTTTTAAAAATGGAAATAAAATTATTTTAAGAGATCTTCCTAAAGGAAATTACATTTTGAAATTGGATGAAAATTCTACAAAATTTATTTTGGAGTAAATTTACAAATAATAAAAACAAAAGACCAGAAATTCTCTGGTCTTTTTTGTATTTTTGAATATGAAAAAACAAGTAAAATTAGGACTTATAGGAAAAAATATTTCCTACTCTTTTTCTAAAAAATATTTTGAAAATAAATTCAAAAACCTAATGCTTGATCATTTCAGGTACCATCTATACGATATCGATGAAATTACAGAAATCGAAGAAATTTTTAAAGATAAAGATTTAATAGGTCTTAATATTACCATTCCTTATAAACAAAAAGTACAGCCTTATTTAGATGAACTTAGTGAAGAAGCAGAAAAAACAGGAGCTGTAAATTGCATTTTCATTAAAAATGGAAAAAAAATCGGTCATAATACCGATGTTTTCGGATTTGAAAAAACACTTTTTCTTCATCCTGTAAAAAAAGGACAAAAAGCGTTAGTCTTAGGAAATGGTGGTGCTGCAAAAGCAGTACAGTTTGTATTGCAAAAACATCAAATTCCTTATGTAACGGTTTTCAGAAATTCAGACTTCAATTTTGATAATTTAACGTCGGAAATTGTTAAAAATCATGAAATTATCATTCAATGTACCCCTGTAGGAACTTTTCCTGACGTTGAAAATTGCGTGAATTTCCCTTTTGAAGGTTTAGGAAAAAACCATTTAATCATTGATTTAATTTACAATCCCAGCTTATCCAAATTCATCAGAAATGCTGCGGAAAAAGGAAGCAAAACGGTCAATGGATTTTATATGCTGGAACAACAAGCAGAAAAATCTTGGCAAATTTGGAACAGTTAATTAAAAATCGCTATATTTATTGCTGATTTTTCAGCTGTAAAATTGTTGAGAAACATTGAAATTATCTAAAAAAAGATTGGCTATGACAACGGAAAATTCAAACTCCGAAAACGAAGACTTAAAACCTTCTGAAGAATCCTTACATTCTGCTGAACAAAGCAATGATCAAAATTCCCAAATTTCGGCTTCTGTAGTGGAAGAAAAAGCAACATCAAAAATTGATGAAGTGGAAGAAACGACTTCTGTAACTCCACAAAATACTGAAAACACTGATGATCCAAACTCTTTAAAAACTTCTGAAGAAAAAGAGCATTCCGAAAACCTTTCAGAAACGGATCATGAAGAAGACCACGATCATTCTGAAGCAGAAGAAATTTCAAAATTGTCATTAGCCCAGATCTTGAATGAAATGGAAAAAATCGTGAACAGCGATAATGCAGGTTCACAATTCCGAAAATTCAACCAATACCGAGATCAGGCAAACCACCTCATTCATGATGAAACGGAAGACAAAAAACATGAAATTGAGGCTTCAGGAAATTCCGAAGATAACATCCATTGGGAACATCCTTTACAATCTCGTTTATCCGGTTTAAATTCTATTTTTCGTGAAAAAAATGATGAATTCCACAAAAAACAAGAACAAGAGCAACACCAAAATCTCGAAAACAGACAAAACATTATAGAGAAATTAAAACACCTCTATACCAATACTGAAGCAGGAACCAATCTTTTCAAAGCGATACGCGAAATAAAAGAGGAATGGCAAAATGCAGGACAAGTAGCAAAATCTGAATTTAAAATACTGAATAATAATTATTTTCATCATTTGAATCAGTTTTATGCGATGTTGGACATGAACAAGGAATATATGGAGCAGGAATTTGCCCATAATCTTGAAAAAAGACAACATATTATTGAAAGAGCGAAAGAACTGGAAAATGAACCTTCCGTTCAAAAAGCGTTAAATGAACTTCAATATTTGCATAAGCTTTGGAAAGAAGAAGCAGAACCTGTTGCTGAAGAATTCCGTGAAAAAACCTGGGAGGAATTTCGAGAAATTTCCAATAAAATCCACGAAAGGAAAACCGAACTTTCCGCACAAATTGATGCCGAACAAAATGCCAATCTCGAAAAAAAGAACAGCATTATTGAAGAAATTAAAAAACTCACTTCTCCGGAAAATGCCAACCATAATTATTGGCAAAATGCCATCAAAAAAGTGGAAGACTTACGAAATGAATTTCTAAAAACAGGAAGTGTTCCAAGAAAAATATCCAATCAAAATTGGACAGATTTCAAAACGCATTTACGTTCATTCAACAATTCTAAAAACGAATTTTATAAAAGCTTAAAAAATACACAACAGAAAAATTTGGATGATAAAATGAAACTCATCCAAACTGCGCAAGACAATATGAACAGTGAAGATTGGGAAACCACCGTTCCACTTTTCAAAAAACTTCAGGAAGAATGGAAAAACATTGGGCATGTTCCCAGAAGTATGACCAATAAAATTTGGGAAGATTTCCGTGAAGCCTGCAACAACTTTTTCAATAATTACCGAAGCAAAAATGCTGCTACAGGTGATAACTGGAAAGAAAATTTCAAACTGAAAAAAGAGCTTTTAGAAGAGCTGAAAACCATTGGTGATGAAGAAGGAAGCGTTGAAAAAATTGAAAACATCAAAAATTCATGGAATGCCATTGGAAAAGTACCACGCGATAAAATGAACATCAATACCGAGTTCAACAAAACATTGCGTGAAAAGCTGAAAATCAATAAAATGAATGAGTTTGAGTTGAAAGAAGAAAACCTTTCCGGAAATCAACTGACCGATAAAGCCAGAAAAATAAAAAATCAAATCGCCGATTTAGAAGCTGAAATCACCACATTAGAGAACAATCTTGGATTTTTCAGCAATCCTTCAAGAGAAAATCCTCTGCTAAAAGATACTTTTAACAAAATTGACGAGAAAAAAATGCATCTGGAAAATATGAAGCAAAATCTTCACAGCATTATTTCCGGAGAATAATTTCACGAAAATATAAATGGTAAAGACGCGCAATTCCGCGTCTTTGCTTTTACAAAAAATTCCGAAGTGTATCACGAACTATATCTCCAGCGTTGTATCGAACTCGCCGAAAAAGCAGAAGGAAAAACCTACCCAAATCCTTTGGTAGGAAGCGTTATTGTACATAACGAAAAAATTATTGGAGAAGGATATCATCAACAAGCAGGACAACCTCACGCAGAAATCAATGCGATAAATTCTGTAAAAAACAAAGAACTTCTCCCCGATTCCACCATTTATGTTTCCTTAGAACCTTGTTCCCATTTTGGAAAAACACCACCTTGTGCCAACAAAATTGCAGAAATTGGCTTTAAAAAAGTAATCATTGGTTCCATGGACACCCATGAAAAAGTAAATGGGAAAGGAAAAATAATTTTAGAAAACGCTGGGATTGATGTTGTTTCAGGATTTTTAGAAAACAGTTGCAGAAATTTAAACAAGAGATTTTTTACTTTTCATGAAAAGAAAAGACCTTACCTTATTTTAAAATGGGCAGAAAGCAGTGATGGTTTTATCGATAAAAATTTCCAACCGATACAAATCGGAAATTCTTTAACCAAGCAGTTTGTTCATCATTTAAGAAGCAAAGAACACGCAATTTTAATCGGAACACAAACTGCGCTTAACGACAACCCAAGTTTAACGACAAGAGAAATTGCTGGTAGAAATCCGGTAAGAATTCTAATTGATTTTGACCTTAAAGTTCCCGAAAATTTTAAAATTTTCAACAGTGAAGCAAAGACAATCATTATTAATTCGAAAAAGAATTTTGAAAAAGAAAATTTGAAATTCATTAAAGTTGAAAAAGAAAATTTCTTAAATGATTTAATGGAAAAACTTTACGAAGAACAAATCCAATCGGTTCTTATTGAAGGTGGATGTTTCACTTTGCAAAAATTCATGGAAGCTGATTTATGGGATGAAATTATTATCATCAAAAATGAAAATCTTACTTTAGAAAACGGTACAAAATCACCAAAAGTATTGCTGAATCCTACCAAAATTCAAACTTACAAAGATAATAAAATCCATTTCTACAGAAAAATTGAAATTTGAATTTTACACCATAAAAAAACCTGTTGAAAATATCCTTTTAAAAGAAAAAGGAAGTAAATTCATTGGGTTTGCTTTTCCCATAAATTCAGAAACGGATTTAAAGAAAAATTTAGAAAAAATCCGTGAAGAACATCCAAAAGCAACGCATCATTGTTACGCCTTTCGTTTAGGACTAAATGGTGAAAATTATCGAGCCAATGACGATGGCGAACCTTCCGGAAGTGCAGGTTTACCCATCTACAACCAGCTTTTAGCAAATGATTTAACCAATATTTTATTAATCGTTGTTCGATATTACGGTGGTACAAAATTAGGAGTTTCCGGTTTAGTGAAAGCATATAAAGAATCTGCAAAATTGACGCTGGAAGAATCTGAAATCCTGATTCGTGAGCTTGAAACTATTATTTCTATTGAATTTCCCTTTAATCAACAAAATGTGATTTTCACGCTTCTAAATAAATTTGATGGAAAAATTCAAGAATTTAATGCTTCAGAAAATTGTGAAATTAACGCTTTAATAAAAACTTCACAAAAAGAAAACATCTCGGAACAATTGTCCGAGATGCAAAATATATCTTTTAAATTTTTAGAAATTTAATCTCTTCTTCCACCCATTAATAAAGAAGCGAAATAGATGAGCTGTGCTAATGAACCTAACGCTGCAACAACATAAGTTCTTGCTGCCCATTTCAAAGAATCTTCAGCGCCAACATATTCTTCAGAAGTTACGGTACCAGTAGTTTTCAACCACTTTAATGCTCTGTTACTTGCATCATATTCTACGGGTAAAGTAACAAAAGCAAAAAGGGTTGTAATCGCAAATAAAATAACTCCAATTAGTAAAACCGTTTTATTACCGCTCATAGCCATAACCACAATTCCTGCCATTAAAACAAATTGCAGCAATTTTGAAGAAAAATTCACAACAGGAACCATGGAAGATCTAAATTTTAACATCGAATAACCAACAGCATGTTGAACCGCATGTCCAGTTTCATGAGCTGCAACTGCTGCTGCTGCTGCATTTCGCTGCATATATACTTCTTCTGAAAGATTGATGGTTTTATTTGCAGGATTGTAATGATCTGTAAGTTGTCCCGGAACAGAAAGCACCTGCACATCATGAATTCCGTTATCGTACAACATTTTTTCTGCAATTTCCTTTCCCGAAAGTCCGTTTCGCAAACCAACTTTAGAATAATGTGCAAACTTGGATCTAAGCCTGTTCTGAACCAACATACTAATCAGAAAAATGGCACCAAGAATTAAGTAATAAGTTCCCATATTTATATTTTTTTTATCTTTTGAATATTTTCAATTTTGATGGAAAAAGTATGCCAAAGTTTTGGTTTATTCTTTTTAAAATTATCTTTGCTCTTCAATATTAAAATATGGCCGAAATTTCTATAAAAGAAGTAAAATCTGACAAAGATTTGATGGAATTCATCAAGTTTCCCATGGATCTTTATAAAAATAATGACAAATATGTACCACCATTAATTAATGATGAAAAAAATATTTGGAATAAAGAAGAAAATCCGGCGCTTTTATATTCGGAAGCGAAACAATATCTCGCACAAAAAAATGGAAAAACGGTAGGAAGAATTGCGGTAATGATTAACCACAAAGAGGAAAAGGAACTCGGCATAAGAAAAGTAAGGTTTGGATGGCTGGATTTCATTGATGATTTAGAAGTTTCCCAAGCCTTAATTGAAACCGCTATTGATTACGCGAAAGAAAAAAACTACCCGAAAATTGAAGGACCAATGGGTTTTACTAATTTGGATAAGGCTGGAATGCTGACTTTCGGTTTTGAAAAAATTGCCACGATGATTGGTTTGTATAATTTCGAATATTATCCGCAGCATTTAGAAAAACTGGGACTAGTAAAAGAAAAAGAATGGGTAGAATTTGAAATTAATTTTCCTGAAACTTTGCCTGAAAAAGTGGTAAAATTCAATGATCTTGTAAAAGAAAAATATAAACTAAAAGTTTTAAGATTTGCCAATAAAAGTGAAATTCTCCCCTATGTTGAACCTATGTTCAAGTTGCTGGATGAAACCTATAAAAATCTTTCGACATACACGCCAATAAGTGAAGAACAAATAAAAACTTATAAAGAAAAATATTTTAGTTTCATTGATAAAGATTACATTATTTGTATCGCTGATGAAAAAGGAAATTTAGTTTCATTTGCTATTACCATGCCTTCTTATTCCAAAGCTTTACAAAAAGCTAAGGGAAAACTTTTTCCTTTCGGTTGGTGGCATTTTTTACAGGCCGGCAAAAAAAATGAAAGGGCGAATTTTTACTTAATTGGCATCCATCCGGATTATCAAAGACGTGGTGTAACTTCAATAATTTTCAAGGAAATTTATGATATTTTCAGGAAAAAAGGAGTAAAATTTTTGGAAACCAATCCGGAGCTGGAAGAAAACAAAAACATACAGCTTTTGTGGCAGGATTACCAACCTGTTAATCATAAAAGAAGAAGAACCTACTCAAAAGAAATCTGATGAAAAACCAACTGTACATCTACATCATTTTGATTACCGTTTTCATTATCTACAATCAATTTTTTGCAGTGGAAGATGAAAGAATAAACACATTAATCAACATCCTTTTTACCAGTTTTTTGGTGCTTTACATGGGTTATGCTGCTTTCATACTTTTGAAAAAAATGAAAAAAAATTCAAAAAATTAATTATTTAAAATCATTCTAAATTAACTGATTTTCTTTTTTGTAGAAGCCATTTAACTGCATTAATTTTCTTATTCATCTTTATATTTCATAAATTTGCAAATTGAGAAAATAATGTAGTAATGAACTTACCTGAAAATTACATCCCAATTCTTATCCAAGCTGCTGTAGGTATCAGTTTTGTCCTAATTTCACTAGCAGGAACTCATTTCCTTGGACCTAAGCAGAGCAAAGAAAAAAACAAGAAAAACGAAAGCTTTGAGTGCGGAATTGAAGTGGAAGGAAACGCAAGATCTCCTTTTTCAGTAAAATATTTTCTTACCGCAATTTTGTTTGTACTTTTCGATATCGAGATTGTTTTCTTTTATCCTTATGCTGTAAATTTCAGAGAATTCGGCTTCGAAGGATTTTTAGCTGTTCTTACTTTTGTATCCATTTTCTTCCTTGCTTTTCTTTATGTTTGGAAACGTGGCGCATTGGATTGGGACAGATAAAATTTTGAAAATTTTAGGAACAATTTAAATTTTAAAAAAATTATGTCAGATATAAAACCAGTAATAAAAATGGACGCTCCTGCTCCGGAAGGATTGGAAGGAGAAGGTTTTTTTGCCACAAAATTGAGCAGTGTCATTGGCTTAGCTAGAAGTTATTCGCTTTGGCCACTTCCTTTTGCAACTTCTTGTTGCGGAATTGAATATATGGCATTTCTGAATCCAACCTATGATGGTTCCAGATTTGGAATGGAAAGAAATTCTTTTTCTCCGAGACATGCTGATATGTTAATGGTTTGTGGAACAATTTCAAAAAAATTGGGACCGGTTTTACAACAAGTTTACACACAAATGGCAGAACCAAGATGGGTTGTTGCAGTTGGAGCTTGTGCTAGTAGCGGAGGAATTTTTGACACTTACTCAGTTTTACAAGGAATTGATAAAATTATTCCTGTTGATGTTTATGTTCCTGGATGTCCTCCAAGACCAGAACAAATTATTGAAGGCGTAATGCAAGTACAGGCTCTTGCACAAAGTGAAAGTATCAGAAGAAGAGATATGCCGCAATATCAGGCTTTGCTTGAATCTTACGGAATTAAATAATTTCAAATTCACAAATTTTTAATTTTTGAATTTTCAATAAATCATGACAAACGAATTTGTTTTAGAAGCCATCAACAGAGAATTTCCTGAAAGTGTTCTGCATCATTCAGAACCTTACGGAATGCTTACGCTTGAGATTAAAAAAGAAGATATTAAAAAAGTGATTCACCATTTGAAGATTTCTTCATTGGAGTTCAGTTTTCTTACCGATATTTGTGGAGTTCATCATCCCGAAAATAAAGAAAAAGAGCTCTGCGTAGTTTACCATCTTCAGAATATGAAAGAGAATATCAGATTGCGTTTGAAGGCTTTCACCACAAGAGAAAATTCTGAATTTGAAACGCTTACGGATTTATTTGCCGGCGCCAACTGGATGGAAAGAGAAACTTTTGATTTTTATGGAATTAAATTCAAAGGACATCCGGATTTAAGAGTAATTTTAAATTCACCAGATTTGGGTTATCATCCCATGTTGAAAGAATATCGTTTAGAGGATGGTACCAGAACTGATAAAGACGATAAAATGTTTGGACGTTAAGGTTACTCCTAAAACCTAAAATTATGAAAGACAACGCATTATCCAATATCATAAACCAATACGAAGCTGAAGAACAGATTGACGGGCAACTTTATACGTTGAACCTTGGTCCAACTCACCCAGCAACACACGGAATTTTTGAAAACGTCCTTACTATGGATGGTGAAAGAATTCTGCATTCCGAACAAACGGTTGGTTATATTCATCGAGCTTTTGAGAAAATTTCTGAAAGACGAAACTTTGCCCAGATCACAACATTAACAGACCGTATGAACTACTGTTCTGCCCCAATCAATAATTTTGGTTGGCATATGACCGTAGAAAAATTAATTGGCTGTGAAGTTCCAAAACGTGTAGATTATATGCGTGTCATTATGATGGAATTAGCCAGAATTGGAGATCACATGATTTGCAATGGGGTAACAGCAATGGATGCTGGAGCAATTACAGGATTAACATGGTTATTTCGTGAAAGGGAAACCATTTACGAAATGTATGAGCAAATTTGTGGCGCAAGAATGACCACTAATATGGGAAGAATTGGAGGTTTTGAACGTGATTTTTCTCCAAAATTTCATGAATTAATTCAAAATTTCCTTAAAAATTTCCCGAAAATTTGGAGCCAGTTCTGTACTCTTAATGAAAGAAACCGAATTTTCATGGACAGAACGATTAACGCCGGATCTATTTCAGCTGAAAGAGCTTTAAGTTACGGTTTCACGGGCCCAAATTTACGTGCTACAGGAGTTGATTATGATGTTCGTGTTGCCAATCCATATTCTTCCTATAATGATTTTGATTTTATTATTCCTATAGGAACTTCCGGAGATACTTATGACCGTTTCATGGTTCGTCAACAAGAAGTTTGGGAAAGTTTGAAAATTATTGAACAAGCCTACAAGAACCTTCCAGAAGGAGATTTTCATGCAGATATTCCAAAATTTTACCTTCCTGAAAAAGCGGATGTTTACAATAAAATGGAAGCTTTAATCTATCACTTTAAAATTGTAATGGGTGAAACTGAAGTTCCAAAAGGAGAAGTTTACCATGCTGTTGAAGGTGGAAATGGTGAATTAGGATTTTATTTGGTAAGTGACGGAGGAAGAAGTCCATACAGATTACATTTCAGAAGACCATGTTTTATTTATTATCAGGCTTACCCTGAAATGATTAAAGGTGCCATGATTTCCGATGCTATCGTTACGATGTGTTCGATGAATGTGATTGCTGGAGAATTAGATGCATAAAAGAAATTGCAAATTTTAGATTTATGATCTAAAATTCAAAATTTAAAATAATAAAAGAAGTGAGCGAAACAATTGCTTTTAAACCAGAAACCTTGACACAGGTACAAAAAATTATCGCTAAATATCCCGAAGGAAGACAAAAATCTGCGTTAATACCAATTCTTCATGTTGCCCAAAAGGAATTTGGAGGTTGGCTGGATGTTCCTGTAATGGATTATGTTGCAGAAATTTTGAATATTACACCTATTGAAGTATATGAAGTAGCCACTTTTTATACCATGTTCAATATGCAACCTGTTGGTAAATATGTTTTGGAAGTTTGTAGAACCGGACCTTGTTTAACCAGAGGTTCAGAGAAAATATTAAACCATATCCGTACAAAACTGAACATTAAGGATGGCGAAACTACTGCAGATGGAATGTTCACTTTAAAACCTGCAGAATGTTTAGGTGCTTGTGGATATGCTCCAATGTTACAGCTTGGAAAATTTTATCATGAAAATTTAACAATCGAAAAAGTGGACGAAATTCTTGAACTTTGTCGTCAAGGAGCCATAAAACTCGATTAATTGAAATAAGAAAATGAGTAAAAAACTTTTACTTAAAGACGCCCATATAGAAGGAATTCGCTATTTCGATGTTTATCGAAAGCAAGGTGGATATGAAGCTTTAGAAAAAGCGTTAAAAATGACAACGGATGAAATTTTGGAAGAAGTAAAAACTTCCGGACTTCGTGGTCGTGGTGGTGCAGGTTTCCCAACCGGAATGAAATGGAGTTTTTTGGCAAAACCAGAAGGAGTTCCAAGACATTTGGTGGTAAATGCGGATGAATCGGAACCCGGAACTTTCAAAGATCGTTATTTGATGGAGTTTCTTCCCCATCTTCTGATTGAAGGGATGCTTATTTCATCTTTTTGTTTAGGTTCCAATGTTTCCTACATTTATATTCGTGGAGAATACTCTTGGATTCCTGATATTTTAGAAGAAGCTATTGAAGAAGCTCGAAATGCAGGATTTTTAGGGAAAAATATTTTGGGCACCGGCTTCGATTGCGAAATTTATGTTCAAAGAGGAGCCGGAGCATACATTTGTGGAGAAGAAACTGCTCTATTAGAATCGTTAGAAGGAAAAAGAGGAAATCCTCGTTTAAAACCACCTTTCCCTGCTGTAAAAGGACTTTGGGAAAGACCTACAGTAGTAAATAATGTAGAAACCATTGCTGCTGTTGTTCCAATCATCAATATCTCCGGAGCTGAATATGCTAAAATTGGCGTAGGAAGGTCAACTGGAACAAAATTAATTTCTGCTTGTGGAAATATTAATAAACCTGGTGTGTATGAAATTGATATGACCATTACGGTTGAAGAATTCATTTATTCAGAGGAATATTGCGGTGGAATTCCTAACGGAAAAAAACTAAAAGCCTGCATTCCTGGAGGTTCTTCAGTTCCTATTGTTCCAGCAAATTTAACTTTAAAAACCATCAACGGAGAACCTAGATATATGAACTATGAATCTCTTGCAGACGGTGGTTTTGCTACAGGAACTATGATGGGTTCTGGAGGTTTTGAAGTTTTAGATGAAGATCAATGTATTGTTGAACATACCATGACGCTTTCCAGATTTTATGCTCACGAAAGTTGTGGACAATGTACACCATGTCGTGAAGGAACACCTTGGATGTACAAAATTTTGAAAAAAATTGAAAAAGGAGAAGGAACTATGGAAGACATCGATTTGCTTTGGGATATCCAAAGAAAAATTGAAGGAAATACCATTTGTCCTCTTGGTGATGCTGCAGCTTGGCCAGTGGCTGCGGCGATTCGTCATTTCCGTGATGAATTTGAATGGCATGTGAAAAATCCAGAATTATCACAAAAACAAAATTATGGTTTGGCAAATTATGCTGATCCCATTCCTGCAACAGCAGCTAATTAATTAAACAATAAAAAGCATTTGCTTTTATATCAATATGAGCGAAGAAGTTAAAAAATTTAAAGTAACTATTGACGGACAAACTACCGAAGTTGCTCCTGGAACTACTATTTTAGAAGCTGCCAGACAAATCGGTGGAAAATCTGTTCCCCCAGCAATGTGTTATTATAAACCTTTGGAAACCAGTGGTGGACGTTGCAGAACTTGTTTGGTTGAAGTTTCAAAAGGTTCGGAAGCAGATCCTAGACCGATGCCAAAATTAGTGGCAAGTTGTAGAACAGGTGTAATGGATGGTATGGAAGTAAAAAATCTTTCATCAGAAAAAACACAGGAAGCAAGACACGCGGTTACAGAATTTTTATTGATTAACCACCCTTTGGATTGTCCTGTTTGTGATCAGGCTGGTGAATGTCATCTTCAAGATTTAGGTTATGAACACGGTGTTGAAGGAACAAGAACAGAGTTTGAAAGAAGAACTTTCGAACCTGAAGATATTGGTCCTAAAATTAAATTGCACATGAATCGTTGTATTCTTTGTGCAAGATGTGTATTAGCCGCAAATCAACTGACTGAAAAACGTGAACACGGAATTTTGTTTAGAGGAGATCATGCTGAAATTTCTACGTATTTAAATAAATCTTTGGACAACGATTTTTACGGAAATGTAATTGATGTTTGTCCAGTTGGTGCATTAACCGATAGAACTTCCCGTTTTGCAAGCCGTGTTTGGTTTACAAAACCTATGAATGCAAGTTGCAGCTGCACAAAATGCTCAGGAAAAGCTGTTTTGTGGATGAAAGGTGATGAAATTGTGAGAGTTACAGCAAGAAAAAATCAATATGATGAAGTTCTGGATTGGATTTGTAACGAATGTCGTTGGGAAAAGAAAGATACCAAACATTGGAATATTGAAGGGCCTAGACATATCGACAGACATTCAGTAATTTCTCTGAACCATTATCAAAAAGCAGTGGACGAACCCATTTTATTGGATAATCCTGATGCAAAAGAAATTAGTCTTGAAGACGAAAAACAAGCAGAAGAACAAAATTAAAAAAGTCAATTTGGCGATTTGAAAATTCAAAATTTTGAAATTCATTTCCCAATTTTCGAATGAATATATATGGAATTACTAACATTTAAAATCATTTTAGTTGTTGCACTTTTTGCAGTTTCTCTAGGAATTGCAGCCTATTCTACTTGGGGAGAAAGAAAAGTTGCCGCAGCATTGCAGGACAGAATCGGACCAAACAGAGCGGGACCTTTCGGACTTTTGCAACCTTTAGCAGATGGTGGAAAATTATTCTTTAAAGAAGGATTTATTCCGGCAAATGCAGAAAAATTTCTCTTCATTCTTGGACCAGCAATAACGATGTTTATTGCTTTAATTACAGGAGCCGTTATTCCATGGGGAAAAACTTTAAATATTGGTGGGGAATCTTTCGCTTTACAAATTGCTAATGTTGATGTAGGAGTTCTTTTTCTTGTAGGAATGGTTTCTATCGGAGTTTACGGAATGATGATTGGAGGTTGGGCTTCCAATAACAAGTATTCATTAATTGGAGCAATTCGTGCTTCATCACAAATGATTTCTTACGAATTAGCAATGGGCCTTTCACTTTTATCTATTATTATGATGAGTGGAAGTTTGGATCTTAATAAAATTGTAACCGATCAAGGAAGCGGAAAACTTTGGGGACTATTTGAAGTAGATGGTTTTAACTGGAATATTCTTTACCAACCTTTAGCTTTTCTCATCTTTTTTGTAGCCGCAATGGCGGAAACCAATCGTCATCCTTTTGATTTACCAGAATGTGAATCTGAGTTAGTAAACGGATATATGACGGAATATTCTTCCATGGATTTTGGAATGTATATGTTTGGTGAATATGTGAATATGTTCATTTCAAATGCCCTAATTGCTACTCTTTTCTTTGGAGGTTTCAATTATCCGGGAATTAATTGGGTTACAGAAAATTGGGGAGAAAATATTGCAGGAATTTTAAGTATTCTAGCCATATTAACGAAAGCTATTATTGGAATTTTAATCTTTATGTGGATTCGTTGGACTATTCCTAGATTTAGATACGATCAATTAATGCATTTGGGTTGGAAAACTTTAATTCCATTAGCATTAATAAACTTAATGATTACAGGCGCTGTAATTTTATTTGCAGGCGCATAAAAAATTAAAAAATTTTGAAGGTTGAAAGCTTTGCTTAAACCAAAAACAAAATAAATATTAGATGAAACTTACTAACCGGTCAAAAGTTGTTTCGAATAAGGAAATGACCTTTATGGAAAAAATCTACCTTCCAGGAATTCTGAAAGGAATGGGTCTTACTTTAAAACATGCGCTTGAAGGTTCCAAAGGAAAGGTTTATTCTTATCCTGAAGTTCAAAAACCAAGAGCCAAAGTTTGGCGTGGACAACATGTTTTGAAGCGTGATGAAGAAGGAAGAGAAAGATGTACCGCTTGTGGACTTTGTGCTGTAGCATGTCCTGCAGAAGCTATTACCATGACTTCCGCAGAGAGAACAAAAGAAGAAAAACATTTATACAGAGAAGAAAAATATGCTTCTGTATACGAAATCAATATGCTAAGATGTATTTTTTGTGGAATGTGTGAAGAAGCTTGTCCCAAATCTGCTATTTATTTAACAGACAGATTGGTGGATGTACAAAGCAACAGAGGTTCTTTTATTTATGGAAAAGATAAGTTGGTAGAAGATGTTAACAATAAAATTGACATCACCGAAAGACAAAGCGAACTACAAAAAAAGGCAGTAAAATAATGGATCAAATTATATTTTTCATCGTTGCTGCAATTGCTGTTGCAAGTGCTGTAAGTTTTGTATTCAACAAAAATCCGATGTATTCTATCCTTTCGCTAATTGTTACGATGTTTTCAATTGCAGGATTGTATATTTTACTAAATGCCCAGTTTTTAGGAATTGTTCAGGTTATCGTTTATGCAGGAGCCATCATGGTTTTGTTCCTCTATATTTTAATGATGTTGAACCTAAACAAAGCAGACGAAGGTAAAAAACAAAATGCTTTAAAATTTATTGGCGTTTTTGCTGGAGGGATCCTTTTCATAGGAATGTTAGGTGCTTTTAGAGGAGTAAAACAAAATATTTTTGCTGCTGATGGAATTGATCATTCAGTTGGTCTAACCAAAAACTTAGGAAAACTTTTGTTTAACGAGTATATATTACCTTTTGAATTGGCTTCCATCTTAATTCTTGCCGGAATTGTTGGTGCTGTTTTAATCGGTAAAAAAGATTTATAAAATTATGGGAGAAGTAAATACTTTTATACAAAGTGTACCACTGAATTATTTCGTAATTCTGGCTACTGTTTTATTTTGTCTTGGTGTTTTAGGGGTTTTGCTAAGAAAAAATGCCATCATCATTTTGGGGTGTGTCGAATTGATGCTAAATTCTGTAAATCTTTTATTGGCAGCATTTTCAAGTTATATGGGAGATGGAAACGGACAAATTTTAGTATTTTTTATTATGGTGGTTGCTGCAGCAGAAGTTGCAGTAGGATTAGCCATTATTGCCATGATGTACAGAAACACAAAATCGGTAGATGTAAGTATATTTAATAAACTAAGAGGATAAGAAAGAATGGAGAATTTAATTTTTGCAATCGTACTTTTACCACTTTTCGGATTTTTGATTAACGGACTTTTCGGAAAATCAATGCCGAAAAATGTTGTGGGAGGTATTGCAACTTTGGTAGTTTTTGCAGCTTTCTGTATTGCTACTTTTTTGTTTATAAATTTTGATAAAACTTCGCAACCTATCATTGCAAAAGCTTTTGAATGGTTTCGGGTTAATGGAATTCAAGTAAATTTCAGTTTTCAGATTGATCAATTATCATTAATGATGGTGATGATTATTACGGGAATTGGTTCATTAATTCACCTCTACTCTATTGGTTATATGCATCATGACAAAGGGTTTTACAGATTTTTTGCTTATCTGAATCTTTTCGTTTTTATGATGCTACTTCTGGTAATGGGTAGTAATTATATCATTCTATTTATTGGTTGGGAAGGTGTAGGTTTATGCTCTTATTTATTGATTGGATTTTGGTTTAAAAATAAAGAATACGGAAAAGCAGCAAGAAAAGCTTTCATTATGAACCGAATTGGAGACCTTGGTCTTTTAATGGGTGTTTTTATGATTGCTTATCATACCAATGCTTTCGATTATATTTCTGTAGCACAAAATGCTTCAAAATTTGAAGTGGATGGTTCTATCATTATTTTCATTTGTGCTGCTTTATTTATTGGCGCAACAGGAAAATCAGCTCAAGTTCCTTTATATACTTGGTTACCGGATGCAATGGCAGGTCCAACTCCGGTTTCTGCATTAATTCACGCTGCAACCATGGTTACAGCAGGGGTTTATTTGGTGGTTCGTTCTAATTTTTTATATGTTTTAGCGCCTACCGTTTTGGACGGAATTCTTTTTGTGGGACTTTTAACAGCTTTAGTTGCGGCATTTTATGCCATGAGACAAAATGATATTAAAAAAGTTTTGGCTTATTCTACCGTTTCGCAATTAGGATTTATGGTGATTGCTTTGGGAGTTGGTGCTTATACCGCAGCAATGTTTCATTTAATGACGCACGCTTTTTTCAAAGCTTTATTGTTCTTAGGTTCTGGTTCTGTCATTCATGCTATGGGTGGAGAACAAGACATGCGTTTTATGGGTGGATTAAAGGATAAAATTAAAATTACACACATCACATTCTTAATTGGAACTTTTGCCATTGCAGGAATGCCTCTTTTCTCAGGGATGATTTCTAAAGATGAAATTCTGGTGGCAGCTTGGGCAAAAAATCCAATTTTCTGGGTAGTTCTTTTTATCATCTCTGCAATGACGGCAACTTATATGTTCAGACTTTATTATCTAACCTTTCACGGAAAATTTAGAGGATCAAAAGAACAGGAACATCATCTTCATGAAAGTCCTCTGAATATGACTTTACCGTTAATGATTTTAGCTGTTCTATCAGTTATTGGTGGTTTTATCAATTTACCTCATATTATTGGACATGGACATTATTCAAAACTTCAGGAATGGTTAAGTCCAATTCTTACAGAATCGGCAAAAGGTCAGTTGGAAGCTAATTTAAAAGGAATTTCTGTAACTACTGAATATATTTTAATCACAATAACAGTAGCTATGTTTTTTGCAGTTTGGCTCATTGTTAAAAATATTTATGTCAATAAAGGTAAATTACCTGTTGCAGAAGAAAGTTACACCGGTTGGGAAAAATTGTCTGCTAAAAAATTATATGTTGATGAACTTTACAATGCCTTATTTGTAAGAACAGTGGAAGGTTTAGGACGTGGCGGAAAGATGTTCGATACCAATGTTTTGGATAAAGTGGTAGATTTTGTTGGAGAAGGTGCAGAAGAAAGTGGAAAATCTATGAAAAAACTCCAAAACGGAAATGTGGAAAATTATGTATTGGTGATGTCTGTAGCTATTGGTATCATCTTGATTGTTAACTTTTTATTACAATAATAATGTCGTATCATTTATTAGCATTATTACTAATACCTTTAGTAGGTTCGGGATTGCTTTTTGCGTTGAAAGGTAAATCAGCTAAACATTTAGCTTTTGGAATTTCTTTAATCCAAATGCTGGTTACCTTTTGCATTTTATATGGATTTGATGCAAAACCAACGGTGGACAGTGTTTTACAGCACGAAATAAATTATCCTTGGTCACAATTTTTAAAAAGCTCTCTTCATTTCGGAATTGATGGAATGAGTATGTTGCTTTTACTTCTTACCAATGTTTTGGTTCCGTTAATTATTTATTCTTCATTCAATGAAACCGTTAATTACAGAAATTCATTTTATGCATTAATTCTTTTGATGCAATTTGGATTAGTAGGCGTTTTCACAGCTTTGGATGGATTATTATTTTACATTTTCTGGGAAGTTACTTTAATTCCTATTTGGTTAATTGCCGGACTTTGGGGACAGGAAAACAAGAGGTTTCATTTTACCACAAAATTCTTTGTTTATACCTTTGTAGGATCATTGTTTATGTTGGGTGCATTTGTTTACATTTATAACTACGCTCCATCATTTGCAGTAACGGACATGTACAATTCTGGTTTGAATTTAACACAGCAAACCATTGTATTTTGGTTTATTTTCTTTGCATTTGCAGTAAAATTACCGGTTTTTCCATTTCATACTTGGCAACCTGACACTTACACTTATTCACCGACGCAAGGAACGATGTTGCTTTCAGGAATTATGCTGAAAATGGCAGTTTACGGACTTTTGAGATATCTTTTACCGATAACTCCAGATGCAATTGCAGGGATTTCAGGATCTATCGTCTTGATGTTGGCAATTATTGGTGTTTTACACGGCGCATTAATCGCTTTAATTCAAAATGATATCAAAAGAATTTTTGCTTATTCTTCATTTTCACACGTCGGGTTAATTGTTGCAGGAATTTTTGCTTCAGCCTTATTAGTTATGAATGGAAAATTTACTATTGAAGGTGGAGAAGGTGCTTTAGTTCAAGCTTTTGCTCATGGTTTTAATGTGGTGGGTTTATTTTATTGCGCTGATATTCTTTATAAAAGATTTAAAACCAGAGATATTCGACAAATGGGAGGTTTAGCTAAAGTTGCTCCAAAGTTTGCAGTTCTTTTCTTAATTGTAGTTTTAGGATCAGTAGGTTTACCTTTAACCAATGGTTTTATTGGAGAATTTATATTGATAAAATCCATTTTCGATTTTAATGTTTTGGCAGCAATAATTTCCGGAGTTACGATAATTTTAGCTGCAGCCTATCTTTTCAGAAGTTATGGAAAAACGATGTTTACAGAAGGTGATGATCGTATTTTGGCATCAGCAAAAGATTTATCTAATGTAGAATTTACTGTGATGGCAAGTATTGCAGGAATTGTTATTCTTTTTGGAGTTTTTCCACAACCCGTTATTGAGTTGGTGAGTAGTTCGTTGAAGTTTATCTACCAATCAATGGTAAGTTAATAGATTTTTAGAAATGAGTGTTTTAGTTATTATATTCCTTACCGCAGTTATTGCTCTTTTTACCGGTGTTTTTAATCAGGGAAAAATGGCAAGATATGTTGGAATTGCAGGTTTGTTGTTGGCTTTATATGTAAGTTATCTTCCGGAATTGCAGTTTTTTTCTCAATATAGAAATATGTTCGAATTTGGGGCAAATACAGCGCTATTTACAAAAATCTCCATCGTAACTACTTTGTTGATTTTCTTTATGGGAGGATTTGCTTTCAGTAACCATAGAAGTCACCAATCCGAATTGTACGCTTTAATGCTTTTTGCACTTTGTGGAAGCATTGTCCTTTTCGGATATCAAAATTTAGTAACGCTGTTCTTGGGGATTGAAATTTTGTCTATTCCTCTTTACGTTTTGGCAGGTGCTAATAAAACAGATTTACGTTCTAACGAAGCATCTTTAAAATATTTCTTGATGGGTGCTTTTGCCACAGGATTTTTACTTTTCGGTATTACTTTAATCTATGGAACTTCTGGAACTTTTGATCTGTATAAAGTTCAGGCTTATGTTAATAAATTTCCTGGAGATTTAATGTTGGTTTTAGGAGTAATTCTTATGATTGCGGCGATATCATTTAAAGTAGCTTTAGCTCCTTTTCATATGTGGAGTCCGGATGTTTACCAAGGTTCTCCTTCGTTGATTACAACCTTTATGATGAGCGTTGTAAAAATTTCAGGATTTTACGCGTTTTTCAGGTTAATGACCATCGCTTTTATTGGCGTTTACGATGAGTGGTTCAATATTATTGGTGTTTTTGTAATTATTACGCTTTTCCTTGCTAATGCAATGGGGCTTGCGCAAACTAACGCAAAAAGAATGTTGGCATATTCATCAGTTTCTCACGCTGGTTATATTGCCCTCATCTTTTTCGGGATTAATAACCTTTCGACTTATAATTTAGCTTTCTATTTATTCGCTTATGCATTATCTACTATCGGAGTAATGATGACGTTGATTTGGGTAGAAAAACTGAAAAGAGAAACTTCTTTCAATGCATTTAAAGGTTTGGCTAAAAAAGAACCTTTATTGGCAACTGTTGGTGCAATTTCTATGCTTTCAATGGCAGGTATTCCTTTAACAGCAGGTTTTATGGCAAAGTTTGCATTATTTTCACAAGCGATGAATGGTGCTGCATTTTTGGTTTTGGTAGCCATTTTAGGTTCTGCCATTTCAATTGCGTATTATTTACGACTGATTATTGCCATGTTTTTCTTTAAAGAAAGCAGTTTCAAAACTTCGGAGAAAGTAACTTTAACGTATAACATTCTTGCAGTTTTTGTTATTGTAGCTATTGTTGCTTTGGGAGTTTTCCCCGATCTTTTTGCGATGCAATTTGCTTCATTAAGATAACAAGAATTAAAAAAAAAAAACGCAATCTTTTGGGATTGCGTTTTTTAGTATATAGCTTAATTTTTAATTCTTTATTTTTTTGGCTTCTTCCCAAAGCAAATCCATTTTTTCCAAAGACATTTCGGAGAGATTTAAATTTCTTTCTAAAGCCAGTTTTTCCACTTTCTGAAATCTTGTAATAAACTTTAAATTGGTTTTTTCTAATGCAGAATCTGGATTAATTCCTGAAATTCTGGCATAATTGATCAGCGAAAAGAAAACATCTCCCAGTTCCGTTTCTTTTTTTTCTGAATCTTCTTCAGCATGAAATTCAACGAGTTCTTCTTCCACTTTTTTCCACGCATCTTCTGCATTTTCAAATTCAAAACCAATTCCTTTTACTTTTTCCTGAATTCTAAAAGCTTTCACCAAACTTGGCGTTCCTTTGGAAACTCCTGACAAAACCGATTTGTTTCCTTCTTTGAGTTTCAGTTTTTCCCAATTTTGCTTTACTTCTTCTTCATCTTTCACTTCAACATCACCATAAATATGAGGATGACGAAAAATCAATTTTTCATTTAAAGAATGGATAACATCAGCAATATCAAAAGCATTTTTCTCTGAACCAATTTTAGAATAAAAAACCAAATGCAACAAAACATCGCCCAATTCTTTTTTAATTTCTTCCAAATCTTCTACTAAAATCGCATCCGAAAGTTCGTAAACTTCTTCCAAAGTAAGGTGTCGCAAACTTTGCAAATCCTGCTTTTGATCCCAAGGACATTTTTCGCGCAAATCGTCCATAATATCTAATAATTTTGAAAAAGCTTCGAGTTTCTGTTCCTTTGAATTCATGAAATAAAAATTTTTATTTTCTTCCTACAAAATTATACTAATTGAAGATTGTAACAAAGTTTAATATCTTTGCATCGTTAAAAAAAACAACATGTTCAGAACTTTAAAACCTTTCGATCAAAAGAAAATTACATTAGGAAAAATTTTTAAAACTTTAGCAATTATGACCGGAATAGTGATTGTTCTTACCTTAATTTTAGCGATGTTTCCGCAATTTTTCCGTTACAAAGACCGAATGTTGGAAGCCACTTTTACCATGAATATGGTTTTAATCGTTTTAATTTTACTGAATTTCGTGAACTACATCCTTTTCCGGGGCAAAGAAGGAAATTTCATGGGAAATCTGGAACTAAAAGAAAATGAAATTGTTTTGAATGGGGACTCTTTTCCTCTGGAAAATATTAGCAAAATCAGGTTTATTGGAAATGATATTAAAGGTCAGTTTCGCGGATTTTCTACCAAAGGAACAGAAAATTCTATGATTCTGAAAACCAACAATGGGCAAGAAATTAAGGTTAATTTTGAACAAACACTGGAGAACAATCTCAAAAAATATTCGGAAATTTTAAAAATTTATCATAATCAAAACAAACTTTCTGAAGCGAACTACGATAATATTCTGAACAATACGAATTACTACTAAGCTGAATTCTCTTTGTTTTTCAACCAATTGTAATGATTGAGAAGAATTCTGATTTCATTAAATTCAAATTCGGAAGGAAGCACTTTTTTCCATTCATTTAGATTTTCGTGATTTTTCTTTTTGAATTCTTTTTCAAAAGCAGTAATTTTTTCTTTCGACAAAACTCGTTTAATATCCAAAACTCCTTGCTCCGCAAATCTGGCTAAATGTCCATAAATGGTTTCGTTTACCAAGCCTCTTTCTTTGGCGATTTCAGGAATGGTTTTTCCATCTTCAAACATTTGATAGGTAAGAATGTGTGAAGGAATTTTTTCAATTTTTGTAGAAATTTTTACATCATTTTTTTCATCGAAAAGGGATTTTCCCAATAATTGAACTTTTCGCAGATCCTTCAAATAATCTTCAAGATCATCCAGAAAAACCCGAAAATCGTCGTTATAGCTTTTCAAACCTTTAATGCCTTTTGTTTCCGCATAAAATTCTTTTAATGAATCAAAAATTTTCTGATTTACATTTTTGAAGAAATAATTGATGGCACCTTCAGATTTTTCCTCAATTTCTTCCCATTTTTCTTCTCCTTTTATAAACTTACGATGTTTTTGGTGGAGAATTTTTTCAAATTTTTCAAAAATTCCAATTATATTTTCGGTTTCACTTTTTATAGAAGCATACAGCTTTTTAACTTTTGCTTTATCTACATTTTTGCTCACCAATGAAGTGTTATACCATTCTTCCAAAGATTTTCGAATCCATCTACAATCAGCATAACGAAGCACTTTTGAAATGGCATAATCGTATTTTTCTACTTCCAGAATTTCTTCAATTCTGTCATTAGCATTGGTTTCATTTTGAAAATTTTCAACACGATGATCGCTAAAAATAATTTCAGGAGTAATTTTAGATTTTAGGATTATTCCCTCCAAAGTTCTGCATCTGGAAAGTGCAACATACACTTGTCCTGAAGCAAAAGATTTTCCGGCATCAATAATTAATCGGTCAAACGTTAAACCTTGACTTTTATGAATAGTAACCGCCCAAGCTAAACGAATCGGAAATTGCTCAAAACTTCCCATTACTTCTTCTTTTATATTTTTTTCAGAATCTAAAGAATATACTTTCTGTTCCCAAACTTCACGTTTTAACTGATACTCTTCATCATCACCATCTATTAAAACCCAAATTTCATCCTCATCCAAATGCGTAACCTCCGCTAATTTTCCGTTAAAATATTTTTTTTCACTCGTTGCATCATTTCTGATAAACATAATTTGTGTTCCAACTCTGAGTTCCAAAATTTCTTCATTGGGATATTGATTTTCCCGAAAATCTCCAGTAATTTTAGCTTTATAAAGGTGTGATTTTCCGGAAAGTTCTTTTAATTTTTTTTGGTTTATCTCGTCTGCAATTCTGTTATGAGAAGTAAGATAAACGTAAGGTTCATCTTTAGGTTCGAAATCAGGATCAAAACGATCATTCAGTTTTTCAAAATCGATATCGTGCGTATTTCCATCACGAATAGCATTGAGAATTTCTAAAAAATGTTCGTCTTTCTGTCGGTAAACTTTAGTGAGTTCTAAAGTAATTAATGGCAATTCTTTCAATGCAAGACTGTCGAAAAAAAATGGAGATTGGTAATATTGTTTCAAAATATTTTCATCTCGAACCACAGGTGGAAGCTGATAAAGATCGCCAATAAAAAGCATTTGAACCCCACCAAATTTTTGTGGATTTCTACGAACATGACGAAGCGAAAAATCCATCATATCCAAAACATCAGCTCGAAGCATAGAAACCTCATCAACGATAATAATTTCTACTTCTCGCAGCAATTTTAGTTTTTCTTTTCGGTATTTGAAATGCTGTGCTAAATCGACAATATTATTTCCTAAGTTTCCGTCGATACGTTCCGTTGTTGGCAAAAAAGGACGAAGTGGAAGTCCAAACATCGAGTGAATCGTAACACCTCCTGCATTAATCGCTGCAATACCAGTTGGAGCAACCACAATATATTTTTTCTGAGTTTTGGTTACAAAATCATTTAAAAAAGTGGTTTTTCCGGTTCCTGCTTTTCCGGTAAGGAAAATACTTCGGTTGGTATGTTCTGCTAAGGCAAAAAGAGAATCATTCATCAGTCAAAAATAAGGAAATTACAAGATAATTTAAGGTGCGGCAAAATTTTTGATAAATTTGGGAAAAGTAAAAAAAATGAAAAATACTATTCTGATTCTTACCATATTCACATTCCTATTTTCATGCAAAACAAAACAAACTATTGATCCCGATACCCTTCCAAAAGATATATCTCAGAAACCTAAAAATGGCGTTTCACAACAGCAAGATTCTAAAATTTTACAAGATTTAAGAGTAGAAATTGATGAGATGATTGCAAAAAACCCATGTGTTTCTTCCGATAAATGGAGAATTTCTCCTATTGGTTCCAAAGCTTGTGGTGGTCCTGCTGAATATTTGCCGTATCCCATTGAAATAGAAGATGAGATCATTCCAAAAATTCAAAATTACACGCAACTGAATTCGGATTACAACAAAAAATATGATATTGTTTCGGATTGTATGATGGTTCAACCTCCTTCCGGAATAAAATGTGAAAATGGAAAAGCGGTTTTAATGAATGCTAAATCCCAAATTACAGAACAATAATTCCTTATTTATTATTTTAAAACTACAACCTAATCCCTAAATCCTAATCCCTATACCACGAAGAATATTTCACATAATTATTGGCGATTCTGTTTACTTCGCCTTCTAAAAGTTCGGAAGACAAATCTTTTATTTTTTTTGCGGGAATTCCGCCCCAAACTTCTCCGGATTTTATAATGGTTCCTTGTGTTACTACAGAACCTGCACCCACAATCGAATTGCTTTCCACCAAACAATCGTCCATTACAATAGCACCCATCCCAATCAAAACATTATCCTGAATTTTACACCCATGTACAATCGCATTATGCCCAATAGAAACATTATTTCCTATTTCTAGTGGAAATTTTTCATACGTGCAATGCAACATGGCATTGTCTTGAACATTCACTTTATCACCCATTTTTATATAATGTACATCACCTCGAATTACTGCATTATACCAAATACTGCAATCTTTTCCCATTTCTACATCACCAATTATTGTTGCGGTTTCCGCTAAAAATGTGTTTTCTCCTATTTTCGGAGTTTTTCCTAAAAGTTCTTTTATTAATGCCATTTAATTTTAATTTACCAATCTAACAGTTTAACAATGTACCAATTGAAGATTCTGCTAATTGTTACATTGTTAGATTTATACATTGTTACATTAAACCAGATAGACAAAATCTAACTTCCAACACTGGACTTCTAACTTGGTTTACGTATTTTTGCACTACTCAAATTTAATTAAAAAATGCGACAAATCATTATAGAACCTACAGCGAATCCAAAAGTAATGAAATTCATTGCGGACTATACTTTAATTCCAGGTTCACTAGAATTAGATCGAAATTCAGATATTTCAGAAATTCCTTTGGCGCAGGAACTTTTCAATTATCCTTTTGTGGACAAAATTTTTATCACCGCCAATTTTATTGCCGTTGCAAAACAAGATTTGGTTGAATGGGAAGCTATTTCCGAAAATTTAAAAAATGTTATTGAAGACGAACTTCTGGCAAATCCTAGAGTTTATCTTCAGAAAAAACGTGAAGCCTATCAAATTTATGCCGAAATGACTCCTAATCCGAATGTGATGAAATTTGTTTCCTCAAAAATGTTGTTGGATGGTTTTGTAGAAGTAAAATCCCGTGAAGAATCGGATGAAGTTCCTTTGGCAAATGCTATTTTCAATGAATTTGAATTTGCGAAAAAAGTTTTTATTTCTGATAATTTTGTGGCGGTTACAAAAGATGATTCCGTACAATGGCATGAAGTGATGATTTCTGCAAGAGCTTTTATCGCGGAATATTTGCAAAATGGCGGAGAAATTTCAAAAATTGAAGCTCAAAAACATGAAAGTCCGGTAGAAAAAATGATCAATCGTGATTATACCGACGATGAACAAAAAATTTCTGATATTTTAAATGAATATGTAGCTCCGGCTGTAGAAGGAGATGGTGGAAAAATTTCTTTAATGGAATATGATGCGGGATCCAAAACAGCAAAAATGCTATTGCAAGGTGCATGTTCCGGTTGTCCCAGTTCTACCGCAACGTTGAAAGGCGGTATTGAAAATGTTTTAAAACAGTTTCTTCCCGATTTAGTTGAAAATGTGGAAGCTGTAAATGGATAATTCGTTCAAATTTTAATATTCAAAGTATCAAGTTGGAAATTTCAAATCTGAAAAATCAAAAATCAATTTTGAAAAAAGGAATTCTTTTAGTGAACCTTGGAAGTCCAAAATCCACCAAAGTTGAAGATGTTAAAGAATATCTCGATGAATTTTTAATGGATGAAAGGGTTATTGACTACCGTTGGTTTTTCCGGACACTTTTAGTTCGTGGAATTATTTTGAGAACACGTCCTGCAAAATCTGCAGAAGCCTACAAAACGGTTTGGACAGAGGAAGGTTCACCCTTAATTGTAATTACACAAAAAATTCAAAAAAAATTACAAAAAATTGTTGATGTTCCCGTAGAAATCGGAATGCGTTACGCCGAACCTTCCATCGAAACAGGAATTAGAAAATTGCAAGAACAGGGCGTTGAAGAAATCGTTTTATTTCCGCTTTATCCGCAATATGCAATGAGTACAACGGAAACAGTTGTAGAAAAAGCTGAAGAAGTAAGAAAAAAGAGTTTCCAAAATATTAAAATCAATTATGTACAGCCATTTTATAATCGGGAAATTTACATTGATTGTTTAGCGGAAAGCATCCGTGAAAAATTGCCTGAAAATTTTGATGCGCTCCAATTTTCTTATCATGGTGTTCCGGAAAGACATATTTATAAAACAGATCCTACAAAAACTTGTAATTTAAACGATTGTTGTTCCCGCGAGCAAAATCCAAGTCATCAGTTTTGTTACCGCCATCAATGTTATTCCACTACAAATTCTGTAATTGAAAAGCTTGAAATTCCTAAAGAAAAAACGGTGGTTTCATTTCAATCACGTTTAGGAAAAGATAAATGGATAGAACCTTACACCGACGAAACATTGGAAAATTTACCAAAAAAAGGGGTAAAAAATTTAGCGATTGTTTGTCCGGCTTTTGTTTCAGATTGTTTGGAAACTTTGGAAGAAATTTCTGTCGAAGGAAAGGAAGAATTTCTGCATGCAGGCGGCGAAAATTTTCATTACATTCCTTGTTTGAACGACGAAGACCGCTGGATTGAAGTTATTAAAACGCTTTGTGAGGAAAAACTGGGAGAATTTTATTTGGTTTAAAGACTCTTATCTTCCGAAATCAATTTCTTCAAAAGTACAATTTGTCCAAGATGATAATAGCAATGTTCAATCATGGCATCAATGTTTCGGTGGTAAGTTCCGTATTGCGGTTTTACGAAATTTTCTTTTAGCTTTTTCGCAGGAATTTTTTCAACTAATTCCGCAAATTCTTCTCCATCACTCCAAAATTTTGAAAGAAAATCATTCCATTGTTTCTCAGTTTCCATCAGCGGAAAATCAAAACTGAATTGGTCTTTAATTTCCAAATCTCCACCTTTTAAAACATTTTTAACGCCGGAAATATAATAATGAATATGTTGTGCTAAAACGGAAATCGTATTATGTGAACCAATTTTTGTTGTAACTAATCCAAAAGAAGTTTCTTCTAATTGATCTTTAAAATTTGTATTGGCAATAAATTTTCCGTTGAGGATAACTTCCCGAAAACGATTAGCTAATTCCCTACTCATTTCTATCTAATTTGCTTCCTCGTTTCTCCATAACCAATTAAACCATCATAATTTCTTCCAAAAGGTTGGTAGTACAGAAAGGCTTGGTATAAATTTTCAGTCTGCCAAAAGCTACCGTTAATTTCACCAAAATTCAAATTTTCACCGGCAGATTTGGTGGCTAAAATATAATTGTAAAAACCTTGTTTCAGGTATATTTTCGCAATATATTGTTTTCTTTGCGGGTCGTAAAACATTTGATTTTCGTTGGAAGGTGTATAATTATTGAATACCCCTAAAACATAAATTTCTTTCTCCATTTTTTCGGAATCTAAAACAAAATAAACCCAAGAATAATCTGCTTCACGATCCGCATCACGTTCTTGTCCCAAGTCGTTTCTGCGGAAATAATAAGCTCCATTAACATCGGGTTGATATTGGTAATTTGCAGGATAAGCCCAAACTGGATGCAAATACGTTTGGTTTTGGTTATCTATCGTTTCCACAGCAGCCACCATATCTGCTGCCACAGAAATATTTTTGTTGTCGAAATAATAAAATTCATTATTTCCCGCAAAAGCCAAATTCAACTGTTGAAAAAGCATTTTGTTTCCTAATGTTGAGGTAGGTTTCAAATTATATAAACCATTTTCAAAATTATTATTTTGAACCACATTTAAAGAAATGGAATTGGCATTACTTGTTAAATCCTGGAGATTAGAAATCGCCTGAACTTCCACTCTTTGGTTAATTTCGGGATTTCTGGGATCAGAAGTCCGTGAAATATTCAGTCCCAAGTTAGCTCCATCTTCCACAACATAAAATCTTTTAGTGAAAAGCGGTTTTGAAGCAGAATCTTTATAAACGATAATTTCAAAATTCCCGGAAATTTTAGGTTGAATTTTTTCATTAGGAAAAGTAAGACTGTAATGCGTGTATTGTTGTAGGGTATTAAAGGAATACTGGAAATCGTTAATCAGATCATTCAATTTTCCATTCGCAAATTCAGTATTGAAAAGGCCGTCATCTTGCCAATTTCTGTCGTAATGCTTAAAAGTATAACGATAAATTTCGGAACGGTTGGAAAGATCATCAAAACGTAAAATAAGTTTTTCACCAAATCGAATTACGGGAGTTTCGTCATTGGTTTGCGGATTAAAAAGCTGGATGCTTCTAATATCCTGAGCAAAAATAAACGACGACAAAAAAGTTAAAAAAAATAGCAATGTTTTCATTATTGCTAATTTAACGAAAATTAAGCCAAGTTTCATTAAAACCAATTTGTTAATCATTTTTAAAATTTATTTTTGCAGAATGTTACAGATTCAAAAATTTACCTTCAATCCGTTTTCGGAGAATACGTATGTCGTTTACAACGAAAATAAAAATGCAGTTGTCGTAGATCCTGGAAATATTCAGGATTTTGAAACCAATGCTCTGGAAAAATTCATTTCTGAAAATAATTTAACGGTAAAAAATATTTTACTAACTCATGCTCATATCGATCATGTTTTGGGTTTGCAATGGGCTTTTGACAAGTTTCATGTTCCTGTTTTATTGCATGAAATTGAAAAAGAAATTTTGGATAGAAATCCTTTTACTGCAAAACAATTCGGGTTTTTTATAAAACCTTTTGAAGGAGAAATTCAATACCTTAAAGAAAATGAGATTTTGAAATTGGATGAAGATGAATTAAAAATTTTTCATGTTCCGGGACATTCTCCGGGTCATGTTGCCTATCATTCCGAAAAACAAAATTTTATTATTTCCGGCGACGTTTTATTTGAAGGAAGTATCGGAAGAACCGACCTCTATAAAGGAGATTATGATCAACTTTTGGAAAGCATCCGAACAAAATTATTTGTTTTGAATGACGAAACTCAAGTTTTTTCCGGACACGGAAAAGAAACAACGATTGGTTTTGAGAAACAACATAATCCGTTTTTTAAATAGATTGTAAGAATCAGAGCCGAGAATCAAGATTCGAGAACCGAGAATCGAGATGTGAGATTTTTTATTCTTGAATCTCGGCTCTTGGTTCTAATTTATTTCCACTTAATATTACAACCGATACTTGGTTTTTGCATATTTTCTTGAGGTTCACCAGCCAAAAGATTTTCGAAAGCGATAATTAAATCTTCTCCCGTAATTTCTTTGGAATTTCCCGGTCTTGAATCGTCCATTTGTCCACGATAAATTAAATCCAACTTTTCATCGAAAAAGAAAAAATCCGGTGTACAAGCCGCATCGTAAGCTTTAGCAACGCTCTGACTTTCATCAAATAAATACGGAAAATCGAATTTTCTGTCGATTTGGAATTCAATCATTTTTTCTGGAGCATCGTCTGGATATTTTTCAATATCGTTAGAATTAATCGCGATAAATTCAATGCCTTTATCGTTGTAATCTTCGTACAACTCTGCCAATTTATCAATAACATGCAACACAAACGGACAATGGTTGCACATAAAAATCACTAAAGTTCCTTTCTCACCTTTCAAATCATCCAAAGATTGGATTTCGTTGCTGTGAGAAGGATTTGGAAGTTCAAAAAAAGGTGCTTTTGTTCCTAAAGGAAGCATATTGGAAGGTGTTTGAGCCATAATTTTAAATTTAATGTACCAATCTAACGGTTTAACAATGTACCAATTATTGAATTTATTCGTTACATTTTTTTGCTATTAAATTGCTACACTGTTACATTTTTAAATTGTTACATTATTTCAGCAAAGATAAAGATTCTTGCAATGCGTTTTGATAATTTACCCAAAGGATATTTTCTTCTTTTCGGTACCAAGTAAGTTGTCGTTTTGCAAATCTTCTGGAATTTTTCTTGATTTCCCCAACAGCAAATTCAAGATTCCAAGTTCCATCCAAATAATTGAATAATTCAGTATAACCAACCGTTTTTAAAGCAATTAAATCTTTAAATTCTGTCAAATTTTTCACCTCATCCAACAATCCATTTTTCATCATTTGATCCACCCTAAGATTGATTCTCTCATAAATAACTTCGCGCGGCGCTTCAATCCCGATTCGGATGACGTTGAAATTTCTTTTGTTTTTCGGTTCGGAAACGATTTCAGAATATTTTTTTCCGGTTTGCCACATCACATCAATTGCTCTCAATAGGCGTCTTGGATTTTCTAAATCCACTTTTTTATAATATTCAAAATCCAAATTTTTCAAAAGTTCATGCAAACCTTCGATTCCTTTTTCCTTCCAAATTTCGTTGAGTTTTTCTTGATTTTTTTCATCGGCTTCCGGAAGATCATTCAACCCTTCAATCACTGCTTTTTCATACATCATACTTCCTCCAACCATAATGACAACTTCGTTTTCCTGAAAAAGTTCATCAAGTTTTTTCAAAGCATCCAACTCAAACTGACCAATCGAATAATAATCCTTCACAGATAGATTTCCAATAAAATGATGCGTAATTTCCGCCAGTTCTTCAGTTGTTGGAGCCGCCGTTCCGATTTTCATTTCGCGAAAAAATTGTCGGGAATCGCAGGAAATAATTTCAGTTTGGAAATATTTCGCCAAATCGATGGCCAATTTGGTTTTTCCAATTCCGGTGGTTCCAATAATAGAAATTAACGTTTTCACGTTGCTAAATTAAATTTTTATCTTTGTACCACAATATTTGCGTATGATTTTATCTATGACTGGCTTTGGAAGAAGCGAAGAAGTTATTGCAGGAAAAAAAATAGTGGTTGAACTGAAATCCCTCAATTCCAAAAGTTTCGATTTGAATATCCGTGTTCCGGTTCGTTACAAAGAAAAAGAATTTGAAATCCGAAAAGCACTGAATGACCGTATCATTCGCGGAAAAGTAGATTGCTATATTAATTGCGAAATTTTGGACGATTGCAACGATGTAAAAATTAACCAAAGTTTGATAAAATCTTACATGAATGCTTTGAAAGAATGCGCTAATGATGGTCCGGAATTCGAATATTTGAAAATGGCAGTACGTCTTCCGGAAGCCATTTCTTCCCGCCCTGATGAACTGGATGAACAAGAATGGAACTTCCTGATGCAAAGAGTGGATGAAGCTTTGGATAAATTTGAAATTTTCCGAAAAACAGAAGGCGATATTTTATACGAAGAATTAAAACGCAATCTTCATAACATTGAAACTTATCTTTCTATGGTGGTTCCATATGAAGGTGTACGTTTAGAAGCCGTAAAAGAGCGTTATCAAACCACATTGAAAGAATTTGAAAAAATTGATGAAACCCGTTTTTATCAGGAACTCGCGTATTACACCGAAAAACTGGATATTTCTGAAGAAAAAGTTCGTCTTGCACAGCATTTAAAATACTATAATGATGTCATGAAAAATGAAACTTCCAACGGTAAGAAATTGGGTTTCATTGCGCAGGAAATTGGTAGGGAAATCAATACTTTAGGTTCAAAAGCCAATCATGCAGAAATTCAGAAATTGGTCGTAATGATGAAGGATGATTTAGAAAAAATAAAAGAGCAAACCTTAAACGTACTTTAAATTTGTTTGATTTTTGTTTGATAAATTTGATTTTGTTCTATGCATTTTCAAATTAATTCAAACCAAATCGAACGATTTCAAACCCAATTTGATGAAGAAAGTCATTATCTTTTCAGCACCATCAGGAAGTGGAAAAACCACTTTGGTAAAGCATTCTTTAGAACATTTTCCCCAACTTCAATTCTCGATTTCGTGTACGACAAGAAATCCTCGCGGAGATGAAAAAAATGGAATTGACTATCATTTTATTTCCCCGGAAAAATTCCGTGAAAAAATTGCAAATGATGAATTTGTAGAATTTGAAGAAGTTTATACCGATAAATATTACGGAACCTTAAAATCCGAAGTTGAAAGAATTTGGAAAAGTGGAAAAGCCGTTATTTTTGATGTGGATGTAAAAGGTGGAATTTCTCTAAAAAAATATTTTGGAGTACAAGCTCTTTCAATATTCATCATGCCTCCTTCTATCGAAGAATTGGAACAAAGATTGATTTCAAGAGCCACAGATGATTTAGAAACCATAAAAACACGCGTGTCCAAAGCGGAAGAAGAAATGACTTTCCAAAAAGAATTCGACAAAATTGTAGTAAATACGGATTTGGAAACCGCAAAAAAGGAAACCGAAAATTTGATAAAAGAATTTTTAAATGCTTAACTTTAAGCAAGAACAAAATAATATGAGCACAGAAACTTTAGATAAAGCAAAAGCCAACCTTCCTGTAAGAGGATTTTTAAAATTTGACGATTTGGTTATTCCACAAGGAGAAGAATTGGTACAAGCTATTTTAGATTTAAAAAAAGAAAAAAATGCGGTGATTTTAGCGCATTATTACCAACCTGCAGCCATCCAAGATATTGCCGATTTTTTGGGTGATTCTTTGCAATTGGCAAGACAAGCCAAAGAAACCGATGCAGATATGATCGCATTTTGTGGCGTTCATTTCATGGCAGAAGCTGCAAAAATTTTAAATCCAAGCAAAAAAGTAGTTCTTCCTGATACACAAGCTGGTTGTTCTTTAGCAGATGGTTGTAGCGGAGAAGGTTTACGAAAAATGCGGGAAAAACATCCTAATGCTTTAATTGCAACTTATATCAATTGTAACGCAGAAACCAAGGCTGAATCCGACATCATTGTCACCAGTTCTAACGCCGAAACTATCATCAAATCTTTACCGGAAGATCGTCCGATAATTTTTGCTCCGGATAAAAATTTAGGAAGATATCTCATGAAAAAAACAGGTCGCGAAATGATTTTGTGGGATGGAAGTTGCATCGTTCACGAAGCTTTTTCCATGGAAAGAATTGCGAAACAACTGGCGGAAAACCCTGATGCGAAAATGATTGCCCATCCAGAAAGTGAAACTGCGGTTTTGGATTTGGCTCATTTTATCGGTTCCACTTCTGCCCTTTTAAATTTTGTTGAAAAAGACGATTCCGAGAAATTTATCGTGGCAACAGAAGAAGGAATTTTGCACGAAATGAAAAAACGCGCCCCTCACAAAACGTTGATTCCTGCATTAGTTTTCGATGAATCTTGTAATTGCAGCGAATGTTTTTACATGAAGCGAAACACGATGGAAAAATTGTACCTCTGTATGAAATATGAACTTCCTGAAATTTTGATTGAAGAAGAATTGCGATTAAAAGCACTAGCTCCAATTGAAAAAATGTTGGAATTGTCGAAATCAATTAAATAAATTTTTGTACGAAGTAAAAAATACAATGTAAAATAGACTCAAATTTACATTGTATTTTTTACTTTTTACTTTTTACAAAAAACATGAGTTCAAAAATCTATCTCGAAAATCTCAAAATCTACGCTCATCACGGTGTTCTTCCCGAAGAGAACATTATCGGGACGTATTATTTATTGAATGTAGAATTGCACACCGATTTATGGAAAGCCTCAGAAACGGATGCTTTGGAAGACACAATTTCTTATGCAGAAATCAATGAAATTATCCATGAGGAAATGCAAATTAAATCCAAATTATTGGAGCATGTTTGCGGAAGAATTATCGGAAAAATTCATCAAAAATTTCCACAGATTTCTTTCATCAAAATCAAACTCACAAAAACCAATCCACCAATGAAAGGAGAATGTTACGGAGCTAGCGTGGAATTTGAGAAAAGCTTTATCTAAAATTAGTTTATGAAAATAATTAGGTTTCTTCTTTTTATTTTTGCTTTTGTGCTTTTTTCTTGTTCTAAGAAAGATTCAGTTTCTGATGAAAATTTAGGAAAATTTAATACTGAACAAAACATCATTTTCTTAATTGATTGTTCATTAAGTATGCAATCCATCGATTTTGAACCTAACAGACAGATGGCTGTGGTTAATAAACTTCGAGACGAAATAAAACAAACAACTGAAAATCAAAAAATTGGTATATTTTCATTTTCTCAAAATGCTAACTTGGTGTGTCCGTTAACCAATGATAAAAAAACATTAGATTCTGCATTAAAATCTACAACAAAAGAGTGGCTAAAGCTAAGACCCGGAACTAATTTTTCGGATGCCATTTCTAACGCAACACTTTTGTTAAAAGGTAAAAATGGAAAAAAATATATTTTTATTTTTTCTGACGGAAATATTGCCAATTTGGATCAAGATCTCCATAATTCTTTACAAACTGCAATTCAGGATAGTATCACCATACATACCATTTCTGTAAATCCTAAGGATTTTGCAATGACACCTAAAACTATTGACGCTCATGGAAATTTAATTTTTGAGAAGACACCTTCCAAAAAACCGGATATCCTTTTTAACAGCATTAGTAAAACAACTCTAGGAACTTTTCAATGGTTTTCTTCAGAAAATGAGATTAAAAATTTTAGCTTGCAAGCTTTATTAAAATAAAAAATCCAACCTTATCGGTTGGATTTTCTATTATTTTCTTTTCAGATCCAAATCTTCAAAATCAAAACTAAAATCGGTGATATCTGAAATCGGTTTCATTTTCGCAGAAGTTGCTTTTCCGTTTTCATCATAAGTAAAGATTACAAAAGCATCTGCATCATAACTTCTATCGTCCCATTTTGCAATAAAAACGTTGCTGGAATAAGGCAATAAATCGCCTTTCAATCTTGGAGAATTTTTGCTCACAATTCTGTATTTTTTTCCCGTTTGTGATACCTCAACATCGCCAAACCAAGGATCGGTATAAGTTCCGGTAACTTGTTCCGGCAAAACAGAATTTGCTGTAGATTTTGCAAATTTTTCAGATTTTTCAAAAATATCTTTTTTACCTTTTTCAAATTCCTCATTCATTTTTGTCATTCTTTCACCATACATTTTTAGCCAATCTCTATCCGGAATTCCTAAATAAGCGTCTTTCACAGAATTTGTTATCGTCGTAAAAGCAGCTCCATTTTGTTGATTGGTTAAAACCACAATTCCCAATTTCATATCCGGAATTAATGTAAAATGAGTTACCGTTCCTATCAAACCTCCGGAATGTTGCACTTGTTTATGCCCTTTTACATCGGTGATAAACCAACCCAAACCATAACCGTAATTTTGGGAATCGTAAGAATTTTTCAAAGCCATTGAAATCGGTTGCTGAATTTGCCAAAGCTGTTGAATTTGTTTGTCAGAAACCAATTTTTTTCCAGATTTTGTGGTAAAACCGTTATTTAAAAATTCTGCCCAAACCAACATATCTTTAATATTTGACATAATTCCGCCAGCTGCATTTGCCGTTTCATTCCAATCATGCGGAACTTGCACCGCTTTTCCGTCAACAGGAGCATGCGCATCAATAATATTTACAATTTTTGCAGATTTTGCACGGTTGTAACTTCCGAAACTGCTGTTCATTCCAACAGGTTTCATAATATTTTCTTCTGTAAATTCCGCCCAACTTTTCCCGGAAATTCTGGTAATTACTTCACCTGCAACAATGAACATGATATTATTGTAATCCATCGTATTTCTAAAACTGTGTTCCGGTTTTAGATAACGCACATTGTGAACAATGTCTTTGATTGTCAAATTCCCACCTTCCGGAAAAAACATTAGATCGCCTTGTCCAAGTCCAAGTCCGGCTCTATGGGTAATCAAATCTTTCACAGTAATTTCTTGTGTTACATAAGGATCATACATTTGAAATTCAGGAATAAATTTCGTCACTTTATCATCCCAGTTCAACTTTCCTTGATCTGCTAATATCGCTAAAGCAGTTGCTGTAAATCCTTTGGAGTTGGAAGCAATTCCTACCAAAGTTTGGTCGTCCATTTTATTTTTTGTGGTTAAAGAAGCCACACCAAAACCTTTGGAATAAACAATATTGCCATCTTTGATAATTCCAACTGACATTCCCGGAACATCAAAAGTTTTTAGAGTATTTTGGATCAGATCGTCTAATTTTTTTTCTTCAATCTGTGCGAAAGAAAAAATTGAAAAAAGAACGAGAAATAAAGAGAAATATCGTTTCATAAAAAGGATTTTTGCGAATTTAAGTAATTTGTTTTTATTTTGGACCCGAAAATATTCTAATGACCAAAATCCTATTGCTCTCCGATTCCCATTCTTATCTCGACGACAGAATTTTAGATTATGCTTTTAAAGCTGATGAAATTTGGCATTGTGGCGATTTTGGAAATTGGGAAGTCATCGAAAAATTGGAAGAATTGGGCAAACCATTAAAAGGAGTTTACGGAAATATCGACAACACAAAAATACGATCAGAATTTCCGGAGGTAAATCGGTTTTTCTGCGAAAAAGTGGAAGTTTTGATGATTCATATTGGTGGTTATCCCGGAAAATATACTCCTTTAGCAAAAAAAGAAATTTCCAAAAATGCGCCGAAATTGTTTATTTCCGGACATTCTCACATTTTAAAAGCGATGTTTGATAAAGAAAATAATTTATTGCATCTAAATCCTGGAGCTTGCGGAAAAAGTGGATGGCATAAAATGAGAACGATGATACGTTTCGAAATTGATGGTGAAGAAATTAAAAATATGGAAATTATAGAATTGGGGACAAAATGAAAATCGGAGATAAAGTAGCGGTAATCGACGAAGATTTATCCGGGACAGTAACTTCTGTTCACGGAAAAAAGATTGTTTTTATGGATGAACATGGCTTTAACCATCAATTTTCAATGGAAAAACTGGTTTTGCAAAATCCTGATTTGTATGAAAACATCAACGTCATTCAAAAAAAAGAAAAATCGAATCCCGTTTCAAAAAAACATAAAAAAAATGCTTTAGTGTTGGATTTGCATTTTGAAAAACTGGTTAAAAACCCAAAAGAATACGATGGTTTTGAACGGCTTTTCATTCAGAAGGAAAAATTGTTGGAAACCTTGGAATTTTGCAGAAAAAACAACCTCAAAAATTTGGAAATAATCCACGGAATTGGAGACGGAACACTGCAAAAAATGGTGTATGATGTTTTAGAAAGCCAAATGAACATCGAGTTTCATAATAAAGAAATACTGCACCACCAAAGCGGTACAGTATTCGTTTTTTTGAAATAAATTTTTACTTAATCTTTTTTTGCTGGAGCAACATATTTGAAACTTGTTGCATAAAATTTTCCTTTTTTAATTTCGCCGGAAACTTTCGCTTTCTTAGTCATTTTGCAATAGCCGTCGTGTGCATGTGCATCTCCAAATTCTTTTTTGTCGATTCCTTCAACAAAGTAAACTTTATTGTCCATTTTCACCGCCATAGCACAACCTTTTTCAGATTTTTGGTCGTAAATGCACATTCCGCAACCTGCTTCTACTTCTTTATCTTTCACTTTTTTCTGTGCAAAAACGGTCATCGAAAACATCAGCACAAATAGCAACATTAATTTTTTCATTTTTCTTAAATTTTAGAGTTCAAAAATACAAAATTTTGGAAGGTCGGATTTATGATTTCGCTCATAAAACCCAAATTTTCTACCTAAAAAATATTTAATAAATTTGCTAGATTCTATGAAGCTAAATTTACTTTTCACCAAAGACGGTTTGCAATACCAACTTTTGAACGGAAGAAAAACGGAAGAAGAAAATTCTTTTTTCATCGATTCAGAAACGGTTTTTGATATTTTTCAGAAATTGAAAGATCTTCTTGCCCAAGAGAAAATTTCTGAAATTTCCGTAATCTCCGCATTAAACCATTTTACACTAATGCCGGATGGATTTTCAGACCATGAATCCGGATATGATTTGATAGCTTACAATTCCCAAGTTGATCAAAATTCGGAAGAACTGATGCTTTCCGTAAACAAAAAATTTGGGGTTCAGTTTTATTATACTTTTCCGAAAGATTTTTACACGGAAATTAAAAATAAGCTTTCTTCAGCAAAATTTAATTTTTCCGGTGAAAAATTCCTGAATTCCATCCAAGCAAAAAACGGCAAAGAAATCCACATCAACTTGTACCATAACCAGTGTGAATTTTTTGCTTTAATGGATAAAAAAGTAGTTCTTTACAATAATTTGGACGTTAATTCGGAAGTAGATTTTCTTTATTTTATTATGTTTACCTTAAGCAAAATTGGGTTTGGATTAAAAGAAACGCACTTTTACGTGTATGGTGAAACCACAGAAAACGACACTTTTATTTCCGAACTTCAAAAATTTGTCAAAAATTTAAAAATCGTTTTCGATAATATCCCGAATAAAAATTTTATTCTTAACTAAACCTTATGTTCAGAATTATTTCCGGTCGTTGGAAAGCCAAAAAAATTTCCGCACCCAAAAACTTTGATGTTCGTCCAACAACCGATTTTGCCAAAGAAGCGCTTTTCAGTATTTTGGAAAATCGTTTCGATTTGGAATTTTGTTCCGCTTTAGATTTATTTGCCGGCATTGGTTCCATAACTTTGGAAATGGCTTCCAGAGATTGTCAGGATATTACTTCCGTAGAATTTAATCCCAAACATTGTGCTTTTATTAATACTACCGCTGCAGAATTGGATATGGCCATTCAAATAAACGTACAGCGTGGCGATGTTTTTGACTGGCTGAAGAAAAACAGAACCAAAAAGCAATACGACATTATTTTTGCGGATCCTCCTTTTGATTTGGATGAGAAAAAATATTCAGAATTAATTTCTTTAATCCTGAATAACAATTATTTAAAACCAAACGGAATTTTTATATTGGAACATCAAACCAAAAACAAACCTCAACATCCCAACCTTCAAGATACCCGAAAATATGGAAATGTGAGTTTTTCCCTCTTCAAACCTAACGAAACTTCGTCTGATTTAGAGGGTGAAAATCCTTAATTGCTGATGAAATGATTATCTTTGCACCAATAAAAAAGTAAAGATGTCCGATATCATTCTCAATACTATTCCTGAAGCATTAGAAGACCTTAAAAACGGAAAAGTAATCATCGTTGTTGATGATGAAAATCGTGAAAACGAAGGCGATTTTCTTTCTGCTGCGGAACTTACTACACCTGAAATTATAAATTTTATGACCATTCATGGAAGAGGTTTAATTTGCACGCCACTTCCGGAAAAACGTTGTGATGAATTAGGTTTGGATGTAATGGTAACAAGAAGCAGCGATCCAAAAGAAACGGCTTTTACAGTTTCTATTGATCTTTTAGGAGATGGTGTTTCTACAGGAATTTCTGCAAGTGATCGTGCGAAAACCATTTTGGCGTTGATGGATGAAAAAACAAAACCTACGGATTTTATGCGTCCTGGTCATATTTTTCCACTTCGGGCTAAAAGTGGCGGCGTTTTGAAAAGAGCAGGACATACTGAAGCTGCGATTGATTTAACAAAATTAGCGGGAATGAAAGAAGGCGGCGTAATTTGTGAAATCATGAACGAAGATGGAACAATGGCAAGACTTCCGGAATTAATGCTGTTGGCAAAAAAACTGGATTTGAAAATTGTTTCCATTGAAGATTTAATTCATTACCAATTAAAGAAAGGAGATTTAGTTCATAAAATTGAGGAAAGAAAAATAAAAACCCATTTTGGAGATTTTGATTTTCATGCTTTTCAGGAAGCGCACACCGATCAAATTCACTTTGCTTTAACGAAAGGAAATTGGGAAATAAATGAACCGGTTTTGGTTCGTGTACAGAGTTCCAGTTCGTATTTTGATGTTTTATCCAGATTAATCAACGGTGAAACACCACTTTTGGAAAAGGTAACGAAAATGATTAGCGACGAAGGAAAAGGCGCCATTATTTTCATCAACAACGTTTCTAATGCAGAAAATACGATGCGAAAATTGCAACAATTTTTAGATTTTCAGGATGGACAAGTAAATCGACCTACCGTTTCTGCCAATTTTATGGAATATGGAATTGGAACACAAATTTTGAAAAAATTGGGAATTAATAAGTTTAGAGTTATCAGTCAAAACCCGAATCAAAAACCGTTGGTTTCCGGTTATGATGTTGAAGTGACGGAAATGGTTCAGTTATAAAATTCTATAAATTCATAAAAAATGGCTTGAGAAATCAAGCCATTTTTATTTCTTCAAATTTCTGAAATCCGTTTAAAAAACTTTTCACATCCATTCTTTTTTTGCCTTCCAGCTGTACTTCTAAAGGAAAATAAACACCATCTTTTGAGAAAATTTTAAATTCATTTTTTGAAATTTCCACCGTTCCTGGAATATTATCATGATTCAAAATTTCATATTTCCCGGCAAAAATTTTCAAAGTTTTTTCCTCATTTCCAAATTTTAAAACCGTAAAAGCACAAGGATAAGGTGACATTCCGCGAATAAAATTATGTACTTTTTCAGTTTCCTGATTCCAATTGATCTTCGTATCCTCTTTAAAAATTTTAAAAGCATTTTTCGGATTTTCAACTTCAGGCTGTGGTTTTTCTACAATAGCATTTTCCGCTAAGCCGTCCAATGTTTTAACGATTAAATTGGCTCCTAAAACCATTAATTTATCATGCAATTCACCAGCATTTTCTTCCGGTAAAATTTCTATTTCGTCTTGTAATAGAACATTTCCTTCATCAATTTTCTCATTTATAAAAAAAGTTGTTGCGCCAGTTTTAGTTTCACCATTAATAATCGCATAATTAATTGGCGCTGCACCACGATAATCCGGCAACAAAGAAGCATGAAGGTTGAAAGTTCCCATTTTAGGCATTTCAAAAAGAATTTTCGGCATCATTCTGAAAGCAACGACTACGAAAATATCGGCGTCCAAATTTCTCATATTTTCCAAAAATTCAGGATTTCGAAGTTTTTCAGGCTGAAAAACGGGTAGATTATTTTCAACAGCATACTTTTTTACAGCTGATTCCGATATTTTTTGTCCGCGTCCTGCCTGTTTATCAGCAACGGTAACCACACCAGCAATTTCGTGATTGGAGTGATGAATGGCTTCTAAGGAATTTTTTGCAAATTCAGGAGTTCCGAAAAAAACTACTTTCAATGATTTCATCCGACAAAGATAAAAAAGCGGAACTTTTACGCCAAAGTATAAGTTCGGAAATTAAGCATTTTTACTTTTCCCGCATCTAAAAGGAGGATGAGATTTTCAAGAATTTTTTCTCTTTTGTGAAAATTGAGTTGAATTGAAATTTCTTCAACGGTAGAAGCTCTTTTTGATAAAATATTGGTAATTTCCCGTGACAAATCAGTTCCGAAAATACTTTCCTTTTTACGTTGACAAACCGAACAGTTTCCACAATTCTTCGCCGTTTTTTCTCCAAAATAATGAAGAATCATTTTCATTTTGCAATGATTATTTTCTTGGGCAAAAAACTTCATCTCTTCCCATTTCTGAATTTTATTTTTTTGAATCTGTAAAAATAAATTCCAAAATTTTCCCTCTATGGAACGATCATCACGGGGGACTAAAAATTTAATACTTGAAAGCGAACCATCAATATAATCTAAAATTTCTGCTTTCTGTAAATCCTGAATTCGGTTTTTAACTAAGGTAAGATCTGCGTTCAACTTATTGCTGAAATTCTGTTCGCTGAAATAGATTTTGTGTGTAGAAATTCCGGATAAGTTCCGAAGCAGCAGTTCAACAAAATAGCTGTCTTTCTTTGGTAAAAGTTCAATTTCTTCAGGCTTTATTTTCAACTCAATAGAGGAAAGTGATTGGTAATTATTAAGATAAACAATTTCCTGATGATGAAGAAAATTTAAGACATTGTTTATTTTTGCAGATGAAAATTTGGTAATGTTTTTCAATCGCTGCACATTTATTTGAAATATATTTTCCGGCTGTTCGTTTTCTGCAATTTGAAAAATGGAATACAAATAAGTAACAATTTTCGTAAATTCACTTTTGCTGGGGGTTTGATTTTTCAGAATATCGTCGAAATTCCGAAACTCATGCTCATTCCAAAGTAAGAAAGCGAAACTATCAGCGCCATTTCTTCCAGCTCTTCCAATTTCCTGATAATAATTCTCAATACTTGAAGAAGGCGAGAAATGGATCACAAACTGAACATTTTCTTTGTCGATACCCATACCAAAAGCATTGGTGGAAATAAGGACTTTGGAATTACTTTTTAACCATTCATTTTGTCGATAATTCTTTTCTTTTAGAGATAAACCTGCATGGAAAAAATCAACATTCTCTACCCCATTATTTTTCAAAAAATGCGTAAGATTTTCTGCTTCTTTACGAGTTCTTGTATAGATTATTCCAGAATTTTGATTGAATTTAAGCAAATTAAATACTCTTTGGTATTTGTCAGAAACCTGATCCGCAATAATTTTAATGTTATTTCTTTTGAAACTTTGCTGAAAAATTTCCGGATTTTTTAAATTGAGTTTAGTTTGTATTTCCTTAAGAACTTTCGGTGTTGCTGTGGCAGTAAGCGCAATACAGGGAAGATGAATTTGTTCTTCACGGAAACGCTGAATATATTGATAACTTGGACGGAAATCTTGTCCCCACTCAGAAATACAATGTGCTTCATCAACCGCTAAAAATGAAATGTTCACTTCTTTAATATTTTCAAGAAAATAAGCATTATTCAATCTTTCAGGAGAAATATAAAGCAGCTTCACGATACCTTCTTTACAAGAATTCAGAATGTTTTCCTCTTCATCTTCCGATTGTTCAGATGAGAGAAACTCCGCTTCTATACCTTTATTTTTAAGTTGATTAACCTGATCCTTCATCAGTGCCAATAGAGGTGAAACGACAATACAGGTTCCTTCTAAAATTAGTGCTGGCAATTGATAACATAAAGATTTTCCACCACCAGTAGGTAACAAAACTAAAGTATCTTTTCCTTCAACAATATGATCGATAATTTCTTCCTGATTTTCGCGGAAAACCTCAAAACCCCAAAAAAAATTGAGCGTTTGGTATTTCAGTTTTTCATATTCTTTAGGAGAAATCATAAGGTAAAAATACAAAAAAGCCACGCAAAACGTGGCTTTATATCTGTATATAATTTTTTAAAATTATTTTGCTTCGAAATAAACTCTTCTGTTCGCTCTGTTTTTCCATTCCGGACATTTCGTAGCAGGCTCACATTCTGGATATTTCAAATCTTTTTCACCTCTTCCTTCCGCTTGAAGTTTGGATACATCCACACCATTTTGTACTAAGTAGCTTTTAACATTACTAGCTCTTCTTTCAGAAAGTTTTTGGTTATAAGCATCAGAAGCTCTTGTATCAGTTGCTCCAATTACTTTATAAGAACCACTTGTAGAATTGATATAACTTACTGCATTGTTAAGAATGGGAGTATTTGATGGCAAAATTCTATCTGAATTCAAATCAAATTCAATACCTTCCAAAGTTCTTGTATCATCAGAAATTATTCCTCCACCTGTAGAAACAGGACCTGTTGGACAACCTTGGTTTTCAACTGGACCTGGAACGGTTACACATTTATCATAAAGATCGATCACACCGTCTAAATCTGTATCCAAAGCTACACCAGCTCCATCAACTCTTGCACCTGCAGGAGTATCAAGCTGTCTGTCCCAATCATCACAAACTCCGTCATTGTCAGCATCACCATTTTTACAAACTTCAATATCTTGATTTTTAGAAGCAAGAACATCCATTTTATAATACATTTCCTGTAATGGGTCATGCCAGAAAAGGTGAGACTGATGTTTTCCTAATTTGAAGGTAAGACCTAATGTAGTATTTAAGAAGTCATCTGAGTTTCCATTAGCAGTTCTTACTCCATCAAAATTACTGTCCCCAGTGTAAACATACATCACTCTACCTTCTAAATCAATTCTTCTAGTAACTTTATATTTTAAACCAGCACCAGCTTGTCCGAAAAATGACGCAGCATCTTCAAAAGGTGTTACATCATATACCATTCTTTGGTTTGCAGAGTTTAAATCCTCAATAAACGATTTATAATCTAAGAATCCAATACCAGCATATCCGTGAAGAGCCCATCTATATGGAGATTTATTATCAACTCTTCTCAACAAATTAGAGAAATTAACATCTCCTAAAAGCGATATTGCATTATATTGCGTTCTTCCTCCAATTGGAGCTGTAGCACTAGGATCCTCATTTTTTGTATTGAAATACCCCTGTCTTGTTTCACCTCTGTCATATTGCAACTTAAGACCGAAAGCATGACTAATCGCTTTATCAACACTTAAATAAGCAGAATAACCAAACACAGTTTCACCTTGATTATCCCCAAACTTCAAAGAAGTTAATGTTGAAGATTGTAACCAAGGAATACCAGCTCCGACTGAAATTGACCAATCGTTAAATCTTTTAGAATCTTGTGTAAAAGGATACACATTGGCAGAACCTGAAGAATAAGTATTCGGATAATCCGAATTACTAACGGCTATTGAATCTTGCGCATTCATCGCAGTAGGAAGCGCAAAAGCCAAAGCCAAAATTGTTGCGTTAATTTTCATAATTTAGAATTTTAATGTTTATTTTGAATTTATTTTAGTTTAATTAATGAAAAAGAAATTTATAATTGATTGATTAAAGTTTTAGAAAAATCTCTTTCGCATAAATGTTTTTGATGTGGGATTTCCAAAGTTTTACCTTTGAAAACCAGTGATCCAAAACTTACAATATCAATATCTATTATACGATCTTGATATTGGTTAAAAAATGTTGAATCCATATTCCTACCCATTTCTCTTTCAATTTTTTTTATAATTTTCAACAAATTAATTGGTGAAACTGTTGTAGATATAGACACAGCGAAATTACAAAAAATATTAGAACTCACAAATTCAACAGGTTCTGTGAATAAAAATTCACTTTTCTTTAACACTACTAATCCTGCTTTTTCTAAATATTCAACAGCAATTTCAATATTTTTTTTTGTATCACCTAAATTACTTCCAAGTAACAAAATGCATACCCTTTGCGACATATTCTTAAAATTTATTAAAATTATGAAAAGTTTTTTTAAAAATGTATTAGCAAACATTGTTGCTATCCTATTGTTAGGAGGAATAACTACCCTGTTTTTCATTCTTTTCCTTGCGATTGGATCCCTAACCGGAGATTCTAAAGTGCGAATAAAAAATGATTCCGTTTTGGTATTAGATGGTAAAATGAAAATAATTGACAGTCCGTCAGAAGATCAAGAGGAATTGTTTTCGTTTGGAAATCATGGGAATAATGTGTTGCTGTATGATGTTTTAGAAGCCATAAAAAAAGCAAAATCTGATGAAAAAATAAAAGGAATAAGTATTGAAAGCGATTTCATCAATGCAGGAATGACACAGCTTGATGATGTTCGAAATGCATTGGAAGATTTTAAAAAATCCGGAAAATTTGTTTATGCTTATGGTAACCTTGTTTCGCAACCTTCCTATTTTTTAGGATCTGTAGCGGATCAATACTATCTTAATCCTTCCGGTGGAATTGATTTAAAAGGCTTATCTAGCGAAGTGATTTATCTTAAAAGTTTTGCGGAAAAATTTGGTATCGGTGTCGAAGTCATTCGTCATGGTAAATTCAAAGCGGCTGTTGAACCCTTTTTAAGAGATGATATGTCTCCGGAAAACAAAGAACAGATGGAAACTTTATTAGGGGATATTTGGAAAATAAATTCCGCCAAAATTGCAAAATCCAGAAAAATGGACTCCGCAAGTTTAGGAACTACCATTGACAGTTTATACGGAATGATTCCCGATTTGGCTGTACAACGAAAATTGGCTGATAAACTAATCCAAAAAAGCGAATACGAAAATTTAATAAAAAGTAAAATAAAAGCTGATCCCGATAAAGATTTGAATAAAGTTTCTTTTAGTAAATATATTAGAAGTATAGACGAAGAAAACAAAAAAAGTGATGATCATATCGCTGTTTTATATGCTTCTGGCGCTATAAATAATGGTGAAGGTTATGATGAAATTTATGCAGAAAACTATGTTAAGGAAATTAAAAAATTATCAGAAAACAAAAAGGTAAAAGCCGTTGTTTTAAGAATAAATTCACCGGGTGGAAGTGCAAATGCATCAGATGAAATACTTTTCGAACTTCAAGAACTGAAAAAGAAAAAGCCACTGATAGTATCTTTTGGTGACTACGCTGCTTCTGGAGGTTATTATATTGCTATGGGTGCAGATAAAATTTATTCAGAACCTAATACAATTACAGGCTCAATTGGCGTTTTCGGATTAATGTATTATTTTAAAGATATCGCCAATAAAAACGGAATATCTGCACATGGCGTTTCTACGAATGCAAATTCAAATTACTATTCTCCAATTAATGGAATAACTGAAGGCGGCAAAAATATCATTCAAAAAAGTATTGAAGGAACCTATAAAAGATTTGTTTATTTTGTAACCCAAAACAGAAAAAAAACTTTTGAACAGATTGACGAAGTTGGCAGTGGAAGAGTTTGGAGCGGAACCCGTGCAAAAAGTTTAGGTCTTGTTGATGAATTAGGTACTTTAAAGGATGCCATTAATTATGCAGCAAAAAAAGTAGGAATGAAAGAGCAAAATGTAGCTTCATATCCTCAAAAAAGATCAAAATTTGAAGAATTTTTTGGGAATATGAATGAAGATGACATTTATGCAAAAATTATTAAAAACAAAGTAGGTAAAGAAAATTTCAAAATTTATGAAATGATGTCCAACCCTAATCAAAAAAATCAAGTAATGATGGAACTTCCATTTACTATTAAGTATTAAATTATTAAGTAAAAATAAAAATCCCTGTTAACGCTGTTAACAGGGATTTTTATTTTATCTTTTACTTTATCCTCTTCTTGTGGCCATTCCGTAAATCCAAAGTACAATTAATGCACCACCAACTGCTAAAAGCATACTTCTGAAATCGAAAGCGTTAACATCTCCCCAACCTAAAGCTGAACCAATAAATCCGCCTACAAAAGCACCTACAATTCCAAGAATAATTGTAATTAACCAACCTCCACCTTGCGTACCAGGCATAATAAATTTTGCAATAGCACCCGCGATAAGTCCAAAAATAATCCAAGTTAAAATACCCATAGTTTAAATAATTTGTTTGTTAATAATTTGTAATTTTTTGTTTTAACACTATCAAATTTAGTACAAATTATCATTGAAAATTAAAAAAACAGAAATTTTATAAAATCTTAAATAAATTCTAAAAGGACAATTTTATCTTTTCTTAAAAAAGGAATCCACAAACTCCTCTCCATTAAAAAGCTGTAAATCGGTCATTTTTTCGCCGACCCCAATATATTTTACAGGAATTTGAAACTGATCTGAAATCCCAATAACCACGCCTCCTTTTGCAGTACCATCCAATTTTGTTACCGCTAAAGCATTCACTTCTGTAGCAGCGGTAAATTGTTTTGCCTGCTCAAAAGCATTTTGACCTGTGGAACCGTCTAAAACCAACAATATTTCGTGTGGAGCGTTTGGAATTACTTTCTGCATTACCCTTTTAATTTTAGAAAGTTCATTCATCAAATTCACTTTGTTATGTAATCTTCCTGCGGTATCAATAATAACGACATCAGCATTTTGCGCTACTGCACTTTGTACTGTATCAAAAGCCACAGAAGCCGGATCTGAACCCATATTTTGCTTTACAATAGGAACACCAACTCTTTCACTCCAAATCGTTAATTGATCAACCGCTGCAGCTCGGAAAGTATCACCAGCTCCCAGAATTACCTTTTTGCCTTGCTGATGAAACTGATGCGCTAATTTTCCAATTGTTGTAGTTTTTCCAACGCCATTAACGCCGACAACCATTATAACGTAAGGTTTTTTGGTTTCGTCGATATTTCCGGAATTTGAATGGGGATTTTCTAATAGTAATCCTGAAATTTCTTCACGAAGAATTTGATCCAATTGATCTGTTCCGACATATTTATCGCGGGAAACTCGGTTTTCTATTCTTTCTATAATTTTTATAGTTGTAGAAGCACCTACATCGGAAGCTATTAAAATTTCTTCCAAATCATCCAAAACCTCATCATCCACTTTGCTTTTACCGACCACTGCTTTGGTCATTTTCTCAAAAAAACCGGTACTGGATTTTTCTAAACCGCTATCCAGAGATTCTTTTTCTTCTCTGTTAAAAATTTTTTTAAACCAACTCATTATTGAATTATGAATTTTAAAATTTTGAATTTTAAATTAGAGATTCCATATCTTATCTCCTTTAAATATTTAGACAAACAAAGATAAATAAAAAAACTACCCAAAAAATGAGTAGTTTTAATATCTTTTTTGCTGAAGATTACTTTTTTAGGAAAGCATCTACATCATCAGCATTCATTACTTGCTCTTCGAAAACGTAAGCACCAGTTTTTGGCGACTTTACCATTTTCACAACTTTAGTCATTTTTTTAGACTGACCAGTTTGTAGGGTTGCTACTACTTTCTTTGCCATTGTAAAATATCTTTATAAGTGATTACTTAATTTCTTTGTGAACCGTATATTTCTTAAGAACCGGATTGAATTTTTTAAGTTCCAATCTCTCTGTAGTGTTCTTTTTATTTTTGGTTGTAATGTATCTTGACATTCCAGCCATTCCTGTTTCTTTGTGTTCTGTACACTCAAGAATTACCTGAACTCTATTTCCTTTTTTTGCCATGACTCCTTAATTATTTAATAAAACCATTTCTTTTTCCTCTTTCCACTGCTTCTTCGATACCAACTTTGTTGATAACTCTCAATCCGTGCGCAGAAACTTTAAGGGTAATGTTTTCGTCTGTTTCCGGAAGGTAAAATTTCTTTTCCAGTAAGTTAATTTCAAAACGACGCTTCGTTTTGTTATTAGCGTGGGAAACGTTGTTACCAACCATTGCACGCTTTCCTGTTATTTGGCAAATTCTTGACATATCTCGATGTTCTTATTTACTACTTAAATATTTGAGAGTGCAAAAATAGGAAGAATTTTTTAGTTAGGCAAATAATTCCAAATTAATTATTTTTATTTTTACTTTTTCACTTTGGGCAGTGCCTTTGTTTTTGATTTTTTTTCCTGAAACCATTTTATCAATGCATAAAAAACAAGAAATCCTAATGCAAAGATGGAAACTCTGGAAAGCAAATCTCCAGCTCTCACATAAAAAGTTTTTTCTTCATACAGTTTTATTTTTGCAGGAAGTGCGGTTTCATCTCCATAAAAAGTATCTTCCTGAATATCACCTAAAGCGTTGATATGCGCAGAAATCCCGGAATTTGCTGCCCTTGCAATTTCTCTTCGCGTTTCTATAGCACGAAGTTTGGCATAAGATAAAAGCTGTTGGTGTCCTTGCGTAACGCCCCACCAAGAATCATTGGTCATTATGGCTAGAAAATTAGCTCCTTTTTTAACATATTCGGTAGTAAATTCGCCATATATACTTTCATAACAAATAATCGGTGCGAGTTTTCCTTTGTTGAAAGGATTTTTAAAAATTTTTCTTTCTTCATCAATTCCCAAAGAAGCTACGGTTCCACCCAAATTAATCATGGCATTTCCCAAAAGTGGTTTCAAAACATTCATGTAAGGGAAAATTTCTACACCGGGAACCAATTTTCCTTTATGATAAATCTGTGTTTTCTGATTTTCGGAAACTTGAACTGCAGTATTGTAACTTTCCACCATCAATCCTTGTGAAGTTTTATACGCATTTTTGGGAAATTCCTTTTCATTAGGAAAAAATTGATGCGAAGAAATTCCGGTCGCAAAAACAGAACCTGGATGTTTTGCAGTAAATTTCCGCAGCGAATCCATAAGAATGCTTTTTTCAATTCCTCTTTCTGAAATGGATCCGTAACCTGGAAGTGCGGTTTCCGGAGCAATATAAAAATCTATTTTTCCGGTGGAATTTTTCTGCGCTAAACTGAGCAAATCATTTAAAATAGTTAAACTGTCTTTGGAATATTTCTCGTGGTAAGGATCCAAATCCGGCTGTAAAAGCAATACGCTAACTTCACCTGAAGGTTTTTCATCAAATGAATTGTATTTCATCAAAGAAATAATCATGGGTAAAATAATTAATCCCAAAACAATTGATGAATTTATCCATAAACTTTTTTGTTTTCTTCCTGCCTGCCAAATTCTTAGTGTGTAAAAAATCATCACATTCACAAGTAAAATCCAAAAACTGCCTCCAGTAGCTCCCAAAGTATCATACCATTGAATCAGTTTAGGATAATCTGAAAAAACATTCCCTAAATTCAACCAAGGCCAAGTTAATTCCCAACCCAAATGAAATTTTTCAAAACTCATCCAAATAGCGACAAAAAAGGCTAAACCAAAGTAAGTTCCCTGCCAGTTTTTATACCAGTGATACAGTTGAAAAACCAATGAATACAACAGCGAATTAACCAAAACCGGAAAAACTACGGCCATTAAAGAATGACTTCCATCAGGATTTTTTGATCCATACAACCAACCTGTTGTTACGATATTCCAAACGATGAAGGTAAGATAAGAAAGTCCGAAAACCACCCCACCTTTATTATTCATTTTTGAAAATTTAGAAATTTCGTGTTCCATCATCAATAATGGAACTAATGCAAAAAATATAAAAAAAGGAATTCCATAAGTTGGCCATGAAACGGAAAGCAACATCGCCGAAATAAGCGCCAGAAGAAGATATTTCATAAACTTCTTATTAATTTAAAAGGTAAAAATAATTTTTAAGAAAGTGAATCTTCATAAGCGTTCCAACCTGCGATTTTGTATTGCAAAGAAGCTTGTTCAGGATTTTCTGATTTATAAATTCCTCTTCCTACAATCATAAAATCGGTTTTCAAATTTTTGAAAACATGTTCTGGTGTGTTATACTGCTGTCCTTTTCCATCTCCTTTATCTGCTAAATTAACACCAGGAGTAAACAATAAAAGTTCTGAAGGAAGCAAATTTTGTGAAACTCCGCCAATGACATTAGGATGGGAAAGTGCAATTTTTGTGGCTTCATCACGATAATTTTGATCGGTTAAAGTTCCTTTGGAAGACATTCCGATAATCGCAACAACACCAACATTACGGAAGCAATCTAAACTTTCGTAACCACCAATAACTTGTGAAGTGACAAAATCTGCCCAATTCGAAATTTTGTAAGTTCCGTATGAAAATTGTAATTCCTGAGTATTTCCGATATCTGCAAATTTTCGATCTTCCATAATCAGGAAATTATGTTTTGAAGCGATATCTTTTAGCGCCAAAATTGTTTTTTCCTGATCAAAATCGGTGATGATATCAATATGCGTTTTTAAAGCAACAATGTTAGGTCCCACTTTTTCGGCTAAATCCAACAATTCCTGCGTAGTGATAACATCTGCAGAAGCGATGAGATTTGATTTTTTTTCAATAGCAATTTCTAAAATTTTCTGTGCTACAGAATGTTGGGCATCTTTCAATTTATCTTCGTAGGAAAGTCTGGTTTCTTTTTCAAATTTTATGGTATTTCCTGCCAAAAAATCGTTGATTCTGGTTACTTCATCATCAGAAAGCATCCCTTCTTCTTTCAACATTTTACAAACTTCTGTAATATTGAAAAGCGTGTGAACACGATATCCTTTTTCTTCCAACATTTGTTTTCCGCCCTGTTCCCGATCTAAAACCACCACGATATCCGAAACTGAAATTCCTTCGTATTCAATTTCCGGAATGGTTTCTAAAAGCGATTTTCCGGAAGTAATAACATCTTCCACCAAAAGACAATTTTGTCCTTTCTGGTAAATTCCTTCAATTAATTTTTTCGTTCCGTAGCTTTTTGCTTCTTTTCTTTTAATAATTAACGGAATGTAGCTTTCCAAAGACATTGCTGTAGCCATTGGAAGCGCAGCATAAGGAACACCACAAATAAGATCAAAATTATCCAAAGGAAGCATTTCCAAAAGATAATCTGCAAGATGTTTCAAAATTTTGGGATCCGAGGCTAAAGGTCGCAAGTCCACATAGAAAGGACTTTCAATACCGCTTTTTAAAGTAAATCTTCCGAATTTGATGATGCCGAGTTTATAACACTCCAGGAAGAATTGTTTTTTACTTTCCATTTACTTTTTTAGATTTTTACAAAATTACGGAAATACGTTTAAGGTTCAAAGTGAGGTTTTGCTGAATTTTATTTATTAATCATTTTCAAAAAAAACGCCTCAAAAAATGAGACGTTTTGTAAATTATTTATTGTTATTCTACAATTTCTGCATCAATAACATTTTGCAAATTTCCTTTTTTATTAGCTTCCCAAAGCAGAAATTTATCCACTTCTTTCATGAGTTTTGGGAGCGCTAAGGAAAGTATCGCCAAATCATCCACTACACCCAAAACAGGAATCCCGATTTCGGGAATGAGATCAATGGGTGAAATTACATAAAGCATTCCTAAAACAGGTAAAATTAAATCGAGTGAATTTACTTTATACTCTCCTTTTCTCCAAAAATTAATCATTCGGAAAATATCAGGAATTTTTTTGATGAAACCTTTGTGTTTAATGGCTTGTCTTGCCAGTTCTAATTTTGAATATTTCATTTTTCAGTTGTGCATTTTTTTAACGCTCAAAATTAAACAAATTATCTGCCAAGATTTATTAAACGGTTGTTAATAAAAACATAAAGTTATAATAGAAATAACAATATTTTATTTTAAAATTTGATCGATAAATTTATTGACCGAGTCGGAATTCCAGTCTTTTGTTGCATCTTCTTTTAATAGAATTCTACCATTTTCATTGAGAAGAAATGTGGTAGGAAAAACTCTTGGCAAAATTTTATCATTAATCGGAGTTTGTGCGATATAAACCGGCGCTGTATAATTGTTTTCTATAATAAATTTAACCACATCTTCTTCTTTATCCTGCATGGCAATTAAAACAAATTCTATTTTATCTTTTCTTTTCTGATAAAATGCTTCAATACTAGGCCATTCCTTTCTACATGGAGGACACCAAGTTCCCCAAAAATTCAGAAAAACGATTTTTTTGCCGTAAAAATTTTTCAAATTAGTACTTGGAACGTTAATTCCTTTTAGTTCAATATTATAATCTGCTTCATCTACAGTTACCGCTTGCTCCACCGTTGCTACAGGGAAAAACTGATCTTTCAAAGTATCTTTAACTCCCGGAACAAAGGCTAAAACCAATAAAACCGCAACCAAAATGAGGTAAACAAAATTTTTTTTAAGAAAATTCATATTATATAAGTTCTAAAATTTCTTCAATAGCATCTTTTCCGCGATTTTTTGCGTAATACACTTGCAAATCGTTATAAAATTCGTCTTTAGAATAGGTTTCAGGATTTTCTTTAAATTTTTTCAACAGTTCAAATCCATATTTTGGTCGAGGTCCCCAAGAATTCAAAACCTGAAAATCTTTATCCAAAATCAAAATTTTAGGAATAGCCTGCGTTCCGTTCGTTAAAAACTGATCGATTAAAGTGATATCAGAATCTCGAAGGAAAATTCTCACTTCAGTTCCTAATTTTTCAAAAAATTGATTGACTGCGGGAACCGTTGCAGAAGCATCTCCACACCAAGCTTCAGAAATGATTAAAATTTTACCTGAAAAATTTTTATCCTTAAATTTTTGTTCCAGAATTTCATCAATTTTAAAAGTTTTCAATGTTCTTTCCATCCTATGAACGCCCAGTTCATAATATTCATGAAATTCTTTTTCGGCATCATTTTTAGGGTTTTCCAATCGCTGTTTTGCAATTTCCATATATTCCTTAAAACTAACGGCTTTTTCCCAATAATTTTTCAATATCATTTTTTTACTTTTAAATTATTTATGATTTTTTTTAATTAAATTTTTCTAATTTTATTAATTAAATAGAGATCCGCCAAGATAAATGCGGCAAGATTCTCCACAATAGGAACCGCTCTTGGCACAACACAAGGATCATGTCTTCCTTTTCCTTCAACAATTACTTTATTACCAAATTTATCTACACTTTCTTGCGGTTGAATAATGGTTGCAACCGGTTTAAAAGCAACCCGGAAATAAATGTCCATTCCGTTAGAAATTCCACCTTGGATTCCTCCGGACAAATTGCTTTTTGTGGAAAAATCTTCATTAAACAAATCGTTATGTTCTTTTCCGGTCATTTTTGCGCCACAAAATCCACTTCCATATTCAAAACCTTTGGCTGCATTAATGTTCATCATGGCTTTTGCTAATTCGGCTTGCAATTTCCCGAAAACAGGTTCCCCAATTCCTATAGGAAGATTTTTGATAACACAAGTAATCGTTCCACCAATGGTATTACCTTCTTTTTTGATTTCTTTAATTTTTGAAATCATTTCTGACGCTGTTTTTTCATCAGGACAGCGGACTTCGTTACTTTCCGTTTTACTAAAATCTAAATCCTGATAAGGTTTCATGCAAAAAATTTCACCAACTGATGAAACATAAGCATTAATTTCAATGTTTTCTGGAAGAATTTGTTTCGCCAAAGCTCCTGCAGCAACCCAATTTACGGTTTCTCTGGCAGAAGATTTTCCGCCGCCACGATAATCCCTGTTTCGAAATTTTTGATCATAAGTAAAATCTGCATGAGAAGGACGGTAAGAATCTTTAATATGCTGATAATCCTGCGTTTTTTGATTTTCGTTGGGAATGATGAAACCTATTGGAGTTCCGGTAGTTTTTCCTTCAAAAATCCCTGAAAGAAATTGTACGGTATCACTTTCTTTGCGTTGTGTTGTAATATTGGATTGTCCAGGTTTTCTACGATCCAATTGTTTTTGGACAGCTTCTAAATCAATTTCAATTCCTGCCGGAAAATTATTTATTATTCCGCCATAAGCTTCACCGTGGCTTTCTCCAAAAGTACTTAGCGTAAGGAAATTTCCTAAATTAAACATAAAGCAAAGATAAATTTTTTTGAGGTTTATAAAAAATTTCAAAATTTTTAAAAAATAAAAAAAAGACTGTTCTAAATGAACAATCTTTTTTTCTGTTAATATAAATGTTTTTACTAATTTATTTTACTCTTCCATCTTTTCTATCTCCAGATCTACCAATGGTATAACCTGTTGCTCCACCTAACACACCTCCAATTACTGCACCAGCAGCAGGATTTTTCTTACTGATAATAGCGCCAGCCGCAGCTCCACCAACGGTACCAATAATGGCTCCTTTTGCAGCTTTACTCATCCCTTTTTTCTCAGTTGTTTGTGTCGTTCCGGAGTTTGAATTTCCTGAGTTTGAGTTTCCAGAATTTACGTAAACCGGACGATCTCTATACACTGTTTCTCTAACGACAGTATTGGTATTTCTTTGATTAGCGGTTTTGGATTTTTCAACATTAGCAATACTGTCTGCTTTTTTTTGCGCTTCGTAAGCCATTCTTTCTTTTTCAATAGCTAATTTTTGTTTTTCAATCTCCAATTGTCTTTGTTGAAATTCAACTTTTTGTTGATCAAGAGATTTTTCTGCTACCGAATTATTTTTATCACATGCCGTTAACATTAAAACTGAAATGGCTCCTGTTAAGAATATCTTTTTCATAATTTTTAAATTTTAAGATTTAATCCTTACTGAAAGATTAAAAAAAGTTTATTATGAAATTTCTTTGGCAAGAATAAAACCAAGACTGTGTTAAAAAAATGTTAAAAATAAAATTTTTTAATCAAGAAAAAAGCAAGAGCTTGAAAATCAAACTCTTGCATCTGAGGTACCTAGCGGATTCGAACCGCTGTAGATGGTGTTGCAGACCACTGCCTAGCCGCTCGGCCAAAGTACCATTGTTTTTGTGGTCTGCAAATATAGAAAATTTTGTTTTTAAAAAAAATAAAATTCAAAATAGATTATTTGGCTAAATCCAGTGATAGCTTAAGTTCTGCATGCATATCAATAATGCTAGTTAAAAAATATGGATTTACAACGACAGAATTTGGCTTTAAAGTAAAAACTCTTCCTGTAGTTTTTATTTTAGAATTGTATTTTTTATTAAAAGCTTCTTCAACGTTTTTCTTTGCAAAATCTTCAATTTCCTGTGTTGGAATACCATATTCTTCTTCAATAATTTTCACAATTTTTTTCTGAAAAAGTACGGAAGCTGTTTTATAAAGTAAATTCTTGGATTTCAAATGATATTTTGAATTTTTTAAAACTATTTTGCGTTTTATTTCATCATATATAGGAATTCCGGAAATTGTTGAAACTCCATTTAAATACCCTTCAGTTTGCACTTCTAAAAAAACTCTTTCATTTTCTCCAAAAACTTTTATTGCATTAATCTTTATTTTTGATTTCCCTTCCTTAAAGTCAAATTCTTTGTTTAAAAAATTTTCTTCAGCAATTCGTGTAGCTTCTTCAAAAGAGAAGTTCGAAGTGGTCTGAAGTCGGAATTGACTGGCAATAGACTGATCTTCTCTAAAATCAATCATTTTATCCAAGAGGTTTGAAGAATCCGGCTTTTTCCCCGAAAAAGTTTCAGAAAAAACTTCAATTCCGAAAGTCGCTTGTATTTCATCACGATAAAATTTTAAAGGAGTCTTCGTTATTTGAATTGGGGTAATTTTCAACCACGTTGAGTACGCTTCAGAAATATTAATTGGCTCAGAAAACTGATTCCAAACGTCCAGCAAAGTTTTCCTAAAATCCAATTGAGTTTTCATTTCACGATCTATCGTTTTACAGAATTTTTCCTGTTCTTCTTTCAGAGATTTTTCAACCAAATTGGTGATAGGAATTTTTACAGAACCGAAATCCAAAACCGGTTTCACAATCCATTTAAAACCATTGGTTATTGTATTTGTTTGTAACGTCCAGTTTTTATTAAATAGAATGCGGGTATTAAAATACATTACGGTTTCAAAAGTGGTTTGCTGATAACTGTAAATTCCCATGGTTCCCAAACCTTTTTCAGCCCAAATTTTTAGCGGGACTTCAATGAGTATATTTTCATTTGCACCACCTACAAAACGGATGGGTCTGGTTTTCCAAACTTTTATTTTAAACTGATCTTTTTGGTTATCCTCAAAAGAATTATCCTCAAAAAGCAAATCTTTCACCGAAGAATTCACCATCTTCCCTACTTCATCCAAAGGAATTCTCAATTGTAAATTAATATTGGATTTTATCTTAGGAAAATCGTACTGAATTTCCTCTTGCGAAAGCAAAACAGATGAAAAAATAAAAAAACTAAATATTAAAAACCTCAACAAAAAAATTAAATATTTTTGGGTTCATAAAAAAAAGAAAGCTTTTTCACAGCACCTTCAAAATCCGTCCAAGATTTGCACTGGATTTCAAAACCGGCAACTCCACAAGTGGGAAAATGAAAAACGTCTTCTGAAATAGAATTGGCAAAATTTGAAATTCCATTATTATGAGAAAAAAAAGCAACCGATGAAATTTCATCGTTTAAATTATACAAAACGGATAAAAAATTGTTTTCTGAAGGATTATACAACTTATCATCCGTACCCAAATCCAACTGATACACCTGATTAAATATTCTAGAAGTATTATAAGCCCGAAGTGCAGGACTAGAAATAAATTTTTCAATGACCACTTCTTTTTCTTTCAGAAACTTAGCCATATTCATCGCATCTTCAAGACCACGATCCGCTAAAGGCCGATTAAAATCGTCCGTATCTTCAGGCCAATCACTTTTGGCATGGCGTACAAGGATAAGTTGTTTCATATTTTCAGAATTGGAAAATAAAATTATAAAATATTTTTGAATAACGTGGTGAAATTCAACAGAATTAGTATTGATCCTCAATGAATTTCCTAACACAAAAGAATTTTTAAAAAAACTTTATATTTGCACCATGGCACAAATAATGGCTATAGATTTTGGCGGAAAAAGAACGGGAATTGCAGTAACCGATGATATGCAGATTATTGCAAGTGGTTTGGAAACCGTGGAAACCAAAAACTTATTATCTTTTTTAGACAATTATTTTTCTTCTAATCCTGTGGAAACCATTGTGGTAGGTTTACCAACAGATTTAAAAGGAAATATTTCCGATATTGAAACAGAAATTGCGACTTTCATTAAAGAATTTAAAACAAAATTTCCAGAAATTTCTGTTGAAAGACTGGATGAAAGATTTACTTCCAAAATGGCATCCTATTTTATTAGCCAAAGCGGAAAAAACAAAAAGCAAAGACAAGACAAAGCCATGATTGATAAAGTGAGTGCTACTATTATTTTACAAAATTTTTTAGAAATAAAACAAAGATGATATTACCGATTCGTGCTTTCGGAGATCCTGTTTTAAGGAAAAAATGTACAGATATCACCCAAGATTATCCGCAACTTCCGGAATTAATAGAAAATATGTTTGAAACCATGCATGGCGCCAATGGAATTGGACTTGCGGCTCCGCAAATTGGTTTGGATATCCGTCTTTTTTGTGTGGATGCAACACCTCTTGCTGAAGATGAAGATTATGCAGATATTGCTGAGGAATTGAAATCTTTCAAAAAAGTTTTCATCAACGCTAAAATTTTAGAAGAAAGCGGAAACGAGTGGAAGTTTAACGAAGGTTGTCTTTCCATTCCGGATGTTCGGGAAGATGTTAAACGTAAAGAAACCATCCTGATCGAATATTTTGATGAAAATTTTGTAAAACACACCGACACTTTTTCCGATATCCGTGCAAGAATTATCCAACACGAATATGACCATATCGAAGGAATCCTTTTCACCGATCATCTGAGCTCGCTGAAGAAAAAATTGGTAAAAGGTAAGCTGACAAAAATTGCTAATGGTGAGGTTAGCATAAATTATAAAATGAGATTTCCAAAATAAAAAAATAAAGAATATTAAGACAATGGAGTTAGAGAAAATTATTTCAATTTCCGGAAAACCGGGACTTTTTAAACTGATTTCCCAATTGAGAAACGGATTTATTATTGAAGATGTAACCACAAAAAAGAAAGTGAGCATTGGCAATAGCAGCCAAGTTAGTTTACTGGATAATATTGCGATGTTTACTTTTGATAAAGAAGTTCCTCTTTTTGATGTTTTTGAAAATATTGCAAAAAACAACAAGTATAAAGAAACCATTTCTCATAAATCTGATGATTCAGAATTGAGAAAATTTATGGATGTTGCACTTCCGAATTACGACACCGAAAGAGTGTATGTTTCTGATATTAAAAAGTTAGCACAATGGTATAACATTTTACAAAAATCGGGATATATAACACCGGAAAGTTTTGTAAAGCCAGAACCATCCGCTGAAAACAATGAAGAAGTAAAAGAGGAAAAAAAAGAAGCAGCGCCGAAAAAAGCAGCTGCAAAGGCTGAAAAACCAGCGACACCAAAAGTAAAATCTTCTACTTCCACAGCTAAATCTGCCCCGAAAAGTACGCATACCAAAAAGGGATAAGATTGAAATCTGAAAATCAAAAACCGACTTTCTTCAGTCGGTTTTTTTATTTTTATAAAACTTTCAATTCCAGATCTATGGTTTTTCCGAAAAACTTTTTGGAAATTTTTTCAAAATTTTTGGTGAGATCCGATAAATAGAAGTGATAACTCGGTTTAGAATTATTCTGCAAAAGCAAATGATGTTTTTCCAAAATAATTTTCAACTGATTGGCGACAATATTGGGAGAATCGATTACGCGCACTCTGTTTCCATAAAACTGTTTTATCTCGTCCAATAACAAAGGATAATGAGTACAACCCAAAATTAAAGTTTCTATATTTTTCAGCTTACTGTTGCTCAAATAATTATAAATAATAGCGTGTGTTATCGGATGATTTCTGAAGCCTTCTTCAATAGCAGGAACCAAAAGTGGCGTTGCCAGTTCATCCACTTTTATAAATTTATTGTGTTTTCTGATGGATTTCTTATAGAGTCCGGAATTTACCGTAGCCTTTGTTGCAATAACGCCAATATTATTATGAATTTCATACGCTACTTTTTCAGCCACAGGATTAATAACATCGATAACCGGAACTTTTTCATTCACCAGTTCCAAAACTTCTTTCAAAGCATTGGCTGTTGCAGAATTACAGGCAATAACAATGGCTTTACAATTTTTCTCTAACAGAAAATTACAAATTTCTAAAGAATAACCGATAATCGCTTCTCTGGATTTTTCGCCATAAGGAAGATGTTTGGTATCCCCAAAATAAATAAGATTTTCGTTGGGCAAAAGTCTTTTAATTTCTTTAGCCACTGTTAAGCCACCAACTCCGGAATCGAAAATCCCAATCGGTTGATCTGGTTTTAAATGGATATAGCTTGTTTTTTTTGTTTTCAAACGAAAATTTTTACAAAAATAGAAAAGATTTCGAAAGATTAGAGAATAAATAAATCGGAAGCAATTCCGTCTGCTAAAAACCAATGTTCTTCAGGAATTTTCAAGAATCCATTTTCTTTTATTAAAAATCCTTCTTTTTGTTTTTCGTGAATGTTTTTATTTAGTTTTTCCACGATATGATCAGAAAAAGTATTTTCAATTTTTGAAAAATCTACGCCCCACATGGTTCTTAAACCGATCATCAGCATTTCATTCAATTGCTCATTTTCAGAAAGTTCTTCTCTCTCTATGGACAATTTTCCAGAAGAAATTTCCGAGATATATTTTGAATTATTTGCCAGGTTCCAGCTTCTTAAATTCGTTCCATTATAAGAATGCGCAGAGGGTCCGATTCCCAAATATTCTTTGTACTGCCAGTAAGATTTATTGTGTTTTGAATGGAATCCCGGTTTTCCGAAATTCGAAATTTCGTAATGATCAAAACCATTCTTTTTCAAAAATTCCACCATATAATGAAACTCATCATGCTGAAGATTTTCATCGGGCGCTTTAATTTTTTTGTTATTTACCCAATTTTCCAATGCCGTTTTAGGCTCAATTGTTAAAGCATAAGCAGAAACATGGGGAACTTGAAGTTGTATGGTTTTTTGAAGATTTTCTTCCCAAATTTCCATGTTAGAAGTTTGCGAACCATAAATTAAATCAATAGAAATATTTTCGAGTTCAAAATCCTGTGCTCTTTTAATAGAATCTTCAGCTTGCGAAGAATTATGAGCACGGTTCATGAGTTCTAAATCGTCTTCAAAAAAACTTTGTGTGCCAATGGAAAGTCGGTTAATCGGTGATTTTGAAATTTCTTTCAAAAATTTAGAATTCAAATCATCAGGATTGGCTTCCAGCGTAATTTCCACATCATTTTCAAATGAAAAATATTTTAAAACCTCATCAATAATTTCGTTGATTTCGTTTGAAGAAAGAACGGAAGGAGTACCACCTCCAAAATATAATGAGGATAAATTTTGATTTTGCAATTCATCTTTCCTTAATGAAATTTCTTTTTTGATGGCAGAGATCATTTCATCTTTCAATTGATAAGATGTTGAAAAATGAAAATTGCAATAACTGCATTTTTGCTTACAAAAAGGGATATGAATGTAGATCATAAAAAAAGCTCTGAAAAATCAGAGCTCAAATTTATATAAATTTAAAATTTTAGTATCTGTAACCTCTTACGTTGATAAAGTTGTCCACATTGAAACCAAGACCAATCATAAAAGAGTTTCCACCGTAATCCTGGATATCAGAAAGACCTAAGTTATAAGTGGCTCCAATTACCCATTTGTTCAACTGTACTTTTACCACCGGAGAAAGACTTAAGCTTTGGTTATCAAATCTGTTTTGTACATATCTGAAACTTGCTCCTGCAGAAAACTTATTGTATTCATTAAAAACAGTTCCCATTAAGTTGTAATCCACCATTCTTGAAGAATTGGTATTCAAATTAATTAAAACTGAAGGCGTAACATACATTCCATCGGTAAAATGCCAATCGTAACCAAAATTTAAGAAAACTTTAATTGGTGAAGGTTCATAGTTATTGATGATCGATTCATCATTACTTAAAGCAATATCATTTACTGAAGCTCCGGCAAAAATATTTCTGTAAGTTGCGGCTAAACCGAAGTTTGCATACATCATAAAAATACTGCTGTTATCCCCTTGAAGAAGCGGATCTCCTTGTGTATCGGTATTAATTTTTGTATAATCAAAATTAAAATTAGCTGCGGTAACACTGGTACCAAAAGAGAACTGGTCTTTTCTTTCTCCTTCATCACTAATCGGAATAAAATACGATGCTCCCAAAGTAATACCTCCCGCAGAAATTGGTCCGTTTTGATCTCTATAAATTGCTAAACCAGCTCCAACTCTATCAAAAATATTGGCATGCATACCAACAGATTGAACATTTGGAGACTCAGAAAATTTTGAAAATTGTTTTTGATAATTTGCGTTAATATGAACGTAATCCGTTTTACCATATTGTGCAGGATTAAACAGAAAATCTCCATCCAGCAAGTACTGTTGATAGTATGGTAAGGATTCCTGTGCTGAGTATGTTCCGGATAAAAGAACTAAACATACCATAGCATATAGTTTTCTCATAACAAATCTTAATTTCAATTGAACAAATATAAAAAAAAACTTTAAACTATATTAGTTTTCCAAATAATTTCTCCATTTTTTTACAGCTTCTTCCATATCGTTTGGCATGGGACTTTCAAAAAACATTTCCTTTTTTGTTACCGGATGTATGAAGCCCAAAGTATGTGCATGTAAAGCATGTCTTGGCAATTTTTCAAAAACATTATGGATGAACTGTTTATATTTTGGTAAATTTTGTCCTTTCAAAGGAATATGCCCTTCATATCTTTCGTCATTAAATAAAGTGTGTCCTATATGTTTAAAATGTGCTCTTATTTGGTGGGTTCTTCCTGTTTCCAACTTACATTCAACCCAAGTCATATAACGGAATCTTTCCAAAACTTTGAAATGAGTTACGGCATGTTTTCCTTGGCTTCCATCTTCATAAACCGCCATTTGCATTCTGTTTTTTTGGTGTCTTCCGATATGTCCCACAATAGTTCCTTCATCTTCTATAATATTTCCCCAAACAAAAGCCCAGTACAATCTTTTAGTTTTTCGATCAAAAAACTGTTTGGCTAAATGGCTTAAAGCATATTCATTTTTAGCAACCACCAAAAGTCCTGAAGTGTCTTTGTCAATCCTGTGAACCAATCCTACTCTGTCCAAATCGGATTTTTCACCATTTTTTTCAAAATGAAAAGCGAGCGCATTTACTAAGGTTTTATCCCAATTTCCATGTCCTGGATGAACCACCATTCCTGCGCTTTTATCTACGACCACCAAATCATCATCTTCATAAATAATATTTACAGGAATATCTTGCGGAATAATAACATTTTCTCTTGGAGGATGGGTTAAAAGAACCGAAATTTCATCACCTGGTTTTACCCGATAATTTTGTTTTACAGGATTTCCGTTTACGATAACATTTCCTGCTCTGCAAGTTTGCGAAATTTTATTTCTGGAAGAATTTTGTCTGAAAATTTGCAAAAATTTATCAATTCTTAAAGGCTCCTGGTTTTTGTCCACAACAATATTTAGGTGCTCATACAAACCACTGTTCTCGCCATCTGCATTTTCATTTTCTTGCAGATCATCTTCCAAAAAATCTTCGTCTTCTTTCACTATTTTATAAAAAAAGGCCTCAGAAAACTGAAGCCTGTATTTTGTTTAAAAATTTTTATTCTACAACAACTTTTTTGGCTTTAGGCTTTTCTGTAGCATTGTTTGTTGCTGCATTTTTTTGATTACCTGTTGTTGACGGCGTTGTTTTCTTCTGTTCAACCGATTTTGGTGTGGATTGATTGTTAGGTTTCGCCTTTTCTGTTTTTGAAGCTTCTACTTTTGGGGTTTCAGTTTTTGAAATTTCTTGTTTAGGAACAGGGGCAGTAATTGGTTCAGGATCGACATAAACCGGAACTTCTTCATATCTTACTGGTGGCAAACTCGTATCAATTTTCACGCGGTAAATGGAATTCAGATAAGAAATTCTGGAACCCATTTGTGAAGGTGTTTTTTTACTTGCCCACAAGTCAATTTGCATTCCCTGATCTCGCAAATCTCCAGGAGCTGGATCCTGATAATAAACAATATCGCTATCATCTTGTCCGCCATCTTCATGCTCTACAAGCCCATATTCAAATAAATTATTTTCGATAATTCCTTTTGCTTCCGCAACGGTAAGTCCAACCAAATTAGGAATCGCAATATTTCTTTTTGGTCCTGTTCCGATAACCAAATCAATGGTGGAAAATCTTGGAACCAAAGAACCCGGTTTTAAGACATTATTATTAAACAACATTCTAATAACAGCATCTCTTTGTATGGAAGGTTCATAAATGGTATCTCCAACTTTCAAACCAACCCTTTCCAGCTGACTAAAAGCCAATCCTTTATAACGATCAACAATATCTGGAACTTGTACCGGGGCAAATGTTCTAGGATTTACTTTTATTAAAACAGCTCTTCCTCCTTTTACTCTTGAACCAGCAGTAGGATAAACTTGTAAAACCTGAAAAGGTTTATATCTTGGATCAAATTTAAAGCTGTCCACTTCATATTCCAAACCCGCATCTTCTAATACTTTTACAGCATTGTGAACTGACATATTCATCACATTAGGGACAGGAATTTCTTCACCATGATTGGTATGATATTCCAGCCAACGAAAAGTTAGCCAAACCAAACCAGCAAAAATAACAGCGGCAAAAAGTAAGTTTACCAAAACTTTCCAGTGAAAAAGCGACTTCACCATATAAGTACTTTCTTTAAATTGTAATCGCAAATATAGAGAATTTTAATTTCCAATTTGTATTTCAAACATTTTACCTTTCGGATTTTACTTTTTTATCAATTTCAGAAAAAAAACAAAAAACAATTTCATTAAATTTGCGCTAATTGATAAAAAATATGAGCAAAAAAAATGTCGCAGTCGTTATGGGCGGATATTCAGATGAATATGTGGTTTCATTAAAAAGCGGTCAGTTAATTTACGATTCTTTAGACAGAGAAATTTACAATGTATATAAAGTTGTTGTTCTGAGAGATGAATGGTATTTTGTTGATGAAAATAACCACAAAATATCCATAAATAAAGGTGATTTTTCAGTAGTTTTAAGTGATAATTCTACCTTAAAATTTGATGTTTGCTTTAATATTATCCACGGAAAACCCGGTGAAAACGGAGAACTTCAGGCATATTGGGACACTATTGGACAAAAATATACTGGTTGCAATTTTTATCAAAGTGCACTCACTTTCAACAAAAAGGACACCTTGGCTGTACTTTCAAAATATGGAATTCCTTCTGCAAAAAGTCTTTACTTTAAAAAAGGACAGGAAATTAACGTCGATGATGTTATTTCTGAATTGGGACTTCCCTTATTCGTAAAACCCAACCAAAGCGGTTCTTCCCTTGGAATTTCTAAAGTGAAAGAAAAATCAGAATTTCAGGCGGCTTTGGATTTGGCTTTTACTGAAGATCATGAAATTTTAATCGAAAGTTTTTTAGACGGAATGGAAGTTTCCGTTGGTGTGGTAGATTTCAATAACGAAACCATTGTTTTAGGAATTACAGAAATTGTTCCTACCAAAGAATTTTTTGATTATGAAGCTAAATATGAAGGAGCTTCTGAAGAAATTACCCCCGCAAGAATTGATGACGAAACCCGAAAAAAAGTGGAAGAAATAGCCAAAAGAGCTTACGATTCTTTGGGAATGAGTGGTTTTTCCAGATCAGAATTTATTATTATGAACGGAATTCCGTATATGTTGGAAATGAATACCAATCCAGGATTTTCCCCTGCATCCATCCTTCCACAACAAGCCAGAATTTACGGAATTTCCATAAAAGACCTTTGCGGAAACGAAGTAGAAAAAGCACTTTTAAAAAAATAAAAACATGAGAATCGCTGTATTTCCCGGATCTTTCGATCCAATAACCTTAGGACATTTTGATATCGTGGAAAGAGCTGCGCCGCTTTTCGATAAAATTATCATCGCTATTGGACAGAATTCCAAAAAAAAATACATGTTTTCTCTCGATCAAAGAAAAGAATTCATCAAAAAAACATTCGAAAATTTTCCAAATGTTGAAGTAGATCATTTTGAAGGATTAACCATTGATTATTGCCGGAGTAAAAATGTAAATTTTATTTTGAGAGGCCTTAGAAATCCCGCCGATTTTGAGTTTGAAAAAGCGATTGCACAAACCAACAGAACTTTAACGCATGATAATAAAATTGAGACTATTTTCCTCTTAACTTCTGCCGGAAAATCCTTTATCAGCAGCAGTATTGTTCGTGAAATTATCAGTTTTAAAGGAAACTACGAACTTTTGGTTCCGGATTCTGTAAGAGTTTAATTTTTTTAAATTTTTTCCTTGGAAATTCATCAAAATTTTAATTTCATCATCGAGGTTCTGGGAACCGTGTCTTTCGCTATGTCCGGAAGTTTTGCCGCCATGCAAAAAAGACTGGATCCTTTCGGTGTTCTTATTATTGCCTTTGTAACCGCTGTTGGTGGAGGAACGGTAAGAGATTTATTGCTGGATGTTCCTGTGTTTTGGATGCACGATTTTTGGATGTGCACTTTAATTTTCAGTACCGCAATTTTAGCGATGATTTTCAAATCCATAGAAAAAAAATTCCAGGTAACGCTTTTTATGTTTGACAGTTTTGGATTGGGACTTTTCACCATCATTGGAATTCAGAAAGGTATTAACGCCGACTTACATCCTTTAATTTGCATTACATTAGGTACGATAACTGGCTGTTTTGGTGGAATTATCCGTGATATTTTACTGAACAGGATTCCTTTAATCTTCCGAAAAGAAATTTATGCTACAGCTTGTATTGTAGGTGGTTCTGCATTTTTATTATTTGTAAAATACACCCAACTTTCCTATAATTTTGTCCAGATTTTTACCATTTTAATTATTGTTGCCATCAGAACTTTAGCCGTAAAATACCATTGGAAAATGCCTAAATTCTACGATTCTGCCAATAATGGAGAAATGTAAAGGTCTATTTCCTTTTAAAATTTTCCTCGTAAACTCCAATCCACTCTTTAGGTGTCATTTTTTTGGCTAATTCTGCGATAAGTTCAAAAGGAATATCTTCCGATTTTTTAAATCTTACACAAGATTTTCCCATATCCAGTTTCTTTTTGGAATGTTTTGGAAATTCATTTTGGAACCACTCCAAAATTTCCGGTTTAGCGTACATTCCCATGTGATATAAAGCGAAAAAATTCTTCTGATTGGCCAAACTTAAAAATGGAAGTGCGGTATCTTTAGCACAATGATAACCTTCAGGATAATCTTTCAAAGAAATAACAAAACTCGGCATGCCGTAACTGAATTCTTCCGAAAAACCTTTTGGTAAGTTATCTTTTATCGTATCATATAATTTTTCAAAACCCGGTTTTCTTTCCTCCGGAAGTTGATTGATATATACTTTTAAATCTTGTGTTTCTGTTTTCATAATTTTTTTCTAAATATAATGAAACTAAAAGTCTTAGCAAATTCCAACGTTTCAACAAATTTGTTATTTTTGTATAAATTAAAAATCAAATGCCGAAAATTTCTCAAAGAGCGCAAAATATGCCGGCTTCTCCGGTAAGAAAACTAGTTCCTTTTGCTTTACAAGCCAAACAAAAAGGAATAAAAGTATATCATTTGAATATTGGACAACCCGATATTGAAACCCCGGAAACCGCTTTAAATGCTGTAAAAAACAATCATTTGAAAATTTTCGAATATGCCCTTTCTGAAGGAAATATTGAGTACAGAACTGCGCTGAAAAATTATTATCATTCTTTAGGTTTTACGGATTTAACTACTGATAATTTTATTGTTACCAACGGTGGTTCAGAAGCTTTGCATTTTACCATATCTACGCTTTGTGATGATGGAGATGAAGTGATTGTTCCTGAGCCTTATTACGCCAATTATAATGGTTTTACCAACGCTATTAACGTAAAAGTGGTAGCCATTCCTTCTTCCATTGATAGTGGTTTTGCATTGCCTCCTATTGAAGAATTTGAGAAAAAAATTACAGAAAAAACCAGAGCAATTATTGTTTGCAATCCTGGAAATCCTACAGGTTATTTATATACCAGAGAAGAACTTCAACAATTAGCCGAAATTGCGGTGAAACATGACATTGTGATTATTTCTGATGAAGTTTATAGAGAATACGTTTACGACGGAAAACAACAGGTTTCCATGTTAGAATTTCCTGAAGCTGCTGAAAATGTTGTCATCATCGATTCAGAATCCAAAAGATATTCCATGTGTGGAGCAAGAATTGGATGCTTAATTACAAGATCTAAAAAAATTCACGGTGCTGCTATGCTTTTTGCGCAAGCCCGACTTTCACCGGTTTTGTTGGGACAAATTGCTGCAACTGCAGCCCACGAAAATGATGAAGCATACATTCGTTCTGTTCGTGATGAATATACCAAAAGAAGAAATTTATTGGTGGATTTGTTGAACGCAATTCCAGGTGTTATTTGTCCAAAACCAAAAGGGGCATTTTATTGTGGCGTAGAACTTCCCATTGACGATTCCGACAAATTTGCGCAATGGTTATTGGAAAAATATTCAAAAAACAATGAAACCATTATGGTCGCTCCAATGACCGGTTTTTACAGCAATCCGGAACTTGGAAAAAAACAAGTACGAATTGCCTACGTTTTGAAAGAAGATGATTTGCGTAGAAGTGTGGAAATATTGGAAGACGCCCTTCAAAAATATAAAATGGAGTTCGGACTTTAATTTTTTTGGAACGGGCTAAAGCCCGTTTTCTTATTTTTAAAATTCGAAGATTGTAAAATCACGATGACCAATCAAAAATAATTTTGATGAAATTTTTAGAAAACATTTCCCTAAAACCCTATAATACTTTTGGTGTTGAAGCCAGCGCAAAATATTTTGCAGAAGTAAATTCAACGGAAGAATTGGTTGAAATTCTGCGGCAATACAAAAATCTTCTTCATGAAAATCCACAAAAAATTCCTTTGCTTTTTTTGGGCGGTGGAAGCAATATTTTGTTTACCAGAGATTTTGACGGATTGGTGGTAAAACTCAATTTGAAAGGAATTTCTGAACAAATGATGAATGAAACTGATGTTTTAGTAACCGCAAAAGCTGGAGAAAACTGGCATCATTTTGTGCTGTATTGTTTGGAAAAAAATTATGGCGGATTAGAAAATTTATCGCTCATTCCGGGAAATGTAGGAACTTCGCCCATGCAAAATATTGGCGCTTATGGAACAGAAATTAAAGACGTTTTTGTTTGCTGTAAAGTTTTGAATTTAGAAACTTTGGAAATTCAGGAATTTGATAAAGACCAATGCCGTTTTGGATATCGCGCTTCCATTTTCAAGCAGGAAGGAAAAGACCAATATGTAATTTTGGAAGTTACTTTTGCACTAACCACCGTAAATCACAAAATAAAAACCGATTATGGCGCGATAAAATCGGAATTAGAAAAACTAAAAATTGAAAATCCTACCATTCAAGATATTTCCAAAGCGGTAATTAACATCCGCCAAAGCAAACTTCCTGATCCCAACGAAATCGGAAATGCCGGAAGTTTTTTCAAAAATCCGACGATTTCCTTAACACAGTTTTTAGAAGTTCAACATCAATTTCCGGAAATTCCCAATTATCCAAACGGAGAAGTGGTGAAAGTTCCTGCAGGTTGGTTGATTGAACAATGTGGCTGGAAAGGAAAACAAATCGGAAATGTAGCTTCCCATCATTTGCAAGCGTTGGTCATTATTAACAAAACTGGATATGCAACCGGAAAAGAAATTTTTGATTTTTCAACGGTAATTATCAATTCGGTAAAAGAAAAATTTGGAATCGAGTTGGAAAGAGAAGTGAATATAATATAGTTGGAAGACGGAAGTTGGGAAATGGAAGATTCAACCAATATTTTTTTTTCATTTTCTTCAAACTTCCATCTTCCATCTTCAAACTAAAAAATTATGAAAATCACCGTTCTTGGAGCCGGAAAAATGGGACTTTCCTTTTCAAAATCTTTTTTGAAATACGACCTCATCAAACCGGAAAACCTTCAGTTAATTACCCGAAATGAAGCCAAAAAATCTAAAATTTTGGAAGAATTTCCTCATACAAAAGTGTATTCTTTTGATGAAGTTCAAGAAATTGATTCCGATTTAATTATTGTCGCCGTAAAACCTCAGGATTTTGCTTTTGTGGTTGAAAATTTACCTTTTAAAATTTCAGAAAAATCTATTGTTTTATCGATTATGGCGGGAATCTCTATTGAAAAAATTCAAAAAGCTTTGCATCACAATTTCGTGGTTCGTGCGATGCCGAATTCTCCTACCCTTTTAGGAATGGGAATTACCGGTTATACTGCTGCAGAAGGAATTTCTTTTAATCAGTTAATGCAAATTGAAAGGCTTTTAAATTCCACCGGAAGATCGGTTTATCTCGAAGATGAAAATTTGTTGGACGGTGTTACAGCGCTTTCCGGAAGTGGACCTGCGTATTTTTATTATATTGTTGATGCCATGATCAAAGCCGGAACCGAAATGGGAATTGAAGAAAACCTGTCCAAATTATTTGTAAAACAGACGATGTTGGGCGCTTATCATTTAATCAATAATTCCGAAAAATCTTTGGAAGAACTCATCAAAGATGTGGCTTCAAAAGGTGGAACAACGGAAGCCGCACTGAAATCTTTCCATGAAGATGATTTGAAAAACACTCTGAAAAAAGGAATTTTAGCTGCGGAAAACCGAGCGAAAGAACTGAATTCTTAAATCTTCTTTTCCCCATTTTACCCAGAAATTAGAATCTTCTAAATTTTATTTGATGATATTTTTTTAACAAATAAGTTGAATAAAATTGAAAATAAAAGAAAAAATAAATCAAAAATCTTAGGTGACTGATGTGTTTTAAATAAATTTAGACAGACTCTTAATTTCTATAATATTTTCTCATATTTATTTTAAAAAATTTCCGTTATAGAAACCAATCTTCTATATTTGGAACTTTGTAAAAAATTGAGAAAAACAGCCTTACTTTTCATGATTTCGGGCTTTGTGTGGGTTTCTGCGCAAAAAGACAGCATCTATGTTGAAGCCAAACTTTCCGCAGACCGAAAAACCGTTATCGTAAATCAGGAAATTAAATATTTCAATAAAACCGAAAATCCGCAAAATGAAATCCGTTTATTGAACTGGATTTCTGCTTATAAACCGCAAAATACGCCACTTGCCAACCGAAAACTGGAAGACCAAAACCGTGAACTGTATTTTGCAAAACCGGAAGAATTGGGGAAAATTGAAAATCTGAAAATTTCAGGAACCGATATTTCCGATTGGGAAAAAGAAAATATTTACTACCATTTACCCAAAACATTGAATGTTGGTGAAAGCACAAAAATCCAATTACAGTATGTTCTTCATTTACCAGATGCAAGATTTACAAAATATGGAACTTCCGAAAAGAACATTTCATTAAAATATTTTTTTCCGGTTCCGGACAGTTTTGAAAATTTAGATCCTTCAGAAAAACATTATAAAGATGTTGAAGAAACTGCAAACCACAGCACTTTTTGGACGGTAAATTTAGATTTACCTCCCAATTATTATGCGGAAAGTAACCTTACACAACTTCATCCCAATTATTTTGGAGGCTATCTAAAAAATGATCCTGAAATTTTAATTTCCAGTTTTAATTATCCTGAAATTGTAACGGAAGTAAACGGAAAAAAAGTTTTGGTAAGTTTTGGTTATCCCCTTTCCGAAGCCGAAAAACTAAATCTAGAAAAGAAAATTCCACAACAGTTGGCGTTTATAGAAGGAAGAACAGGTATTTTACCCGAGAAAATTTTTATTTCAGAAAAATTCAGAAAAAAAGAAGATTTTTTTGGAAACGACGACATCAAATTCTGGAAATTCCGTTTCGAAATGTTTTCGCCAGACCAAAATGTGGATTTGGATTACTTCGGAATTTTGGCTCAAAATATTTTAGATCAAAATTTTATTTCCTACAAAAGTGCAGATCATTGGTTTAAAAATGGTTTGAAAACCTATTTGGAAATTCAATACCTGAAAAAATATTACGAAGAAGCGAAATTATTGGGGAAACTTCCCGAAGCTTCCCTTTTTGGAATTAAACCATTGAAACTTTTCCGTGGTGCAAAACTTGGACTTATCGAACGTTACGGAATTGCGTATCAATACATGATGACGCAAAATTTGGATCAGCACATCAGCGAAAGATATACGGGTTTAAGTAACTTAAACCAAATGGTGATCAGTGATTTTCAAACGGGAAGTCTTTTCAACTTCGTTTCCGAGAAAATGGGAACCGAAAATTTTGAAGATTTTTTGAAAAATTATTTAAATGAAAATAATGAAGAACCAATAAATACCGAAGATTTCCTCAATCATCTCGCCATGAAATCGGGCTATTCCTCGGAATTTCTGCAAGATTATTTTTCTGAAAAACAAAGGGTAAACTTCAACCTGAAAAAATTCAAACGGAAAGACGGAAATTTGGAAATTACCGTGAAAAAGAACACCGATTTAGCAATTCCTTTCAAGCTGGAAACCGTGAACAAAATCGGTGAAAGGAAAACCTATTGGTACGACACCGAAAATAAACCCAGCGAAAATATTTTTGTAATTCCGGAAGAAGATGCTAATAAAATTGTCATCAATTCCGGACATTTCTTTCCGGAAAGCAATTTCCGAGACAATTATTTGTACACAAAAGGTTTGTTTTCCAACACGAAAAAAATAAAATTTAAACTTTTTACCGATATTCCGAATCCTGAATTCAACGAAATTTATATTAATCCACGTTTCAGTTTTAATGCTTACGACAAAGTTTTGTTGGGTTTAAATTTCCGAAATGAAGGTTTATTCAAAAGAAAATTCAGTTATTCTTTAACACCTTATTTCAGTTCGGGAACGAAGCAATTTACAGGTTCCGGAGCCGTTTCTTACACTTTTTTGCCTGCGGAAAGCTTTTACAGAACGCTTTCTTTGGGAATTTCAGGCTCTTATTTTCATTATGATTATGATTTGAGCTACAAAAAATTCTCAGCAGCAGCTAATATGAATTTCACCAAAAATCCGAGAAGTGCTATCAATAGATCAGCAAGTATTTCCTACAATCATTACGATAAACAGTTAACGCCTGAAATGATTGCCGAAAACGAGTACGACAAATACAATCTTTGGGCTGCCAATTATTCCTACATCGACAACCGCTTAATTCATGAAAAATCTTTAGGAATCAGCATTCAGGGAATGGAAGATTTTCAGAAAATTTCTGCGGAAAGCTTTTACCGATACGAGTTTGCAAAACATAAAAAAATAAGTTTCCGTTTGTTCGGGGGTTATTTTTTGAGCAATAAAACAAGAAACGATATTTTCGATTATGGAATTTCCAAAGTTTCCAATTACTCATTTTCTTATGGATTAATTGGGCAAAGTGCTACATCAGGAATTTTAGCGCAGCAGTTTATTTTAGCAGATGGCGGTTTCAAATCTTATGTTGGAACTACAGCAAACCAATGGATTACTTCTTTAAATGTGGATTCTCACGTTTGGAAAATGTTTAATGTGTATGGAGATGCCGGTGTTTATAAAAACAAAGGAAAAAATGCAGAATTTATCTGGGACAGTGGTGTAAAACTTCGTTTGATTCCCGATTTTATAGAAATTTATTTCCCTGTTTATTCTTCACTTGGTTTTGAGCCTTCTTTTAAAGATTATGGGGAAAGAATCCGTTTTACTTTGGTATTTAATTTGGGCGCTGTTGCCAATACTTTGCGTAGAGGTTGGTATTGATTGGGGATTAGGGATTAGTTATGAATTATGAATTTAAATATTCTTGAGCAGTTCTTTGGGACTGTTTTTTTGTTGAAAAAATTGATGCGTAGCTTTGGTTAAATTCGTACGTTTCATTTCATGAATTGATGCGTATGAATTTGGAAAATGATACGGATGAGTTTTATAAATCATACGTCTTAATTTCGATATTGATATTAACTAGTATAAAGACAATATTCCTAAAAAACAAAAAACCACCGAACTTCGGTGGTTTTTTTATGGTAATTAGATTTTCTTATTTTTTCAAGATTTTTTGAGAAACTGCTTCTCCGTTTACAGTACCAGTTACGATGTACATTCCTGGTGCAAGATCAGAAACTTCAAGGTTGTTGTTTTCAGAAACAGAAGCAGATCTTACCACTTGTCCGTTCATGTTATACACTTTAACCTCCGCTTTAGTTCCAAAGTTGATTTCGTTGTTTACCATCGTATTTCTAACGAAGTTAGATTTAACAGAAGACACATCAGAAACACCTAATACAGATGCAGGATAAGTAGTTACAACTAAATTATCTACTAAAACATTTCCTGTATTGCCACCTTGTCTTAGTGCTACAGAAGCTAAATTAGCTGATGCTGTTCCTGTACCTGTAGAATTAGAAACAGCTGTTCCTCCATTTACAGATAATGAAGCAGTTTGTGTTGTTGTACTACCAGTAACAACTTCAAAAGTTACCACAACGTTTGCTGCTGTTCCATAAGTAATTTCAGTTGTAGAATAGGTTGGTGTTGCTGTTCCACCAGAAGTATTTAATACACCCAAAACATATGTTGTTGCTGAACTTCCTTGTTTTACATACAATCTAGCTGGAAGAACAGTTACAGATGCTCCTTCAGTAGCACCTAAAGATAAAAAATAATCTCCAGCACTTGTATTTGCTAACAAATCATTTGAATTTTGTACGTTTATAGATGCAGAGTACTGAACTTTGTTTGTTGCATTTGCTGTAATTGCATAAGGAGTCGAAAAAGCTTTATTTAAGTCTTCAGTTCCAGTTTCAAGAAGAACAGCTTCTGTTCCATTAGACATTGTTTCTCCAGCAGTACCACTATGTCTAGTCCAACCATTTGCGTTTAATGCTCCTGTAAAAGTAAAAGTTTCATTAACAACTTGTGTCTGTGCAGAAACCGTTGCAACTGCAACAATTCCTAAAATAGTAAAGATTTTTTTCATAATATAAATTTTAAATTAATTTTCTTGAGGCAAATTTACGAATTATTAAATAACTAAAAAAAGAGAATAATTTTAAATTAATGTTAATTCCTTCCATAATTTCCACCAAATAATTTCGTTACTTTTACAGCAAAGGTTTTCAGAAGATTTTGTTCAGAAAAATAGTTTTCCACATTTTGTTTTTTTGCGGTTTTTGTTTTACAAATGCCCAAATCTTCTCATGGAAAAACCCCAACCTTCCCAAAGATTCTACCAAAAAAGACTCCGTAATTGCAGCCAATATCGAAAAAGATTTCTTTTCCCGCGATACTTTGGATTTTGTAAAACTGGGAAACAAGCTCATTATTGATGAAGCGGTTTTGGTAAAAAACGACCGACAAAGACTTTTGGGCGACCTTAATTCCAAAGGTTCTATTATTCGTGGCGTTACTTTTGGAAATAACCAAGGTTCGTCTGTTCAAAGTTCCATGGATTTACAAATTACCGGAAAATTATCGCAAGATGTTACTGTTTTAGCCTCAATTTCCGACCATAATTTACCGATACAAGCAGATGGTTATACTCAAACTTTGGAGGAATTCGACAAGATTTATCTGCAGCTCAACATCAAAGAAAAATCCATTATCAGAGCTGGCCATCTCGATTTGGTGGATGAAAATACATTTTTCGGAAAATACCAAAGACGAAGTATGGGTTTGCAGTTTCAGACCAATTTCGGGAAAGAAAATAAAACCTTTATCGATGTTTCCGCAGGCATTGCCCGAAGCGAATTTCACAGAATAAGGTTTCAGGGTATCGAAGGAAATCAAGGTCCTTATCGTTTAACCGGAAGAAATGGCGAAAATTTCATCACCATTATTTCGGGATCAGAACAGGTTTTTATCGACGGAATTTTAATGAAACGCGGCGAAAATTTGGATTATATTATTAATTACAATACAGGAGAGTTAACTTTTACCAGTTTCAGACCTATTTTCCAGCAGAATTTCATCACGGTTTCTTACAATTATACCAACCGAAATTATTCCAGATATCTTTTCACCGGAGGAATTCGACACGAAAGAGAAAAATTTCGAACCGGCTTCAACTGGTTTATGGAAAATGATAATAAAAATGCGCCACTTGCTTTAAATTTATCCGAAGAAGATCAATTGGTTTTAGTAAATGCAGGAAATAATCCGGAATTAATGTATGCTCCATCAGGAACTGTTTCGGAATATGATGTGAACAAAATTTTGTATCGTTTGGTAACGGATCCAAATGGAAATTTTTACGAATTTTCCACCGACCAAACACAAACGCTTTATCAAGTTGCTTTTACGTATTTCGGAACCGGACTTGGAGATTACACCTTAAAACAAACCACCAACAATGGACGTGTTTTTGAATTTGTTGGGGCCAATTCCGGAGATTATCGTGCGGTAAGAAAACTTCCAGCGCCGCAAAAATCGCAGGTTTTTTCTTATAATGCGGAATATATGTTGAATGAAGGAAAAATAGGAACCGATTTTTCTTTCAGTAATTATGATGTCAATTTATTTTCTTCTAGAGATTCCAATGAAAATTTGGGATACGCCGGAAGAATTTTTGGAAATAAAACGTTTACCAAAAACAACTGGAAAGGAACACCAAGCTTTGAGTTTCAGCACATCAGTTCACAATTTCACATTTTAGACCGAATTAATAATGTGGAATTCGCCCGCGATTTCAATTTGGCTCAGGAATTCAGCGGAAGAACTCAAAACCGCTTTATTGCCAGCTTTCTGAATCAATGGAAAAACCTTTCTTTTCTGAATTACCGATTGAATTATCTAGATGAAAAAGCTTTTTACAAAGGTTTAAAAAACGATTTGGATTTTGGCTGGATTTCAGGAAAATTCAACACCAAAGGAAATTTTTCTTACCTCGACACCAAATCGGATTCCCAAGACACGAAATTTATTAGAAGTGGCGTTGTTTCTGAATATCAAGGTAAAAAAGGAAGTTGGGCTGTTGGTGGAAGTTTGGAGCACAATGTAAAAAAATTCAATGAAACCCAACTTTTTGATGTTACAAGTTTTAGTTGGAAAGAAATTTTTGCCCAGAAAAGAATTGGCGATTCCGCAAGAACGAAATTACTCACCAAAGTGTATTTCCGAAGTAATGATTCTATACGAGACAATTCGCTCCAAAAAATGAATAATATTTTGGGATTAATGGCGGAAAGTCAGATCATAAAAACCGAAAAAACAACTTTAAATGCTTTAGTACATTATCGAAAATTCTATTACGAAAGTCAGTTTGTGGAAGCCAATCAAAATCGTGATTTTGTGGTGGGAAATATTTTGTACAACCAACAATTATTTAAAAACGGAATGCGATTACAGGCATTTTATGAACTTGGAAACGGACAGGAAGCACAGCGTGAATTTCAATATTTGAAAGTAACGGACGGACAAGGTGTTTACAAATGGACGGATTATAACGGAGACGGAATACAACAACTGGACGAATTCGAAATCGCAGAATATGCCGATTTAGCGCAATACATCAGGGTTTATACCAATACGGTAAATTATGTTCCGTCCAATAAAAACAAATTGCAACTTGCCCTTTTTGTAAATCCTGCCGTAATTTTCAATTCGGAAAATGCATTTTTGAAACGTTGGAATTTCAATATTTCGTTAAATTCCCAAAACGCTTTTTACAAAAAAGATAAAGTTTTGATTTTAAATCCGTTTGAAAAAAATACAGACCAAATTTTAAAAAATCAAAATATATTGGCTACAGCGCAATTCAATCCAACAGATAAATCGGGCTGGAACGGAAATTATCGCTTTATCAATAACCAAAACCTCATCAACGCCAATTTCAGTAACGAAGAAAATGCACAAACTTCCAATTTTCTGAATATTGGTTATTGGTTTAATAAAGATTTTCGGGTGGATTGGGAAAATTCGGTTCATCACATCGAAAATTCTTCCCAATTGTTCAGCACAAGAGATTACATTTTAAATAATTTTGAAACCAAACCAAAGGCGACTTATAAATTCACCGATGCTATACAAGCGGAACTTTCTTCGGCGTTTCGCCAAAAAGACCGAAAAGATGGTGAAGAACTTTTGAAAACTTTTGATGTTACAGGGAGTTTGCAATGGGACCGAAAGAAAACTTCTATTCGCGGAAGCTTTTCTTTTATTGATAATAAATTTGGTGGAAATTCCTTTTCCATAGTTGGAAACCAAATGTTGGACGGTTTAAAACCTGGTAAAAATCAGGTTTGGAGTGTTTTTATTCAGCAAGCCATTAATTCTTTCATCATGTTGAATATTAATTATGAAGGAAGAAATTCCGGTGAAAGAACGATACATATTGGTTCGATGCAGGTGAAAGCGTCTTTTTAAAAAACCAAAAGATATTCTCAAAACTGTAAATTGGTATTTTGATACTTTAAGCTTATTTTTGCAGAATGCCAAAAATAGGAAACATACAACTTCCGGATTTTCCCCTTTTGCTTGCACCTATGGAGGATGTAAGTGATCCGCCTTTCAGAAAATTATGCAAAATGCACGGCGCCGATTTAATGTATTCTGAATTTATTTCTTCAGAAGGATTAATTCGTGATGCGATGAAATCCCGAAAAAAATTAGATATTTTCGATTACGAAAGACCGGTTGGAATTCAAATTTTCGGTGGAGATGAAGAAGCTATGGCGATGTCCGCAAGAATTGTAGAAACCGTAAATCCCGATTTGGTGGACATCAATTTTGGTTGTCCGGTAAAAAAAGTGGTTTGTAAAGGGGCTGGAGCCGGCGTTTTGAAAGATATTGATCTGATGGTTCGTTTAACAAAAGCAGTAGTAAATTCTACCCATCTTCCGGTAACGGTAAAAACAAGATTAGGTTGGGATACTTCCAACATCAATATCGATGAAGTTGCTGAAAGATTGCAGGAAGTTGGTATAAAAGCTTTGACGATTCATGCCAGAACAAGATCTCAAATGTATAAAGGAGAAGCAGATTGGGAACATATTTCGAGAATTAAACAAAATCCGAATATTGAAATTCCCATTTTTGGAAACGGTGATGTCGATTCACCTGAAAAAGCTTTAGAATACAAAAAAAAATACGCTTGCGACGGAATAATGATTGGTAGAGGAGCCATTGGTTATCCATGGATTTTTAATGAAATCAAACATTTTTTTAAAACCGGAGAAAATTTACCGGAACCAACAATTGGAGACCGTTTATTAGCCGTAAGACAACACGCAGAATGGAGCGCAGAATGGAAAGGTGAAAGAACAGGATTAATAGAAATGCGGCAACATTACAGTAATTATTTCCGCGGCATTCCTCATTTTAAAGAATGGAGAAAGAAATTTTTAGAAGTTTTCACGCTTGAAGAAATGGATGAGTTGATTGGACAGGCTTCGGAGTTTTATAAGGAGCATCAGTTTGAGGAGAGATGAAACAAAAAACCACGGCTTTTACCGTGGTTTCATATTTTCTCAGGGAAAATTAATATCCTGCGGAACCTTCTTTATTTCTAATTAAAGCCAAAGCCGAAGAAGTGCCGATCCTTTTCACACCAAGATTAATCATTTTTTCGGCATCATCGGGAGTTCTTACGCCACCGGCCGCTTTTACAGGAAGTTTCCCGGCGTTATTCAGCATAATTTCAATGCCTTCAAAAGTGGCACCGTTGGGTTTTCCACCTTCGGTTTGGTAGAATCCGGTAGAAGATTTAACAAAAACCATTTCTTCTTTTCCGGCAAAGTTTTCTGTAACCCAGTCGTTGATTTTCAAAGTGATGTCTGCAATTTGTTCATCAGTTAAAGCAGCAATTTCGATTATCCATTTGGCAATTTTTTGGCTGTCGAGGCAGAGTTTGGTGCATTCAATTATTTCCTTTTTAACCAAATTGAGGTTGCCTTTTTTGTATTCTTCGTAATTCAAGACAAAATCCAGCTCATCAGCGCCGTCTTCAATGGCTTTTACGGCTTCTGCGAGTTTTTCTGCTGTGGAATACGTTCCTTCATGAAAACCTATAACTGTTCCTATTTTTACTTCAGAATTTTTACTTGAAAGATATTCTTTCACCATTTTTACATAATCCGGACGGATCATTACCGCAAATATTTTATGTTCGATGGCTTCATCTGTTAATGAAAGAACAGTGTGTACCGTTTCTTCGTCTGAAAGTCCGGACTGAGCAGGGGTTTTCAGGTAAGTTGAATCTAAATATCGGTTAATTTCCATAGTTTCATTTAAATTTGAAAAAGTAAAATTAAAAAAAATAATCATCCTCTGGTGAGAAGATGATTATTATCACATAAGATAGTCTCTTGTTTCATACTTTAAGCTGTCTGCTGATGCTTTGTTCCAGGGAAATAAAAGTTTCGGTTCTGGTAACGCCTTTCAATTTCTGAATTTTGTTGAGAATTTGCATCAGATGGTCATTATCGATACAGAAAACTTTTAAAAAAACGGTATAATTTCCTGTGGTGTAATGAGCTTCTACCACTTCATTTACTTCTTTTAAAGCTTTAATAGCATCCTGATAATGACTTGGCTGATCCAGAAAAACACCAATATAAGAAACTACTTTATAACCAATTTTTTTAGGATTGAGAAAGGAAATTGAGTTTTCGATAACGCCTGCTTGCTCCAGTTTTTTAATTCTTTGATGAACTGCAGTGGTAGATATTCCCACATTTTTGGATATTTGGGCTAAAGATGTTTTTGCATTGTCCATCAACATATAGATAATTTTTTTATCTACCGCATCCAAATGGTAACCCAAGTTGTTTGCACTTTTCATTTTTCTATTTTTTTACTTTTTTTTATTTTTCCAATTTTACAAGTACAGGAAAATGATCGCTATAACCTCCCAAATAACGGGTTCCTGCGTAGGTTCTAAAAGGTCTTCCCTTAAATTTTTTATCCCAATTGCTTAATTTTTCATGATTGAAAATAGCTGCTTTTGAAAATCTCAATGGAAAATTTTCGGAAAAAAATTCTTTTGAAAGGAGTATCTGGTCAAAAAGAAGTCCAAACTGATAATGAAATGTTGAAAATTTTCGGTTTTGAAAGAGTTCTAAAAAAGGATTATGAAGCATTGGATTTCCTTGAAAATCCAGGGCAACATTTTTTAAATTTTCTTCATTAGGGTTTTCATTAAAATCGCCACATAGAACGATGGCTTCATTTTTCAGGGAAAGTTCATGAATTTTTTTTCTGATGGAATTAATGATATAATCTCTTTTTGGCTTGTTTACATCTTTTTCTCTTTTGGAAGGAAGATGAAATACAAATACATTGATAATTTCGTTTTTGTATAGGGTTTTGCAAAATAAAATATCTCTTGTGGTATCGTAATTTTCAGGATTTTCGTCGGGAATTTCAAAAAAGAAACTGATGGGTTCAGATTCAATAATTTCAATTTTCGATTTATCGTAAAGAAGCGCTACATCAATTCCTCTTTCATCCATCGATTCGTAGTGAACAATTCCAAAATTATCATTGAAAGGATCAAGTTTAATTAATTCATTCAAAACTTTTTCGCCCTGAATTTCGGAAAGTCCTATGAGCATAGGCATTTCGTGCTGCTCTTTTACAAGTTGAAAAACGTGGGCAATTTTAAATAATTTATTCTGAAATCTTTTGGGAGTCCAGTTCGGAAGTCCTGTGAAAGACTGCTTTTGATCTTTTGAGATCTTTTCTACAGGAAAGTAAAAATTTTCAGCGTTGTAAAAGAGGATTAACTCTTCTGATTTTACGCTTTGGGTTAAGAAATCTTCCATGAACAAATGCAAATTTAATATTTTTTTTCAATTATCCTTAAATTCTTTTACTGCAATATTTCATTATGAGAATATTTTTTTATATTTTTCTTAAAAAAAAATGCATTTTATTATTTTATGAAAAATAAATTTAATTATTTTATGAAAATAATAAGTCCAAAGCAAATGGTTTATCACTAAATTTAAAAACCAATTAGTTAAAATCTTTTCACTTAAAATTAAAAATGTGATATTTATGTTTATATTTACCTCCACAAAAAAAACATTTTATGATTAAATATTTGTATCCATTATTTTTTACGCTGTTTTTATCTGTAGAAATTTTTGCACAACAGCAAACTGTTACTTACACGGTAAATCCAGCAACTTTTAACGAAACTCAATCGGTAACAATTACCGTTAACGGAAGCAGTGTTAATGAATCAACTTGGGGAGTTACCAACAACTCGCTTTACATTTGGGCTTGGTCTTATGATCATGCAACAAACACGAGCCAAGATTGCCCTACAAATGGAACTTGGACCGCTTCTAATGCATCAAACAAGTTTACTTATAATGCAGGAACTGATACCTACACTTTTACTTTTGTTCCAACAACGTTTTTCAACAGAACAGGACTTTCAAAAATGGGATTTCTGGTAAAAGCTTTGGATGCAACAGGTGATAAAAAATCTCAGGATATTTATGTAAATATTGGTGCTTTACAGTTTTTAACTACAACTCCAGCAAAAAATTCTGTAAATTTTGTGGCTGCTGGAAGTTCAAATAGTATTTCATATACAACTTCTGTAGCTGCAAACTGGACACTTACAGCAAATGGTTCTCCGGTTCATACAGTATTAAACTCAGCCTCTTTTTCTTATAATTATGTGGTAAATGGAGATGCCAACATGGTTCTTACGGCAACTAATGCAAGTGATAATTCTCAAGTAATAAGTTCTAATTTCACTTATTCTATATCTCCAACGGTACAAAGTGCTCCAATGCCAGCTTACATGCGACAAGGAATCAATTACGATCCTTCAAATCCTACAAAAGTTGGTTTAGCGCTTTATGCTCCGTTAAAGTCTTTCGTACATGTTATCGGAAGTTTTAATAATTGGACCATTGGTTCTGGACATGTGATGAAAAGAGACACCACAAATCCTGATATTTTTTGGATAGAAATTACGGGATTAAACGCTCAAGAAGTTTATACCTTCCAATATAGAACAAACGATGGTATTAAAGTGGCAGATCCTTACTCAAAATTAGTTTTATCTCCAGATGACGATCCTTGGATTGAAGCTGCAGATTATCCAAACCTTCCTGTTTATCCTTCAGGACAACAATATGACGTTTCTGTCATACAAACCGGAATGCCGGCTTACAACTGGACGGTAACGAATTTTGAAAAACCTGCAAAAGAAAACCTTTTCGTTTATGAACTTTTAGTAAGAGATTTTACTGCTGAACAAAACTGGCAGTCTTTAATCAACAAAATTCCATATTTAAAAAGTTTAAATATCAATGCTGTAGAATTAGTGCCAGTAATGGAATTTGACGGAAATAATTCTTGGGGTTATAATACCAGTTTTCATTTTGCGTTAGATAAAGCTTATGGAACTGTTGATAAATTCAAAGAATTTATTGATAAATGCCACCAAAATGGAATTGCAGTTATTTTGGATATCGCATTTAATCACGCTACTGGAAGATCCCCAATTCAAAGAATGTGGAGCACTTCAACCAATGGAGGTTATGGTGATGTTGCCGCAAACAATCCTTATTTTAATCAAGTTGCCACACATTCTTATAGTGTTTTTAATGATTTTAATCATACAAAACCGGCAACACAATATTATGTAAACCGAGTTTTGGAACAGTGGATTACAGAATTTAAAATTGATGGTTTCCGTTGGGATTTAACCAAAGGCTTTACACAAAACTGTACCAATAACGAAAGCTGCACCAATACTTATCAACAAGATCGTGTTGATATTTTGAAACAGTATGCAGATTATCAATGGAGCTATGATCCAAATTCTTACATAATTTTCGAACATTTAGGCGCCGATAATGAAGAACAACAATGGGCAAATTACCGATTAAATGAAGGAAAAGGAATTATGATGTGGGATAATTTGAACGGTCCTTTTGGAGAAAATACAATGGCACAAGGTGGAAATAGCAATATTAACCGTTTAGATTTTGAAAATCACGGATTCAGCAACAGAAGAAATATCTCTTACGGTGAAAGTCATGACGAAGAAAGATTGATGTACAAAAATTTAGCTTACGGAAATACGGGCGGAACAGCTCCGGCAAATGATTTAGGAAATGCTTTTACAAGACAACAAGCTTATGGAGCTATCCTTTTAACACCTCCAGGTCCAAAAATGATTTGGCAATTTGCAGAACTTGGGTACGACCACAGTATTTACCGTTGTACTAATGGAGTAAACAATTTTCCTGGAGATGCTGATGGAACTGGAGATTGTAAATTGGATCCAAAACCTTCTGCATTTTCACTTTTCTATGATATTGATTTCTTTAGACCGACCATTAAAAATACTTGGGCAAAAATCATCAATATCAAACGTGCCAACCAAGTTTTTAATACCACAACTTATACGGTAGAATCTGGAAACTTAATGCCTAAAGTATATATTTGGAATGATGCATTACCATCAACAGAATTGAAAAACGTGGTTGTACTTTCTAATTTTACAACAAATCCACAAAATATTATTCCTTATTTTCCTTATGCGGGAACTTGGTATAACTTAATGGACAATACCTCTTTTGCAGTTACCAACACTTCCGCTCCTATTACGCTTCAACCTGGAGAATTCAGAATTTTTGGAAATAGAGCTGCTGCAGTTTTAGGAACTTACGAAACTACTTCTCAAAAAGATGAAATTTCATTGGTTCTTACAAAAAATCCTGTGGTTTCAGAAGTTGCTGAACTAAACTACAGCAATGCTAAAGGTGGTACAATTTCAGTTTACGATTTCAGTGGAAAAATTTTGAAATCTGTTAAGCTAAGCAAAAATGAAGGTGTTGAAAACATCGATGTAAATAATTTTGCTGCCGGAACTTACATTGTTCAGCTAAGAGCACAAAACGGTAATGCTACAACGAAAATGATCGTGAAGTAATTTACAAGATATTCCATAAAAATCGGGCAGATCTTTGATCTGCCCGATTTATTTTCTGTTAAAAATGATCTCCGAGTAAATCAGGTCTTCTTTCTTGGGTAATCCTTAAAGCTTCGTCATGTCGCCAATCTTCAATTTTTGCAAAATTTCCGCTCAGTAAAATTTCCGGAACTTTTAGTCCTTTATATTCTTCCGGTCTTGTATAAATGGGTGGTGATAAAAGTCCGTCCTGAAAACTGTCCGTTAATGCACTTTGTTCGTCATTCAAAACTCCGGGAAGCAATCTAATAATTGAATCTGCTAAAACACAAGCCGCCAATTCTCCACCCGTTAAAACATAATCTCCGATGGAAATTTCTTTGGTAACATGAAGATCACGAACACGCTGATCAATTCCTTTATAATGTCCGCAAATAAAAATTAAATTTTCTTTTATTGATAAAGTATTGGCAATTTTCTGATTTAAAGTTTCACCTTCTGGTGTTAAATAAATAATTTCCTCGTAATTTCTTTCCGCTTTTAATTCAGAAATACATTTATCTAAAGGTTCCACCATCATTACCATTCCAGCTCCTCCTCCGTAAGGTTGATCATCAATTTGTCGGTGTTTCCCGACACTCCAATCTCGAAGATGATGAAAATGAACTTCCGCCAAACCTTTCTGCATCGCTCTTTTCAAAATTGAAGTTTGGAAAGGACTTTCCATTAATTCCGGAAGAACGCTTATAATATCAATTCTCATTGTTCTGTATTATTTTTTTTGTTGGGAAGAATAATTAATCGCAACGAAGAATCTTTGTTAAAATAACTCCACATCCAATTAAAAAAGATCGCAATTTTATTTCTTACAGAAAGAATGAGCATCAAATGCAAAAACATCCAGAAATACCACGCAAAAAACCCTTGAAATTTAAAATTGGGCAAATCTACAACCGCTCTGTGTTTTCCTATCGTTGCCATACTTCCTCGATCTTCGTATTCATATTCTTTCCATTCATTTTCAGAATTTTTCAGAAAGTTTTTTCCTAAATTTTTTCCTTGGTTAATGGCTACATTCGCAACTTGAGGATGACCTTCTAAATATTTCGGTGTTTCCATATAAGCAATATCACCTATTGCAAAGATATTTTTATAGCCCAAAATCCGGTTAAAACGATCGGTTTTATAACGATTTCGTACCATTATTTCAGGATTTAGCCCATCAATTACATTTCCTGTAACTCCGGCAGCCCAAATCACATTATTGGCTGAGATTTCTTTTCCGCTTGCCAAGAAAACTTTGTCTCCATCATAATCGTTAACACGTTCTCCGCTCATGAAATTTACACCCAACTGTTTTAGATATTCTTCAGATTTTTTTTGAGATTCTTCACTCATTACACTTAGTGGAGTTTCAGTAGAACTCACCAAAATGATATTGAGGTTTTCAAAATTCATATGGGGATAATCTCTTGGAAGAATTTCTTTTTTCATTTCTGAAAAAGCTCCAGCAAGTTCTACTCCTGTAGGTCCACTTCCAACAATTACGATATTCCAGTTTCCGTCATCACTTCGTTTTCTTTCGATAATTAATTTTTCAAAAGTTAACAGAACATGATTTCTTATGGCTATAGCTTCTTGGGTATTTTTCATTCCAAAAGCTAAACTTTCCATTTTCTCGTTTCCGAAAAAATTGGTTTTACATCCTGTTGCAATAACCAATTTATCGTAGGAAAATTCAGCATCATCCGTAATAATTTTATTTTGTTCAGGTATAATTTTCTGAACATTGGTCATTCTGTACTGTGTATTTCGGGAACGCTGAAAAATCTTCCTGAATGGAAACGAAATATTGGACGGTTCAATCCTTCCACAAGCCACCTGATAAAAAAGTGGCTGAAACATGTGATGATTCACACGGTCTATTAAAATTACTTTTTTGTTTTTATTATTAAGGGTTTTTGCCAGTTGAAGACCGGCAAATCCACCTCCGATAATGATAACCTTTTCGCGACTTTCCATAATGCAAAATTACAGAAATTTCAAGCAAAATTTTTCATGAAGTAGCATTAAAAACGAGTAAAATCACCCGGAAAAGAATATTTTTGCAAATCGATGAAAAGAACTTACAAAAGAAAAACATCTCGAAAAATTCATAAAAACCGAAAAAGACATTGGCTTTTGCGAAGGGAAATACTTTTGCTGATTCTTGCGGTCACTATTTTAGGTACAGGGTTTTATTTAAAGGAAAAAATTGCGTTTTATTATGCAATGAATTTCAACAAATTCGAGCACAAAAAATTAAAAAATTCAGAAATTGAAGCAGCAAGAATCGACCGAATTGTGGGAGATTATGCCGATAAAACTTTTGGTTTCGATATTTCCCACTATCAAAACGTTAAAGACATTCAGTGGGATTCTTTGTCTATTGGCAATAAAACAATTCCATTAAAATTTGTCGTTCTTCGTGCAACGATGGGAAATAAAAGCCAAGACCGAAATTTTGAAGAATTTTGGGAACTCGCCAAAAAACACCAGTTAATTCGTGGCGCATATCATTTTTATCGTGCTGATGAAGATCCGGTAAAACAAGCCAATAATTTTCTGGAAAATGTAAAACTGGAAGAAGGCGATTTGGTCCCCGTTTTAGATATTGAAAAAATTCCGGTAAGAAATTCCAAAGAAAAACTCATCGAAAATTTAAAAATTTGGCTGAAAATTGTGGAAGAAAAATACGGCGAAAAACCAATTATTTACACTTATTATCATTATTACAGAGATCATTTGAAAGGAGAATTTGATGATTATCCACTTTGGTTAGCCAATTATAATGATGTTGCGCAACCTTCACCAAACGACGATTGGAAAATTTGGCAGTTTACCGAAAAAGGAATTGTTTACGGTATTAATACCAAAGTTGACCTTAATGTTTTCAACGGAAATTTGTGGAGTTTAAAAAGATTAACGATTGACTGATTTCAGTTTTCGTATTTTCGCAGCCGGAAAACTTCCATCATCTAACCTCCATCATCCACCAAAAAATGAATTACGTTTCAGCAGAAAATCTTACCAAATCTTACGGATTAAAGACTCTTTTTAAAAATATTTCCTTCCACGTTAATGAAGGCGAAAAAATTGCAATTGTTGCCAAAAACGGAAGCGGAAAATCTACTTTATTAAAAATTTTACTTGGAAAAGAAATTGCGGACAGTGGTTCTGTAGTTATTAATAAAGATATACAAGTCGTATTATTCGATCAGGAAATTGATTTTGATTCCGATTTGAGTATTGAAGAATTTATGATGACTTTGGATTCTGCGCCCATTCAAGCCCTAAAAAACTATCATCATTCTTTAATTTCTCAAAATCCAGCAGAAATGGAAAAAGCCATTTCCGAAATGGAAAACCAAAAAGCTTGGGATTTGGAAAACGAAATGAAACAAATTTTGTCCCAACTGAAAATCACGGATTTGGAAGCCAAAATGGGAACGCTTTCCGGCGGACAAATAAAAAGAGTGGCTTTAGCAAAATTATTGACCGAAACTAGGGCTCAACATACGCATACTTTATTGATCATGGATGAACCAACAAATCACCTTGATGTAGAAATGGTGGAATGGTTGGAAAATTATCTGAGTAAAGAGAAAATAACGCTTTTATTGGTAACACACGATCGATATTTCTTGGATTCGGTTTGCGATATTATTTGGGAAATGGAAGACCAAAATTTGTACTTCCACAACGGAAGTTACGCTACTTATCTTGAAAACAAGATGATTCGTGAAGACAATTTGAATTCCACCATCGATAAAGCCAACAATTTGTACCGAAAAGAGTTGGAATGGATGCGAAGACAACCCAAAGCCAGAACTACAAAATCAAAATCCAGAATTGATGATTTTTACGAAACCGAAAAAGTAGCCAAAACAAATACCAAAAAACAAAATTTGGAACTGGAATTTGAGATGAAAAGATTGGGAAACAAAATACTGGAGCTGAAAAACATCAATAAAAGTTATGGAGAAAAAATACTTTTGAAAGATTTTTCTTATTCTTTTCAAAGGGCAGACAAAATTGGAATTGTTGGAAAAAATGGAGTCGGAAAATCCACGCTTCTCAATATTATTCAAGGATTTGAACCTAAAGATTCAGGTGAAATTGAAACCGGAGAAACCATAAAATTTGGTTATTTTTCTCAAAAAGGATTACAATTTAAAGAAGATGAACGTGTGATTGATTCCATTAAAGAAATTTCTGAAAACTTCCCAATGGCTAATGGAAGAACCATTTCGGCTTCACAATTTTTGAGATTATTTCTTTTTGACGACCAAACACAATATTCACCAATTTCTAAACTTTCCGGTGGCGAAAAAAGAAGGCTTCATTTGATGCATGTTTTGTATCAAAATCCCAATTTTCTAATTTTTGATGAACCTACGAATGATTTAGATTTACCTACACTAACTGTTTTAGAAAATTTTCTGCAAAATTTCCAAGGCTCTTTAATTATCGTTTCGCACGACCGTTATTTTATGGATCGAATTGTGGATCATGTTTTGGCTTTTGAAGGAGATGGGAAAATTAAAGATTTTACTGGTAATTTTTCAGAATACAGAGAAAGTCGGAAGCAGGAAGTTGGAGGCGGGAAGTCAGAAGTCGGAAGTGGAAAGTTGGAAGAAAAAAATTTCATTGCAACTTCGCACCGTGTGTATAATGACGAGAAATCATCAACCAACCAACAACCATTAACTAAAAAGAAATTATCCTTCAAAGAACAGCGGGAATTGGAAACTATCGAAAAAGAAATGCCCGTTTTGGAAGCCAAACGTAACAAAATTTTAGAAAATCTGAACAACGAAACCGATTACGAGAAAATTTCAAAATTATCGGAAGATTTGCAAAACATTTCAGACCAACTGGAAGAAATGGAAATGCGCTGGTTAGAGCTTCAGGAAATGATTTCGTAAAATAAATTCAATATTTCTCTTTCTTCACTTATACAGAATATGACAAAAATCATGTCCTCTTTGAAACCTGCAAATCAACAATATAAACACATGATTCAATTTTAATTTAGAATTAATCAAAATTAACTTTGATTTAAATAATCTCTTTTTTTACATTTGCTCTGTTATTTTAATTAATTCTAAATAAAAGTAAAAATGAAAAGAGAGATTTTGTCGCTGGGATTTATCGTTATTTCGATGAGTTTATTTGCACAAAGGGGACCCAATTTGGTGGAAAAAGACACTTTAAAAGTTCAACAAATTGAAGACATTCATCTTCACAAATCTGGAAATCCAAACAAAGCAAGAACCACTACTACAAAATCGAATCTTAAAGTGATGGAAAATCCGCAACCGATTTCCATTGTAACGCACGAAATTATTGAGCAGCAGCAAAACAAGCAACTCAGCGAAGTTCTACAGAATGTTAATGGTCTGTATGTAACTTCTTCGCGAGGAAATTCTCAGGACAGTTTCGGTGGTAGAGGTTTCAACTTCGGAAATGATAATATTTTCAAAAATGGATCAAGAATTAACAGCGGTGTTTTCCCTGAAGTTTCTGGTTTGGAACGTGTTGAAGTTTTAAAAGGTGGAAATGCTATGCTTTTCGGAAATGTAGCTGCAGGAGGTGTAGTAAATTTAATTACCAAAAAACCAAGATTTAACTTCGGTGGAAGTATTGGTTTGAATGCCGGAAGTTGGAATTCTTACAAGCCAACTGTAGATTTTTATGGTCCACTTTCAAAAAATACTGCATTCAGAATTAATGGAGCCTACGAAACTGCTGAAAGCTTCCGTGATATTGTAGAATCGAAAAAATATTATTTCAATCCTTCATTTTTATATAATATCGGTAAAAAATCTCAATTAATTGTTGAAGCGGATTATTTGAAAAACGATTTTACACCAGATTTTGGAATTGGAGCTATTGAAAATCAAGACAAATCGTATGCTTTAAACACTTTTTTACCTAGAAATGCATTTGTTGGAACAGATTGGCAATTTCAAAATGTACAGCAAGCTACAAGTGGAATTACTTTCAACCATCAGTTTAACGATAAATGGTTCTTGAATTCTGTTGCTTCCTATCAAAACTACACCAAAGATTATTTTTCATCAGAACGTGTTGTTTGGACGTATGATAATGCAAACCGACTAAAATGGAATCGCCCAATTAACAGAACCTACAACGAAAACAATTATACTTCGCTTCAAGTAAATGTAAATGGTGAATTTTTAACAGGGAAAATTAATCATAAAATTTTAGTAGGAACAGACGGAGATTACGGAACTGCAGATTCTTACGCATACAATATTTCGCAAACTGCTTATGGAACAAACGGAGCGGCTGGTAATATTTATCTTGATGATCCTTCAACCTGGAGCAGCGATTTTTTACCTACTGCAGAGAAAAAAGACAGAAACAGAATTCCTACCCAAAGATTCGGTTTATTTGCACAAGACTTTGTTGAACTCAGCAAAAAATTTAAAATTTTAGCCGGATTACGATGGTCTTACATCGAAAATTTAGAATCAACAAGAAAAACTTTTGCAAACAACACCGAAGTAAAATCGGCAGGAACGGTTGACAGAGCTTTTTCTCCAAAAGCAGGTTTAGTGTATACTCCCAACGAAAATCTTTCCATTTTTGGAACGTACACCAACTCTTTTTCTGCTAATACAGGAAGAGATATCGTTACCGAAAATTCTTTAAAACCATCAATTATTGACCAGCTTGAAGTTGGTATAAAGAAAAATTTCTGGAACAACGCCGTTTCTGTGAACTTAACAGGTTATCATATCGTTAATAACAATTTTTATCAAATGGCTCAGTTTCATCCGGTAACTGGATTACAAAATTCTGACAGCACATTAAAAGAATTTGCCGGAAAAATGCAAAGTAGAGGTGCTGAACTGGACATCACAGGTAATCCAAACGAAAATCTTTCAATTATTGCTGGAGTTTCTTACAACCATTCTGTTTATAAAGATACTCCTGATGATTTTGGTTATGTAGAAAATCAGAGATTGGTAAGAACACCTGCAACAACTGCAAACGCTTCTGTTTTCTACAAATTTTCAAGATATATCACCGGTCTTAAAGTTGGTGCAACCATCTATTATATTGGAGACCGAATTGCAGGTTGGAATGACACCAAAACCGGAAACAACTCTCTTGCAGCGAGAAATGGAGTTTCAAGATTGTTGCACGTTGATGATTATTCAACAGTATCGCTTTCTGTAGGATACGATTGGAAAAAATTCTCGATCATGGGAAAAGTTGGAAATTTGTTTGACACAACAGCTTACAACTATCACGAAAATTACTCTGTAAATCCAATTACACCAAGAAATTTTTATTTTACATTAACCTATAAACTATAATTTAGTCTCATATCAATTTAATTTTTAAGTAGTCATTAAGTGGAAATTTATTTTTCCACTTTTTGAATTTTAAACTAAAAACTCAGAAAAAAAATGGCAGAAATCAAAAATACAAGATCCTTTATGCGCGTTGTACATCGATATTTAGGATATTTCATGGCAGGAATTATGACGGTTTATGCCGTAAGTGGAATCTTATTGGTTTATCGTGATACTGATTTACTAAAAAAAGAAAAAAATTACGAAAAAGTAATCGCCAAAAACCTTTCGGAAAAGCAGCTCGGAAAAGAGCTAAAAATGAAAGGTTTTGAAGTAGAAAAAACTGAAAATGGAATTCTTCATTTCAAAAATGGAACTTACAATTCGTTAACAGGGGAAGCGAAATACAAGAAAAAAGAGCTTCCTTATGTATTAGATAAAATGACGAAACTTCATAAGTCGCCTTCAAAAGATAAATTGGGTGGATTGAATGTTTTTTTTGGAATTTGTCTTTTCTTTTTCGTCGTATCCAGCTTTTGGATGTTTAATCCGAAAACCAAGGCTTTTAAGCGAGGAATGTTATTTACTTTGGCTGGTTTAGTTATTTCCATAATTCTTCTTTTGATTTAAAAAAATATAAGAGTCTGTCTAAATTTATTTCAAACACATCAATCACATAAGATTTTTTGATTTATTTTGATAGAAAAGAGCACATTAGCTTAGAAAATCTTTGATTTTCTAAGCTAATGTGCTTTTATTTTATTTTTATTTTCAATTTTATTAAACTTATATGTTAAAAAAAATATCATAAAATAAAAGTTAGACAGATACTAAAACTTTTAAAAATATTTTAAAATCTTTTCTTTGGGCAGATTTTTGCTTTTGAAAAAAATCTAAATTTTATAAAATGATTCAGCTGGAAAATGTAAAGGATTGGAAATACATTGACGTCGTTTACAAAGTAATCCAAAATTGGTGGATAAAATTTGCAGAAAACACCCCCAATATTATTGTAGGAATTGCAGTGTTTTTAGGAGTTTTCTTCCTAAGTAAATTCTTAAGTAAGATTGCTTTAAAAGCTTTTCAAAATCTTTTTCCGAAAAACCGAAATCAGGATACTATTGTTACCTTAATTGGGTTTTTCCGATTTTTAATTATCCTTGCCGGAACTTTTATGGCGTTGGAAATCATGGGACTGAATGGTTTTTTCATGAAATTTCTGGGAAGTTTGGGTGTTGCAGGTATTATAGCGGGTGTTGCTTTAAAAGATATTGTTTCTTCCATGTTTTCCGGAATGTTAGTAAGTGTTGACAAAGCTTTTAAAGTGGGAGATTATGTTACCATCAATAATATTTCCGGAACTGTTGTAGAAATTGGGTTCTTAACCACAAAAGTAATTAACGATGAAGGCAAAAAAGTATATATCCCAAATCAGTTAATTTTCAGTGCACCTTTCATCAATACTTCAGCTTCAGAACATCGCAAAATTATTATTGAGCTGGAAATTCCCAATACCGAAAATTTGGAAACTGCCAAAAAAGTACTTTTAGATGAAGTGAAAACCTTTAGTTTTGCGGATGATTTAGATACTGCAGAAGTAATATTTATCCATCAAAAATTAGGAATTTACAGTTTGCAAGCCAAATTTTGGATGAAAAAAGGCGAAAACATTGCCAGTGTAAAAAGTGAAGCCATCATGAAACTAAAAAACCGATTGGATGCTGAAGGAATTAAAACTTCAATCCCGAATATCACTCAATAATTTCAGATAAAAACATAAAAAAACGCACTAAAAAAGTGCGTTTTCTTTTATTTTAAAATTTCAGCTTAGGCTAAAACTTCTTTTACTTTGTTCGCAGCTTCTTCAAGCGTAATTGCGGAATGAATTGGAAGTCCGGCTTCATCAATTAATTTCTTCGCTTCTTCAGCATTGGTACCTTGTAATCTTACGATCAAAGGAACCGGAAATTGACCGATTTCTTTATAAGCATCTACAACACCTTGTGCAACTCTGTCGCAACGTACAATTCCACCAAAAATATTAATCAGAATCGCTTTTACGTTTGAATCTTTCAAGATGATATCAAAAGCTGTTTTTACTCTTGCAGCATCTGCAGTTCCCCCAACATCAAGGAAGTTTGCAGGATTTCCTCCGGAAAGTTTAATCATATCCATGGTTGCCATTGCTAAACCGGCACCATTTACCATACAAGCAACATCACCGTCCAATTTCACAAAATTTAGTCCGGCTTCACCCGCTTCAACATCCATAGGATCTTCTTCTCTGGTATCTCTTAATTCTGCCAAATCTTTATGACGATACAAACCATTTCCGTCCAAAGTTACTTTTGCATCAACGGCGATAATTTTTTCGTCTGAAGTTTTCAAAACCGGATTAATTTCAAAAAGAGATGCATCAATACCTACATAAGCATTGTAAAGAGAAGTAATAAATTTTTTAAATTCTTTATTGGCTTGTCCTTGAAGACCTAAGTTAAAAGCAATTTTAGCCGCTTGAAAAGGCTGAAGTCCTAAAGCAGGATCAATGGTTTCTTTGTGAATTAAATGAGGCGTAACTTCCGCAACATGTTCAATATCCATCCCTCCTTCAGTGGAATAAACTACGGTATTTTTACCTTGTGCTCTGTCTAAAAGTATAGAAACATAAAATTCTTTAGTTTCATTTTCTCCAGGATAATAAACATCTTCCGCAACCAAAACAGAATTTACTTTTTTACCTTCTGCAGAAGTTTGAGGCGTAATCAATTGCATTCCGATAATGTTTTGAGCATTTTCTTTCAATTTTTCCAAATTGGGAGAAAATTTCACACCACCACCTTTTCCGCGTCCACCAGCGTGAACTTGTGCTTTTACCACCCAGCCTTCAGCGCCGGTCATTTCTTTTAATTTGTTGGCTGCATCCACCGCTTCGTCCACATTATTAGCAACGAAACCACGCTGAATTGCTACGCCATACTTTGATAAAATCTCTTTAGATTGATACTCGTGAAGATTCATAATATTTTTTTGTTAGATTTTCTTGATTTTTTAAGATTTACAAATTTAAGAAAAAGTGTGAAGTTGACAGTTTTTAGTTGTTATTTTTTGCAGAAAAATTAATTTACTACGAATTTTCTTTCTCTAATTAAATCTGCAATCGCAATCATGTCTTTTCCTATTTCGGTTTGAACTGAAATGCAGTTCTTAAACCTAAGTGCTGTAAAGGTTTACGATAATGCAAGTGAGGGAGAATTTCCGTTTGTAAAACAACCATAAGAATTTTAATATTAGCCGTTCTCATGTAAAACGTGAAAAAGAGTTTACAATTAAAATACTATAAGGATTTCTTTGAAAGTTCTTATTAATTTTTCGGTTTCATTGGAGGTGGTGGTGAAGAGTAATTTTGTGGTGGAGGCGGAGATTGTAAATAACCTTTTTCTTCTAACTCACTATTAATTAAATTTGTAATATTCATTGCCCAATTACTTGTTGCATTTTGAATTTCTGTCATTAAAGTGGGGGAATTCAAAATCAATTTCTTTCCCAATTCAGATTTGTAAAAAATCAAAAGTTCATCAATTTCTTTCTCTGTAAATTTACTTTCGTAAATATTAATAACTTCATCTATCAGACTATTGATATTTAGTTTAGGTTCCAGAGATTTCCAAACAGAATCAGGCACATTATTGTACTTTTCTTTGTATCTTGAAATAACATCTTTCTCAACACCTTTTGAAAGCTTAAAAACTCCACTTAAGGAAATTAATTCTTTAGTTTCTTCTTTTTTATTCTGCGAAAAGACAAAACTTCCACACAAGACCAATATTAAACAAATTAAATTTTTCATCACTTCAATTTAATTGACAATCAATTTTCTTTCTCTAATTAAATCTGCAATTGCGATCATGTCTTTTCCGATTTCGCGGTCGTTTTCCAATTTTGGTACGACTGAACGGATGATGTCGTAGTTTTCTTCAACAATTTTGGAGCATTTTGCCGGTCTTCGGAATTCCAAACCTTGCGCTGCAAACATCAATTCCACCGCTAAAATATTCACTAAATTATCCAAAACCTGGTTGAATTTTCTTCCTGAAATACTTCCCATCGAAACGTGATCTTCCTGTCCCAAACTCGTCGGAATAGAATCCGCAGAAGCCGGAAAACACAAAGTTTTATTTTCAGTAACCAACGCCGCAGAAGTATATTGCGGAATCATAAATCCGGAATTTAAACCACTCCATTCCGTTAATAATCTTGGCAAACCAAATTTTCCTTCGAGCAAAAGATAACTTCTTCTGTCGGAAATATTTCCGAGTTCTGCTGCTGCGAAAGTCGCATAATCTACAGGTAAAGCCAATAATTGTCCATGGAAATTTCCGCCAGAAATGGATTCTTCCGCACTTAAAACGATTGGATTATCGGTTACGGAATTTAATTCAGTTTCCGCCAAATTTTTTAAATGTTCAAAAGCATTTCGGCTCGCTCCATGAACTTGCGGAACGCATCTCATGGAATATGGATCCTGAACACGGTCACAGAATTCGTGTTCTTTTAAATTTTTTGAACCTTTCAAAAATTTCAACATTCTTGCCGCTACTTTTTTGCTTCCTGCAAATGGACGGATTTCGTGCAATTCTTTTTTGAACGGACTTGCAGAACCTCGATATGCTTCTAAACTCATCGCTGCAGTTAAATCTGCTAAGTCAAGTAAATATTCCATTTTTTCCAAACCTTTAATGGCATGAGCAAGAATAAACTGGGTTCCGTTAATTAATCCCAAACCTTCTTTTGGCCCGAGTTTTAACGGTTCGATTTTATGTTTTTTCAGAATTTTTGCGGTGTCTTCTATTTTGTTATTTTCCCAAACTTTTCCCAAACCTAGAAGCGGCAAAACCAAATGTGCCAAAGGCGCCAAATCTCCGGAAGCACCAACAGAACCTTGCTCCGGAACAACAGGAATAATATCTTTTTCTAAAAGTAAAAGCAAACGTTCAATTACTTCCAACGAAACGCCGGAAAATCCTTTGGATAATGCGTGAACTTTGGCAATCATCATGATCTTCGACAATTCTTTATCAATTGGTTTTCCGACACCCACTGCGTGAGAAATAATTAAATTGTGTTGAAGCAATGCCGTTTCTTCTTCAGAAATTTTTACATCGCAAAGTGGACCAAAACCGGTATTAATTCCGTAAACTGTTTTGTCCGATTCTACAATTTTACGGACATTTTTTTGGGATTGATTGATTTGTTGCTTGGATTTTTTATCTAGTTTTGCTTTTTTGGAATCTTTAGCAATTTCTAAAATATCTTCTATGGTAAAATGATCGACACCGTAAGTTTTCATTCTTAATTATTTTGGTTAAAAGTACGGTTTTTTCGGATTTTGTGAAAATGAAAGCGCGAGCGAAGCGAGCGCCGAAAAGTGTCGAAATTCAAAAAAAGAAATTTTAAATTCTAAAACTACCCATCAAAAAATTCACCGAATTTTTTGTCAATCCTTCAAAGAAGGGGAATTATTCCTATTTTTGTTTTCGTGAATTCCAACCTCGAACTTCAACTGAAAACGCTTCCTTCCGAACCCGGAGTTTATCGGTACTACGATAAAAACCGGCAACTTTTATATGTTGGAAAAGCCAAAAATTTAAAAAAAAGGGTTCTCTCTTATTTCAATAAAAATCTTTCCGGTTACCGAACGAAAATTATGGTTCGAAAAATCGATTACCTGGAAACAACGGTTGTACCAAGTGAATATGATGCGCTTTTATTGGAAAATAATTTAATAAAAGAACATCAACCGTTTTATAATGTGATGATGAAGGACGATAAAACTTTTCCTTATCTCTGCATTAAAAATGAAGATTTTCCGAGAATTTTTCTCACAAGAAATGTCATCAAAGATGGAAGTGAATATTACGGACCTTATGCTAAAGTTCGGCCAGCAAAGGTTTTGTTAGAAATAATTAAAAATTTGTACAAAATTCGCACCTGTAATTTGAATTTAGCCCCGGAAAAAATTGCGGAAGGAAAATATAAAGTATGTTTGGAATATCACATCAAAAACTGCAAAGGTCCTTGTGAAGGTTTGGAATCTAAGGAAAGTTACGACAAAAAAATCGATGCGGTTCGTGGAATTATCAAAGGAGATTTCCGTTTGGCAAGAAATTTTCTAATCGATGAAATGCAAACTTTTGCCGAAAATTTGGAATTTGAGAAAGCCCAAATGGTGAAAGAACAAATCGACCTTTTGGAAAATTACCAAGCCAAACATACGGTGGTAAATCCTAACATTGATGACGTAGATGTTTTTGGAATGACAAGTGATGAAACAGCAGCTTATGTTAACTTTTTTAAAATTAGAAATGGAAATATAATCCAATCTTACACCACTGAAATAAAAAAAGTATTGGAAGAATCGGATGAAGAAATCTTGGAAGAAGCGATTATTGAAATCCGACAAAAATTTTCTTCCGAATCCAAAGAAATTTTACTTCCCTTCCATTTGAATACGGAATTTCCGAACGTAAAACTGCTCGTTCCCAAAATGGGCGACAAAAAACGAATCGTAGAACTTTCCGAAAAAAATGCAAAAGAATACCGCATTGAAAAATTAAAACAAGTGCAAATCGTAGATCCGGAAAGACATACGAACCGAATTATGGCGGAAATGCAAAAATTGTTGAGAATGCCTGTTGAACCGCGACATATTGAAGGTTTCGACAACTCCAATATTCAAGGGACAAATCCGGTTTCGGCGTGTGTTGTTTTTAAAGACGGAAAGCCAAGTAAACAAGATTACCGGATTTTTCACCCAAAAACAGTGGAAGGTCCAAACGATTTTGCGACGATGGAAGAAGTGATTTACCGCCGTTACAAAAGGATTTTGGATGAAGGTGAAAATCTTCCGCAACTTATTTTAATTGATGGTGGAAAAGGACAGCTTTCTTCAGCCGTGAAAAGTTTAAAATTACTCGGTTTATACGGAAAAATTACAATTATCGGAATTGCAAAACGTTTGGAAGAAATTTATTTTCCTGATGACTCTATTCCGCTTTATCTAGATAAAAAATCGGAAACTTTGAAAATTTTGCAGCGTGTTCGTGACGAATCGCATCGATTCGGCGTAAAACATCACCGAACCAGAAGAAAAAATTCAACGATAAAATCTGAATTGGAAGATATTCCCGGAGTTGGAGGAAAAACCATTGAAATGCTTCTCCAAAAATTAAAATCGGTAAAACGAGTGAAAGAATCATCCCAAGAAACTTTGGAAGAAATTCTAGGAAAAGCAAAAGGGAAAGTGGTTTGGGAATATTTTAATTCAGGAAATTAAAAAAAACTTAATGTAAAGCAAATTCTTGAAGCTGATAACTTCCGTCCTGATTAAGCACTTCTACAAAAATTTTATCGCCTTCAAAATAGCCGAAAGTTTTAATACCATTAAATTCCACTCTGTAAATTCCTTTTTTAAAACTCCTGTTAAAAGTGTATTCTACTGCATTTGAATTGATATTTTTCAATAAAAACCTGTTTTCAGAAATGATAATTTTTTCAAAATTTTGAGAATTGTTCTTATAAATCTGATTTTTTACTTCACCATCATTTTGGGGGTTTTCAAGATTTTCCGCAGTGGTTTTCTTAATAACTTCCTTAGGGTTTGAGTTGGAAATTGTTTTTGTGGCATTTTGCAAAGATTCACGGAAACCAATTCCATAATCTTTACTGTTTGAACTGGCAGGAATATTGGCAATTATTTTTCCGTTGCAGGTTTTAAATTCCAGTTCAATTTTGGTTCTGAACATGTTTCCTTTATCTTTTACTTCAGCGTACAATAAATCGCAAGGATTTAAAGATGACACTTGATTATCTGAAGAAAAAACTTGATATTTTTTCGCTTTTAATTGCTCAGAAAGATCTTTATTTAAATTATATTGATTGTTACGCTCAAAATCTTGAAATTTTTCAGGAACGATGATGGTTCCGTAATCTGAAATATTTTGAGAAATTCCTAAAAAAGGCAAACAGAAAAATAAAAAAAACAGGCTTTTCATCATTAGTCGTTTCTGAAATCTCCCATATCGAATTTCAAAGAGAAATAATTAGAAAAATAATTGGAAGAATTCAATCCGGAATTGGTAATGGCATAATCCAAGGTTAATCCTCTGTACTTAATTCCGACACCAGCACTGGGTTGAAAAGACACTTTTCTTTTCAGATTTTCGATATCGGAAATTGTTTGAAAACGGTTAACACCGGCACGAACAAAAACTAAATTATTATAATTAAGTTCTGCACCTGCATAAGGTGAGATACTGGCAAAATCGGTAGAAACCAAAGCCGCTGTTTTAGCAAAATCAACATTAATCCCGGCTTCGGGTAAAATAGACAAGTAATTATTAATTTCAAAATTTTTACTTAAACCTGCATTTAGTTTGGGCATGGTGAGTTCCATTTTATCTTTGGGTGCAGGGTTAAATTCTTCACCATTAACGACTGTTGATAGTTCTTTTTGATCAATATTCCAAAAATTTACAGTGGTGGTAATATCACGAATCATTCCACCATAATTCCAGCCATTATCTGCATGATAAATTGCACCAACATCAAATCCAAATCCAAAAGCATTGGCAAATTTCCCTACATTTCTGTAAACTAATTTAGCATTAACACCGGCATCTAAACGGTGATTTCCTCCGGGATTAAAAGCATAAGAAACAATAGCAGCATAATCTGACTGAGAAAATTTAGTGATTTTATCATAATCAATATTTCCCTGATCATCGATCATTTGGGTAGTGTTCAATATATTATCAATTCCTAATCTAATGACAGAAATCCCTAAAACACCACCGTGATCATCCAAAGGTTTTGCATAAGCTATATAATCGTATTTGGCAATACTTTCAAAATATTCTGCGTGCATTGCTGCACCTTGCCAATCTCTTTCAACACCTAATAAACCTGCAGGATTCCACATGGGAGAATAGACGTCTTTTTGGTTGGAAACCACAGCACCGCCCATTCCTAAACCTCTAGCTCCAGCTCCGATATTCAAAAACTCGTTGGAATATTTCCTTACAATTTGTGCCTGCACAAAAGTTCCGAAAAGTATCGAGAGAAAAAAAAGTTTTTTCATCCTAATTCAAGGTTTTTATTATTTTTTTGCTTTTTTAGATTTTAAAATTCCATTTATCACAATTGCTAAAATCATTACAAAAGAAGCGATGTAAAAAACGGGACTCATCTGTTCCGATTCTCCAAAGATAAAAAAAGCAAGGATAATTCCGTACACTGGTTCCAAATTTACTGTTAGTATTAAAGTAAACGGTGATATATACTTCATTAAGCTTACGGATTCCAACATCGGATATGCGGTAAAAATACTTGCCAGTAAGATTATTAACGTAAAATCACGGAAATTTATTTCATCCATTTGTAATATTTGTCCTGTTAACAAATAAAATAAGCTGATTAAAAACCAACCTCCAAAAATTTCATAAAAAATAATATTACTGGACGTTGTTTTACCATATAATTTACCATTAAAAACTGAAAAAAGAGTACCAAAAAAAGCCGTTAAAACACCATAAAAAATGCCTTCTTTATAATTAAATTCAGTTTTAAAAATTACAGTAATACAAAAAACAATTACTAATCCGATAATAACTTCAGTAAAATCTATTTTTCTTTTAAAAATGATAGGTTCTAAAAATGCGGCAAAAAGCGTTGATAAAGAAAGACAACTTAAAGCTATCGAGACATTGGAAACTTTGATGGACTGAAAGAAACAAAGCCAGTGAAATGCCATTACACCTCCAATTCCCACCAATTGCAAAGCCAGTTTTTTTGAAATTTTCAAACTTTTCTTTTGAAAAAAAACTATAAAAATATATAAAATGAAAGCGGCAAAAAGCATTCTGTAAAAAACCAAAACATTGGCATTAGAAGTAATGAGTTTTCCTAAAATAGCCGTAAAACCCCATAAGAAAACTATAAAATGCAAACGGAATAACGCTGTTTTTTTCATAAATTTTAAAAACGCAAAGCTACTACATAAAAGATAACTAAAAAATTGAAAACCCTGAAGGTCATACAACCTTCAGGGCTTTCAAATAATAAACTATTAAAAAAATAAACTAGGAAAATTGTTTTCCGCCATTAGGCTTTCAACAAATTAGTAACGTAAAATTAAGTGAAATATTGCAAAAAAAGAAAAATATTATGTTAAATAAAGCATAATCATTAGACTGTATTTTAATAAGATACTAAAACTAAAACCTAAACTAAAGAATATCATAAAAAGCATTATCTTTAGAGACAAATTATGATAATGGATTTAGAATTTAACAAAAGAGAAGATCAAAATAAACTGAAGCTAGCAGAAATTAATCGTTTGTTTTCAGAAATAAAAAAAGGAGGTGGCGAAAAGCGTTTACAAAAACTTCGCGATGAAGGAAAAATGACTGCCCGCGAAAGAATTGATTATCTTTTGGATAAAGATTCAAAATCTATTGAAATTGGCGCTTTTGCCGGATATGAAATGTATGAAGAACACGGTGGTTGTCCTAGCGGAGGTGTTGTTGTTATGATGGGTTATGTTTCAGGTAAACAATGTTTGGTGGTGGCTAATGACGCTTCTGTAAAAGCCGGAGCTTGGTTTCCTATAACAGGAAAGAAAAATCTTCGCGCGCAAGAAATTGCCATGGAAAACCGACTTCCAATTATTTATTTAGTAGATTCTGCGGGAGTTTATCTTCCTATGCAAGACGAAATTTTCCCTGATAAAGAAATGTTCGGAAGAATTTTTCGAAATAATGCAAAAATGAGTGCTTCTGGAATTATCCAAATTTCTGCAGTAATGGGAAGTTGTGTGGCAGGCGGAGCCTATCTACCTATTATGAGTGATGAAGCCATGATTGTTGATAAAACAGGTTCTATTTTTTTAGCTGGTAGTTATTTGGTAAAAGCAGCTATTGGAGAAAGTATTGATAATGAAACCTTGGGTGGAGCTACTACGCATTGTGAAATTTCCGGAGTTACCGATTATAAAGCAAAAAATGATAAAGACGCTTTAGATCGGATTAAGAATATTATGAAATCTGTCGGAGATTATGAAAAAGCAGGATTTAACCGAATTGAAAGTACATCACCTAAAGAAAAAATTGAAAATATTTTCGGAATTATGCCGGTTTCTAGGGCAGAACAATATGATACTTTTGAAATCATTAAATGTTTAGTTGATAATTCTGAGTTTGAAGAATATAAACCAGATTACGGTAAATCCATCATTTGTGCAACCGCAAGAATTGATGGTTGGAGCGTCGGAATCGTAGCTAATCAAAGAAAATTAGTAAAAAGCGGAAAAGGTGAAATGCAGTTTGGTGGCGTGATTTATTCGGATTCTGCTGATAAAGCAACTCGTTTTATTGCTAACTGTAATCAACGAAAAATTCCTTTGGTTTTCTTACAAGATGTTACAGGTTTTATGGTGGGTTCCAAGTCAGAACACGGCGGAATTATAAAAGACGGCGCAAAAATGGTGAATGCAGTTTCGAATTCTGTTGTTCCGAAGTTCACAATTATTACAGGTAATTCTTACGGTGCAGGAAATTATGCGATGTGCGGAAAAGCTTATGATCCAAGGTTAATAGTTTCGTGGCCTTGGGCAGAGTTAGCCGTAATGGGAGGAGCCC
>Ga0209369_1000133_pt1 | contig 165694 bp, 153 predicted proteins | sample EBPBio142010_DNA_FD_185865 | JGI IMG/M metagenome (GOLD analysis project Ga0209369, IMG submission 185865) | Wastewater treatment Type I Accumulibacter community from EBPR Bioreactor in Madison, WI, USA - Reactor 1_10/4/2010_ DNA (SPAdes)... | ecosystem: Engineered > Bioreactor > EBPR >...
CAAGATCGCAGGCACGCCCACCGAGGCGCGCAGTTTTGACGTGAAGGTCACCGCGACCGACAAGGAAGGCTACGAGGGCCATATGACCTATACGCTGGTCATTGCTGCCGCGCCCACCATTGAAATTGCACCGGACGCACTGCCGGCTGGCAAGATCAATCAGGTCTATGCCGAGACCACCTTGTCCGTCAGCGGCGGCACGGCGCCTTACACCTATAAGGTTGAAGGTCTGCCGGAAGGCTTGAGCCTCACCGGAAACAAGATCGCAGGCACGCCCACCGAGGCGCGCAGTTTTGACGTGAAGGTCACCGCGACCGACAAGGAAGGCTACGAGGGCCATATGACCTATACGCTGGTTGTCGCTGAAGCATTACCGGTTGCGCAATCCCATTCAATGAGAGTGATGGCAGGTACCACGGCGTTTCTGAATCTGACGGAGGGAGCAACCGAAGGACCTTTCACCGATGCACGAATTATAACCACGCCAGAACAGTCTGCAGGTCACACCTGGATCAAACGTGAAGGAAAAGCGTATTTCCTTTATTTCGCTGCTTCCACAACGTTCTCCGGTGGCACGAAATTGACCTATTCGCTTGCAAACGCTCGTGGAGCGTCTAACCCGGCAGTTGTAACGATTGATGTGGTTGCGCGTCCGGATCCATCCAAGGACGAGGAAGTCATCGGACTTGTGCGCGCACAGGTCGATACTGCGAACCAATTGGCCAAGACGCAATTGGAAAACTTCAATCAGCGGCTGGAACAATTGCACAGTGACGCCGAATGCCGCGCGAACTCTGTTGGAATCAATTTAAGCCTTGATGGCCAGCAATTGCATCCGGATTTGAATGTTCTCGACAAACTACGGCAAGCAGACCCGAACGAAGCGTGCTCGTCGTTCCGCCGTAAATTTTCAGTGTGGACGAATGGCGCGCTGGCTTACGGTAAAAATGACGATGATAACGGCACAAACCAGAAGAATTCCGGTACCAGCATAAGCGGCGGCATCGATTATCGCTTTTCGCCGTCATTCACCGGCGGCATCGGCTTTGGATATGGGCGTGTCGTCACTGACATAGGAGAACGAGGCACACGAAACGACGGGGATATGTTCAGCACTGCGCTTTACGGCAGCTTCCGTTCGTATCGAAACATGTTTCTTGACGGGGTTCTGGGTTATGGCTGGCTGCAATTCGACAGCAATCGCTATGTTACCGCAACGGGTGAAACCGCAAGCGGCCAGCGTCTCGGCAAGCAAGTCTTCGGGTCCGTTACGTTGGGATACGAGTATCGCAATGATGCGTGGCTGCTCTCTCCTTACGCACGTCTCGACGCGGCACATACAATGCTGGGCGCGTTTGATGAAACAGGCGCGGGCATCTTTAATCTCGCATTCGACAAGCAGGCCGTGGATCTCCTCTCTACGACGGTCGGCATTCGTTCCGAATATTCAGTTCCCATGGATTGGGGGATACTGAAACTGCGCGGACGCCTGGAATATTCGCACGATTTTGCCGGCGCCAGTCAGGCAAGAATAGGTTATGCGGATATAGGCGGCTTTATGCCTTATGCAATTGAAGTCGACGCATCATACCGTGACAGCTTCAAAATCGGAGTAGGCGTTGACAATCAGATCGGCAGGCGCTGGTCCCTTGGCCTCGACTACAGTACCCAGATTGGAACGACCAACGGCGCACTGCAGCATAGTTTCACATGGAAGCTGTCGAGGCAATTCAGCCCGGGAAAACCGTGATGGTTGAATAGGCCTATCACAACATTCGGTTCGATCGCTTTCGGTCACACTTCACCGCGTGCGCGCCATAGCTCCCTGGCAAAGCGCGCACGCTGTCGGCAAGGCCACGCACCAGAGCTGTCGGGTTTAAAAGCGAGGTGCCATAGGTGAAAATGGCGGCCTTGAAATGGCTTGTCCCGAGCCGCTTGGTGGGAGCGTCGCCTTCAAGCCAGTCGAATGGTTCCTTAAGGCGCTCAGCTCTTTGACGGTTGGTTCAAGAACCTCACGCATCTCCTGATCCGAAACGGCCGCGTGAAACTTTCCATCCTGCCGCCAGTCGCAGTTGATGCCATGCTGGTCAATCTGCTGTTTGAGATGGTCTATGGCTGCGCGCGCCAGCGCACGGTAGCTGTGCGACTTGGCCAGCTCTTCCATCGACGAGCTGACATTGTGCGGCAGATCAATGGCAAAGCCTGCAGCGCGTCCCGATGTCCCTTTTCCGACTTCCTGCGCATTGATCAATGCAATCTGATCGTTGGGGCGGTTCTCGGCCAGACGTCGCGCGGCGGCTAAGCCTGCATATCCTGCACCGAGTACGATCCAGTCGGCCTTGATATCGCCTTTGAGCGCTGCATTTGGCGTGCGAACTGTAACATCCTGCTCCAGCCATTGGTGTTGCCATCAGCGGGAAGGATGCGAATGGCGGGCATTTCAAAGGCTCAACTGTTGGAAAGAGATTTCAAAGAAAAGGGCGGGAGTTCATCCCGCCCTGTTCCAGTTACAATATGGAGGCCGATCAGTCGATCTTGCTGGTCGCGCGGTCGATAACAGCCTGCGGGAATTCGACGCCCATCTTCTTGGCAGCGCCAAGATTGATGACGAGATCGGTGCCCTTGGCGATGTCGACAGCGATATCGCCTGGCTTTTCACCCTTGAGAATCTTCACCACGACGGCGCCGGTCTGCTTGCCGACATCGTAATAGTTGAAGCCGAGGGCAGCGAGTGCACCACGCTTGACCGAATCCGTGTCTGCAGTGAAGAGCGGCAGTTTGCTTTCTTCCGCAACACCGACGGCGCTTTCCAGAGCCGAAACGATGGTGTTGTCGGTCGGAACATACATGGCGTCCGCACGGCCGACGAGGGCGCGCGCTGCACCCTGAACTTCAGCCGACTTGGTGGCAGCCGATTCAACGATTTCGATGCCTTCGGCGGAAGCTGCTTCCTTCAGTGCGGCCAGAAGCGACACGGAATTGGTTTCACCGGAATTGTAGAGATAACCGAGCTTCTTGATGTTCGGCATCACTTCCTTGATGAGCTTGATGTGCTCTGCCACCGGCGACATATCGGAAAGACCGGTCACGTTGCCGCCCGGCTTTGTCATGTCCTTGACGAGCTGCGCGCCGAGCGGATCGGAAACAGCGGTGAACACGACCGGAATATCGCGGGTTGCCGAAACGACAGCCTGTGCCGAAGGTGTCGAGATCGGAACGATCACATCCGGGCCTTCGCCGACGAACTGGCGGGCGATCTGTGCTGCGGTTGCCGGGTTGCCCTGTGCGGACTGATAGACGAATTTGAGATTTTCGCCTTCCTTGTAGCCAGCTTCGGCCAGCGCATCCTTCACGCCGTCGCGCGCGGCGTCGAGGGCCGGATGTTCAACGATGGCGGTTACGGCGACGGTTACGTCTTTTGCCTGTGCCGAGGTGGCAATGGCCGTTGCGGCCAGCAAGGCCAGAAGCATAGAACGCATGAAAATCTCCCCTGTTTTGGTGCGTTGCTTATCGGCAAACACCTTTTCTCCAATAACCTCAGATTGAAGGTTTATCCGCCAGATTTGAGGCTTAATCGGGTCCGGATAGACTGTCAACGTGTGGGGTAATCTGTCAGGCAGCCTGTCCGGCAACCTGTCCGGATTGAACACGATATGCCCGCAACTAAAAGCGGCTCGAATTCTGACGGGGTTCAAATGCTGAACACTGTGTTCAGCACCCTTTCAATATGGCGGCGCGCCGCCATATTTGGCGATAACAATTATCTTTTGCCCGCAATCAGGGAACATCATCATGAAGAAAATCGGCTTTCTTTCCTTCGGTCATTGGTCGCCATCGCCGCAATCGGGAACCCGTTCCGCAAGCGATGCGCTTCTGCAATCGATTGACCTTGCTGTTGCCGCCGAGGAACTGGGCGCGGATGGCGCCTATTTCCGCGTGCATCATTTTGCGCGCCAGCTTGCCTCGCCATTTCCGCTGCTCGCCGCAGTTGGCGCCAAGACGAGCAAGATCGAGATCGGCACTGCCGTCATCGACATGCGTTATGAAAACCCGTTCTATATGGTCGAAGATGCCAGTGCTGCGGACCTGATCTCCAAGGGCCGTCTGCAGCTCGGCATTAGCCGCGGCTCGCCGGAACAGGTGATCGATGGCTGGCGTTATTTCGGTTATGCGCCGGAAGAGGGCAAGACCGATGCCGATATGGGGCGCCAGCATGGCGAGGTGTTCTTCGAAGCGCTGAAGGGGCAGGGCTTCGCCCAGCCAAATCCGCGCCCGATGTTTCCGAATCCTCCCGGTCTGCTGCGCATTGAGCCGCATTCGGAAGGTCTTCGGGATCGCATCTGGTGGGGTGCCGCCTCGGATGCGACAGCGATCTGGGCTGCAAAGCTTGGCATGAATTTGCAAAGTTCGACCCTGAAGAAGGACGAGTCAGGCGAGCCGTTGCATATCCAGCAGGCCAAGCAGATCCGCGCCTATCGTGAAGCCTGGAAGGAAGCCGGACATACGCGCACGCCGCGTGTTTCGGTAAGCCGCAGCATCTTCGCGCTGGTTGATGATCGCGACCGGGCCTATTTTGGTGGCGGAAGCAACGAGCAGGATTCCATCGGCTATATCGAGGAAGATCTGCGGGCGGTCTTTGGTCGGTCTTATGCGGCTGAACCGGATAAGCTCATCGAGCAACTTGAAAAGGATGAAGCGATTGCCGAAGCCGATACGCTGCTTCTCACGGTGCCGAACCAGCTTGGTGTCGACTACAATGCGCATGTAATCGAGTCGATCCTCAAGCATGTTGCGCCAGCACTTGGCTGGCGCTGAGTGCTTTTAAAGACAGGCGGTGCAAGCATGTCTCCTGAAAGTGGAAACCGGTTTCGGGATAAAGATATGCGCAGAAACAGGCCACCGCCTGTTTTCATTCCATGCGGTAAATCGCCAGAAGCTGTTTCATGCGGCTGATGGCGAGGTCTGGCTGGTCGAGAACATTGGCCTGATCGGCAAGGCGGAATATGTCGGCGTAATGCGAAATGCCACGCGCCGACTGCATTCCGGCTGGCATGGTGAAATGGTTCTGGTGACCGTTCAGCCAGGCCAGGAACACGACGCCAGCCTTGTAATATTGTGTCGGTGCCTCAAAGATTTTCCGTGATAGCGGCACGGTTGGCTCGATGATGGCACGGAAGCGGGCATTGTCGCCTGCGGCCAGTGCCGCGAGCGCGCTGGACGCCTGTGGTGCGACCGCATCAAAGATACCGAGCAGCGCATGACTGTGCTTGTTTCCGTCGCCTTCGATCAGCGGCGCATAGTTGAAATCATCACCTGTGAAACACAGAACACCTTCCGGCAGGCGGTCGCGCAGTGCGATTTCGTAGCGCTCCTCCAGCAGCGAGATTTTGATGCCTTCCACCTTGTCGCGATTGGCTTCAATGATGCCGATCACCGTATCAAGCGCATTGTCGAAATTTTCCGAACCCCAATAGCCTTTAAGCTGCGGGTCGAACATATCGCCCAGCCAGTGCAGCACGACTTTGTCGCGGGCTTGACCGAGAATCCGGCCATAGACCTTGGCGTAATCGTCGGGGGACCTGGCGATGCGCGCCAGTGCGCGGCTTGCCATCAGGATGAAACGCCCGCCATGTTTCTCGATGAAGTCGGCCTGTGTTTCATAGGCCTTGATGACGTCATCGAGGCTTTTCGCATCGGCGGGATCAAGATGATCAGTGCCTGCACCGCTCGCGAGATCGGCGCCCGCTACGGTCTTGCTGTCTGCCAGCGAACGGCGGATCAGTTCCTGCGCACCTGCCCAGTTCAGTCCCATGCCGCGCTGTGACGTATCCATCGCTTCCGCGATGTTGAAGCCGAGGCTCCACAGATGATGCCGGAAAGCCATGGTCGCATCCCAGTCGATCGCCGGGTCGTTCCATGGACGGGCATCTTTCAGCGGATCGGAAACCACATGCGCTGCTGCATAGGCAATGCGATTGAACTGCGGCGGGTTTGCTGGACGTGAGGTTGGTGTCCCGGTCAGCGTGTAGGAATGCAGGCTTCCCTTGCTATCCGGCAATGTCACTTGATGGTTGCTCATGCCCTTATCGTTCCTCCGCCTGAATATCTGATTGTTAGTTTAGAACGTTCCAAATGACAATCCGGTCAAAAATTAAGGCAGAAATGTGATTTGCGTGATTTTAGGTGAAAAGTACACGCTTTCGCAGAAAATGCGCCTAAAAACCGGCTTTCAATTGTGGCGAAGCAAGAGAAAATAGCGGCTTCCGCCTCCGCTCTTGACAGCATTGGAACGTTCCAATTAAATCAGCAATCGAAACCGGAGCAGGGCATGAGCAAGAACAGCGTCACCGTTATCGACATTGCGCGCGAGGCAGGCGTGTCGAAATCGACTGTCTCGCTGGTGCTGCGTGACAGTCCGCTTGTTCATGCCGAAACCCGCGCCAAGGTGCAGGAGGCAATCGAGAAACTCGGTTATGTTTATAATCGCTCGGCTGCCAATCTCCGCCAGGCGAAGTCGAAGATCATCGGCCTTGTGGTCAATGACCTGACCAACAGTTTCTTTGCCGAACTGGCCGTAGGCGTGGACCGTGTCATGCAGTCGGCGGGCTATGTGCAGTTTCTAGCCAACACGGCGGAAAGCATTGACCGTCAGCGCGAGGTGATTGCCTCGATGCGTGAACATGGCATTGCCGGGCTGATCGTTTCGCCAGCGCGTGGAACCGAGGCTAATGATCTGAAACCGCTGGCAAAAAGTGGCCTGCCGGTTGTGCAGATGGTGCGCGATGTGCCGGGATCGGGCGTTTCTTCCATCGTTTCGGATAACCGCGGCGGCGTGGCAAAGGCGGTTGAGCATCTGGTGTCGCTAGGGCATCGCGTAATCGCTTTCATGGGCGGCTATGCGGATACCGCTGTTTTTGCCGAGAGAGTTGCGGGCTATCGTGCGGGACTTGAGCAGGCAGGCATCGTGTTTGATGATGCGCTGGTCTTTACCGCAGCGCCTTCACGCGCTGGCGGTGTTGAAGCGGTGGAGCAGATGCTGCGGCAAGGTATGAAGCCGACGGCAGCGGTGTGCTTCAACGATGCGGTTGCTTTCGGTGTCTGCGATGGTTTGCGCGGTGCGCAACTGGAGCCGGGCCGTGATTTTGGCGTGGTTGGTTTTGACGATGTGATCGAAGCCAAGACTGCTGTTCCAGCGCTGACGACTGTGGCTGTCGATCCGCAAGGTTTGGGAGAACGTGCGGCGCAGCTTTTGCTGAAGCAGATCAATTCGGAACGGGTGGAGGCGGAGGCGCAGCGCTTGTCGGTGCGTCTTGCGGTGCGTGCAAGTTGTGGTGCGCCGTTCAAAAATGAGGAGAAATTCGCATGGCAAAGTGGGGCCTTATAGGCGCAAGCACCATTGCAAAAGAATGGGTGATCGGAGCTATTCGCGCCACCGGTGGCGAAGTAGTGTCCGTCTACAGCACCAATGCTGCACGTGGCGAAACTTATGCCCGCGAGAACGGGATTGCCTGCTCTGTGACAAGCCTTGATGCGCTGTTATCCGATCCGGAAATCGACGCTGTTTATATCTCCACCACCAATGAATTGCATCGTGATCAGGCGATTGCTGCCGCCAAAGCAGGTAAGCATATTCTCTGCGAAAAGCCACTGGCACTGACGCTTTCTGACGCGCACCAGATGTTGAAAGCGGTTCGCGAGGCGGGCGTGGTTGCGGGTACCAATCATCACTTGCGCAATGCCGCAAGCCACGGTGCCATGCGTGATGCCATTGCCAGTGGCAGGATCGGCAAAGTGTTGGGTGCGCGGGTTTTCCATGCGGTTTATCTGCCGCCTCATTTGCAGGGGTGGCGTATTGAACGGCCCGATGCGGGCGGCGGTGTGATCCTCGATATTACCGTGCATGATGCCGATACATTGCGCTTTGTGCTGGGTGAAAACCCAGTCGAGGCCTTGGCTTTCAGCCAGCAAGGGGGCCTCAGCGGCGAAGGACTGGAAGATGGCGTGATGGGCGTTTTGCGCTTCTCCTCCGGCGTTATCGCTCAGTTCCACGATGCTTTCACCACCAAATATGCGGAAACCGGCTTCGAGATACATGGCAGCGAAGGCTCGCTTATTGCACGCAATGTCATGACGCAAAAGCCGGTCGGGACCGTCATTCTGCGTGACAAGGATGGCGAGTACGAATTGCCGCTCGACCAGAAGAATCTCTACGAAACCGCCTTACAGGCTTTCCATAATGCCATCGCAGGCAAAGGACAGCCTTCGGCAACATTGGAGGATGGCATCTGGTCGCTTGCGACCGGGCTTGCCGTGCTTGAGGCTGCAAAGACCGGTAAGGCAACCGCTGTTCATTCAGGACTTTGAACATTATGAGCAAACATATTTCATTTGCGGAAGCAGCATCACTCATTCCCGACAACGCTGTCGTTTCGGTTTCTTCATCGAGTGGCCTCGGCTGTCCGGATATGATGCTGAAAGCCATTGGCGAGCGGTTTGATGAAACCGGTCATCCCCAGAATATAACCACGCTGCATCCGATTGCGGCTGGCGATATGAGTGGCATCAAGGGTGTCGATTACATCGCCAAAAAGGGGCTTCTCAAAAAGATCATCGGCGGCTCATATCCTTCCGGACCGTCGAGCGCCGAGCCGCCGCTGATCTGGCAGATGATCACCAATAATGAGATTCCGGCCTATAATGTTCCGTCGGGCATTCTATTCGACATGCATCGCGAAGCCGCCGCCAAACGCCCCGGCGTGCTGACCAAGGTGGGGCTTGATACCTTCGTTGATCCCAAGCGTCAGGGTACGGCGATGAACGACAAGGCGCGTGAGGAGCCGGTCGTTAAACAGGTCAGTTTTGAAGGTGAGGACTGGCTCTATTTCCCCAATATCGTGCCGCTTGTCACGATTATCCGGGCAACGACCGCTGATGAACGCGGCAACCTCACCTATGAACATGAGGGTGCTTATCTTGGCGGTCTTGATCAGGCGCTGGCTGCACGCAACAATGGCGGTATCGTCATTGCGCAGGTCAAACGCATTGCCAAGGAAGGCACGCTGAAACCGCATGATGTGCGGGTGCCGGGCGTTTTGGTCGATTATATCGTGGTTGATCCCGACCAGAAGCAGACAACACAGACGCTTTATGATCCGGCAATTTCCGGCGAGATTTTCCGTCCGCTCGATACGTTCCGTTTGGCGGAATTCAATATTCAGAAGGCGATTGCGCGGCGTGTCGCACAGGAATTGCAGGCGGGAAGTACGGTCAATTTGGGCTTTGGCATTTCCGCCAATGTGCCGCGCATTCTGCTGGAAGAGGGCCTGCATGGCGCGGTGACATGGGTGATCGAGCAGGGTGCTGTCGGCGGTGTGCCGCTTCTCGATTTTGCTTTTGGCTGTGCGTCCAATGCAGACGCTTATATGCCGTCGCCCTATCAGTTCACCTATTTTCAGGGCGCGGGATTCGATGCCTCGCTGTTGTCCTTCCTTGAGATCGGACGTGACGGTTCGGTCAATGTGTCGAAGCTGTCATTCCGTCCGCATGTAACGGCGGGCGCTGGCGGCTTTGTCGATATTACCGCAAGAGCCAAAAAGATCGTCTTTTCAGGCATGTTCAATGCCGGGGCGAAATTGTCGGTCGCTGACGGTAAGCTGGTGATCGAGAAGGAAGGCAAGCTTAAAAAGCTCGTCAATGAGGTTGAGCATGTCACCTTCTCCGGTCCGCGCGGTGTCGAACAGGGACAGGACATTACCTATGTCACCGAACGTGCGGTTCTGAAGCTCACGCCAGAAGGCATTGTGCTTACCGAGATTGCGCCGGGTGTGGATTTGCAGACGCATATTCTTGATCAGGCTGAGTTTCCACTGATCGTTTCGGATCAGCTCAAGCTCATGGATGAGGCGCTGTTCCGCGACGAGCCGATCGGCCTTGAATTGCCGCAAAAGCCTGCGCGAAAGCTGGAGGCTTAAATGGCTCAACGGATAGACATCTCGATTGAGAACCACATCGCGGTCATGACCATCAAGCGGCCCGAAAAGCTCAATGCGTTTGATATCGAGCTTCTGCAGGAATTGTCTGCCGCCTGTGATCGGGTTGAAGCGGATAGCAGTGTACGAGTTGCGATCCTGACGGGCGAGGGCAAAGCCTTTTCCGCCGGTGGTGACATCAAGGCATGGGGCGGCATGGAACCGCAGGAATTCGGCCATGCCTGGGTGCGCTACGGTCATCGTGTGTTCGAGCGGCTTGCGACCTTGCGTGTGCCACTGATCGCAGCGATGAACGGCCATGCCTTGGGTGGTGGTCTGGAACTGGCCGGTGCCGCCGATATTCGCATTGTCGAACGACAGGCCAAGATCGGCCTGCCGGAAACCTCGCTCGGCATGATCCCCGGCTGGTCGGGCACACAGCGTCTTGTGCGCCGTTTTGGTGCGCAGATCGTGCGCCGCATGGTGTTGGGTGGCGAAATGTTCACCGCAGAAGAAGCGCTGTCGCATGGGCTGGTGGATCATGTGGTGGAGACGGGTGCAGCCTTGCAGGCGGCGCAGGACTATGCGGCGCGGGTGGCCAAGCGCGGACCGGCTGCGCTGGAAATTTCCAAACTGATGCTGTCGGTCGCCAATGGCGAGGATAGTGGCACGGCAGTCGAGGCGCTGGGGTCCATCCTTGTCGCCAAGACCGGCGATCTGAAAGAAGGCGTGCGCTCGTTTACCGAAAAGCGCGAAGCAAATTTTGAAGGAAAATGGTGATGAGCGTAGTCGTAAAACCGCAGCCGTTGACCGGGCTGGAAGTCCGCGAATTCTCCATGCTGATCGATGGAAAATGGGTGGGCAGTGAAAGTGGCCAAACGATTGAACGTGTGGCGCCCGGCCATGGAGTGACGGTGAGCCGCTATCCGGCCGGCAACAAGGCCGATGTGGAACGCGCGGTTGCGAGCGCTCGTAAGGCTTTCGATGACGGGCGCTGGTCGTCTAAAACCGCATCGCAGCGTTCGTTGATTTTGCTAAAGGCCGCCGATCTGATTGAAGCGCGGGCCGAAGAGCTTGCCTATCTTGACGCAATTGAAGCCGGCAAACCAATTTCTCAGGTGCGCGGCGAAATTGCTGGTTCCGTGGATATCTGGCGCTATGCGGCAGCGCTCGCACGCGATCTGCATGGTGAAAGCTATAATACGCTGGGTGATGGCACCCTTGGTGTCGTGCTGCGCGAGGCAATTGGCGTTGTTTCCATCATTACGCCTTGGAATTTCCCGTTCCTGATCGTGGGTCAGAAGCTGCCATTTGCTTTGGCAGCGGGCTGCACGGCAGTCGTAAAGCCTTCGGAGCTGACGTCCGGATCGACATTGTTGCTCGGCGAAATTCTGGCTGAAGCAGGCGTGCCGGACGGTGTTGTCAACATCATCACCGGAACGGGCGCTGATGTTGGCCAGCATATGAGCATGCATCCAGATGTTGATATGGTGTCGTTCACCGGCTCAACCGGTGTGGGCAAGCTGACCATGGCCAACGCTGCACAAACGCTGAAAAAAGTATCGCTTGAGCTTGGCGGCAAGAACCCGCAAATCCTGTTTCCTGATGCGGATATGGATGCCTTTATCGATGCTGCCGTTTTTGGCGCATGGTTCAATGCAGGCGAGTGCTGCAATGCCGGTTCGCGGCTGATCGTGCATCGCTCGATTGTCGATGAGATTGTCGAGCGCGTGGCTGATCTGTCGAAGAAAGTCATCGTCGGCGATCCGCTCGATGTCAGTACGCAGGTTGGCGCGATCATCACGCCGCAGCATTTGACAAAGGTTGGCACCTATGTCGATCAGGCCAAAAAGGCGGGTGCCGCAATTGCTCATGGCGGCGATGTACTGGATCTCGGCCTTGGCCAATATATGGGGCCAACCATCATTGCAGGCGTGAAGGCCGACATGGCTGTGGCGCGTGAGGAAGTGTTCGGCCCGGTTCTGTCGGTACTTTCCTTCGATACGCTGGATGAAGCAATCTCGATTGCCAATGCGGTCGATTACGGACTTTCGGCAGGCGTGTGGAGCCGCGATTTCGATACCTGCATGAGCATTGGTCGCAAGGTGCGCGCTGGCACAGTCTGGATGAACACCTTCATGGACGGCACGCCGGAACTGCCGTTTGGCGGTTATCGTCAATCGGGTCTGGGCCGCGAGCTGGGCCGTCATGCGGTGGAGGATTACACCGAAACCAAGACGCTCAACATGCATATCGGTGCGCGCACCGGCTGGTGGATGCCACAAGGCAAGTAAGGAGTGACGGCTTTGGGAGGACAGCCGGATATCGTCATCATCGGATCTGGTATCGGCGGCGCGACAATGGCTGCCGGTCTTGCCGCGTCAGGTGCGGACATTCTTATTCTTGAGGCAGGAGAGCGCTTGCCGGACCGACCGGAAAACCGCGATGCACGGGCAATTTTCCAGCGCGGTTTCTTTCGCCCGAAAGAGTTCTGGTACGAGACGGATGGCACGCCGTTTAATCCCGGAAATTATTATAATGTTGGCGGTAATTCCAAGTTCTTTGGCGCGGTGCTGATCCGTTATCGCCGCGAGGATTTTGCCGAGATGACGCATCTGGAAGGTGTGTCTCCGGCATGGCCATTCGCCTATGAGGAGCTGGAGCCGTGGTATAGCCGTGCTGAGCAGCTTTTTCAGGTGCGGGGTGAACTGGGCGATGATCCGACCGAACCGGAACATTCAAAGTCCTATCCCTATCCGGCGATCCGTGACGAACGGCCAATGGCCGATGTGCGTGCCCGATTAAAGAAAGCGGGACTGCACCCGGCTTCCTTGCCGTTGGGTGTCGATATCGACCGTTGGCTGGCAAAGGCTAAAACGCCATGGGATGCATTTCCCAATAGCGATGACGGCAAGATGGATGCGGAATCCTGTTCGCTTGCGGCTGCCCTCAAACATCCTGATGTGCGGCTTGAAACTCAAGCGAGGGTGACGCGGCTGGAAACCGGGCCGGATGGCAAGGCGATCACCGCAGTTCATTATGTGAAGAATGGCGAAACGCTGGTTCTGCGCCCCAAGCTCGTTATTCTATCCGCTGGCGCAGTTCAGTCAGCAGCGCTTCTGCTACGCTCCGGCCTTGCCAATCGCTCGGATCAGGTGGGCCGCAATTTCATGAACCACAATTCCAGCGCGGTGATTGCTTTCGACCCGCGCTATCGCAACGATTCCATCCACCAGAAGACTTTCGGTTTCAATGATTACTATCTGTCGGATGGAGCAGGCGGACCGCCGCTTGGCAATGTGCAACTGCTTGGCCGAGTGTCGGGCGAAATCCTGAAAGCCAATATGCCCCGCGTGCCGGAATGGCTGCTGAACCGCATTGCACGTCATACGATCGATTTTTATGCGATGAGCGAAGACCTGCCATCGCCGGATAGCCGCGTGACAGTGGATAGCGACCGCATCATTCTGCATTGGGTGCGCAGCAACTGGAAAGCGCATCTGATGCTGGTCGATAAGCTCAAATCAGCACTCAGGCAGGCAGGTTTTCCAGTGGTGCTGTCGCGCGCCTTCGACCGGCGCACGCCATCGCATCAATGCGGCACTGTGCGCATCGGCAACGATCCGGCGACGGCGCCGCTTGATCCATATTGCCGCGCTTACGATCATCCCAATCTTCATGTGGTGGATGCGTCGTTCCTGCCGACATCGGCGGCGGTCAACCCGGCGCTGACCATCGCCGCACAGGCGTTGCGCGTGGCGGACAGTCTTAACCGGGAGGTGCTGGCATGAACCATCAACGACCTGTTGCACTGGTAACCGGTGGGCGGCGTGGCATCGGGCTTGGCATTGCCCGCACATTGGCCGCCAAAGGGTTCGATCTGGCGATTACTGATCGCGAGCATGACGATGCTGTCATCCATGAATTACGCGCGCTTGGCGGAAAGGTGGTTTTCTTTGAAAGCGATCTGGCTGCCGTTGGAATGCATGAGGCAACTGTCTCCGCGGTGCTGAAGGAATTTGGCGGCATCGATTGTCTGGTCAACAATGCAGGCATGGGTTCGGTCGAACGCGGGGATTTTCTGGGTCTGAAGCCGGAAAACTTCGACACGATCATGGATGTGAACCTGCGTGGCACGGTGTTTTTCACCCAGGCTGTGGTGAAGGCCATGCTTGCCGCAACCGAAGTGCGTTTCTCACGCAGTATCGTGACGATCAGTTCGGTTTCGTCAGTGATGACTTCGCCGGAGCGGCTTGATTACTGCATCAGCAAAGCCGGATTGACGGCCTTCGTGCAAGGGCTGGCGTTGCGGCTTGCCGAGGCGCGCATCGGTGTGTTCGAGGTGCGCCCCGGCATTATCCGCACCGATATGACGGCGAAAGTCTCCGAGCGTTACGACGGGCTGATCGAAGGCGGTCTGGTGCCGATGAAGCGCTGGGGCGAGGTGGGTGATGTCGGCGCCATCGTGGCCGGGCTTGCGGGCGGAAATTTCATCTTTGCCACTGGGTCGGTGATCAACGCCGATGGCGGCCTGTCTATCGCGAAGCTTTAGTTTCTCGGGAGGAGAAACAAATGAATTACGATTATATCATCGTTGGCGGCGGGCCTGCCGGTTGTGTTCTCGCCAATCGTCTGAGCGAAGATGCTTCGGTGAAAGTCTTGCTGCTGGAAGCCGGAGGAAGCGACTGGAATCCACTGTTTCACATGCCTGCAGGCTTTGCCAGGATGACCAAGGGCGTGGCGAGCTGGGGCTGGGAAACCGTTCCACAGAAGCACCTGAAAAACCGCGTGCTCCGCTACACGCAGGCGAAAGTCATCGGCGGTGGCTCCAGCATCAATGCGCAGATTTATACGCGCGGCAATGCGGCTGATTATGATCTATGGGCTGGCGAGGATGGCTGCACCGGCTGGGATTATCGCCATGTGCTGCCCTATTTCAAACGCGCCGAAGACAATCAGCGCTTCAACGATGATTTTCATTCCTATGGCGGGCCGCTTGGTGTTTCGATGCCATCCGCACCACTGCCGATCTGCGACGCCTATATCCGTGCTGGGCAGGAACTGGGCATCCCGTATAATCCGGATTTCAACGGTCGCGAACAGGCGGGCGTCGGCTTTTATCAGCTCACGCAACGCAATCGCCGCCGTTCCTCCGCATCGCTTGCCTATCTCGCGCTGATCAAAGATCGCAAGAACCTCACCGTGCGCATGAATGCGCCGGTGCGCAACATCGAGCTGGAAAAGACCCGCGTAACCGGGGTCACGCTGATGAGCGGCGAGGTCTTGCGCGCAAACCGCGAGGTGATTGTCTCTTCCGGCGCCATCGGCTCACCGAAACTCCTGCTGCAATCGGGCATCGGCCCTGCCGACCATCTGAAAAAACTCGGCGTAAACGTGAAGCATGATCTGCCGGGTGTGGGCGAAAACTTGCAGGATCATCTTGATCTCTTTGTCATTGCCGAATGCACCGGCGATCACACCTATGATGGCGTGGCAAAGCTCCATCGGACACTGGGAGCGGGGCTGCAATATATTCTGCTGCGCTCTGGCCCGGTGGCGTCGAGCCTCTTTGAAACCGGCGGTTTCTGGTATGCCGATCCGGATGCCCGTTCGCCGGATATCCAGTTCCATCTGGGGCTTGGTTCGGGGATCGAGGCAGGTGTCGAAAAGCTCAAAAATGCGGGTGTGACACTCAATTCCGCCTATCTGCATCCGCGCTCGCGTGGAACGGTGCGGCTCGCTTCCAGCGACCCGGCTGCGGCACCGCTGATCGACCCCAATTACTGGAGCGATCCGCATGATCGCAAAATGTCCCTTGAGGGTTTGAAGATCGCGCGCGAAATCATGCAGCAGGATGCGTTGAAGCCCTATGTTATGGCCGAACGCCTGCCGGGCGCGAAGGTCGTCAGTGACGATGACCTGTTCGATTATGCCTGTGCCAATGCCAAGACTGATCATCATCCGGTCGGCACCTGCAAGATGGGAACCGGTGCAATGGCGGTTGTAGATCTCGATCTGAAAGTGCGGGGGCTCGAAGGCTTGCGGGTATGCGACAGCTCGATCATGCCGCGCGTTCCGTCCTGCAACACCAATGCGCCGACCATCATGATCGGCGAAAAGGGTGCGGATATTATTCGTGGCCTTGATCCGCTGCCGCCAGTTCTGTTTTCATGGGAGAAGAACGAGCACAAGCAGCGCGCGCGGATTTAGTCCCCGTCAACGACCGGTTCAAAACGCAGATAGCCCACGACATCCGAGCCTTTTCGCCTCGGATTGTCGGAGGGGTGGTTCACGCCGTCATTCACCTCGACGACCGCAAAATCGAATGGTGATACGCCCTCCAGACAAGCCGCATTCACGCCGAACTGGCGCGGATTGGAACGGCGCTGGTGGAAGGTGTAAATTCCGCATTTCGAGCAGAAATAATGTTTCGCCACGCCGGTATTGAATTGGTAGAGCGTCAGCGCATCTTCACCTTCAAGCACTTCCAGTCCGTCCAGTTCTGCAGAAACGGCGACGGCCCCGCGCATCCGGCAATAGGAGCAGGTGCAGCGCCGCGCAGTGTTAAGGCCATCCGAAAGTTTAACACGAAAGCGCACCGTTCCGCAGTGGCACGCGCCATTGGCTTCCTTGATGTCAGGGTTCATTTTCTCTCCTCGCATTTATACGGAAGCTATTTTGTTTTTTGCCGGTTTACCATCGCTGAAAACCTATTAAATTCGTGACCGGGAATACTTCCGGGAGGGATTTGGCATGGGTGAGTTTGCAGTCGTCACGGGCGGGAGTACCGGCATCGGAAGGCATCTCGTTTGTGCTTTTGCCGATGCGGGCTACACGGTGGCCTTCAGCTACAAGCACGATGACGAAGCTGCACAATCGCTCGTCGAAGCCATCGAAGAGGCGGGCGGTCAGGCGCTGGGGCTTGGCTGCGATGTCGGGAGACGTGTCGAGGTCGAAGTCTTCTTCGATGAGGTCTGCGACTGGTTCGGTGATGCGCCCGATGTGCTGGTCAACAATGCAGGCATCCAGACCTGGGCACCCTTGCTGGAACTTTCCGAGGATGGTTGGGACGATGTCATCCGCACCAATCTGAAAGGCTGCTTCCTCAATACGCAGGCTGCCGCGAAGCGCATGGTGGAGGCCGACAAGGGCGGCGCCATCGTCAATATCGGATCAGGCTGCAACAAGCTCGCCTTTCCGAAACTGGTTTCCTACACAGCATCGAAGGGCGGCATAGAGCAGTTCACCAAGGCTTCGGCGGTGGAGCTTGGGCCGCACGGCATCCGGGTGAATTGCGTGGCCCCCGGCGCGATCCTCAATGAACGCACGGCAGAAGAACAGCCCGACTATGCCGACACCTGGGCACGCATCACGCCGCTGCGCAGGGTGGGAACAGCGGAGGACATTTCCGGCCCGGTCCTGTTCTTTGCTTCCGATGCGGCGCGTTTTGTTACCGGCCAGACGATCTGGGTCGATGGTGGTGTCTTCTCGCAGGCCAACTGGCCGTATGAGGGGTGAAATGCGGTGGTGATCCCGACAGGAATCGAACCTGTGACCTACAGATTAGGAATCTGTCGCTCTATCCTACTGAGCTACGGGACCAACCGATGAGCATTCGCCGGTGATTCCGGCATTGCGAATGCTTTCAGACACATACTGGTTTTCATAGCTGTCGCCAACCCCGCAAAAAGCGGGGCAGGCGGATTTATTCAGCTATCAGGCGGCAAGCGCCGTTTCCGCTACCGCTACAAAATAGCTGACGCCATAGGGAATGGCATCGTCATTGAAGTCATAGGCCGGATGGTGAAGGCCGGGCGTATCGCCATTGCCGAGGAAGATATAGGCGCCGGGACGCGCTTCCAGCATGTAGGAAAAATCTTCCGCCGCCATCATCGGCTCGACACTCTCATCCACTTTGCCTTCGCCCGCCACAGCGCTGGCGACGCGGGCGGCAAACTCCGTCTGTGCATCGTGGTTGAAGGTGACCGGATAATTGTTCTTGTAGCGCACGGTGATTTCCGCACCGGTGGCGGCTGCGATACCGGCGGCAGCTTCACGGATACGGCGTTCGGCAAAGGCGCGGGTTTCCTTCTTGAGCGTGCGGACAGTGCCCGACAGCGTCGCCTTTTCCGGGATTACATTATAAGCCTCGCCTGCAATGAACTTCGTCACCGAGATCACAAGTGAATCGAGCGGATCGACATTGCGCGAAACAATGCCCTGAAGGGCGATCATCAGCTGGGAACCTGCCAGAATCGGATCGATGGTGCGATGCGGCTGCGCTGCGTGGCCGCCGCGACCTGTGATGAAGAGATCGAATTCATCCGTCGCTGCCATGATCGGGCCTTTTCGCATCGCGAACTGTCCGACCGGCAGGCCCGGCATATTGTGGATGCCGTAGACTTCCGAAATGTTGAAACGGTCCATCACGCCGTCCTCGACCATGGCGAGGCCACCGGCGCCGCCTTCTTCGGCAGGCTGGAACAGAAGCGCGACCGAGCCGCGGAAATTGCGGGTCTCCGCGAGGTATTGCGCTGCGCCCAGTAGCATTGAGGTGTGTCCGTCATGGCCGCAGGAATGCGCCTTGCCGGGATTTTGCGAGACCCATTCGACACCGCTCGTTTCGGTGATGGGCAGGGCATCCATGTCGGCGCGCAGGCCAATTGCCGGCCCATCACCATGGCGACCCTTGATGATGCCGACCACGCCTGTGCGTCCGACGCCTGTTTCCACAAGATCGCAACCGAAGGATTTCAGCTTGTCTTCGACAAATTGTGCAGTTTCGTGCACGTCATAGAGAAGTTCAGGATTCTGGTGCAGTTTTCGGCGCCATGCGGCAATTTTCGCTTGCGTTTCAACGGCACGATTCAACACTGGCATTTTCTGATGGCTCCCCGGATTGGGCGTGATTTGAAGGAAACAGGATATGACGTTTCGGTGAAAGCGGGCAATCCCTGTTTGCCTTTTCATCGCCACATGGCATAGATAAAGAAAGCGTTAATCTCCCATTATAGAGCAATTCGAACCCGCAGAAGTTGCAGGCTATTTCGATTGGAACTACGGAATGATGTCGAAATCATTGAAAATCTGGTTTGCAGCTGTTGGCTTGTCCGCGACCGCACTGGCGTCCGCCGCCGCTAATCCCTCGATCGCAGTGGATGTGGCAACCGGCAAGGTCTACCAGCAGCAGGAAGCTTTTCAGCGCTGGTATCCCGCTTCCCTGACCAAGATGATGACGGCCTATGTGGCATTCCGTGCGCTTCAGTCGGGCCAGATGACGCTGGATTCGCCGGTGCGCATGACGGTGAACGCCGCCAAGGAACCGCCGAGCAAGATGGGTTACAAGCCGGGATCGGTCATGACGCTCGATACGGCGTTGAAGATCATGCTGGTTAAGTCGGCCAATGATGTTGCTGTGGCCGTTGCCGAGGCCGTGGGCGGAACGGAATCCGGTTTCGTGCAGCGCATGAATGCGGAAGCGCAGCGTATCGGTATGGTCGGCTCGCATTTCGCCAATCCGAACGGCTTGCATAATCCCAATAACTACACAACGGCACGCGATCTGGCGGTTCTGGCCGTGCAGCTGCGCCGCGAATTTCCGCAATATGCGCATTATTTTGCGACCGAGGCGATCGATCCGGGCGCGGGCAAGAAAGTTCAGGCCAATTACAACATCCTGCTTGGCCGCTATGACGGGGCGGACGGGATGAAGACCGGCTTCGTCTGTGCATCCGGCTTCAATCTTGCAAGTTCGGCCACGCGCAACGGTCGGACGGTGCTGGCGATTGTTCTCGGTGCGGACCGGCAGGAAGCGCGCGCGGTTCAGGCAGCACAGCTGATGACTGACGCTTTCAGGGCAAATGCGAGCGGTGGTGCTACATTGGCGACCTTGCGCCCCGCAGCCGGCGGAAATCTCAATCAGGCCGTCGATATGCGCAAGGCTATCTGCAGCCAGCAGGCCATGGCCGATCGCTGGGACGGTCGCGATGTCGAGGGCAAGTTGAAAATCAATTCGCCTTATATCCATGCGATGGATCGCGATCCGGTTCCGGTTCGCGTCGGTCTGGTTTCCGAACCGGGTCCGACGACCCGCCCGAGCCAGCTCGACATTTCGCAGATTCCGGTGCCAATGCCGCGTCCGCAGCGTTCCGCCGGTGCCAATACCACCGCGATCAACTGATATGCCGAATCCCATTCCCGTTTCCGTGCTGACCGGTTTTCTTGGTTCAGGCAAGACGACGCTTCTCAACCGGCTTCTGAAAGATCCGGCGCTGAGCGATACGGCGGTTATCATCAACGAGTTCGGCGAGATCAGCATTGATCATCTGCTGGTTGAGCAGGCGAGCGAGGGCGTGATCGAGCTTTCCGACGGCTGCCTGTGCTGCACGGTGCGCGGCGAGCTGGTGGATACGCTGGCCGACCTGATCGACCGGCTCCAGACCGGGCGCATCAAGGCGTTGAAGCGCGTCATCATCGAAACCACCGGGCTCGCCGATCCGGCGCCGGTGCTGCATTCGATCATGGGGCATCCGGTGCTCATGCAGGCTTTCAGGCTGGACGGTGTTCTGGCGACCGTGGATGCCGTTAACGGCATGGCGACGCTCGACAATCACGAGGAAGCCGTCAAGCAGGCGGCAATGGCCGACCGCATCGTGCTGACCAAAACCGATCTGCCGGAAGCGCAGTCAGGACTGGCAGCATTGAAGGCGCGTCTTCATGCGCTCCATCCCGGCGCAGACATTCTGGAAGCCGGTGAACAGCGCACGGGTTATGCGGCGCTTTTTGAATGCGGTCTCTATAATCCGGAAACGAAATCGGCGGACGTGCAGCGCTGGCTCAAGGCGGAAGCCTATGAGGACGGTCATCATGACCACTCCCATCATGGGCGTTCTCATGGGCCTGACCATGCTTGCGGGCCGAATTGCGATCACGACCATCATCATCACCACGAACACCATCACGATCATGGCCATGCGCATCATCATCACCACGACGATGCGATCCGGTCCTTTTCGCTTCGTCACGATGCGCCGATCCCGCTATCGACCTTCGACATGTTCCTGGATCTTCTGCGTTCAACGCATGGGGAGAAGCTTCTGCGTGTGAAAGGGATCGTGCAGATTGCCGAAGACCCGGATCGTCCGGTTGTCATTCACGGGGTGCAGAAGATTTTCCATCCGCCAGCGCGCCTGCCGCAATGGCCGCAGGATAAGCGGGAAACGCTTCTGGTGATGATCGTGAAGGATCTGCCGGAAACCTATGTGCGTGAGCTGTTCGATGCGTTTTTGGGGCGCCCTGCGCTCGATAGGCCAGACCGTGCCGCGCTGATGGAAAATCCGCTGGCTATTCCGGGTTTTTCGCCCCGGAGCTGATACTTATTTCTTGCGAATAAGGAAGCGATGCAACGTCCCTTGGTGCTCCTGCGCGACCAGGGCGTGGCCTTCCTGCGTGCAGAAATGCGGGATGTCGATGCCGGACAGCGGATCGGTCGCTTCCACCCAGAGAAGCGCTTCGCTCGGCATTTTTTCCAGACGATTGCGGGTTTTCAAAACCGGAAGGGGGCATTTAAGCCCCCTCAGGTCGTAAACAGGAATGTCATCCTGCCAGGCCATCAGTTCCCGATGATCTTCCACCATGGCTTCTTCGGCTCGGGGGCTGCGACAGCTGCCGGCTGTTCGACATTCTGCGCCACCGTGCTGGCGGTCGTCATTGGAGAGACCTGGGGTGAAACAGACTGAGCAGCCTGCGCTGCAGCCGGGTTTGGCTGTGGTGCGGGCACAGCTGCGGTCTGTGTCGTCGGCTGAGCCGGAACAGCAGCCGGTTGCGGCGTTGCAGCAATGGCTGTCGGCTGTGCGGCTGGCGTTGCCGGGCGAATGTCCGGTGCGCCCGCCTTTTCAGCGGAAGAAGCGGTGAGTGACGGCGGTTCCCGCGTTACCTTTTCACCGCGTGCACGCGCAGCGCTCCAGGCGGAGACGAGCTTGGCTTCGGCGATGCCCTGAATAGACGGTGCCGGTGCCTTCTGGCTGGCGCTGAATGCCGACTGATAGGTCTTTTCGTAAGACGCATAGGACATGGCCTCGCCGCCAGCCGAAGGCGGGCAGGCGTCCGTTGCGGACAGAGGCTGGCCGTCGGGTGTCGCGACGTTGAACACATAGCGCTTTTCGCAAACATCGACCTTTGGTGGCACCTTGGTGACCTCGAAAGAGTCGTAGCCCTGCTTCAGCATCTTCCAGAAGGAATAGTTCGGGTCGCTCTTGTATCGCGCCATGTTGGCAGCCGTCATACGGAACGGAAATGCCTGAATCTGGAAGTCGCGCTGGCCGCCCTTGAAGGCGTCGCGACCGAAGGCGTAAATCTCGGCAACCTGTTCGTCGGTCATCGAGTAACAGCCCGACGACGAGCATGCGCCATGCACCATCAGGTGCTGGCCCGTGCGGCCATTGGCGCGGTCATAGGCGTTGGGGAAACCGATGTTGAACGAGAGATAATAGCTCGAATTCGGGTTCATCTGGGCGGGGCGGACGTTGTAGAAACCTTCCGGCGCCTGACGGTCACCCTCGATATATTTCGGCCCGAGCTTGCCCGACCATTTGCAGATGTCGTAGGACGCGATCTGGTCGTACTTGCCGTTGTTCTTCTGCTTCCAGACCTCGAGTGTGCCTTCTTCCTTGAAAATGCGTACCATGATTGGCGAGGTGCGGGTCATGCCCTTCGCCTTCATCTTGGCAACGACTTTCTCGGGAAGCGGCTTCTCGGCCCGGAGGCTTAGATCGGATACGGACGAACCCTGACAGCCGGCGAGGAGCGCGGTTGCCATTACGGAGCCTAGAATTGCGGTTCTGATCTTCATGTCGCATCGAGTCTGTTAGAGCTACGCCAGAGACTTTATGAGCAAAAGCCAATTTCCTGAACGTCGAATTTTAAAACTGAAACCTTACGGTATCGTTTATAAATCCTTGCTCAGATAGCTAAAATCCAGCGCGTCGGCAATATGGCCGAATTTGCAGCATGATGCAAATCCGGGAGGCGCGAGGCCTCCCGGACGGGTCTTCTTCTTTGTTCTGAACCGCGCATCTTATTCCGAAAACCGTATTACACTTTTCGGGATGCGCTCCAATTTGCGGTGAAAATCAGATGTTGCGGCCGATTTCGAGGAATTTCTGGCGGCGTTCCTGCTTCAGCGTTTCGCCGTCGATATCCTTCATCGAGCGCAGCGATGCTGTGATGATATCGCCAGCTGCATCGATGACGGCTTCCTTGCCGCGATGCGCACCACCCATAGGTTCAGGAATGACACCGTCAATGACCTTCAGGTCAAACAGGTCCTGTGCGGTGATACGCATGCTTGAGGCGGCATCCTTGGCGCGGGTGGAATCGTGCCAGAGGATCGACGCAGCACCTTCGGGCGAGATCACCGAATAGATTGAATGCTCAAGCATATAGACGCGGTTTGCAACGGCGATGGCGATTGCGCCACCCGAACCGCCTTCACCGATGATGATCGAGATGACCGGGACGCGCAGCCGGAGGCATTCTGCCGTCGAGCGCGCAATGGCTTCAGCCTGGCCGCGTTCTTCGGCGCTGACACCCGGATAGGCGCCTGCCGTGTCGACGAAAGTGATGAGCGGCAGTTGGAAACGGTCTGCCATTTCCATGATGCGGACGGCCTTGCGATAGCCTTCCGGACGGGCCGAGCCGAAATTGTGCTTCAGGCGCGTCTTGGTGTCAGAGCCTTTTTCCTGCCCGATGATCGCAACGGCCTGACCGTTGAAGCGGCCAAAACCAGTCTGGAGAGCTTCGTCATTGGCAAACTTGCGGTCACCGGCGAGCGGAGTGAATTCGGTGAACAGCCGGTCAATATATTCCAGGCAATGCGGACGGTCCGGATGGCGGGCGATCTGCGTCTTCTGCCACGGGGTCAGCTTGCGATAGATGTCCTTCAGCGCATCGGCCGAACGCTTCTCGAGGCGACGAATCTCGTCGCTCATCTCGACGCTGCCTTGTTCCTGCGCGAGCTTCTTGAGCTCAAGAATCTGGCCTTCAAGGTCGGCGACGGGTTTTTCAAAGTCGAGATAGTTGTACATCGGGCCTGACTGTTCGTGCTTTTTCCAAAGGGATTAGCGCTATTGCGAGCCTGAAAAAGGCTGTTTTACGGCGCTTTACATATTCACTACTGGCTCATCTTGCAAATTTTCGACTTTCTCATAACCGGACAGAGGCTAATCGGCAAGCGGATGATGCTCGCTGACAAGCTTATGCAGTCTTTCCTCCAGCACATGCGTATAGATTTGCGTCGTTGAAATGTCGGCGTGGCCGAGCAATTGCTGCACGGTACGCAGATCGGCACCGTTCTGCAGCAGATGGCTGGCAAAGGCATGGCGGAGCACGTGCGGTGAAACGGCTGCCGCCGACAATCCCGCCCGCGCGGCAAGCCCTTTCAGTTCGCGTGCAAAAACCTGGCGCGCCAGGTGGCCGCTTTCCGAAAAAGCCGGAAAAAGCCACGGATTGTCATCGCTGCCAGGCAGGGAATCCCGCAAGGCGAGAAAGCGCTGCAACGCCTCACGGGCCTTGGGCGAAAGCGGGACCATGCGTTCCTTGGAGCCCTTGCCGCGAACCAGTAGGAAGCGGTGGTCGGTGCGCGCGACGCCGACCGGCAGACCGACAAGTTCGGAAACGCGCATGCCGGTGGCATAAAGTGTTTCAATGAGAGCGTGAAGACGCAGCGCCTTGAAGCGCTCGGCCGGTTCCGCTTCTTCGCTGGTTTCAAGTGCTGCGCGGTCGAGCAGTTTTGTGACGTTCTCAACGCTCATGATTTTCGGCAAAGGCTTCTGCTTTTTCGGCGCATCGACCGTACCGGTTGGATCGTCCTGCCGATAACCTTCCGAATAGAGAAAGCGGAAGAACTGGCGTAGCGCCGACAGACGCCGGGCTTGCGATGTCGCGGCAAAACCTTCCGTTGCCATGGCATCGATGGCGCTGCGAATATGGTCCGCACCCGCTTCGGCAAGATTGACGCCTCGGGCCGACAGCGCCTCTGCCACCGCCTCAAGATCGCGCCGGTAGGATTCAAGCGTGTTTTCCGCCGCGCCGCGTTCGGCACTCATCATTTCCAGAAAGTTCTCGATCGCCAGCGATGCGCGCATTGTCATTCCTGCGGTGTCTGCGGCGATTGGGGCGCCGTATCGGCGGTCTCCGCAGGGGCAAGCTCGGCTGCGGGAGCTGGCGGAGGCGCAATCGTGACCGGTTTCAGCTTCGAAGCCGGTATTTCGACGGTGATCTCGCGTGTGTCCGGCTCAACGAAATTGGCAAGTGTATACATCGCGCCATAAACGACGGCGGCGACAAGGGCGAGAAAGAGAACGAGGCGCGTTAGCGTAGGCATCCATCTTTTATGCTGTGGCATTGGGACGAAAGCAAGGAGGGGGGACGAAAGCAAGGAGGAGGAATGAAAGCAAGGAGAAGGAATGAAAGAGGAGACAAGAGCCCAATCATGCAAAAAAGCCTTGCTTGCGGCCATGCACGCCCTGAAAACCAATCAAAGCAATTGACGTCGTCCTGTTTTTCATGTGGAACCGGAACAAATGGACGAGGTCAATGAGCAGCACGACAAAACAAAACAATCTACATGAGAAAGCGGAGCTGATCCGCGATCTTCTCGGTTCGAAAGTCGTGGTACTCGTGGGGCTGATGGGTGCAGGCAAATCCACCGTCGGACGCAAGGCTGCAGCCTTGCTCGGCCTGCCGTTTCGCGATGCCGATACGGAGATCGAAGCGGTTTCCCGCATGACCATTCCTGAATTGTTTGAAGCATATGGCGAGGTCGAGTTCCGCGATCTCGAACGTCGGGTCATCATGCGCCTGCTCGAAGACGGACCGATGGTTCTGGCCACCGGCGGCGGGGCCTATATGAATGCCGAAACACGCGCGGCAATCGGTCGTGCAGGTGTTTCCGTCTGGCTCAATGCGGAAATCGATATTCTGATGGAGCGCGTATCGCGCCGCCAGAACCGCCCGCTGCTGAAAAACAGCGATCCGCGCGGCGTCATGCTGCGGCTGATGAATGAACGTTATCCTGTCTATGCACTGGCCGACCTTCAGCTGATGACGCGGGATGACAAGAAGGAAGTGATCGCTGCGGAACTGCTCGATGTTCTGGCGGATCATCTTGAAAGATTAGAGGCATAATCGGTCCGGTAGAACAAGCCGCCGATGTCTTCGCCGCATGTATTGGAGACTACGCATGAACGCGCCTTCCATCGCCCAGGATGTTACGACTGTTCCCGTGTCGCTTGGCGACCGCTCCTACGATATTCTGATCGGCAAGGGGCTGGTGGATCGTGCAGGCGAGGAGTTGGCGAAGCGTCTGAAAGGCGTGCGCGTGGCGGTGGTGACGGACGAAAATGTTGCCAAGGCTCATCTGGAGCGCCTGACAGCAAGCTTCGCCAAGGCCAGTATCGATGTGACGCCGGTGATTGTTGCGCCGGGCGAAAAGTCCAAATCCTTCGGTACGCTGGAAACCGTCACCAATGCCGTACTGGCGGCGCGGCTGGAGCGCGGCGACGCGGTCGTGGCATTTGGCGGCGGTGTGGTTGGCGATCTTTCGGGCTTCGTCGCCGGTATCGTGCGGCGTGGTATGAATTTCGTTCAGATGCCGACCTCGCTCCTGTCGCAGGTGGATTCCTCGGTCGGTGGCAAGACCGGGATCAACACGGCACACGGTAAAAATCTCGTCGGTGTCTTTTATCAGCCGCAGCTGGTTCTGGCCGATACGGAGGTTCTCGACACGCTGAGCCCGCGTGAATTCCGCGCCGGTTATGCCGAAGTTGCAAAATATGGTCTGATCGACCGTCCGGACTTTTTTGAATGGCTGGAACAGAACTGGCAGGAGGTCTTCTCCGGCGGGGCGGCACGGACGCAAGCCATCGCTGAATCCTGCCGCTGCAAGGCAGCCGTTGTTGCGCGCGACGAGCGCGAAACCGGTGACCGGGCGCTTCTCAATCTCGGCCATACTTTCGGCCACGCGCTGGAAACGGCAACGGGCTACGATTCGACCCGTCTTGTGCATGGTGAAGGTGTCGCTATCGGTATGGCGCTGGCCCATCGCTTCTCGGTCAAGATGAACCTGTGCGGCATTGAGGATGCGGAGCGCGTTGAGGCGCATCTGAAAGCCGTCGGGCTGCCATACAGGCTGTCGGATGTTCCGGGCGGGTTGCCACCGGCGGAAAAGCTGATGGATTATATTGCGCAGGACAAGAAAGTGGCGCGTGGTGCGCTCACCTTCATCCTGACGCGCGGCATCGGCCAGTCCTTTATTGCCAAGGACGTGCCACCGGCCGCCGTGCTGGAATTTTTGAAAGAACGTCTGGAAACGAAATAAGAGGATAAGGCGGATGGCTTTCGAGCTCTGGGTTATGTGCGGCATCATCCTGCTCTGCGTCATTCTCTCAGCATTCTTTTCCGGATCCGAAACGGCGCTGACGGCGGCGTCTCGAGCCCGGATGCACACGCTCGAACATAATGGCGATGAGCGCGCAGGGCTGGTCCAGCGCCTCATCAGTCGCCGCGACCGGCTGATCGGTGCGCTTCTGATCGGCAACAACCTCGCCAATATTCTGGCGTCCTCCATTGCCACCAGCATCTTTTTGAACCTGTTCGGCGATGCGGGCGTTGCTTATGCCACGCTGGCAATGACGGTCATTCTGGTCATCTTCGCGGAAGTGCTGCCGAAATCCTGGGCGATTTCCGGTCCAGACCGGTTTTCGCTTGCCGTTGCACGCGGCGTGTCGCTGGTCGTCCTGATCCTCGGCCCGATTTCCAGTGCGGTGAACCGCATTGTGCGCGCGATCCTGAAGCTTTGCGGCATCAATCTTGCCGCCGGTCGGTCCATGTTGAGCCCGCAGGAGGAATTGCGCGGTGCGGTCGAGGTGCTGCATCGCGACAAGTCGCTCATCAAGGAAGATCGTGACCAGCTGGGCGGCCTGCTCGACCTCAAGGAGCTGGAAGTCAGCGACGTCATGGTGCACCGGACCTCGATGGGCACCGTCAATGCCGATGCTCCGGCGGATGAGATCGTGCGCGATATTCTGGCCAGCCCGCATACACGTATGCCGCTCTGGCGCGACGATATCGATAATATTGTCGGCATTATCCACACCAAGGACCTGCTGCGCGCGCTTTACGACGTCGACAATGATTTCAAGCGCATCGACATCATGAAGGTTGCGCGCAAGCCGTGGTTCGTGCCCGACACGACCACGTTGCAGGACCAGCTCGACGCGTTTCTCCGCCGGAAGGCGCATATTGCCATCGTCGTCGACGAGTATGGTGACGTGCAGGGGCTGGTGACGCTTGAGGATATTCTGGAAGAAATCGTCGGCGATATTGCCGACGAACACGACATCGAAATCCAGGGTGTCCGCCTGCAGCCGGATGGTTCGGTGATTGTCGACGGATCGCTGCCGATTCGCGATATTAACCGCGCGCTTGACTGGTCTTTGCCGGATGAGGAAGCGACAACGATTGCCGGTCTGGTCATTCATGAGACCCAGACCATTCCCGAAGTGAAACAGGCTTTCACCTTTTACGGGAAGCGCTTTTCCGTCCTGAAGAAGGAAAAGAATCGCCTGACACGGCTGCGCATCGTGCCACTTGATGCCGATGGAAAGCCTGCGCCCATAGTTGCCGCGCTGCCGCGCTGAAAGCTATCGCGGGAGCAGTTTCCACCTAACACTTTGTTTCTGAATATTTTAATCCCAGACTAAAGCCAGTTTTCGGCCGGAAAATCTGGCCGGGCTGGCGTTGTCTTTTCCGGTTTCTTGTGCGCGTTTCAGTATTAAATATAAGTAATAATAAAACGACATAATATTATGATATTATTCTAGTCTAATATATCTCGGATGCAACTACTAGTAATAGAAAAAAATTCATTTGAAATTATTGAGAATATACGCTTCTATAACATTGTTTTTCGCAACAATAAGGCTACTAATAATCCGGTAGCATACATTATATATGACTTATGTTTGGATACGAAAACTACGGAGAAAATCGCCTACGACCTACTTTATAATTAGAGAAATACAGTCTTGGTCTATTGGTACTTGCACTAGATACTATCCTGGAATTTCTTTTCTCCGCAAAGTTCGATCTATCTGGTCTATATTACAAAGGCGCCCGAAAGGGCGCCTTTGTAATATAGACCAGGGTTTACGCCGGATCTGATCAGGGGAAGAGACGTTCCCGTCTGGGACGGCATGTCGAGTTCGGATGCCAAGTGATGGGTAGTCGTGAAGCTGCTCAGCGCCGCGTTGCTTCGCCAGGAGCGGAAGGCTCCAGTGCAAGTGCATGGACGCCGCTATCCAGTTCTTCCTTCAAAAGTTCGTTAATGGCGCGGTGGCGCTGAATGCGACTCATTCCGGCAAAAGCTTGGGCAACGATACGGATGCGAAAGTGTGTTTCGCCGGTGCCGTCATAGACTTCATGATGGCCGCGCTCTTCGTGATGATGTCCGGCGTGGAGATGGCTTTCATTAATGACTTCAAGCCGTTCGGGAGCGAAAGCCGTGGTCAGTTTCGCTTCCATCGCGCTTTGTTTGCTATTGTGAATGGACATTTGGACCACTTCTCCCCATATAGACGCTGTGCCTCATATAACGTTGCTTCGGCAGCAAAAGGTGGGGCAAATCCGCACAGGAAAGCAACCTGCTTCAAAATTTCGCCCAGTTGAAATGGCCAAAAGCCAGACCGGACGAAATGTCAATTCTTGTTCAGCAACTCATAATCCGCATAATTCGATTCGATGACAACGAACTCAAAATTTTTCGACAGTATCCGCATCAAGCCCAAGAAGACCGCGGAAGCGAAGGCTTCGGGGCCTTGCTGCCAGTGGGACGGGTGCGACAAGCCAGGCACGCATCGCGCGCCTGTCGGACGCATGCGCGAAGGTGAATATTTCCGCTTCTGTGTTGATCACGTGCGGGAATATAACAAGAATTTCAATTACTTCTCTGGTCTTTCGGATGGCGACATCGCGAAATTCCAGAAGGATGCGATCACGGGTCATAGGCCGACATGGTCGACGACGGCGAACTCCACCGCCAAGCCGCGCACGTCGCCGGACATGGCGAAGGTACGTTCCGGTTCGGCTTCCTATCACAACCGCATCCGCGATCCCTTCAACCTTTTCAAGGAAGCCAAGGGACATGCGCCGGGCCAGAAAGCGCAGCGCAAGCCGCGTACGCTCGAGATAAAGGCGCTGGCGACACTCGGTCTTGAACCAAATTCGACTGGCGATAAGATCAAGGCGCGCTATAAAGAGCTGGTAAAACAGCACCATCCCGATGCGAATGGTGGTGATCGCGGATCGGAAGAAAGATTTCGCGATGTTATTCAGGCTTATCAATTGCTCAAGCAGGCAGGTTTTTGCTAAAGCCTGTTTGGGTCTGAAAGGCCGACTATGGGGCTGTCGCCGACAGCTCCGACGGACATTCTTCTGCCGCGCGATTGCGTGGACGCAAGCACGGATGCCCGCAACGAATTACGGAAGGGGCATACCGTCCGGCTCGCCGGAAAAACATGCCCACGGGTGAAAGTTGCCGGTCGGTAGCTTGCCGGTATTAATTCGCGGCCGGTCGCTGCCTGCCGCTCTGGAGGCATGATGAACAAGGTTGAGCGGGATATAGCCAATTTGCCGGATACAACGGTTTCGGTGCGCGAAGTGTTCGGGATCGATTCCGACATGACGGTGCCAGCCTATGCGGCAGGCGATTCCTATGTGCCGGAGCTTGATCCGGATTATCTTTTCGACCGTCAGACGACGCTCGCGATCCTTGCAGGCTTTGCCTATAACCGCCGCGTGATGGTTTCCGGTTATCACGGCACCGGTAAGTCGACCCATATTGAACAGGTCGCAGCCCGCCTCAACTGGCCTTGCGTGCGCGTCAACCTCGACAGCCATGTCAGCCGTATCGATCTCGTCGGCAAGGATGCCATCGTCGTGAAAGACGGCATGCAGGTCACCGAATTCAAGGACGGCATCCTGCCCTGGGCCTATCAGCACAATGTGGCTCTCGTTTTCGACGAATATGATGCGGGTCGTCCGGACGTGATGTTCGTGATCCAGCGCATTCTGGAAACTTCGGGCCGTCTGACCCTGCTCGACCAGAGCCGCGTTATCCATCCGCATCCGGCTTTCCGTCTGTTCGCCACCGCCAACACCGTTGGCCTCGGTGACACGACCGGCCTCTATCACGGCACCCAGCAGATCAACCAGGCGCAGATGGACCGCTGGTCCATCGTGACGACGCTGAACTATCTGCCGCACGACAATGAAGTGAACATCGTTCTCGCCAAGGCCAAGCATTACCAGAATGCCGAAGGCCGCGAGATCGTGAACAAGATGGTGCGCGTGGCCGACATGACCCGTCAGGCCTTCATCAATGGCGATCTCTCGACCGTCATGAGCCCGCGTACGGTCATCACATGGTCCGAAAATGCCGCGATCTTCAACGATGTCGGCTTTGCCTTCCGCCTGACCTTCCTCAACAAGTGCGACGAACTGGAACGCCCGATTGTGGCCGAGTTCTATCAGCGCGCTTTCGGCGTTGAGCTGCCCGAATCGGCAGCGAATATCGTTCTCGCTTGATGCGGAAGAAGCCTGCCGCCTGAGCGTGTCCGGCGGCAGCGCACTGTCTGATGCGGGGGCGATGAGCTTCGCCCTTGCTTGAAAGCGAAGTCAGGATAGGCATATGTCGGGCCAGAAGTCAGGAATAGGCGATAATTCGCGCGAGCGTAAACCGGGGCCGGTGGATTCCGAACCATTCAAGCGCGCTCTAACGGCTTGCGTCCGTGCCATTTCCGGTGAGCATGAGCTGGAAGTGGCGTTCACCAACGACCGCCCGGCGTTGAGCGCAAATCGCGCCCGTCTTCCCGATCTGCCGAAGCGCCCGACTGCGCACGATATCGCCGTCACCCGTGGCCTCGGCGATTCCATGGCGCTGCGTCAGGCACGTCACAATCCGCGCATTCACGCGGCCCTTGCCCCGGAAGGAAAGCAGGCGCGCGCGATTTACGACGCTGTCGAGCAGGCGCGTGTGGAAGCCATCGGCGCCCGCGCCATGGCAGGCATGGCGGATAATCTCACCACCATGCTTGCGGACAAATATTCGAAAGCCAATTTCTCCGCAGTTACCGCCAAGGAAGATGCGCCGCTTGAGGAAGCCGTATCGCTTCTGCTGCGTGAAAAGCTGACCGGACGGTCCGCACCTGCGGAAGCCGGACAGGTGCTCGAGCTGTGGCGGGAGTGGATCGAGCAGAAGGCCGCAGCCGACATTGCGCGGCTTGGCGACAATCTCGAAGACCAGCAGGCCTTTGCGCGCACGGTGCGTGACATGCTCGCCTCCATGGATATGGCGGAGGAGCTGTCGCAGGAAGAACCGAGCGACGAAGAAGAGCAGAACGACGAGCAGACGCCGGATTCCGACGAGAACGAGGAAGGTGGCGACGAGAGCCAGGAAGGTTCCGATTCCGCTGAAAGCGAAGAATCCGACAGTTCGAGCGATGAAGGCGAGCAGGGCGAAATGGACGCCGCCGATGCTTCTGCCGACGACATGGATGACAGCGACGATATCGACGCGGAAACGCCGGGCGATACACGCCGTCCGAACCAGCCTTTCGCCAATTTTGCCGAACATGTCGACTACAAGGTCTTCACGCGAGAGTTCGATGAAGAGGTTGAAGCGGTTGATCTTTGCGACGAGGCGGAACTAGACCGCCTTCGCAGCTTCCTCGACAAGCAGCTTGCCAATCTGCAAGGTGTGGTGGGGCGTCTGGCCAACCGCTTGCAGCGCCGCCTGATGGCGCAGCAGAATCGCTCCTGGGATTTCGATCTGGAAGAGGGCTATCTCGATTCGGCCCGTCTGGTGCGCATCGTCATTGATCCGACGCAGCCGCTTTCCTACAAGCAGGAGCGCGATACGGATTTTCGCGATACGGTCGTGACGCTGGTTCTGGACAATTCCGGCTCCATGCGTGGTCGTCCGATCACGGTCGCCGCGACCTGTGCGGACATTCTGGCCCGCACGCTGGAGCGTTGCGGTGTGAAGGTGGAGATTCTCGGTTTCACCACCAAGGCGTGGAAGGGTGGCCAGTCACGCGAAGCGTGGCTTGGACGCGGCAAGCCTGCCAATCCGGGTCGCCTCAATGATCTGCGCCATATCGTCTACAAGAGCGCCGATGCGCCCTGGCGGCGGGCACGGCGCAATCTCGGCCTGATGATGCGCGAAGGCCTGCTCAAGGAAAATATCGACGGTGAGGCGCTGATCTGGGCGCATCAGCGGCTGCTGGCGCGTCCCGAGCAACGCAAGATCCTGATGATGATCTCGGACGGCGCCCCCGTCGACGATTCGACACTTTCCGTCAATCCGGGCAACTATCTCGAACGCCATCTGCGCGCCGTGATTGAAGAGATCGAAACACGCTCTCCGGTGGAGTTGATTGCAATCGGTATCGGCCATGATGTCACGCGCTATTATCAGCGTGCTGTCACCATCGTTGATGCGGAAGAACTGGCAGGCGCGATGACGGAGCAGCTCGCCTCGCTGTTCGAGGAGCAGGGTGCTGTAGCCTCGGGCGGGCGACAGCGCCGCGCTGGCGGACGATAAAAATCAGGCATGAAAAAGGGCGCTTGAAGCGCCCTTTTTCATGCCTGCTGTTTGGTTGCAGCCAGAACGATTTCGCGTATGCACACGCCCTGGGGCTGTTCATAGGCATAGAGAATGGCGCGAGCCACATCGTCGGCTGAAAGCACAGGCGCGCCCATTTCTTTCTTCCATGCTTCGTAACCGGCCTTGATACCGGCGTCGCTGGTATGGCTCAGAAGTTCCGTTTCCACGGCACCCGGCGCGATCGTCACGACACGGACATTATGTGGCGAAAGTTCTTCGCGCAGGTTTTCCGACATGCCGTGCACGGCGAACTTCGTGCCAACATAGGCGACATGATTGGCGAAGGTCTTGCGGCCAGCCACCGAGCTGATGTTGATGATTGTGCCGTGCTTGCGCGCAGCCATGCCAGCCGAGACAGCATGAATGCCGTTGAGAAGGCCTTTGACATTGACCTCCAGCATCCGGTCCCATTCATCCGGGTTCTGCTTGTTCACTTCACCCAGCAACATCACACCGGCATTATTGATGATAGCATCGGCAGGACCGAACTTGGCTTCGGCTTCCCGGACGGCTGCCACAAGCGCCTTCCGGTCAGTGACGTCGACGGATTTGCAGAGCGTGTCTGGCAGGTTGAGCTTTTCCATCGCGTCCAGGCGGCGCGCCAGAAGCAACAATGGATGACCGCGATGGGCAAACATTTTTGCAGTGGCAAGGCCAATGCCCGAGCTTGCGCCGGTAATAATGACGAGTGGAAGTTTTTCCTTATTCAAGGACATCTAATCAATCCTTACCTAAATATAAATATAGTCAAACCGAAAGAGGAAAGCCGACGCTTGAATAATTTCAGGCGTCTTTTGCTTTCTATACGTAATATAGAAATCCGTTCCGATAAAGAAAGACCGCAGGAAAAACCTGCGGTCTGTCGGAGAGCGGTTCATACAGGGGATATTTATTGAGGAAAACCGGTTTTCGTTGCGTTCAACGGATCGTGAATCCTCGAGAATATCAGCCAGCGTTTGTCCGGTTTGGCGCGTAAAGCGTCGGGGCAAAGACGGCGAGGATTGCGCCATAGGGGATCAGCATCAGCGTTCCCATAATGACTTTCACGAAGAAGTCGCCGAAAGCAAGCGAGGCCCAGAGCGGCACGCCAAGGCCGAGGAAGGATGCTGGTTCGGCAAGCGACGAATCGGGCATTCCGGTCAGCTTGTCGATCCAGGCGAAGCCGGCTGCGAAGGCAATCGAGAAGAACAGGATTGTATCGAGCACCGAACCGAACATGGCGGCAGCAAAGGGAGCCTTCCACCAGGTCTTGCGACGCAGGCGGTCGAAGACTGTGATGTCCATCAGCTGTGCGAGAAGGAAAGCGGAGCCGGAGGCAATCGCGATACGCGGCGTGGCGAGCCAGACCGACATGATGACGCCAAGCACGAAACCGGCATAGACGACCTTGCGCGCGGCAGCGGGGCCGAAGCGGCGATTCGTCAGGTCATTGACCAGAAAGGCGATGGGGTAGGTGAAGGCGCCGTAGGTCAGCACTTCACCGAGGCCAAAATGCTGGAATGGATATTGGACAAGTATGTTCGACGCGGCAACCGCCACGCACATTGCCAGTATCGCAGGCATAAGCCGGGAATAAGAAGGTGTCTTGATTGACATTTTTTTATCCTGGGTGATGGAACCAGCAAAAAAGGCCGACAAAAGCCGGCCTTTTTTGTCGAAATTTTTGGCCGGAAGCTTAGGCAGCGACTGCTGCTTCAGCCTGCTTCTTTGCGATCTGACGCTTCAGCAGGCGAGCGCGCTGCGAAAGTTCCTTGTCGTCAGACTTGACGAGGAACGCATCGAGACCGCCGCGATGTTCAACCGAACGCAGAGCGTTGGCGGAAACGCGCAGGCGATAGCTCTGGCCGAGCGTTTCGGACATCAGCGTAACATTGCAGAGGTTCGGCAGAAAGCGGCGACGCGTCTTGTTGTTCGCGTGGCTGACATTGTTGCCGTACTGGACCGACTTGCCGGTCAATTCACAAGCGCGGGACATTTTGGTCTCACCTTCAATTACGTTCTTCAGGCCCCGACCCGAATGTCCGAATTCAAGCAATCAACGCAGTTTGATGCTGCTGGCGCGCGATCTCGGACAGGCGGCCTATTGGGAAAGTCGCGTTTCTATAGTGACAGCAGCCGTTGCAGTCAAGTGAGATTCCGTATCCATCGCGCAAAGACGCGGTTTTCCGGCTTTCGCACGGTCTTCACGAAAGCTTGCGATCATAACTTCGCCAGTTTTGCTTGGCTTACACAGATACTGTATCGAAGAATCCCACGCAACTTTTGGGCGTTTCAATGTGGTTGAAAACCATCAGGAGACGACCAGGCGAAAAACAGGTCGCAAGATAGGATAAAGCGAATTTGCTTTGAGTTTTTGTCTTTACGCATGTCTTTATGGAAAACGGTCTCTCTCTTCCACGACGTGCTTTAGCGAAAGGAATGCGCGCATGATCGAACCGTCGCATGAGTTGAAGCCCGTCTGGCAGCGGCTGGCGCATTATGGTGTGTTGACCTTTGCGGGCCTGATCCTTGCGGGATTAACGATTGCTAGCGGGCCGGCCAGGGCCAACGATCTTTATCGGACCGAATACGATATTTCCATTTTCGGACTTTCGATTGCGCGGTCTGCCATAGAAACCACGGTCAATGGCGCCAATTACAATCTCAATGGCCGTTTTCTGACTTCCGGTCTGGCGCGTGTGTTCGACGATACGGACGGCACCGTGCACGTTACCGGGAGCGCCGTTGGGGGCAAGGTCGTGCCGAAGAGCTTCGATCTCGCCTATAAGCATGGCCGCAAGAACAAGAGCACGACGATCCGCTTCGCCAATGGCGATGTCGTCGCGGCGGAAAACCAGCCTCCGGTGAAAAAGCGCGACCCGTGGGTGGAAACATCACCGCAGGACCTTCTCAATGTGAGCGATCCGCTGAGCGCGCTCATGATACCTGCAAAGAGCGGTCGGGCGGTCTGTGACCGGTCGCTGAGCGTTTTCGACGGTCAGACCCGCGCGGAGATCAAGCTTTCCTTCAATGGCACCGAATCGTTCACGACCGACGGCTTTACCGGCGAATCGGTCGTCTGCTCGGCAAAGTTCGTTCCGATTTCCGGATATCAGAAGGGCAAGAAGGCTATCGATTATCTGAGCAATCGCAGCCGGATCACGATTTCCTTCGCATCGCTCGGCAATTCGGGCATCTATGCGCCCGTCGTGGCGCGAATCGGCACGCAGATCGGCACGCTCAAGATCGAAGCCACCCGTTTTTCCAAGGTGAACTGACCGGCAGCCGGTCCCAGTTAATGTTTCGGGTGCACGCATTCCTCATGGTTGCCGAGGATTTCGATCACGCGGCACTGGTCGATGCGGCCATGTGCAGTGCATTCCAGCATGCGCTGCAGTTCGGTTTTAAGCGATAGCAGTTTTGCGATGCGGTGTTCGACATCGCTCAAGCGTGCGCGTGCAATGGCATCGGCCGCCGAACATGACTGGTCGGGATTATCCTGAAGATCAAGAAGCGTGCGGATCGCATCCACCTCGAAACCCAGATCGCGTGCGTGGCGAATGAAAAGCAGCCGCTGGACATCCTGCCGGTCATAGAGGCGGCGATTGCCATCAGTGCGCGGCGGTGAGGGTAGCAGGCCGATCTGCTCGTAATAACGAATCGTCGGCACTTTGACGCCGCTCGCTTTCGATGCTTCTCCGATCGATACATTCATGATCATTTTCCGCTTGCTCCTCTAGTCACTAGAGGATGTAGACCTTGCTCAACACAATTCAAGAGCAGTGCTGAAAAGAGCAGATCATGAGTGAAACATTGAACCAGATTCGCTTTCGCATCGACGGTATGGATTGCGCATCCTGCGCAGCCAAGATCGATACTGCCGTGCGGCGCGTGCGCGGTATCGAGGATGTGTCCGTCTCTGTCACGGCAGGCACGATGACCGTCAGCCATGATGGAACAGGCGATCTTGACAAGATCGCAAGCAAGGTGCGTAGCCTCGGCTATAGTGTGGAGCCGATGGCTCCCGAAAAAACCGTCAAGGAAAAAGCACTGGCGAAGCATGAGCATTCGCACGATCATTCTCACCACGACCACGACCACGACCACGACCACGACCACGACCACAGTGCGTGCGGCGGCCATCATGATCATCACGATCACGCCCATGAACACAATCATGAAGCCCACGACGAGGTTATTGCCGTAACCTCCAACAGTTTCCGCTTTCAGGTCGATGGCATGGATTGTGCATCCTGTGCGGCCAAGATCGATACTGCCGTACGGCGCCTGTCCGGCGTGACGGATGTGTCCGTTTCCGTGACCAATGGCGCAATGACCGTCAATCATGATGGAACGGCGAAGAGCGACGAAATCGCCGGCAAAGTGACGGCACTGGGCTACAAGACTGCCCTTGCCAAAACCGTTGTCCCCGGTGCCGGTTCTGCACCAAAGGCGACCGGGCTGACAAAGCCACAGCCGTGGTGGCGTTCGAAAAAGGGCCAGATGATGCTGGCCTGTGGCGGCGGGCTGGTCGCGGCCTATATTGTCGGACATCTTTATCCGTCCATCGCGCTTTGGGCCTTCACGGCTGCGATGCTGATCGGTCTCGTGCCGATTGCCAAGCGTGCCTATATGGCGGCCATCAACGGCACGCCATTCTCCATCGAGATGCTGATGACGATTGCCGCCATCGGCGCAATGTTTATCGGCGCAACCGAGGAAGCTGCAGCCGTCGTTTTTCTGTTTCTGGTCGGTGAGCTTCTGGAAGGCGTTGCTGCAGGTAAGGCGCGTGCCAGCATTCAATCCCTGACTGCGCTGGTGCCGAAGACTGCCTTCCTTGAGAGAAATGGTGCGACCACGGAAGTTGCCGCCGACAGTCTGGCGGTCGGCGATGTGATTTCCGTGCGCCCCGGCGACCGTATGCCTGCGGATGGTGAAATCCTGACGGGCGAGAGCGCTGTCGATGAAGCGCCGGTCACCGGTGAAAGCACCCCGGTCGGGAAGGCCGAAGGCGACACGGTTTTTGCTGGCACGATCAATGGTGATGGTGTGTTGCGGGTCCGGGTCACGGCTGCCGCGCAGGACAACACCATCGCCCGGGTTGTGCGGCTGGTCGAGGAAGCGCAGGAAGCCAAGGCGCCGACCGAACGTTTCATCAATCGTTTCTCGACCTATTACACGCCGGGCGTTGTGGTTGTGGCGGCGCTCGTCGCCATTCTGCCGCCGCTTGTTGCGGGTGGTGACTGGAATGAATGGGTTTACAAGGGTCTTGCGATCCTTCTGATCGGTTGCCCCTGTGCGCTGGTCATTTCCACGCCTGCTGCAATTGCAGCGGCTCTGTCGTCGGGTGCCCGGCGCGGCCTTCTCATGAAGGGCGGCGCTGTGCTGGAAACCATCGGCAAGATCACGGCGGCCTGTTTCGACAAGACCGGCACGCTGACCGAAGGCAAGCCGAAGGTGACAGATGTTCTTGCAGGCGACTTGTCCGAGGATGAAGTGCTGCGTCTTGCCGCGTCCCTGGATGCGGGCTCAAGCCATCCGCTGGCGCTGGCGATTGTCGGTGCTGCAGAACAGCGCAGCCTGAAACTGTCTGCCATCACGCAGGGCAAGGCCCATGGCGGCAAGGGTGTGTCTGGGGCGGTTGGCGAAATGGACCTGTTTCTGGGGTCGCGCCGCGCCGCCAATGATATTGCGGCCATTCCGGATGCACTGGCGAGCCGCATCGCTGCCTGCAACGACGAAGGCAAGACCGTTTCTGTCCTTGTCGCCAATGGCAAGATTGCCGGTGCAATCGCCATGCGTGATGAACCGCGCGCTGATGCCATTGCCGGTTTGCAGGAATTGAAAGCGGCCAATATTCGCACCGTCATGCTGACCGGTGACAATCGCCGCACGGCGGAAGCAATCGGACGCGATCTCGGGATCGAAGTGCGGGCTGAGCTTCTGCCGGAAGACAAGCAGCGTATTGTCGGCGAGTTGCGTAAAGAAGGTCTGATCGTCGCCAAGGTTGGTGACGGCATCAACGATGCGCCAGCCCTTGCTGCAGCCGATGTCGGCATCGCCATGGGTGGCGGCACGGATGTGGCGCTGGAAACGGCCGACGCTGCGGTTCTGCATGGCCGGGTTGGCGATGTGGCAGCGATGGTCGACCTTTCCAAGCGAACCATGCGCAATATCCATCAGAATATTGCCATAGCGCTCGGATTGAAGGCTGTCTTTCTGGTGACCACCGTGCTGGGTATTACAGGCCTCTGGCCCGCAATTCTGGCCGATACAGGTGCCACCGTTCTCGTGACGATCAATGCGTTACGGCTTCTTAGACAACCGGTGCGATAAAACAAAAGAACCGGCGAAACCGCCGGTTCGCGTCTCTTCCTTCGAGCCGTGTTACTCGCCGATCAGAACGCGGATGCGTTCACTATATTGCTTGCCGAAAGCAAGATGTTCGGGATTGATGTCCTTCAACTCATCCACCAACTGCGGCTCGCTTTCGGCATCAGCTGCTGCAAGGCTGCTCATCAGGGCGAAATAGCCGAGAATATAATCGGACGGCGTGATGTTCTGGGCCTTGAGTACTTCCACGACCTGCGGACGGGATTCGACGCTCTTCACCATCTTGTCGAAGGAAGGCGTGGCATCCTGTCCTTCCTCTTCGGTCGCTGAAAGTTCCATGCCACCCAGCTGTTCCTGCACTTTTTCCATGCGCGACAGGAAATCTTCGCTCAGCTTGAAATTGTTGATTTCGGCAGGCGTCTGCTTCGGTGCGACATCAAGCAGGTCGTCGGCAAACGCGACGCTTGTGGAAACGGGCAGGGCGACAAGAGAAAGGCCAATGGGGAAAAGGCCGAGGAAAACGGCGCAGCCTGCAATCTGGAAACGGGAAAACACCGTCATTCTTCTATCCTCGAACTGTGGAACGATTCGCGCTCTCAAATAGCAATAGCATATGTCAGAACATATCCTTGCGCTTGCGGATTTCGGCAAACACGGCTTCGTCGGGTGCATCCTGCAGGCCGAGGCGGCTGCGAATGCCTGCATCATGCCAGCGCAGGAAGGGATTGGTCGCCATTTCAAGCGCAATGCTTGATGGCAATGTCATGCGATCGGCGGCGCGAAGCCGCGCAATCTCGGCGGCACGCTCCTTGAGGGCGGAATTGGCGGGGTCGATGGTCAGCGCAAATCGGGCATTGCTTTCGGTATATTCATGACCGCAATAAACCGCCGTGTCGCCGGGAAGCGCAACCAGCTTCTGCAACGACTGGAACATGGTGAGCGGCGTTCCCTCGAAAAGCCGCCCGCAACCAAGCGCGAACAGCGTATCGCCCGTGAAGACGGCTTTCGCATCGGGAAGGTAATAGGACACTTCGCCCGCCGTATGGCCGGGCGTCGCGATGGTCTTGACGCGGAAGAGCCCGAAGGTGAATTCGTCGCCGTCCTTCACCGTGCGGTCGATGCCGGGAATCTTTGTTTCTTCGGCCTTGGGGCCGATGATGCTGACGCCGTATTTCGCCTTCAGCGCATCATTGCCCTCGACGTGATCGAGATGGTGATGCGTTGTGAAGATGAAATCGAGCGTCCAGCCGCGCCGTTTCAGCGCGGCCTCGATCGCCGCTGCATCGGGCGCATCGATGGATGCTGTCAGTGCACTTTGGGGATCGTGGATGAGGACGCCGTAATTGTCGCTGCGGCAGATGAACTGTTCGATTTCAAGCCGTGCTGCGATCCCGTTCATGGTGTCCGTCCTCCCGTTATGATGCGGTCTTGTTGTCTTCCGTCAGTGAATGCTTCTGGATAAGCGGCATTTGTAAAAGCGTGAAGACAATGGTGATGGGCATAATGCCCCACACCTTGAACGATACCCAGGCATCGGTCGTGAAATTCCGCCAGACAACCTCGTTGACCACGGCGAGGAAGATGAAGAACAGCCCCCAGCGCAGCGTCAGTTTTCGCCAGCCTTCGGCATCGAGACGGAAGGCCGAATCAAACACATAGCCGAGCAGGGACTTGCCGAAGAAGAGCCCGCCGAGCAGGATCGCACCAAACAGCGTGTTGACGATGGTGGGCTTCATCTTGATGAAGGTGTCGTTGTGCAGCCAGAGCGTCAGCGCTCCGAACACCAGCACGACGATGCCGGAGACAAGCGGCATGATGGGCAGGGTGCGCGTCATTGTCCATGAAATGGCGAGCGCGATTACGGTCGCGCCCATGAATAGTGCCGTTGCCAGAAAGATCGGTGCGCCGATGGACGCCAGCACCGGAAAACGCTCGATCAGCATTTCGCCACGCGCATTGGCAAAGAAGAACACCAGAAGCGGTCCCAGTTCCAGCGCCAGCTTGAGCAGCGGCGGGACTTCCCGGCGTTCGGCTTCGCTTTTCTGTGACGGATCGCGTTCGAAAACGGGATGCTCCATCAGGCAACTCCTGCGATGGCGCGGGCAAAATCCTTGGCCGCAAAGGGTTCCAGATCGTCGACACCTTCGCCGACACCGATGAAATAGATCGGCAGTTTATGCTTGGCCGAGATGGCGACAAGAATGCCGCCCCGTGCCGTGCCGTCAAGCTTGGTCATGACCAGACCGTTGACACCGGCAATATTCTTGAAGATTTCGACCTGATTAAGGGCATTCTGGCCGGTGGTGGCATCAAGTGTCTGCAGCACCGTATGCGGCGCTTCCGGATCATGCTTGCCCAGCACGCGCACGATTTTTGCAAGCTCGTCCATCAGTTCGGCCTTGTTCTGCAACCGCCCTGCCGTATCGATGATGAGAACGTCGCTGCCGGCTTCCTTGGCCTTTTCCCATGCATCATAGGCAAGCCCTGCCGCATCGGCGCCGAGCTTGGAGGACACGACCGGCGAACCGGTGCGTTCGCCCCAGATGTGCAACTGCTCGATGGCTGCTGCGCGGAATGTGTCGCCTGCCGCCAGCATGACCTTGAGGCCACCTGCGGTAAGCTTTGCGGCAAGCTTGCCGATGGTGGTGGTCTTGCCGGTGCCGTTGACGCCGACCACGAGGATGACATGCGGCTTGTGTGACAGGTCAAGCTCCAGCGGCTTTGCCACCGGGCCTAGAACCTTTTCGATTTCCGCGCCCATGATGGTGCGCACTTCCTCGCCCGTCACGTCCTTGCCGTAGCGACCCGAGGCAAGTGCATCGGTCACGCGCATGGCGGTTTCAAGACCGAGATCAGCCTGGATCAGCACGTCTTCGAGATCCTGCAGCGTGTCATCATCGAGCTTGCGCTTGGTGAAAATGCCGCCGATGGATTCGCTCAATGAATTCGATGAACGGAGCAGGCCGCGACGCAGACGCTCGAACCAGGACAGCTTTGGCTCAGGCGCTGCCTCAACCGGCGCTTCTTCCTTATGTTCCTCGACGGCCTTGGCGACTTTCACCTTCTTGGGCTTCACCGGCTCCGGCTGAGGTGTTGGTTCGACCGCTTCCTCTACTACAGGTGCGTCAGGAGCTTTTGCGACTTCGGGCTGTTCGAGTTCGACAGCGGGTTCCGCCTCGGGCTCGACAACAGGCTCGACAACGGGTTCAATAACAGGCTCTGGCGCAGGTGCTTCGACCGCGATTGGTTCCATCACCGGAGGCTGTTCAATCGGGATTTCGATCTCGGCAACCGGATGCTCCGGTTCAGTCTTTTCTTCCTCAACCGTTTCAGACGCAGGCGCTTCAATCGGCTCAGGCTCGCTGGCGATCACTGGCACTTCCGGTTCGGAAACGACCACTTCAACGACGGCTGTTTCGATTTCTTTGGGCGCTTCGACGGTTTCAGGAAGTTGCGTTTCTAAAGCCGTTTCCACGGCATCGGGAGCCGGTTGTTCGACTGGTTTTTCTTCGACCTCCTTCTTGCCGAAGGAGAACATTTTCTTGATGAAACCCATTGCCATGAAATCTGATGCCCTTAAGCTTTAAGCCGCTTGCGGCTCTGCCTGACGGGTGAGGAGTTTTTCACCGTCATGCCCTGTCACGATACGTTCGATGATTTCGCCCGGTGCACCGCTGTCCACCGATGCCAGTGTAAAGCCTTCGGTGCGCGCAATACCTTCCTTCTCGACGAGAAGGCGCTGCAAGGTGCCATTCAGCGCGCCGAGGTGTTTTTCATAAGCGCGGTCGCCTTCCGCGCGCAGGCGTGCCGCACGTTCCTTGACGATTTCGCGCCGCACCTGCGGCATACGGGCGGCGGGGGTGCCTTCGCGTGCGCTGTAGGGGAAGACGTGCAGGTGGGACAGTCCGCATTCCTCGACGATCTTCAGCGAATTCCGGAACATGTCTTCGGTTTCGGTGGGGAAACCGGCGATGATGTCCGCGCCGAAGACGATGTCAGGACGAAGCCCACGTACTGTTTCGCAGAAGCGGATCGAATCGTCGCGTAAGTGGCGACGCTTCATGCGCTTCAGGATCATGTCGTCGCCCGCCTGCAGCGACAGGTGCAGATGCGGCATCAGGCGCTTTTCATTGGCAATCGCATCCATCAGATCGTCATCGGCTTCGATGGAATCGATGGAGGAAAGACGCAGGCGCCGCAAATCCGGCACTTGGTTGAGAACAGTCTTCACCAGCTTGCCGAGACGCAGGCTTCCCGGAAGATCGGGACCGTAGGAGGTCATGTCCACGCCGGTCAGCACCACTTCGGCATAACCGTTGCCGACAAGGCGCTTGACTTGATCCACCACCGCGCCCATCGGAACGGAGCGGGAATTACCACGACCATAGGGAATAATGCAGAAGGTGCAGCGATGATCGCAGCCATTCTGCACCTGCACGAAAGCGCGCGCGCGACCTTCGATGGCATCGACCATATGGCTTGCGGTTTCGCGCACTTCCATAATGTCGTTGACACGCACTTTCTCGAACTGGTTGACGCCGAAATCCGGCAGCATCCGGTAGGAATTGGATTTCAGTTTTTCCTCATTGCCAAGAATGAGGTCGACTTCGTCCATGGCGGCAAAATTGTCCGCTTCGGTCTGTGCTGCGCATCCGGTGACGATGATGCGGGCTTCCGGGTTTTCACGGCGGGCCTTGCGGATCGCCTGACGCGCCTGTCGCACGGCTTCTGCCGTCACGGCGCAGGTGTTGAAGATGATCGCGCCATCCTTCAATTCGCCAAGTCCGGCGGCATCGGCTTCGCGTTTCATCACCTCTGATTCATAGGTGTTGAGACGGCATCCGAATGTTACGACTTCCACCGACATCAGGCTGCACCCCTGTCAGTTGGCTTGTCATTCTGGGCGTCGCGGCTCCATTCGCCGGACGCAGGATCGAAAGTGCCTGAAAATTCCCATTCGGCGGGGCCGGTCATCATGACATGATCGTCGTCGCGCCATTCGATCCTGAGCGGGCCACCGGGAACATTGACGGTGACTGTGCGCCCGGTGCGGCGCGTGCGCACTGCCGATACGGCGGCGGCGCAGGCGGCGGAACCACAGGCGCGGGTCAGACCTGCACCGCGCTCCCATGTGCGCAGATCGATTGTCTCGGGCGAGGTGACATGGGCTATGGAGATATTGGCGCGCTCCGGAAAGATCGGATGATGTTCCAGAAGCGGTCCGAATTTTTCCAGCTCATAGGACCAGACATCACGGTCGACCCAGAAGATTGCATGCGGGTTGCCCATGGATGCAACCGACGGCGAATGCAGAACCGGCGCGTCGATGGGGCCGACCTGCAGTTCGATCATGCGCGTATCGCGAAATTCCTCGGCAAGCGGAATGTCCTGCCAATCGAAGCGCGGCTTGCCCATATCGACTGAAATCAGGCCGTCTTCGTGTTCGGTCGCGGTCAGAATTCCGGCGCGGGTCTCAAAAGTAAAGGCCTGCCGACCGGTCTCGGCCGCCAGCGCCTGAACGACGCAGCGTGTGCCGTTGCCGCAAGCCTGCGCTTCCGTGCCGTCGCAATTGATGATCGCAATATAGTTGTCGGTTCCCGCCGTGCGCGGATCGTGGATCGCCATGATCTGATCGAAGGCGGTTTCGCTGTCGCCTGCAAGACGGATCGCAGCTTCAGGCGTTATCCGGTCCGCGCGACCGCGCATGTCGGCAACGATGATCTGATTGCCGAGCCCGTTCATCTTGGCGAAGGCTGCCTTGGTGGCCATAACTATCGTGGTTCCGTTTTCCTGTGGCTTTGGTCGATAAAGCCTATGGGACAATTAGCGTCTATATGGCGGAAAAGCCCGCAAATTGCCAGTACCCGCGACAGATTGCGAAAAGTTGCGGCTCGGATGTTCGTGCAGGACAGGCGCCAATATCGGAGAAACTGTGGCCTTCCTGTCCCAGTTTCAAGATTATTAAGCGGTTTCAAGCATTCTTGAAGGGTTTGGGGGGCAAAAATGACAGGTGCCGGTGTTGCTTTTTTAACCATATAGCCATTTTATCGGTCCAATATTGTCACATTGCAGGGCTTCGGTAGGAAGTCCGGGGCATCCCCACCCCTGATGAGAAATGCGGAAATGGAGAACCAGATGGGAATTTCGAAAGCAAGTCTGCTCAGCCTCGCGGCGGCTGGCATTGTCCTGGCCGGGTGCCAGAGCTCCCGGTTCGGCAATCTCGATACGGTTTCGCCACCACCGCCACCGCCGCCCGTGAATGCGGCTCCGGCAGGCTCGGTGCAGAAGGGCAACCTTAATTCTCCTAATGCTTCGCAGTTCCCGACGGCTCCGACCACGGACCCGAATGCACAGCCCGGCACACAGGTTGCAAGCCTGCCGCCGGCATCCGCGCCTGATCTGACGCCAGGCTCCGTCGCCGGTGTCTGGAACGCATCGCTTGGCGGCCAGAGCTGCAAGATCGCGACGCCGCAGACCAAGTATGGTCAGGGCTATCGCGCTGGTCCGCTGCGTTGCCCGGGCGAACTCGGCAATCTCGCTTCCTGGGCCGTCAACGGCAAGCAACTCGTTCTCTATGATGCGAATGGCGGCACCGTCGCGTCGCTCTATTCTTCGGGACAGAGCCGCTTCGACGGACAGACTTCAGGCGGGCAGGCCGTGTCGCTTTCGCGCTAAGACATTCTTTCGCTTAAAGACAGGCGGATCATCGCGAGATGGTCCGCCGTTTTTGCAATTGAAAGGTTGAACGGAAGCAATCATGTCTTTCGACGGTAATCTGAAAGCCTTCCCCTCCGTCCGCGAACATTACGATGCGATGGTCGTGGCGGGTGATGTGGAAGCCGATCCTGCTCAACTCGAACTCACCGTCCGTTATGACCGGCTGATCGAGGAAATCTGCACCAAACGCCTGTCACGCAAGTCGAGCGCGCTCGGCTGGCTGTTTGGCAAGCGCAAGGAGGCAACGAGCGTCATCAAGGGGCTTTACGTGCACGGCGAGGTCGGGCGCGGCAAGACCATGCTGATGGACATGTTCTTTTCGCTTCTTCCAGTGGAACGCAAACGCCGTGCACATTTCAATGATTTTATGGCCGATGTGCACGAGCGCATCTATGCGCATCGTCAGGCGTTGAAGCGTGGCGAGACCAAGCATGACGATCCGATCCCGCCGGTCGCCGATGCCTTGAGCCAACAGGCGTGGGTGCTGTGTTTCGACGAATTCACCGTGACGGATATTGCCGATGCGATGATCCTGTCGCGCCTGTTCAGTGCCTTGTTCGCGCGTGGAGTGGTGTTGGTGGCGACGTCCAACGTTGCGCCGGACAATCTTTATCGCGACGGACTGAACCGGCAGCTTTTCCTGCCCTTCATCGATATTCTCAAGCAGCATGTCGATGTGATCAATCTCGATTCGCGCACCGATTACCGCCTCGAAAAGCTCGACCGCCAGCCGGTCTATCTGTCACCGCTGGGTTCTGAGACGACCAAGCGCATGGAGGCGGCTTGGGTGGCGCAAAAGGACGGTGCGCATGAAAAGCCGGATGTCATCCGCATCAAGGGACGCGACATCGAGGTCGCCCGTGCCGTGCATGGTGCGGCGCGCTTCACTTTCGATGCGCTCTGTTCGAAGCCGCTTGGTGCCTCGGACTATATCGCCATCGTGAAGCACTATCCGACCTTGTTCATCGATGATGTTCCGGTGTTGGACTATTCACGCCGCAACGAGGCCAAGCGCTTCATTCTGCTGGTCGACGTACTCTACGATCACCACGCGCGGGTGTTCATTTCGGCTGAAGCCCAACCGGAAAAGCTCTATCTCGCCAGCAAGGGCACGGAGGCCTTCGAGTTCGATCGTACCGCTTCCCGTCTTTTCGAGATGCAGAGCGCGGACTATCTGGCGGAGCCACCCGGCAAGGCCGGTTGAAGTCGACCCTTCCCGCTATCATCATCAGACTGCCCCATCATCAGACTGCCACAGACTGGACTTATAAGCCCGGTGGGCTATGTTGCTCACGCAATTCATGCGGAAGGCGGTGGCGCGTTCGTGCCGGACTTCTGATACGGCATCAGTTTTAAATCGGGGCCGGTTTTGAACAGGTGCACAACGTTGTTGGAATTGGCAGCTTGCCAGTCGCTCCTTCACCGCTTCGCCGGGGATGGTTCGCGGCGGTAGGAGAGGGTGGTTTTGCCTTGATATTGACAAATTATCTTACGTTTACGTAAGAACTATTAATTCTAACCGATTGAAAACATTAGTCGCAAAATAATGAGTTGAGTTTATCGCCAAAGAGTCCTATCTCGCAGTTCCAACGCTTGAGCGTTTCCGGCGAGGATTCCGGATGGCTTGATGCGTCTCTGGATCAAAAGTGAGGAAAGAAACAATCATGGCACGCAACAAGATTGCCCTCATCGGCTCCGGCATGATCGGCGGCACGCTCGCCCATCTGGCTGGTCTGAAGGAACTCGGCGACGTCGTCCTTTTCGACATTGCGGAAGGCATCCCGCAGGGTAAGGGACTGGATATCGCCGAATCTTCTCCGGTTGACGGTTTTGATGCGAAATACACCGGCGCCAACGACTACGCAGCAATTGAAGGCGCAGACGTTGTCATCGTGACCGCAGGCGTGCCGCGCAAGCCGGGCATGAGCCGCGACGACCTTCTGGGCATCAACCTCAAGGTGATGGAACAGGTTGGCGCAGGTATCAAGAAATACGCCCCTGAAGCTTTCGTCATCTGCATCACCAACCCGCTGGACGCCATGGTCTGGGCGCTGCAGAAGTTCTCCGGTCTTCCGGCGCACAAGGTTGTCGGCATGGCTGGCGTTCTCGACAGCGCCCGCTTCCGTTATTTCCTCTCGGAAGAGTTCAACGTTTCGGTTGAAGACGTCACGGCATTCGTGCTGGGCGGCCACGGCGACAGCATGGTTCCGCTGGCCCGTTACTCGACCGTTGCCGGTATCCCGCTGCCGGATCTCGTCAAGATGGGCTGGACCAGCCAGGACAAGCTCGACAAGATCATCCAGCGCACCCGTGACGGCGGCGCGGAAATCGTCGGCCTGCTCAAGACCGGCTCGGCTTTCTACGCTCCGGCTGCATCGGCCATCCAGATGGCTGAATCCTACCTCAAGGACAAGAAGCGCGTCCTGCCGGTTGCTGCCCAGCTTACGGGCCAGTACGGCGTCAAGGACATGTATGTCGGCGTGCCGACCGTGATCGGTGCCAATGGCGTCGAGCGCATCATTGAAATTGATCTCGACAAGAACGAAAAGGCTGAATTCGACAAGTCGGTGGCTTCGGTCGCCGGTCTTTGCGAAGCCTGCATCGGCATCGCTCCGTCGCTGAAGTAAAATTCCAGGCAAGGCCGGATTGTCGCATTTGTGCGGCTCCGGCCTTTTCCGGCTGTCAATTATCGGTCGAAGATTCGGGTCGTACCGGCTCGCTGAATCGGTCGGGAATCCGTAGAGGACAACCAGATGAATATTCACGAATACCAGGCCAAGCGCCTGCTTCACACCTACGGCGCACCGATCGCCAATGGTGTGGCTGTCTATTCCGTCGAACAGGCGGAAGAATGGGCAAAGACGCTTCCCGGACCGCTTTATGTCGTCAAGAGCCAGATCCATGCTGGTGGACGCGGCAAGGGCAAGTTCAAGGAACTGCCAGCCGATGCAAAGGGCGGCGTGCGCCTCGCCAAGTCGGTTGAGGAAGTGGTTGCCAATGCGAAGGAAATGCTCGGCAACACGCTCGTCACCAAGCAGACCGGCCCTGCCGGCAAGCAGGTCAACCGTCTTTACATCGAGGACGGCGCCGACATCGATCGCGAACTCTATCTCTCGATCCTGATCGACCGCACCGTTGGTCGTCCGGCTTTCGTCGTTTCGACCGAAGGCGGCATGGACATCGAAGCCGTTGCCGAAGAAACCCCTGAAAAGATCGTGACTGTCGCCATCGATCCGGCCAAGGGCGTAACGGACGAAGACGCCAGCAAGCTCGCCGACGCGCTGAAGCTTGAAGGTCAGGCTCGCGAAGACGGCGTCAAGCTGTTCCCGATCCTCTACAAGGCGTTCACCGAAAAGGACATGAGCCTTCTCGAGATCAACCCGCTGATCGTCATGACCGATGGCCGCGTGCGCGTTCTCGACGCCAAGGTATCGTTCGACGGCAATGCGCTGTTCCGTCATCCTGACATTCAGGAACTGCGCGATCTGTCGGAAGAAGACGAAAAAGAGATCGAAGCTTCCAAGTACGATCTCGCTTACGTGGCTCTCGACGGCAATATCGGCTGCATGGTCAACGGCGCAGGCCTTGCCATGGCAACGATGGACATCATCAAGCTCTACGGTGCAGAACCTGCCAACTTCCTCGACGTTGGTGGCGGCGCTTCCAAGGAGAAGGTGACGGCTGCGTTCAAGATCATCACCGCTGATCCGGCTGTCCAGGGCATTCTGGTCAACATCTTCGGTGGCATCATGAAGTGCGACGTCATTGCCGAAGGCGTGATCGCTGCGGTCAAGGAAGTCGGCCTCAAGGTTCCTCTGGTTGTCCGTCTCGAAGGCACCAATGTCGAACTCGGCAAGAAGATCATCAACGAGAGCGGCCTGAACGTCATTTCGGCCGACGATCTCGACGATGCGGCGCAGAAGATCGTCGCTGCAGTGAAGGGGAATTAAGGCATGTCCATTCTCGTCAACAAGGACACCAAGGTTCTCGTACAGGGCCTGACCGGCAAGACCGGCACCTTCCACACCGAACAGGCGCTTGCCTACTACGGCACGCAGATGGTCGGCGGTATCCATCCGAAGAAGGGTGGCGAAACCTGGGAAGGCCAGAAGGGCGAAAAGCTTCCGATCTTCGCAACCGTTGCCGAAGCCAAGGAACGCACAGGTGCAGACGCATCGGTGATCTACGTTCCGCCAGCAGGTGCTGCCGATGCGATCATCGAAGCCATCGAAGCTGAAATCCCGTTCATCGTCTGCATCACCGAAGGCATTCCGGTCATGGACATGGTTCGCGTCAAGGAGCGTCTGGAACGCTCGAAGTCGCGCCTGCTCGGACCGAACTGCCCGGGCATCCTGACCCCTGAAGAATGCAAGATCGGCATCATGCCGGGCAATATCTTCAAGAAGGGTTCGGTGGGTGTTGTTTCCCGCTCCGGCACGCTTACCTATGAAGCAGTGTTCCAGACCTCGAACGAAGGCCTCGGCCAGACCACTGCTGTCGGTATCGGCGGTGATCCGGTGAAGGGCACCGAGTTCATCGACGTGCTGGAAATGTTCCTGGCTGACGACGAAACCAAGTCGATCGTCATGATCGGTGAAATCGGTGGTTCGGCTGAAGAAGATGCGGCCCAGTTCCTCAAGGACGAAGCCAAGCGCGGTCGCAAGAAGCCGATGGTCGGCTTCATCGCTGGCCGTACAGCTCCTGCCGGACGCACCATGGGCCATGCTGGCGCCGTGATCTCCGGCGGCAAGGGCGGCGCGGAAGACAAGATTGCTGCCATGGAATCGGCCGGCATTCGCGTGTCGCCGTCGCCGGCGCAGCTCGGCAAGACGCTGGTCGAAGTCCTCAAGGGCTGAGATCGCGTATCGGTCTGAATATCCCGGCGGCGGCGAAAGCCGCTGCCGGGTTTAGCATAACAACGGGTCATGTGATCCGGCTTAGAGGGACGGATATCCGTTCCGACGCGTAGAGTTTAGTCATGCCGGGGTCTGTAGCGGTTCCTCCCCGGCGGCGTGAGGGATGAAGTTTCGAACTTCCGGCCCGCGCAAGATGAGCCACTGACAAGGAGACGGAGCGCTGCTCCGGATAGGCTATGGCAAGGCAAGAACAAGCCAACGACGTTTTCGCCCTTACCTCATTCCTCTATGGCGGCAATGCCGACTATATTGAGGAGCTGTACGCCAAGTATGAGGACGATCCGAATTCGGTCGATCCGCAGTGGCGCGATTTCTTCGCGAAGCTGGGCGACAATGCCGACGATGTGAAGAAAAACGCTGAAGGCGCGTCCTGGACCAGGAAAAACTGGCCGATTGCAGCCAATGGCGAACTGATTTCCGCGCTCGATGGCAACTGGGCTGAAGTTGAAAAGCACGTCACCGACAAGCTGAAAGGTAAGGCTGCAAAGGGCGAAGCGAAGGGTGCTACCGGCGCGGCTCTTACCAGCGAAGAGATTACGCAGGCTGCACGCGACAGCGTTCGCGCCATCATGATGATCCGCGCCTACCGCATGCGTGGCCATCTGCACGCCAATCTCGATCCGCTCGGTCTCTCCGAAAAGCCGAACGACTATAATGAGCTGGAGCCGGAAAACTACGGTTTCACGCCTGCCGACTACAACCGCAAGATCTTTATCGACAACGTGCTCGGCCTCGAATATGCGACCGTGCCGGAAATGCTCGACATTCTGAAGCGTACCTACTGTGGCACGATCGGCGTCGAATTCATGCATATCTCCGATCCGGCTGAAAAAGCCTGGATTCAGGAACGCATCGAAGGTCCGGATAAAAAGGTTGCTTTCACGCCGGAAGGCAAGAAGGCCATCCTGTCGAAGCTGATCGAAGCGGAAGGCTTCGAGCAGTTCATCGACGTCAAATACAAGGGCACCAAGCGTTTCGGCCTCGATGGCGGTGAATCGCTGATCCCGGCCCTTGAGCAGATCGTCAAGCGCGGCGGCGCCATGGGCGTCAAGGAAATCATCTTCGGCATGGCCCATCGTGGCCGTCTGAACGTGCTTAGCCAGGTCATGGGCAAGCCGCACCGCGCCATCTTCCACGAATTCAAGGGCGGCTCCTATGCACCGGACGACGTGGAAGGCTCGGGCGACGTGAAGTATCATCTGGGCGCTTCGTCGGACCGTGAATTCGACGGCAACAAGGTCCACCTGTCGCTGACCGCCAACCCGTCGCACCTCGAAATCGTCAACCCCGTCGTGATGGGCAAGGCCCGTGCCAAGCAGGACCTGCTGGCTGGTCGCACCCGTGACGACATGGTTCCGCTTGCAACGCGCGCCAAGGTTTTGCCGCTGCTCCTGCATGGCGATGCTGCCTTTGCCGGTCAGGGTGTTGTGGCCGAGTGCCTTGGCCTTTCGGGCCTGAAGGGGCACCGCGTCGCCGGTACGCTGCATTTCATCATCAACAACCAGATCGGTTTCACCACCAATCCGGCCTTCTCGCGTTCGTCGCCTTATCCGTCGGATGTTGCGAAGATGATCGAAGCGCCGATCTTCCACGTCAATGGCGACGATCCGGAAGCCGTGGTGTTCGCTGCCAAGGTTGCGACCGAATTCCGCATGACCTTCCACAAGCCGGTGGTCATCGACATGTTCTGCTATCGCCGCTTCGGTCACAACGAAGGCGACGAGCCGTCCTTCACCCAGCCGTTGATGTACAAGGCGATCCGTGCACACAAGACCACGGTTCAGCTCTACAGCGACAAGCTGATTGCTGAAGGCCTGATCAAGCAGGAAGAAATCGACCAGATGAAAGCGCAGTGGCGCGAAAATCTGGAAACCGAATTCGACGCCGGACAGAGCTACAAGCCAAACAAGGCCGACTGGCTGGACGGCGCTTGGGCTGGCCTGCGCACCGCGGACAATGCCGACGAACAGCGTCGCGGCAAGACTGCCGTACCGATGAAGACGCTCAAGGAAATCGGCAAGAAGCTGGTTGAAGTACCGAAGGACTTCCACGTCCATCGCACGATCCAGCGCTTCCTCGACAACCGTGCCAAGATGATGGAAACGGGCGAAGGGATCGATTGGGCGACGGCTGAATCGCTGGCATTCGGTTCGCTGGTTGCTGAAGGCAGCCCGATCCGCCTGTCCGGTCAGGACGTCGAACGCGGCACCTTCTCGCAGCGTCACACGGTTCTCTACGATCAGGAAACCCAGAACCGCTACATTCCGCTCAACAATATCCAGAAGGGTCAGGCGATCTACGAGGCCATCAACTCGATGCTCTCGGAAGAAGCAGTGCTGGGCTACGAATACGGCTATTCGCTGTCCGACCCGCGCGCTCTGGTTCTGTGGGAAGCCCAGTTCGGCGATTTCGCCAATGGTGCACAGGTCGTGTTCGACCAGTTCATCTCGTCGGGCGAACGCAAGTGGCTGCGCATGTCCGGTCTCGTCTGCCTTCTGCCGCACGGCTATGAAGGTCAGGGTCCGGAACACTCCTCGGCTCGTCTGGAACGCTGGTTGCAGATGTGTGCGGAAGACAACATGCAGGTGGCCAACGTTACGACGCCGGCTAACTACTTCCATATTCTGCGCCGCCAGATGAAGCGCGACTTCCGCAAGCCGCTCATCATGATGACGCCGAAGTCGCTGCTGCGTCACAAGCGTGCCGTTTCGACCCTCAACGAACTGTCGGGCGAATCCTCGTTCCACCGTCTGCTGTGGGACGATGCGCAGTACAACAAGGACGAAGGCATCAAGCTCCAGAAGGATGCAAAGATCCGTCGCGTCGTTCTCTGCTCGGGCAAGGTCTATTACGATCTTTACGAAGAGCGTGAAAAGCGTGGCATCGATGACGTCTACCTGCTGCGTGTCGAACAGCTTTATCCGTTTCCGGCCAAGGCACTCATCAATGAGCTGTCACGCTTCCGCCATGCGGAAATGGTCTGGTGTCAGGAAGAGCCGAAGAACATGGGCGCATGGTCGTTCATCGACCCGTATCTGGAATGGGTGCTGGCTCATATCGACGCCAAGCATCAGCGCGTGCGCTATGCAGGCCGTCCGGCGGCAGCATCGCCTGCAACGGGTCTGATGTCGAAGCATCTTGCGCAGCTCGCCGCTTTCCTTGAGGATGCGCTCGGTAACTGATCCGGGTTAGAGTTCTGGAGCAGTTTTTCGGAACTGCTCCAACCTGAATTGAACACAAAATCTAAAGTTTGAAGATCAACGGAAGAAGAAACCATGGCCACCGAAATTCGCGTTCCCACGCTTGGGGAGTCCGTTACTGAGGCAACCATCGGAAAATGGTTCAAGAAGGTCGGCGACGCCATCGCCATCGATGAACCGCTGGTGGAACTGGAAACCGACAAGGTGACAGTGGAAGTTCCGGCTGCTGCTGCTGGCGTATTGGCTGAAATCACGGCCAAGGAAGGCGACACTGTCGAGGTCAATGCGCTTCTCGGCCAGATTTCCACCGATGGCGCTGCCGTCGCTGCGGCTCCTGCTGCGAAGAAGGAAGAAGCCAAGCCTGCTGCCGCACCGGCAGCAGCACCTGTCGCTTCGGCTTCGTCGGGCCCGGCTATGCAGCCTGCCCCGGCTGCCTCCAAGCTGCTTGCTGAAAATAACCTCTCCGCCGATCAGGTGGACGGTTCCGGCAAGCGCGGTCAGGTGCTGAAGGGCGACGTGCTCGACGCTATCGCCAAGGGTGTTTCCGCTGCTCCGGCTCCGGCCGCACCGGCCGCTGCCCGTCCGGCATCGTCGGCTGGCGACGTATCGCGCGAAGAACGCGTGAAGATGACCCGTTTGCGCCAGACCATCGCCAAGCGTCTGAAGGATGCCCAGAACACCGCCGCCATGCTGACGACTTATAACGAAGTCGACATGTCTGCGGTGATGGAACTGCGCACCAAGTACAAGGACGTCTTCGAAAAGAAGCATGGCGTGAAGCTCGGCTTCATGGGCTTTTTCACCAAGGCCGTAACCCATGCGCTGAAGGAAATCCCGGCTGTTAATGCCGAGATCGACGGTACAGACATCATCTACAAGAACTTCGCCCATGTCGGCATGGCCGTCGGCACGGACAAGGGCCTTGTGGTTCCGGTCATCCGTGACGCCGACCAGCTTTCGATTGCAGGCGTTGAAAAGGAACTGGGACGTCTTGCCAAGGCAGCACGCGACGGCACGCTTTCGGTCGCTGACATGCAGGGCGGCACGTTCACCATCACCAATGGCGGTGTGTACGGTTCGCTGATGTCCTCACCGATCCTGAACGCTCCGCAGTCGGGTATCCTCGGCATGCACAAGATTCAGGAACGTCCGGTTGTCGTGGGCGGTCAGATTGTCATCCGTCCGATGATGTATCTGGCGCTTTCCTACGATCACCGCATTGTGGACGGCAAGGAAGCGGTGACATTCCTCGTGCGCGTCAAGGAAAGCCTGGAAGATCCGGAACGTCTGGTTCTCGATCTCTAAGGACGAACGATGGAGCAGGGCGTCTTCTCCGCATCCCCGTTTCTGCCGTTGGTCGGCTTGAGCGTTGTCCTGCTGGTGGTTCATATCCTCCTGCAGGGCTTTGCGGCGACGAAGGAACTTGGCTCTCGATGGAATGCCGGTCCGCGCGACGAGGGTTTGAAACCCTCCGGCAAATTTGCCGGGCGCGCGGAACGGGCCTCCGCCAATTTTCGCGAGACCTATCCGGCTTTCATCGGTCTGGCGCTGGCGCTCGTGCTGAAAGGCGATCCGTCCGGCTGGGGTATTCTCGGGGCGTGGCTCTGGTTTTTCGGTCGCATCGTCTATATCCCGCTTTATCTGGCGGGCATTCCCTATTTCCGTTCCTTCGTCTGGCTCATTAGTCTGGTGGGGCTCGGTATCATGCTTCTGGCTTTGGTTCTGTGATGACAGCCTGCGCGTGAAACACGCGCAATGAAGGAAACACGATGCATCCCTATCTGTTCGAACTTGCATCCCTGATGGCGATTTTCGTCTTTGCCATTGTTTCCCCCGGCGCCGATCTCGCCATGGTCATCCGGCAATCGCTGCTGCATGGCCGCCGCGAGGCGATCATCACGAGCTTCGGCATCGGCGCCGCCCTGATGATGCATGTGACTTACACGGTTTTGGGCCTCGGGCTCATCATTTCCAAGTCGATCTATCTGTTCAATATCGTCAAATGGTGCGGTGTGGCCTATCTGTTCTATATCGGCATCAAGGCGCTGCGGGCTGGAACCACAAAGATCGACGTGGACGCAACGCCGAAGGAACCGCGCAAGCAGCAGAGCTTTGCCAAGGCATTCGGCCTCGGCTTTGCCGCCAATGCGCTGAACCCAAAGGCCGTGTTCTTCTTTCTGTCGATTTTCTCGACGGTCGTTCATGCCCATACGCCGACTGAGGTGAAGCTCGGTTACGGTGTCGTGATGGCGACGGCGCTCATTTCCTGGTTTGTTGGCGTCAGCCTTTTCATGACGACGCCGAAGATGCGGGCGGCTTTCTCGCGCGCCTCGAAATGGATTGATCGGGCCAGTGGTGTTGTCTTCATCGCGCTGGGGCTTAAACTTGCCACCGAAAAGGCTATGTAAGAAGCAACAGGTTCAGTTTTGCTGAACCTCGATTCGCTGCCGGAAACGCTCAACCGGAACATTCAGGGAGAACCGACAGATGCACGCTGCAAACAAGCTTTTCAGGACCGCCGCCGCTTCGGTGCTTGCGCTCACCGTGTTCTCAACTGCGGTTCAGGCGGCCTGCACCCAGAATCGGGCGATTTATCGCGATCGCGACGATGCTTATACGCTAACCTTCCGCCCGGAGCAGCCGAACGACCTGAAAATGTCACCGGCGCCGACGAACGAGTTCACCATTACGGCCAATGACAAGCCCGAGTTCAAGCTGAGCGGCATGGTGATCTGGCCGGAAGAAGGCGTGGCGCGTCCTTATGCGTTGCTGACCTTCAACTGCAAGGGCGATGGTTCCAATCCGGAAGATCTCGACGATTGCAGTATCTGGCAGAGCGTCATCTATGCGCTGAAGGAAGGCGCGGAAGCCGATGTCCTGCCCAAGGCGGAAGAACCGGCGGCGCAGGCAATCCTGCTGCCTGATCTGGTGACGGCGCTTGATGGTTATGATTTTGGAGCGGCGAAACCTGAAAAGCCGCTTCAGTGGGAAGCATTCCGTTTTCAGGGATGTTCACCAGACGAGGAATAGCCGGCACCCTGTAGGCACCGGTTGCATGTGAATAATTTCGAATGAGAGAACGGGCCCGGATGAACGGGGCGTTCGAAAAAAGTTCAGGACAGACTGAAGAAGGATAGTTCAATGTCATACGATGTGGTTGTCATCGGTACGGGCCCTGGCGGTTATGTCGCCGCGATCAAGGCTGCACAGCTTGGTCTTTCCGTTGCTGTTGTGGAGAAGCGCAAGACCTTCGGTGGCACCTGCCTGAATATCGGCTGCATTCCCTCCAAGGCACTTCTGCATGCGTCGGAAGTTTTTGCTGAAGCCGGTCACTCCTTCGACACGCTCGGCGTGGAAGTGACGCCGAAGCTCAATCTGGGAAAGATGCTGGCGCACAAGGACACGACCGTAAAGGCCAATGTCACGGGCGTTGAATTCCTGTTCAAGAAGAACAAGATCACGGCCTTCATCGGCACTGGCAAGATCGTTGGCAAGGGCAAGGTTTCTGTGACCGCCGAAGACGGCAAGGTCGAGGAAATCGAAGCAAAGAACATCATCATTGCTACCGGTTCCGATGTTGCGGGCATTCCGGGCGTCAAGGTCGATATTGATGAGAAAGTCATCGTTTCCTCGACTGGCGCGCTTTCCTTCGACAAGGTTCCGGGCAGCCTGATCGTTGTCGGCGGCGGCGTGATCGGTCTGGAACTTGGTTCCGTCTGGGCGCGTCTTGGTGCGAAGGTCACGGTCGTCGAATATCTCGACAAGGTGCTCGGGCCCATGGATGGCGAAGTGTCGAAGCAGTTCCAGCGCCTGCTCGAAAAGCAGGGCATTGCCTTCAAGCTCGGCGCGAAGGTGACGGGCGTAGAGAAAGCCGGCAAATCAGGTTCCGGGGGAGCGAAAGTGACCTTCGAACCGGTGAAGGGCGGTAATGCAGAGACACTTGAAGCAGATGCGGTTCTGATCGCGACCGGCCGTCGTCCTTACACGGACGGTCTTGGCCTTCAGGAAGCGGGCGTGAATATCGATGATCGTGGCCGTGTTGCAATCGACGACCATTGGCGCACCAATGTCGAAGGCATCTATGCCATCGGCGACGTGGTGCAGGGTCCGATGCTGGCGCACAAGGCCGAAGACGAAGGCATTGCGGTTGCCGAAATCATTGCCGGTCAGGCCGGTCACGTGAATTTCGATGTCATTCCGAGTGTGGTTTATACGCAGCCGGAAGTCGCTTCGGTCGGCAAGACCGAAGAAGAACTGAAGGCCGCCGGTATCGACTACAAGGTGGGCAAGTTCCCGTTCACGGCCAATGGTCGTGCACGCGCCATGCTGCACACAGACGGCTTCGTGAAAATCCTTGCTGACAAGGCAACGGATCGCGTTCTGGGCGCTCATATCCTCGGCTATAATGCCGGTGAAATGATCCACGAACTGGCTGTTCTGATGGAGTTTGGCGGCTCGTCGGAAGATCTGGCACGCACCTGCCATGCCCACCCGACCATGTCGGAAGCTGTGCGCGAATCCGCATTGGCGACCTTTGCCAAGCCGATCCATATGTAATTGGCTGCAACCATATGATTATAAAAAGGCCCGCTGATGCGGGCCTTTTTCGTTAATGCTTAATTTTGTGCCGGTGGGGCTGGAGCCGGTGTGGCAGGCTCACTCTGTGTCGTCGGCGGCGGAGGAGGTGGAGCCGCAGTATCCGTTCCACTGCCATTCCGGTAGAAGAAGTAAGCGAGGATAATGATCGCTGCCAGAAGCACCGCACCAAGCAGATAGCCACTTCCGCCGCGCGGGGGCGGAGGTGGCGGCATTCCGGAAGGGTCTGACAGGCGCGGATCGGAAGTTGTGCGCGGGTCGCTATTTCGTGGATCAAGGGGATCAACCATAACGGGCTCCTCCAATGGTCCCTTTCGTCATCGAAGCGACGTTTGGGAAATGACGGTTGGCCGGGCATTTGCGGTCATACATGAGCCAATCTGTGCTCCGACCGCCTCAAATGTGTGTTGTCATGCGTTGCGATAACAAACCCGGTGTATATCAATGCGAGAAAGAGCGCTTAGTTCCAAGAAATCTAATATAAGAAGAGCTATGAATTAATAGCTATACAATGCAATTCGGCGAGGATTCTATTAACCCAAGCGAAACTGCACATTGATATGTATATTCAATCACGGAAGCGATCCGGTAATAGGGACTATGGTCGATCAACTGGCCATCTTGGCTTTATCACTGTAAATCATTGATGAGGTCGGGTCGTTGAGAGCGATCGTAAACCACGCCGAAATTTGAGGAATGACATAATGCCGTCGAAAGAGAACCTGAAAACCATTGAGCGCTTCGAAAAGCTCTCTTCGCTTCTGCGCGATGAACAGTTCAAGCTTCTCGACGAAGCGGCACGGGAAGAGGCGCTTCCGGGAAAATCGATACTGAGACAGATTGCCGAACTCGAGCTCAATATAACGGCCATTGAAAACAGCATCACCGATCTGAAAGCCGACTAGCGATATTCTAGCTTAGAGGTTTTATAGTGAGCTCACCCGATAGCCTTTTGCGCGTAACAGTTCAATTATTCCGTCCTTGCCCGGCAGATGCAGGGCGCCGACGGCAATAAAGGCATTTCCCTTGTCGATGATCGGAACGGCACGATCCGTCATGACCTGATTACGGTCGGAAATGAGATATTTTAGAAATAGTTCATAGTCTGCTTCGGAAAGACTGTCGGGAACGATCTTTCGGAGCGACGGCATGATCATGCCAATCTCGCCCTTGAGGTAGAGCGCGGTCGTGGTCTCCATGGCATCCTCGACCTTGTCGCCATAGTCGACGGTAGCCACCAGATTGCGGAGATGGAAGTCGAGCGGCATCCGGTTCATCGCGACCAGTTGTTCTGCTGCACTTTCCAGGCCCAAAACACTGCGGCCCTCGGCCTGTGCGTCGAGAGCCAGCCTTTCATCAAGCGATTTCTCGCCATCGTTTTTGCGCTCCCTCTCGCATTTTGGAAGTGCGAGCAGGCTGGTCAGCACCCACGGCTTCATTTTTGCAACCGCGTCGAGAACGATACCGCGTTCTGCAAGCTTCTGTTCGATCTCCTCCCGCCGCTCGGGCGGAATATGCGACTTCAAGGTGCTGCCATCAGTGAAGAGCAGCAGGTCGGGCTGTTCGAGCTTGAGACGCAGGAAAGCCTTCGGGTCCAGAATATCCGTCGTTTCGATGACGACAGTGCTTGCTGACCGATAGGCCTCGTCGGCAGCTTTCGGCAATGTCAAAACACGCGGATCGGAAAGATGGATCGTGCCAAAGAGATAGGACGGTTCGACGCCGTCTTTATCGATTTTCCAGAGAAGCCCTTTGCGATTGGGTACAGCATCGGCTTCGCGCTGTATTTCCTGCCAACTTGCCGGGTCTTTTGCCTCCAACCCGTCAATGAGATTGATGCCGTGCACGGCGCAAGCAGCAGGTGCATCGTCGGCGCGGGCCGAGACAGTGCCTGCCAGACAGGCATAGAGGAGAACGAGAAGCAGCTTTTTCATGAGAGTAATATAGGGGCGGTTTTTGCCGATGCCAGCGACTTCTCAAGCGCGCGGATGCGCCTTGTCATAGACTTCCAGCAGTCGCTCGGTATCCACGCCGGTATAGACCTGTGTGGTCGAGAGGCTTGCGTGGCCAAGCAGCTCCTGGATGGTCCTGAGATCACCGCCTCGCCCCAGAAGGTGGGTGGCGAAGGAATGGCGCAGCGCATGCGGCGTCGCGCTGTCGGGCAGGCCGAGACCAGCACGCAGTTTCTGCATTTCACGCTGGATGATCGCAGCATGCAGCACGCCGCCCTTGGCGCCTCGAAAAAGCGGTTTGTCGGCGGAAAGGTCGAACGGACAAAGCGTTCGATATTGTGCAATGGCGCGATGCACGATGGGCAGAAGCGGGACGAGGCGCGCTTTGCTGCCCTTGCCCGTAATGGTGATCGAACGGGCAGTGCTGTCAGACAGCGCATCACCCATCAGGCCGAGCGCTTCCGAAATGCGCAGGCCGCAACCGTAGAGCAAGGTCAGGACGGCTGCGTTGCGCGCGGCAATCCATGGCTCCTCCGCCATTTGCCCATCGGCTGCAACCACGCGCCGGGCGTCTTCGGCGGTCAATGGTTTCGGCAGTGATTTCGGCTGGCGCGGCGCACGCATGGCGCTTGCGCCTGCCGCATTGGCCAGGCCGCGTTTTTCCAGATGGCGTAAAAGCGAGCGCACACCGGCAAGCCCGCGGCCCAGCGTGCGGGCACCGACGCCTTCATTGCGACGGCTGGCCAGAAACGAACGCAGGTCGGCGATCCGTAGATTGCCAACATCTTTCAGCGATGGCGGTTCGCCCAGATGCCCAGTCAGAAAATTGAGGAACTGCCGCGTGTCGCGCTCATAGGCTTCGAGTGTGTTTTCCGACAGGCGGCGCGCATCCTTCAGCGTCTTCAACCATTCTTCACGCGCCGCTGCGAGGTCGGCGCGGGCAGGGATCAGAAATTCGCTGTTCGTTGTCATAATCAAGCCGGTCGTTCATTCTGGATGGACGGACAGTCTGCCAGCGATAGGTTACCGGCTGGTTGTTCGTGGGACGAAAAGCACTATTCTTACGAATTGAGGTGAATTGCGCTGACGAAAGGGTTATTGAACGAAAAATAGTTCTATTCGAGCAGCAGAAACAAGGTTGGCAATGCCACGTCCAGAAAACCCGATCCAGCTTGCCGTCATTGGTGCCGCCCATGGCACGCGTGGCGAAGTGAGAGTAAAGACCTTTACCGGCGACCCGCTGGCAATTGCCGAATACGGCCTGCTCTATGACGAACAGGGCAAGAGTTACGAGGTTCTGGAAGCTCGTCCTGCAAAGACGGTTGTGGTCGTGCGCTTCAAGGGCATCAATGATCGTAATGCCGCCGAAGCGCTGAACGGGACCGAACTTTTCATTGATCGTTCGCAGCTGCCGGACGACGAACTGGACGAAGATGAGTTCTTCCAGACCGACCTGATCGGCTTGCTGGCGGTGGATGCCGAAGGCAAGACCTATGGCGTGGTGAGCGCCCTGTTCGATTTCGGTGGCGGCGACCTCATCGAGCTCAGCGAAAAGGGCAAGCGCCCGATGCTTATTCCTTTCACGGAGGCAGCCGTACCGGAAATCGATCTGGACAAGGGCACGCTGCTGGTCGAGCCCTATGCCGCTGGACTGATCGCCGACGATGAGGATGAACGCCCGCAGAACGAAAAGAAAAAGCCGAAGAAGTCATGACCGACGTTTCAAGGGTCGATGATGAGCCGGGCTTCTTTCATGCATCGGTGCTGACGCTTTATCCGGAAATGTTTCCCGGTCCCCTTGGCACTTCGCTTGCAGGTAAGGCACTCAGCGAGGCCAAATGGCAGCTTGATGCGGTGCAGATTCGCGATTTTGCGGAAGGCAAGCATCGTATGGTCGATGACACGCCATCCGGTGGTGGCGCTGGCATGGTGATGAAGCCGGATGTGATCGCCCGCGCGCTGGATTCGGTTGCCGACGGTCGCCGTCCGACGCTGCTGATGAGCCCGCGCGGAAAGCCGCTAACGCAGAAGCGCGTGCGCGAACTGGCCGACGGACCGGGCGCGATCATTCTTTGTGGCCGCTTCGAGGGTGTGGACGAGCGCGTCATCGAGGCGCGCAATCTCGAGGAAGTATCGATCGGCGATTACATCCTGTCGGGTGGAGAAACCGCGGCAATCGTTTTGCTTGATGCAATCGTGCGGCTTTTGCCGGGTGTGATGGGCAATCGCGAATCCGGAGAGAGGGAAAGTTTTGAAACCGGGCTGCTCGAACATCCGCATTATACCCGTCCGCAGGTTTGGGAAGATAGGCCCATTCCCGAAATCCTGACCTCCGGCAATCATGGCGCAATCGATAAATGGCGGCATGAGCAGGCCGAACGGATCACGAAGGAACGGCGTCCCGATCTTTGGGAAGCCTATAGCGAGGGCAAACGCAAATGAACCTGATCCAGCGGCTCGAAAGTCTTTCCCTCGCGCTGCTGGCGCTGGGAGCCTATTGGGTCAGCGGTGCAAGCTGGTGGCTTTTCGCCCTGCTCATTCTGGCGCCCGATCTGTCTTTCTTCGGCTATATGAAGGGGCCGCGCACCGGCGCCGTGGTCTATAATATCGCCCATAGCTGGATCGGCATTGTGCTTCTCGCAGTTCTGGGCTGGGCGATGAACTGGCAGATCTGCATCGCTATGGCACTGATCTGGGCCGTGCATATCGGCGTCGACCGCGCGCTTGGCTTCGGTCTCAAATATGGAACCGGTTTCAAGGACACGCATCTGGGTCGTATCTGAGGCGATTTTCTTGTCCTGATATTGATTCATTGGCGGCAATGGTGTATTGCCGCGCGAGTTCGGGCTAGTACCGACATTGTAATATCTCGTTCGGGCAAAGCCCGAAACGTCCTAAACCAATAAATGGTGTACCGCTCCTGCCTGAAATTGAGGGCATAGTCGCAGGGCCAAGGATTGCTTGGCGGCAAGTGCAGAGCGCTCTGACTGTTTGAGAAGAATTCAAGAAGGAGAGAGACGATGACCGATATCATTCGTCAGCTTGAAGCCGAACAGGCAGCAAAGATCGAAGAAAAGCGCAAGCTTCCAGATTTCCAGCCGGGCGACACGGTTCGCGTTCAGGTTCGCGTTACCGAAGGTACGCGTACCCGCGTGCAGGCCTATGAAGGCGTTTGCATTGCCCGTTCCGGCGCTGGCCTCAACGAAAACTTCACCGTTCGCAAGATTTCTTACGGCGAAGGCGTAGAGCGCGTATTCCCGGTTTACTCGCCGATCGTCGAAGGCGTTGAACTCGTTCGCCGCGGCAAGGTTCGTCGCGCGAAGCTTTACTACCTGCGTGGCCTTACCGGTAAGGCTGCCCGTATTGCTGAAAAGAAAGACAACCGTACCAAGGCCGAGCGCGAAGCCGACAAGGCTGCCGCTGCCAAGGCCGAAGCCGCCAAGGCTGCTGCTGAATAAGTTTCACAGCAATCTGTTTGAAAAAGGCGGCCTCGGGTCGCCTTTTTTATTTGCCAAATGCGACGGGCTGCGTAACATATTGCATAATTCCGCCCATATCTCGCAAGATTGTTACTGCGACACCCTGTTGCGGTTTCAGTTTCTTGACGAACCGTGATGGCGGGTGCATATGACAGCCAAAGTTAAGAACTATTCAAAGGACCTCTCGCAATGAGCGCGCCGCGTACACTTTACGACAAGATCTGGGACGACCATGTAGTGGATCAGCAGGAAGACGGAACCTGCCTCCTTTATATTGATCGCCATCTTGTGCACGAAGTGACGAGTCCGCAGGCTTTTGAAGGCCTGCGCATGGCTGGCCGCAAGGTGCGTCATCCTGAAAAGACGCTGGCCGTGGTCGATCACAATGTTCCGACCTCACCGGACCGCATCAACGGTATCAAGAACGAGGAAAGCCGCATTCAGGTCGAAGCTCTGGCCAAGAATGCTGCGGATTTCAACGTTGAATATTATTCCGAGCGTGATCGCCGTCAGGGTGTCGTGCACATCGTCGGACCGGAACAGGGCTTCACCCTGCCGGGCATGACCATCGTCTGCGGCGATAGCCACACCTCCACGCATGGCGCTTTCGGTTCGCTGGCGCATGGTATTGGCACCTCCGAGGTGGAACACGTTCTGGCTACCCAGACGCTGATCCAGAAGAAAGCCAAGAACATGCTGGTGCGTGTCGAGGGCGAACTGGCTCCCGGCGTCACCGCCAAGGACATCACGCTTGCCATCATCGGCGAAATCGGCACGGCGGGCGGCACCGGTTATGTGATCGAATATGCAGGCAGCGCCATTCGCTCGCTGTCAATGGAAGGTCGCATGACCGTCTGCAACATGTCGATTGAAGGCGGCGCACGCGCTGGTCTGATCGCACCGGACGAAACGACCTTTGCCTATGTGCAGGACAAGCCGCGCGCGCCGAAGGGCGAAGCGCTGGAACAGGCGATTTCGTACTGGAAGACGCTGCATTCGGATGAGGGTGCACATTTCGACAAGATCGTCGAACTGGATGCCGCTAAGATTTCGCCGGTCGTTTCCTGGGGTTCCTCACCGGAAGACGTGGTCTTCGTCACCGACATCGTTCCGAACCCGGACGAGATCAAGGACGAAACCAAGCGTGCATCCAAGTGGCGTGCTCTGGACTATATGGGCCTGAAGCCGGGCACCAAGATGACCGACATCAAGATCGATCGCGTCTTCATCGGTTCCTGCACCAATGGTCGTATCGAAGATCTGCGCGATGCGGCACGCATGGCCGCTGGCAAGAAGGTTGCGGCTGGCGTCAATGCCATGATCGTGCCGGGCTCGGGTCTCGTGAAGGAACAGGCGGAAGCTGAAGGTCTGGACAAGATCTTCATCGAAGCCGGTTTTGACTGGCGCGAGCCGGGTTGCTCCATGTGCCTGGCCATGAACGACGACCGCCTGAAGCCGGGCGAACGTTGCGCTTCGACCTCGAACCGTAACTTCGAAGGACGTCAGGGCTTTAAGGGCCGCACGCATCTCGTGTCACCAGCCATGGCTGCCGCTGCGGCAATTGCCGGACATTTCGTCGACATTCGCGAGTGGAACTGAGGTTTCACACCTGACGAAGCGTTTTTGAAGCGCTTCTGGAAAGATCAAACCGCCGGTTCATCCCGGCGGTTTTTCTTTGGCTGTATATTAGCAGCTTTTTCACGCTTTGATTGTAAGGAGGAATGGGGTGGCTGGCGTCTGGGAGCCTTTGACAGCCAGCACGGGGAAGAGCATCGATGAATGGAGCCGACTTTATCCTCCTGATCAACATGACCGTTTCCGGTCTGTTTGCTTTCGCATTTCTCGGCATTGCCGTTTATGCGCGGGATAATGCGGCCGCGCCTGTCTTCGCCTTCGGCTTTATTTTCGCAATGCTCTATTTCCTGACAGAGCTTGCCATGCCTTCCATTCCCAATCCCCGCCTCGGCTATATGCTCGCCTTTTCGACCTATTACCTGACATTGTCCTGTCTGGTCGTCGGTCTGGCGCGGATGTATGCCCGACCGGTGCCGTGGATTGCGCTCGGTCTGCTGACCATTGCATCTCTCGCCGCGGTCTACAGCATATATGACATTGCCCGCAGCCAGATGATCGGCATGCTGCTTTATCAGGCGCCCTATTTCCTCGTACTCCTTCTGGCAGTGTGGCTGATCCTGCGGGTGGAACGCAACGGTATCGATACCTTGATGGCGATGCTGTTTGGTATCAGTGCCGTCCACTTCCTGTTCAAGCCGGTCATCGCCGTGCTGTCGGGAGGCGCGGGTGCTGAACCGGCTGATTATATCGATACGACCTATGCAATGTTCTCGCAGTCAATCGGTGCTGCTCTTTCCGTCGCAGGCGGGCTGCTTCTGCTCTTGAGCCTGATGCGGGAGCTGATCGCCAATATGCTGATCCGCTCGGAAACGGACCAGCTATCGACGTTGCTCAATCGGCGCGGTTTTGAGTTTCGCGCCGAGGCTGCAATTGAAAAGTCGAAACGCATGCGGCAGGCTCTGTCGCTTGTTCTGTGCGACATCGACCACTTCAAGGCAATCAACGATACACATGGTCATGCGCTGGGAGATCGCGTCATCGCCGCTTTCTCCGCCGAATTGCGCAAGGCAGCCAATGCCAAGGGTGGGATTGCCGCGCGTATTGGCGGCGAGGAATTCGCGATCATTCTGCCGGGCAATACGATCCAGTCCGCATGGAGATTTGCGGACAAGACCCGGCTTGTCTGTCGCGATATCCATATTCCGGGCAGGAACGGCGGGATTGAATTCACCGTGAGCTTCGGTATCGCGGAAATGGAATTCGACGATGTGTTTTCCGATCTCTACAAGCGGGCCGACGGGGCGCTTTATGAAGCGAAGAAGGGCGGGCGCAACTGCGTCCGCAGCGCTCTGCCGATATTGGTGGACGAAAACGTGGTGGAATTCCGCTCAAAGGCCGGGCGTTGAACGAATCCTATTGATAGCCGCAGCCTGCATGGTCGAGGACCGGCGTTTCCCCGCGGTCGATCCCATACATGAAAGAGCGTCCGTGCAGCACGACTGCGCTCTCGCAATTGCTGTTGGGCTTGGCGACGATATAGGCAACCGTGCGATCCCGCGACGCGGTAATCACCTTCATGCGTTGCGGCGAAGGCAAAACTGGCTTCTGCGCCGCGCCGACCCGGATGATCTTGGCGCCATTATCCGGCATCTGGACGACAAGATTTCCCGACGCATCGACGGAGCGCATCGCTTCTTCGGCAAGCGCGGGACCGGTCAGCGCAAGGGCGCCGACGACAACCAGACCAAGTATCAGCCGTTTGCAGTTTGCCATCGTTGATCGAGCCTCATCGTGCATGATCCCAAAGAGAATGAGGACTATCTTAACTCTTTCTTTACCTTTGTCATCCGTGCTGGCTAAAATCGAACCGGTCTTCTCGTGCGCTACTGCTTCGCAGGTCGCAGGCGGAAGAGCTGGAAACGCCAAGGAACGTCCAATGACCAAAGATCATGCCGTCGATATTGCGCTCCTCCATCTGCGTGATGCCCATGAATTCGCGCCGCTGCTGGCAAGCTATGCGCAGGCGCTGAAGCGCGGCGCGCCACGCCGCCCCGATGATTTTTATGCCGAACACCTGCTTCAGGATCGCGCCGCTGAAACTCTGGGGGCCAGGGTCGACGGAAATCTGGTCGGCTTCGTGATCTTCTACGATTTGCCCGAACCCGTGACGGGTCTGCGTGCAGGGCAGGTGGACCATATTTATGTGCATCACGATCATCGCGGAAAGGGCATAGCCAAGGCGCTGATCGACGTGCTTGCCGACAAGGCGGAAGAGCGCAGCTGGTCCAAGCTGGTGCTTAATGCGCCGCGCGTGCCGGAAGACGGGCGCAAGCTCTATGAACAGATTGCTACGGCTGCGGACTGGTCGAGCTATGTGATTCGATTCGGCAGTTGATCGATTTCCCAAAAGTTGATGAAATTACACATGTTTTTGCCGATTGCGGTCTTCAATCGTTTGAATGCCGCAATCACGCGAATGTGTCGCCCAGGTGCGACCAATTGTTAGTCATTTCGTGAAAAAGCTTCTTTGACGTGATGGTAAAAGCGCAGTAGAAAGCGCCACATAGGGCCGTACGCCACGGTCCAGCCATATTTTATTGGGTCGTACCGGCGCGGGATCGTAAAGTCCGGTTCCCTGTGCTTTGGACGACGTCGAACTGGGGTTCGGGAGAACCCGCAACCTGGCTGCTTCGCTGATCTTCGTCAGCGGGGTGTGGCCGGAGAGAAACGTCAGGGAAGCCTACAGAGCCATGACACAACCGACTGTAACGCGCCAGCGTCCTTTGTCGCCGCACCTGTCCATCTACAAGCCGGTCATTACGATGACGATGTCCATCGTCCATCGCATCACGGGCGGCGCACTTTACTTCGGCACCCTGTTGCTGGCAGCCTGGCTGATTTCGGCTGCGGTCAGCGAAGAGTGCTTCAATTTCGTCAACGCATTGTTCTCGTCCTGGATCGGTCGCCTGATCCTGTTCGGCTATACCTGGGCGCTTCTGCACCATCTGGCCGGTGGCGTTCGTCACCTGATCTGGGATACGGGCGCTGGTCTTGAAAAGCACACAGCTTCGAAGATCGCCTGGGCGACCGTCGTTTTCTCCGTCATCGCCACGATCCTCGTCTGGGTCGTTGCCTATTCGGTGCGCTAGGGAGAGCTGGTTTCATGAACGGTATGAACAATGATATGCGCACCCCGCTCGGCAAGGTTCGGGGTCTGGGATCAGCCAAGGAAGGCACCGGTCATTTCTGGTATCAGCGCTTGAGCGCCGCCGCTCTTGTGCCGCTGGTCATGTTTTTCATCGGTCTGGTCATTTCGCTCAATGGCGCAAGCTATGCGGAAGTCCGGGCTGCCCTGTCGCATCCCTTCACGGCAATCGTGATGGCGCTGTTCGTTCTGACTGGCGTTTATCACATGCGCCTGGGTATGCAGGTCATTATCGAAGATTATGTGCATGGCGAAGGCATGAAGGTCGTGCTGGTGATGTTGAACACCTTCTTTACAGCGGTGGTCGGCTTTGCCTGCATTTTTGCGATTCTCAAGCTGAGCTTCGGAGGTTGATAGCCCGATGGCTAGTGCAGTAAACAACGCGGCCGATGCTGCCGTGGCAAGCAAATATACCTATGTCGATCACAAGTTCGACGTGGTGGTGGTCGGAGCTGGCGGCGCGGGCTTACGCGCAACGCTCGGCATGGCCGAGCAAGGCCTGAAGACGGCTTGCATCACCAAGGTTTTCCCGACCCGTTCGCATACGGTCGCAGCGCAGGGTGGCATCGCCGCTTCGCTCAAGAATATGGGCCCGGACAGCTGGCAGTGGCACATGTACGATACCGTCAAGGGATCGGACTGGCTCGGCGACACCGATGCGATGGAATATCTGGCGCGTGAAGCGCCTGCCGCCGTCTACGAACTGGAACACTACGGTGTGCCTTTCTCGCGTACGGAAGAAGGCAAGATCTATCAGCGCCCGTTCGGCGGTCACATGCAGAATTTCGGCGACGGCCCTCCGGTCCAGCGCACCTGTGCTGCTGCCGACCGTACCGGCCACGCGATCCTGCATACGCTCTACGGCCAGTCGCTCAAGAACAACGCGCAGTTCTTCATCGAATATTTCGCGCTCGATCTCATCATGACCGACGGTGTCTGCACCGGCGTCGTGGCGTGGAACCTTGATGACGGCACGATCCATCGCTTCTCGGCCAAGATGGTGGTTCTGGCGACGGGCGGTTATGGCCGTGCCTATTTCTCGGCAACCTCTGCTCATACCTGCACCGGCGATGGTGGCGGCATGGTTGCACGTGCCGGCCTGCCACTGCAGGACATGGAATTCGTACAGTTCCATCCAACTGGCATCTATGGCGCTGGCTGCCTGATTACTGAAGGCGCGCGCGGTGAAGGCGGTTATCTGGTCAATTCCGAAGGCGAGCGCTTCATGGAGCGTTATGCGCCATCGGCCAAGGATCTTGCCTCGCGTGATGTTGTCTCGCGCTGCATGACCATGGAAATCCGTGCTGGCCGTGGCGTCGGCAAGGCCAAGGATCACATCTTCCTGCATCTTGACCATCTCGATCCGGCTGTTCTGCATGAACGCCTGCCGGGTATTTCGGAATCGGCCAAGATTTTCGCAGGCGTCGATGTGACCAAGGAACCGATCCCGGTTCTCCCGACGGTTCACTACAATATGGGTGGCATTCCGACCAATTACTGGGGCGAAGTGTTGAACCCGACCGAGGCTGATCCAGACCGCGTACAGCCGGGCCTGATGGCTGTCGGCGAAGCGGGCTGCGCTTCGGTGCACGGCGCAAACCGTCTCGGCTCCAACTCGCTGATCGATCTGGTCGTGTTTGGCCGTGCGGCTGCAATCCGCGCCGGGCAGGTCATCGATCGCAAGTCGAAGATTCCGGACCTCGACGTTACCGCCTGCGACAAGATCATGGAGCGCTTCGATCGTCTGCGTTTTGCCAACGGCTCCCAGCCGACCGCAGAACTGCGCGAGACGATGCAGCGTACCATGCAGGAAGATGCCGCCGTATTCCGTACGTCGGAATCGCTCAAGCAAGGCGTCGAGCGCATGGAAAAGCTCTGGCATGAACTGCCGGACATCAAGGTTACCGACCGTTCGATGATCTGGAACTCCGATCTCGTCGAAACGCTTGAGCTGGAAAACCTGATGGCGAATGCGCTGACGACGGTTGTTTCCGCCGAAGCGCGCCAGGAAAGCCGCGGTGCCCATGCGCATGAGGATTTCCCGGATCGCAACGATGCCGTGTGGCGCAAGCACACCCTGTCCTGGCTGTCGCCGGATGGCAAGGTCAAGCTTGACTACCGTCCTGTCCACCTCGATCCGTTGACGACGGAAGAGGAAGGCGGCATCAGCCTCGCCAAGATTGCGCCGAAGAAGCGCGTTTACTAATCAAGGGAAAGAGCAATGGTTGAACTCGCACTTCCCAAGAATTCGCGCCCGCAAGAGGGCAAGACCTGGCCGCGCCCCGACGGTGCGAAGCGGGTTACCGAATTCCGTATCTATCGCTGGTCGCCGGACGACGACGCCAATCCGAGCATCGACACCTATTATGTCGATCGCGACGATTGCGGTCCGATGGTTCTGGACGGTCTGCTCTATATCAAGAACAAGATCGACCCGACCCTGACGCTGCGCCGTTCGTGCCGTGAAGGCATTTGCGGTTCCTGCGCCATGAATATCGACGGCGCAAACACGCTTGCCTGCACCAAGGGCATGGACGACATCAAGGGTGCCATCAAGGTTTACCCGCTGCCGCATATGCCGGTGGTGAAGGATCTTGTGCCGGACCTCACCAATTTCTACGCCCAGCATCGTTCCATCGAGCCATGGCTCAAGACGGTTTCGCCGGAGCCGCAGAAGGAATGGCTGCAGAGCCATGAGGACCGTCAGAAGCTCGACGGTCTCTACGAGTGCATTCTGTGCGCCTGCTGCTCGACCTCGTGCCCGAGCTACTGGTGGAACGGCGACCGATATCTCGGTCCTGCCGTGCTGCTGCAAGCTTATCGCTGGCTGATCGATAGCCGCGACGAAGCCAAGGGCGAACGCCTCGACAATCTCGAAGACCCGTTCCGGCTCTATCGCTGCCACACGATCATGAATTGTGCGCAGACCTGCCCGAAGGGCTTGAACCCTGCCAAGGCGATTGCCGAAATCAAGAAGATGATGGTCGAGCGCCGCGTGTAATCGCGGCAATCGCTTTTATCCGCAGTCCCTGTCGGCCTGTGGCCTCCACGTCTCTTGTGCCGATATCAAGAAGATGATGGTCGAACGCCGCGTCTAGTAGCGTGACTGATCTGGAATTTGAGAAGGGGGAAGGTGCAAACCTTCCCCTTTTTCTTGATCAGAGCTCTGGTTGCCATCGCAGAAGGCTTGATCTTTGTAGCTGCGCCGATATCTCATTGGAGAATAGATCCATCGGAGACAGGGCAATCATGCTCGATCATATTGGTTTCAACATTTCCAGCATGTCCAAGTCGCGAGCATTCTATGATGCGGCACTCGCCCCCCTTGGCATAAGCCGCGCCATGGAGTTCGGCGACTGGGTAGGGTATGGCCGCAATGGCAAGCCGGAATTCTGGATCGGCAAGCAGAAGGGCGCGAAGCTCGATGGCGTGCTTCATGTGGCTTTTTCGGCTGGAACCCGCTCCGAGGTTGACCGCTTTTATGAAGCGGCAATTGCTGCCGGGGGGGCCGACAACGGCAAACCCGGCTTGCGTGCCGATTACCATCCTGATTACTACGCTGCTTTCGTGACGGACCCGGATGGGCATAATATCGAGGCTGTTTGCCACCTGCCCGAATAGAAAAGCGGGCTTGCGCCCGCTCATCATTTCCGCGTCTTGGAATTTTTCAGACCAGCTTTGCGTCCAGCGTAACTTCAATGGCGCCCAGTGCTTTCGAGAGAGGGCAGGACTGCTTGGCCTTGTTGGCGAGCGCTTCGAAATCCTCGACCGAAATGCCGGGAATAGAGGCATTGAGCGTGAGCGCGCTGCGGCTGATCTCAAAGCCACCGCCAGCTGCGGGGCCGACAGTGACTGCCGCAGTTGCTTCCAGCTTTTCCGGTGGTGTTCCGTGTTCCGTCAGGAGTGCGGAAAGCTGCATGGCAAAGCAGCCTGCGTGAGCAGCACCCAGAAGTTCTTCCGGATTGGTGCCGGAGCGACCGCTTTCGTCCTGAAAACGAGCTTTGAAATCGTAAGGCAGGTCTTTCAGTGCACCGCTTTGCGTGTTGAGGGTGCCTTTGCCTTCCTTCAGCGTGCCTTGCCAGACGGCGGTTGCTTTTCTGTCCATGGGAAGCTCTCCTCTCGGTTGGGATTTCCGCTACCGATATAGGGCGCTTGACCACGGCTTCCAGCAATCAACCAGAACTTGGCGAGAATTCAGATAGCCTGTCCCTTCAGCAAGCGCGGCGTATCGCCTGAAAGACCGGCGGCCTGCTTGATGAAGAAGGATTTCAACGCCGGTACCCGGTCTACGAGCCCCAGACCAATATCGCGGATAGAGCGGATGGCCGGGTTGTCGTTGGAGAAAAGCTTGGTCAGGATGTCCGTCGTCACACCCATCTGCACGGTATCGAAGCGACGCCAGGACTGATAACGCTCCAGAGCGGCAAATGAACCGATGTCGAGGCCGAGGCGATCCGTTTCGACCACGACTTCGGCAATTGCGGCGGCATCCCGGAAGCCAAGATTGAGGCCCTGACCGGCAATGGGATGGATACGGTGCGCCGCATCGCCCACCAGCACCAAACGTGGCTTCACGAATTCACGTGCCAGCGTCAGGCCGAGCGGGAAGGCGCGGCGCGGGCCTTCGACATGCAGGACGCCGAGACGATGCCCGAAGCGCTGTTCCAGTTCAGCCTCGAATACGAAGTCGTCTTCGCGAATGAGGCGTTCGGCATCCGATGTGCGCTCGGTCCAGACCAGTGAGCTGCGATTACCCTTCAACGGAAGGATCGCAAATGGACCGGCTGGAAGAAAATGCTCATCAGCCCGGCCGCCATGCGGCAGTTCATGGGCGACATTGCACACGATGCCGGACTGGCCGTAATCCCAGTTGACGGTCTTGATGCCAGCAAGATCACGCAGGCGGGAGCGCGCACCATCTGCGGCGATCAGCAGGCGCGTTTCAAGCGTATCCCCATTGGAGAGGGTGACGGTTACTCCTTCAGGGAGAGTGTTGAAATTCTCAACACTGGTGGCTTCAAGGAAGACAATTCCGAGCGCTTCGGCCTTATTATGGAGGGCGGTGTTAAGGACACGGTTTTCCACCATATGGGCAAAAGGTTCGCCGGGTTCGACTTCACCTTCGAAAGTGAGAAAAACCGGGCGCACCGGATCGGAAGTGCGCGAATCGGTGATGACCATTTCCGTGATGGGCTGGGCTTCGGGAAGGATTTCCTGCCAGCAGCCGAGCTGGTCAAGCATACGTGATGCAGCCGCGGCAATCGAGGAAGCGCGCGGGTCGTTCTTCCAGGCACCAGCCGGTGCACCGTCGATCACGGTGACAGAAAGATGCGGTGCCGCCGATTTGATCGCAACTGCCGTGACGAGCCCGACATAGCCGCCGCCTGCAATCACCACATCGTTACTGCGTGCTGCTTCCTGCTTCTTCCGGGCGGCCATAGTCATTTCCTTTCGAGAATCTATCTCACGATAGCATTTCCAGCAAAAGTGCGAAGCGGTTTTGCGCCAGGCAAATGCTTAGAAACAAAGAGATAGTGCGGTTCCACGATTCTGGTTTGACTGGAACCGCTCTAGCGGTGTTTTGGCATATATCGTTGTCCAAGAAACCCGATATTTTGCCGCGGTGCATGTCGGAACGCGAACTGCCGAAGCGAGGTATCCGGGCCTCTGCCGATACAGCTTCTCCCGCACGGTTCTTGACAGGTTCCAATGCTCCGGCTCAAACAAGAACCCAAAGCATATATATCGTTGCAGGAGACAGGCTGTCCATGACCGATCAAGAAAAGTCCGCTGAGGCTCAAACTGACGCAATGCGTGAGCTTCTTTCCATCCTCGATCTGGAAACTCTTGAGGTGGATCTGTTCCGCGGCAACAGTCCACAGGTCGGCTGGCAGCGGGTTTTCGGCGGGCAGGTGATCGGGCAGGCGCTGATCGCAGCGCAGCGCACGGTTGAGCCCGAGCGACATGTCCACTCCCTGCATGCCTATTTCGTGCGGCCCGGCGATCCAGCGATCCCGATTGTCTATGAGGTGGACCGCATCCGCGACGGATCGAGCTTCAGCACACGGCGCGTTCTGGCAAAGCAGCATGGCAAGGCCATTTTTTCCCTTTCGGCTTCGTTTCAGGTGGATGAGGGTGGGCTCGATCACCAGCTTCCCATGCCGGAAGGACTACCGATGCCTGAGCAGCTTGTCGGCGATCGCGACATCAAGGAGCAATATCTCCATATGGCGCCGCCCAATGTGCGCAAATACTGGGAGCGGGAGCGACCTATCGAAATCAAGCCTGTCTCGCTGACCCATTATTTCTCGCGCGAGAAGCTTGAGCCTGTCCAGCATGTCTGGGTCAGAGCGCGCGGTATCGTGCCGGATGACCGGGCATTGCAGGCCGCCATTCTCGCCTATCTCTCCGATATGACGCTGCTCGATACGTCCCTGCATCCGCATGGCCGCACCATTTTCGACCGTGATCTGCAGGTTGCAAGCCTCGATCATGCCATGTGGTTTCATCGTCCATGCAGGCTGGATGACTGGTTGCTCTATACGCAGGACACCCCCAGCGCCTCCGGCGCGCGCGGTTTCAACCGGGGTGCGCTTTATACACGCGATGGCGTGCTGATCGCATCGGTCGCGCAGGAAGGGTTGATCCGCGTCCATGACAAAAAGAATTGATTATTTTTTAATCGCACATCAATCAGTCGATTAAAAATAAGGCATTTCGCTGCTGATTAGTAGAATGCTCGTGGTGCAAAAACCGAATCGAATGAATCACTTACGGCGTCATTCGATTCGAAATCGTAGCGGCACCACCTCTTCCATGGCCCGGAATTTCCGCATCCGGCGCACCGAATATCAGAAAATTTGCAGTTAATTTGCCAGCCAGGGCCAACTGGCACGATTTTTGTTTCTCTCTGTTTGAACCGGTCTTTCCAGCGCAGCCGCGTTTGAAGCCGCCCTTCGACGGAGAAATTCGATGCTCATAACAGGAAGAAACAAGCAAACGGCCCTTCTGGCTACCCTGCCTGCGCTCGTCGCCATGGCCGGGACGGCATTGGCACAGGACGCCGCACCGACACCAACCCTCGATACGGGCGATACGGCGTGGATGCTGACTTCAACCGCGCTTGTGTTGATGATGACTATACCGGGTCTCGCTCTGTTCTATGGCGGCATGGTGCGCAAGAAGAACGTGCTCTCCACGGTGATGCAGAGCTTCGCCATTACTTGTCTCATGTCCATTCTGTGGATGGTTGCAGGCTATTCGCTGGCCTTTACCGATGGTGGATCGCTCAACTCTTATATTGGCGGTCTTTCCAAGGCCTTTTTCTCCGGCGTCACGATGGAATCGCTGACGGGAACGATCCCCGAATATGTGTTCATCACCTTCCAGATGACTTTTGCGGTGATCACGCCCGCACTTATCGCCGGTTCGTTTGCCGAACGCATGAAGTTTTCCTCCATGCTTGTCTTCCTGACCCTCTGGCTGTTCATCGTCTATATCCCGGTCGCGCATTGGGTCTGGGGCGGCGGCTTCATGGCGTCGGATGGCGTGCTTGATTTTGCTGGCGGCACGGTCGTCCATATCAATGCCGGTGTGGCCGGTCTGGTTGCGGCTCTCATCATCGGCAAGCGCGATGGTTACGGCCACACCAATATGGCGCCGCACAATCTCGTGCTGTCGGTCATTGGTGCTGCCCTTCTGTGGGTTGGCTGGTTCGGCTTCAATGCCGGGTCCGCTGTCGGTGCCAATGCACTTGCTGGCGTCGCCATGCTCAATACGCAGGTTGCGACTGCTGGTGCAGCTCTGGCCTGGATGTTTGTGGAATGGGCGATTGCAGGCAAGCCGAGCGTGCTCGGTATCATTTCAGGCGCCGTTGCCGGCCTTGTTGCCGTTACGCCTGCCGCCGGTTTCGTCAACCCCATGGGTGCGCTCATCATCGGCATCGTGGCTGGTGCGGTCTGCTATGTGGCGGCCGTAAAGATCAAGCATGCTCTCGGTTATGACGATTCGCTCGATGCGTTCGGCGTCCATGGTGTCGGCGGCTTCGTCGGTGCGGTGCTGACCGGTCTCTTCGCCGATGCGGCGATCAACCCGGCCAGCGAAGGTGCAACCATCGGCAAGCAGTTCTTCGGTGCTGCCATCACGATTGTCTATACGGCGATCGCCACCGCGATCATTCTTTACGTGGTCAAGGCTGTCATGGGTCTGCGCCCCAGCAAACAGGCCGAGATCGAAGGCCTCGACATCGCTTTGCACGGCGAATCCGTTCAATAGAGCGGGATTGTCTCAAGAGGAAAAAGGCGCGGAAAACTGCGCCTTTTTCATTTTGTCGACAGGATTTATCTGCGGCCTGATGCATGGTTAATGAGGAATTAACCATCTCGCGACTAGGATCGGACCGATTCAATGTGCCCGGAGCATTTCCGCTCAGGGGCCAGCAAATATTTTCGGTTCGGGACAGGCTATATGCGGCAAGGATATTCGCCCTCATACCCGCTGCGTGACGAGCGGATTACGGAAGACAGGCTGAAACTGGCCAATCTCTTCCGCAGGCAGTTCTATATCCTGTTCGGATTGGGGCTTCTGGCGCTCACCGGCATGGCGGTCGGCGCATTGGCGACATGGAATGTTGCCGATCCGAGCTTCAGCCATGCGACCGACAATCCGGTAACGAATGCGCTGGGTTATCCGGGCGCAGTGTTCTCCGATATTGCCATGCAGTTTTTCGGTCTGGCGAGTGTTCCCGCTCTGCTTCCGCTCGCCGTCTGGTCGCTGCTGATGATGACACGCGGCGGCATTGGCCGCGTAGCCAAGCGCAGTTTCGCGTGGCTCGGCGCTGCACTCCTGTTTGCAGCCATCGCCAGCTGCTTCGCCGTGCCGGAAAGCTGGCCGATGCCGATTGGTCTCGGTGGCGTCTTCGGCGACATGATCCTGAAGTTCCCGGGTCTTTTCCTTGGCAGTTTCCCGCAAGGCGCGATCGCTTCAGGCATTGCGCTTATCCTCGCCGTACCGGCCTTCTGGCTCTGCCTTTTCGCCAGCGGTATCATTGGGCGCGGTGTGGGGATCGTCAATCCTGCACAGCCCTCGGGCCGCCGTGGCGCGGAGGAGGATGATTTCGCAGCAGATGACGAGGACGATGAAACATCAGCCGGTGGTGGTTTCCAGCTTATGGGCGCGCTCACCCATCTGGTACTGACCACGACCGCGAACTTCAAGCGCCTGACGGGGCTTGGCCGTCGTCGCCCGCGCGCGGAAGATTTCGACGATATGCGCGTTGTGCGCCGCAACGCCGAAACACGCAATGCGCCGCGCCGCGAACCCGGATTCGGGGCGCCAGCGGCTGCCGATGACGAACCGCCTTTCGATATGGACGATATGGATGATGATGCGCCGCTCGCCGGTCAGGAATGGCACGATGCGCCGCCGCCGCGTAGCCGAAAGGCTCGCGTGGAACAGGCCGCTCCGTCGCCGAAACCCGGTGCCCGCGCCCAGCGCGAGGCGCAGCCGTCCTTCCTCAAGGACAACGGCGTGTTTGAAATGCCATCGCTGCATTTCCTTGCCGAACCGAAGCTCGTCCAGCGCGATCCCGCGCTTTCCAAGGATGCGCTGGAACAGAACGCCCGTCTGTTGGAAGGTGTGCTGGAAGATTTCGGCGTGCGTGGTGAAATCATCAATGTGAAGCCTGGTCCGGTGGTGACACTTTACGAACTGGAGCCCGCACCGGGAATCAAGTCCTCGCGCGTCATCGGTCTTGCCGACGATATCGCCCGCTCGATGAGCGCGATTGCAGCACGCGTGGCCGTCATTCCCGGCCGTAACGCCATTGGCATCGAACTGCCGAACCCGAAGCGCGAGATGGTTTATCTGCGCGAGATGCTGGCAAGTCGCGACTTCGAACAGTCGAAGGCGAAACTCGCGCTTGCGCTCGGCAAGACCATCAATGGCGAGCCGGTGATCGCCGATATCGCGAAGATGCCGCACGTTCTCGTCGCCGGTACGACCGGTTCGGGTAAGTCGGTGGCGATCAACACCATGATCCTGTCCTTGCTTTATCGCATGACACCGCAGGAATGCCGCCTGATCATGATCGATCCGAAGATGCTGGAACTCTCGGTCTATGACGGCATTCCGCATCTGCTGACGCCTGTCGTAACCGATCCCAAGAAAGCCGTGGTCGCGCTCAAATGGACCGTGCGCGAAATGGAAGACCGTTATCGCAAGATGTCGAAGGTCGGCGTGCGCAATATTGACGGCTTTAATCAGCGCGTCGGCCTTGCGCAGAAAAAGGGTGAGCCGATTGCACGTACGGTCCAGACCGGCTTTGACCGCAATACCGGCGAGGCGATTTACGAGACGGAGGAGCTCGATCTGGAGCCGATGCCATATATCGTCGTGATTATCGACGAAATGGCCGACCTGATGATGGTTGCCGGCAAGGATATCGAAGGTGCAGTGCAGCGTCTGGCGCAGATGGCGCGTGCGGCGGGTATTCATGTCATCATGGCCACCCAGCGCCCGTCAGTGGATGTCATCACCGGAACGATCAAGGCCAACTTCCCGACCCGCATTTCATTCCAGGTGACGTCGAAGATCGATAGCCGAACCATTCTGGGCGAGCAGGGCGCCGAGCAGCTTCTCGGTCAGGGTGATATGCTCTTCATGGCTGGCGGTGGCCGCATCCAGCGCGTGCACGGGCCTTTCGTCGGTGACGACGAGGTGGAGCGCATCGTGCAGCATCTGAAGCTTCAGGGCGTGCCGGAATATCTCGATGCCATCACCGAGGATGACGAAGACGACGAAGGTGGCAGCGGTCCGGCTGGAACCGGCAATCTGGAGGATTCCGACGATCCTTACGATCAGGCCGTGGCCGTGGTGCTGCGTGACAAGAAGGCTTCGACTTCCTACATCCAGCGCCGTCTCGGTATTGGTTATAATCGGGCTGCCTCAATCATCGAACGCATGGAAGAGGAGGGCATTGTCGGTCCGGCCAACCATGCGGGCAAGCGTGAAATTTTGGTTCCCACTGGCGACGATGATTTCTGATGGCCATACTCGCGCCCAACTGGCGGTGTAGTTAAACAGAATGATGAAAAGAGAAAGTTTGTCGATGATGTTCTCCCGTTTCTCCGCCTTCGCGAAAGCTGGTCGCCTTGCCGCCGTGCTGGGAATGGGAGCGCTTGGGCTTGGCATGACGTCGCTGGTTCTCGCTCCCGTCGCCGCGATGGCGCAGGGGGCAGGCGGCGGTGCGGCGGCACAGCAGATCGCCGATCATTTTTCATCGGTACGTACAATGACCGGCGAGTTCGTACAGTTCGGCCCGAAGGGCGAACAGACGGGCGGCACTTTCTATATCGAGCGTCCGGGCAAGATTCGCTTCAACTACAATAATTCTCCAATCCGGGTGATTTCGGATGGCGAATCGGTTGTCATCAATAATCGCAAGCTCGATACCTGGGATCTCTATCCGCTTTCGAAGACGCCCTTGAAGCTTCTGCTGGCAGATCGGATTGATCTGGGTGGTGGCCGTCTTCAGAATGTGAAGCAGGAGCCGGACATGACCACGCTGGTCCTGGGCGACAAGTCGATCTTTGGCGATTCGAAAATCACCATGATGTTCGACCCTAAATCCTACGAGCTGAAGCAGTGGACCATCACCGATGCCCAGAAGCTTGATACCACTGTCATGATCTTCAACGTGCGCAGCGGCGTGCGTTTCACCGACGATATGTTCAAGATCGACTATCAGCGCATCGCAATGAAGCGCAAAGGTCAGTAATCGTCAGTTTGTGATAGGCAAGCCGTTTGCATTTGCCGGATAAATGATTAGGTTCGCAGCATCTTTTTCGTTGCTGCGAGTCCTATCTTCATGGCCTTTTCCGTTGCTACTTGGAACATCAATTCCGTTCGTCTGCGTATGCCGCTGGTCGAACAGTTTCTGCGCGATTATCAGCCGGATGTTCTGTGCCTTCAGGAAACGAAGTGCCCCGATAATCTGTTTCCGTCGAAAGGGTTCCGGGCTCTTGGCTATGAGCACATCGCGATCAGCGGTCAGAAGGGCTACCACGGCGTTGCTACGATATCGCGGCGTCCTCTGACGGGCGTGGAAAAGATCGGTTTCTGCGACATGGGCGATTGCCGCCATTTGAGCGCTGTCGTCGAGGCGGGCGGTAAGAAGCTCCGTATTCATAACTTTTACGTTCCTGCGGGCGGTGATGAGCCGGACCCGGTAATCAATCCGAAATTCGCGCATAAGCTGGCTTTTCTGGAAGAAATGCGCGCTATCGTCGCCGACCGGAAAGACGGACATTCTTCCGTTCTCGTTGGTGATCTCAACATTGCTCCGCTCGAAAACGACGTCTGGTCGCACAAGCAGTTGCTCAAGATCGTCAGCCATACGCCGATAGAAACCGAAACGCTGGAAGATTTGCGTGTGAAGGGTGGCTGGAGCGACCTGATGCGACAGCTTATTCCGGCGGACCAGAAAATCTTCACCTGGTGGAGCTATCGCGCCAAGGATTGGGCCGAATCGGATCGTGGCCGCAGGCTGGATCACGTCTGGGGTTCTGCCGATCTTGAAGGGCATATGCAGGGTCTGCAAATCCTTCGCGATGCGCGCGGTTGGGACCGCCCATCGGACCATGTGCCAGTCATTGCGACATTCGATCTGGATTGATCGGATCGTAAGGCCTATATAAGAGCCGGTTTAGAAGAGGAGAGAAGAACGATGGATCGGATTGCACTGTTTCAAATGACCAGTGTTTTCAACGTTTCCATGGTTCGCGATGTCTGCTCTTCTTACACTTCAGGATGTTTCCTGCGTTACGGCTGATGGCCGTACTCTCTTCGAATCCATTAATTTCAGCATAGCCGAGGGCCGCATCGGTCTGGTCGGGCGCAATGGTGTGGGTAAATCGACGCTGTTGCATGTGATGAATGGCGCGCTGCTTCCGACAAGCGGAAATGTGACGGTGAACGGGACCATCGGTGTTTTGCGGCAGAACGTCGGCGGCGATGGTTCCGAGACGCTGGCTGATCTTTTCGATGCGCGCACAGACTTCGACATTTTGGCCCGTGTCGAACAGGGCTTGGCCAGTGACAGCGATCTTAGTGAGGCCGACTGGCTTCTGCCGCAGCGCTTTACCGACGCGCTGCAGCGGCTTGGATTGCCTGATATGGCTTCCGAGATACTCCTGTCGACCTTGAGTGGAGGTCAGCAGACGCGCGCGGCGCTTGCAGCCCTCATATTTCGCCAGCCTGATCTCATTCTCTTGGACGAGCCGACAAATAATCTTGATCGTGCCGGTCGTTTGGCAGTTGTCGATTTGCTGACCGCCTGGCGCGGCGCAGCCGTGGTAGTCAGCCATGACCGCGAACTGTTGCAGTCCATGGATGCGATAGCAGAATTATCTCCGGACGGGCTTCGGCTCTATGGCGGCAACTGGGACTTCTATCACGCAAAAAAGACCGAAGAGCGCGCGACGGCGGTGCGCGATCTCGTAACGGCACGGCGTGAAGTCAAGCAGGTGGAGCGCAAGGCACAGGCTGCAGCCGAAAGACAGGCGCGCAGCGATGCGCGCGGTCGCAAATCACGCGCCGATGCAGGGATGAGCAAAATGCTGCTCGATGCCCGGGAGGACCGTGCGCAGCAATCGAAAGGCCGGGGCGATGCACTGGCGGAACGCCAGTCTAGCCGGGCCAACGAGCAGTTGCAGGAGGCGGAAGCAAAAGTCGAGCGAGTAAGGCCGATGCATTTCAATGTGGCTGGTGCGGTTCCGCCTTCCGGTCGCGTCATGCTCGATATGCAAAGTGTCTCGGGCGGGCCGCAAGCCGACTACCCGGTGATCCGCGACCTGTCATTGAAGATCGTGGGAGCCGAGCGTGTGGTTGTCGCAGGGCCGAATGGCGCAGGCAAGACCAGCCTGTTGCGGCTGATTACGGGGGAGCTTCAACCTTTGGCCGGAACCGTCATGCGCCCGGAGCGCATGGTGATGTTTGACCAGCAGATGAGCCTGATGGATCGCGGCCAGACCCTTTATGAAAATTATCGGCATCTCAATCCGGGGTCGAACGACAATGATGCCCGTGCAGCACTGGCGCGTTTTTCGTTTCGCGGCGAGGGGGCTTCACGGCTTGCCAGCAGTCTCAGTGGAGGCGAATTGTTGCGGGCGGCACTTGCCTGCGTTCTGGGTGGAACAGAGCTTCCCGAACTTTTGATCCTTGATGAACCGACCAATCATCTCGACCTGGATTCCATCGAGGCACTGGAAACCGCTCTCAATGCCTATGAGGGAGCATTGATCATCGTGAGCCACGATCAGGCTTTTCTCAATGCCATCGGAATGGAAAGGGTGATTGAACTCTGAAAAGGGTCAATCGCCATTCAGGCGCGGTGCGACTTTTTCGATTTCGCCGATCAGTTCCAGCAGATTGCGACTGACATGCGCATGGAGTGCCGCCGCCACTTCGGGATATTCTTCCAGAATGCGGCGGAAGATTGCGCGGCTGATGCGGATAACCTCGGTTTCCGCTTCGGCGACGGCACCGGTAAGACGCGAGGTCTGCGCGATCAACGCCATTTCGCCAATCATGGCGCCAGGGCCGACAGGGCGGATCGCAATCCGCCCTTCGTCTTGTTCATGAAACAGGGTGATATTGCCCGATACGACGATATAGGCGCAGTCGGCACTTTGCCCTTCACGGAAAAGCTCACGCCCGGCCCTGAGAACGAGACGTTCCGCACCGAAGGCAAGCAACCGCAACTGTTCGGGCGTAAAAGACTCGAACAGGCCTACCGTGCCGAGAATGCGAATATCGTCATCAAGCGCCATGGGTCGTCAATACACCTGCATCGGGCGCTGTCCATCATGGGACAAGCTTGTATCCCCCGCTTTCTGTGACCAGAAGCGCCGCATTGGACGGATCTTTTTCGATTTTCTGGCGCAGACGATAGACGTGGGTTTCCAGCGTATGCGTGGTCACACCTGAATTATAACCCCATACTTCTTCAAGAAGCACATCGCGGCCGATAACCTTGTCGCCGGCACGATAGAGATACTTGATGATCGCCGCTTCCTTTTCGGTGAGGCGAATCTTGCTGCCCTTCTCGTCGATGAGGAGTTTCTGGCCGGGCTTGAACGTATAAGGGCCGACGATGAAGGTCGCGTCCTCGCTCTGCTCGTGCTGACGCAGCTGCGCGCGCACGCGCGCCAGAAGCACCGCGAATTTGAACGGCTTGGTGACGTAATCATTGGCGCCCGATTCGAGGCCGAGAATCGTATCCGATTCCGTATCGTGGCCGGTGAGCATGATGATCGGCGCCTTGAAACCGCCCTTGCGCAGCAATTTTACGGCTTCACGTCCATCCATATCCGGCAGCCCGACATCCATGATCAGGAGGTCTACAATGCCGTTTCGTGCAGTCTGGATGCCCTTGGTGGCATTGTCTTCCTGCAAAATCTGGAATTCTTCGCACAGCTCCAGCTGTTCGACGAGGATAGAACGGAGATCTTCGTCATCGTCCACAATCAGTATCGTACGGCCTGTCATGCCTGTCCTCGTTACTCTTTGATTTAAATGGCTCTTGGTGTTTTATGACATTTAATGGAGACAAGTTGAAGCGGCGAAACGCGAAAGAGATTTTTGCTCTCGCCGACAACGGTTTGAAACATGCATGACACGGAGGCGGGGGCTTGGCCAGATACGAAATTAGCCGAGGAATTGGCATTATCGATGTGCGGGCCAAACCGGGCCACAAGACTCGCGGTTTGCTTGTTGCCGGCAATCTGGTGCTGGAATGCGCTCTTGGCAAGGGGGGAATCAGCGCTTTCAAGCGCGAAGGTGACGGAGCAACGCCTCTGGCGACCATGCGGCTGCTCTATGGATACCGCCGCGGCGACAAGGGTGTGCTGCCGTCATCGCGGTTGCCGCTCGGGCGCATCCGCCGTCTGGATGGCTGGTGCGATGCATCGTCTGACGCCAATTACAACCGCCCGGTAAGGCTGCCTTATGCGGCAAGCCACGAGGATATGTGGCGGCGTGATGATCTTTATGATGTCTGCATTGTCATGGACTGGAATATTGCGCCACGCCGTCGCGGATGCGGCAGTGCAATCTTCTTTCACCTTGCCCGACCCGGCTATACGCCCACAGAAGGCTGCATAGCATTGAGGCGCGCCGACATGGCGCGCCTCCTGCCTCATCTGACGGACCGAACCATGATCCGTGTCCTGAGATAATCGTCTCAGTGTGCGGCGGCAGCAGCGACGACCCTGACTTCATTGCCTTTGGCATCGTAGAGCTTGCCGTTCAGGAAATAATCTCCGTCATGCAGCTCCGAGATGTTGTGATGGCGGATGATGCGTTCCGTACCTTCCGCGAAAACTGACATCTGGTTGCTGTTGCCCAATTTGATTTCATTGAACATCAGGTTGAGCGCAATGGCCATCAACGCTGCCGAGCTGATGCCGGAGTGGAAGATGGTTTCGAACCAGGTTGGAAAGTTATGATAGAACTGGGGTGCGGCGATCGGGATCATACCGAAGCCGATCGAGGTTGCCACGATGATGAGATTGATATTGTTCTCGTAGTCCACTTTGGCGAGTGTGCGGATGCCGCTTGCAGCCACCGTGCCGAACAGGACGATACCCGCTCCACCCAGAACTGCCGGAGGAACGCAGGCGATCACCCGACCCATCACCGGCAGGAGGCCGAGGGTGATAAGGATCAGCCCGCCAGTTGCCACGACATAACGGCTCTTCACGCCTGTCACAGCGACAAGGCCGACATTCTGTGCGAAGGCGCTTTGCGTAAAGGAACCGACAACCGGCGACAGGATGCTTGAAAGCATATCCGCGCGCAGGCCGTTGGCGAGACGTCGCGAATCCACTTTCGTACCGAGGATTTCACCGACCGCCAGAATATCGGCAGAAGTCTCGACGAGCGTGACCATGATCACAATGAACATAGAGAGCGTTGCGGCGAGGCTGAATACCGGCATGCCGAAGTGGAAGATTTCCGGCAGCGCCACCATTGAACCTTCGCTCACCCGCGAAAAATCGGTCATGCCGAGCGCCCAGGCGATAAAGGTTCCGATGACCATCGCGAGCAGGATCGAAAGTCGCGAAATCGTGGCATTGCCCATCTTGCTGAGAATGAGCACGATGACCAGTGTGAGGCCTGCAAGCCCGATATTGGCCATGCTGCCGAATTCGGGGCTGTTGCTGTCTCCGCCCATTGCCCAGCGCGCCGCAACAGGCATCAGCGTCAGGCCGATGGTGGTGATGACGATACCGGTGACGAGCGGCGGAAAGAAACGCGTGATGCGTGAGAATATTGGCGTGATGATAAGGCCGATGACGGCTGCCGCAATGACGGCCCCCAGCACGACCTGCAAGCCGGCTTCACCGGTCTGGCTCGATGTGACGATGGCTACCATGGTGGCGACGCCCGAAAAAGAGACGCCCTGGACCAGAGGCAGCTGGCAGCCGAAAAAAGGTATGCCGACGGTTTGCAGGACGGTGGCAACGCCACCGGCAAAAAGCGATGCGGTGATCAAGAGGCCGATTTCGGTTGGGCTGAGACCAGCCGCCTGACCGATGATCAGCGGAACTGCCACGATGCCCCCATACATGGTCAGCACATGCTGAAAACCATATGCCAGATTGGCAGCGACAGATAGTTTTTCATCTTCGGGACGCGAAAGCGTATCCGCCCCGGACTGGTGCGTATTCAATGCTACTCCCTCCCAGCAGGCGCGAATATATCGCCAGCCTGCTCTCTCCGTTCTCCCTGCGCTGGATCGTCATGACGGCATGTCTTTCGACACCGAACTGACGAAGAAATGCGCGATGTCTCCTCCAAAGACATGTCGCAGGAGTATAACCGCAGCCGTCCGGATGACTGTGTCTCTTTTGCTTGAAATTGTTTTCGATACGGGAGTGCTAATGTTGAGGGAGTTTTTCAGCTGTCGGTTTTGGTGCGCGCGTCTCTCATCGCATCGCGCAGCACAGCGAAAACGTATGGCTCCAGCGATTGCGCAACGTTGAAGCGCAGGAAACGGCTGGCCGTATGTGACGGACTGAAGACGTTGCCGGGCGCAAGCACGACGCCTTTGTCCAGAGCATGCCGCGCAATCTGGCCGGAGTCCAGCCCAGCGGGCAATTCGGCCCATAGAAACATGCCGCCTTGCGGCTCGGTCCACAGCGTGAGGCCCTCTGCCTTCAGGCGGCTGGCGATGAGTGTCATCGCATCGGCCAGTTTGGCGCGCAGGCTGTCCACGTGGCGGCGATAGGCACCATCGGTCAAGAGCGCATGCACAATCTGTTGCGACAACACATTGCCCCCGAAGCTGGTGGCGAGCTTCAGGTCGGTCAGCCCGTCGATCCAGTCGCGACGTCCGGCGATATAGCCGACGCGGGCTGCGGCGGACAGCGTCTTGGAGAAACTGCCAACATGCAGGACGCGGTCGAACCCGTCCAGTTCGGCAAGAAGCGGGGTAGGCGAGGGGTGGAAGTCGCCGAAGATATTGTCTTCGACCAGCGTGACGCCATGCGCTTCGGCGAGCTTCAGCAGCCGGTGGGCCGTGGCTGGCGTCATCGAACCGCCGGTCGGGTTATGCAATCCGGCATTGGATATATAGAGTTTCGGAGCGTGTTCGCTGGCTGCTCTCGCAAAGGCTTCGAGGTCCGGGCCGGTATGGGTATAGGGCACCCCGACCAGTTTTACACGGTGTGTCAGAAGCACGGCCTGAAAGTTGAAGTAGCAGGGATCATCGACCAGAACCGTATCGCCCGGTTGCAACAGATAACGGCAGATCAGGTCGATGGCCTGCGTGCCGGAATCGGCCAGCAATATTTCTCCGCTCGAAACGTCGATGCCTTGTTCACCGAGTCGGTGAGCAAGGTGCTGGCGCAGGGGGCGGAACCCGAGCGGTTCGCCATAGGTGGCAATATCGCTCCCCTCGTCGCGAGCAACCGCGCGCATCGCCCGGCGGATCGCTTCCTGTGGAAGCCACGTGTCGGGTAGCCATCCGCACCCCGGTTTAAGTGCAGTGTCGTCTGCCTCAAGTGACTGTCGCATGACCCAGAAAGGATCGATCTGGCGTTCCTTGTGCGGTGTGTTGGTGGCCAGCGAAAATGGCTGGCGAGCGCGCTCCGAAACATAGAAACCGGCACCGCGGCGCGACTGGATTATGCCTTCCGCCACCAGCCTGTCATAGGCTTCGACGACAGTGGATTTCGAGACATTCATCGCTTCGGCGAGGCGACGGATGGAAGGTAGTCGTGCACCCGGCGCAAGGCTCATCGCCGTAATGCGTCCGCGAATAATGCCCATCACCTTTTCAACGAGCGGGGTCCTGTCGGCGGTGGCGTTTTCATCGCCACGCTCGATTTCTCCGCTTGCGTAAGCGGCTTCTACAGCTTCGAGGCTGCGCAGAAGGCCCGTCGAAATCATCTGTACTATCCCTTGTACCAGTACAGTTTGCCAGAATTGTCCCGAAACTGTCTCTGATTATTCGGGCAGTTCCACGGCATTGTCTCACGAATCCTTATACGATTTTAGAGAAAGTCGAAAAGACACTATGCGTGAGAATGTTGGGAATAAGACCGCCGGATGGGTCAACGGGTTTTTGGGCGTATTGATTTTTTCCGGCTCGCTGCCGGCAACGCGGCTGGCGGTGATCGATATCGATCCGACGTTTCTGACAATGGCGCGAGCGTCTATCGCTGGACTGCTTGGCATGGCGCTTCTGCTGGCGTTTCGGGAACCTTTTCCCCGCCGGAACGATGCCATCTCGTTGATTGTGGTGGCGCTTGGCGTGGTCGTCGGTTTCCCGCTTCTGACGGGGCTTGCCCTTCAGCACATGACATCTGCCCATGCGATTGTCTTTATCGGACTGCTGCCGCTCGCCACGGCAATCTTCGCTGTCCTGCGCGGTGGTGAGCATCCGCGCCCGATGTTCTGGCTGTTTTCAGTGGTTGGAAGCCTCATTGTCGCTTCCTATGCCTATGGGCAGGGAAGCCAGTCCACGCTTCTGGGTGACGTGCTGATGCTCGCTGCCGTTATCGTCTGCGGTCTGGGCTATGCCGAAGGCGCGCAGCTTTCGCGCAGGCTCGGCGGCTGGCAGGTTATCTGCTGGGCGCTGGTGTTCTCGCTGCCGGTCATGCTGCCGCTGAGTGTCTTGACGCGTCCGGAGACATGGGCAGGCATCGGCACGCCAGCCTGGATAAGCCTCGGCTATGTCTCGCTGTTTTCGATGCTGATCGGCTTCTTCTTCTGGTATCGCGGCCTTGCGCAGGGCGGTGCCGCCACTGTCGGCCAGTTACAGCTTCTCCAGCCTTTCTTTGGCCTTATGCTGGCTGCCGGTATTGCGGGGGAACCCGTCAGTATGGGTATGGTTGCGACGGCAGCGGTGGTCGTCGTGTGTGTGGCGGGTGCGAAGAAATTTGCTTAAATAAACGCCCAGACGGTCGTTCGCTTCACTTCAGCGTCTTCAAGGGCGCGGGTAACAGGCACGGTATAGACGGCAAGTTGTTGCAGCCGGTCTTTCGGGAGATAGGCGCGTCCCGGATCGCCGACGACGATACGGGCGCCACGTTCGGCAAGTTTTGCAAACCAGGGAATGAGCCGCTCGGCGAGCGGCTTTTCATAAAAGACATCGCCTGCCAGGATCACATCCCAACCACCGTCATTGCCGATGAGGTCATCCAGAGAGGGAGCAACCGACACTCCATTGGCCGATGCATTGATCTCGATGGCGGGAAGCGCGAAGGGATCGATGTCCGATGCCAGCACGCTTGATGCCCCTGCCTGCATGGCGGCAATGGCGACAAGGCCGGAACCGGATGCAAAATCGAGTACCGTCTTGTCTTTCACCGTTTCTGGATGATCAAGGATATAGCGTGCCACACCCTGACCACCAGCCCAGGCGAAAGCCCAGAAGGGCGGTGGCAGGCCGATTGTAGCAAGCTCTTCCTCGGTCTTGTGCCAGAGGTCGTGCGCTTCATCGGCCAGATGCAGACGAATTTCCGGCACGTGCGGCGGCGCTTGCAGGCTGGTATTGGCCAGAATGAAATCACGCGCGCTTTTATGTGCCGGATCGAGCATCAGAGCATGTCTCCCTAAAGCGGGAACCGGTTTGGGGATGCAGACATGCTCATGCCAAAGCGCTCTTTGCGTCCAGTCCGCCCATGCGGCAGACTTCGATCCATTCATCTTCCGTCACTGGCTGCACCGAAAGACGCATCGAGGTGACGAGCGCCATCTTCTCTAGCTTCGGATTGGCTTTCACATCTTTCAGCGTTACCGGCTTCGGCATGTCGCGCACAGCTCTGATATCCACGCATTCCCAGCGCGGATCGTCCGTCGTACTGTCATGATGCGCCAGCGCACAGACCTCGACGATGCCGACGACTTCCAGCCCTTCGTTGGAATGATAGAAGAAGCCTTTGTCGCCCAGTTTCATGGCACGCATGTTGTTGCGCGCCAGATAATTGCGCACACCGTCCCATTGCTCGCCTTTTTCGCCACGGGCTTTCTGCATTTCCCATGACCATTTGAACGGTTCGGATTTGAACAGCCAGTAAGCCATCAGTCATGAGCCTCAAGCGTTGGCGGGATTGTTGATCGCCCAATTCCACGGACGCACGGTTACGTTCTGAAACAGGCCTGCCAGTGCGTAAGGATCGTTGGCAGCGATCTTTTCTGCTGCGGCCTTGTCGGCAGCTTCGACAACGACCAGACTGCCGTTTGGCTTGCCGTCTTCACCGAGGAAGGGGCCTGCGAACTTCAGCCCGTCACCAAGACCCTTGAGATAGTCGAGATGTGCAGGGCGCGTATCGAGGCGCACTTGCAGATGGTCCGGCTTGTCGTTGCACAGAAGAGCAAAAAGCATTGTCAATTATCCTTTCCGTTCGAGCATGATCTTGTCCGAAAACCGGTTCCCACCTTCGGGATCACGCTCTAGTCCTCGGTTTTGAGTGGTCGGTTGAGCAGAGCCGTCACGGCTTCGTCAATGGTGATGGTGCCGTCAAGCAGTGCTCCCGTCGCATCGATGATGGGTGCGGAGATAGCATGTTTGCGGCATAGTTCGGCGGCAATCGGTGCGGTCGCTACGCCTTCGGCAAGCGGGCGATTGGTCAGATCCTCGCCGCGTCCGAGTGCCAGCCCGTAGGAGTAATTGCGTGACTGTGACGAAGAGCAGGTCAGCATCAGATCGCCGAGACCGGAAAGCCCCATGATGGTTTCGGGTCTGGCACCCATGGCCTGACCGATGCGGCGGAGTTCCGCAAACCCGCGCGTGACGAGAGCAGCCTGTGCGCTTGCGCCGAACCCGCGCCCGACGGCAGCACCGGCGGCAATAGCGAGGACATTCTTCAGGGCACCGCCGATTTCGACCCCTTTTAGATCGGTTGTCGAATAGCATCGGAAGGCTGGACCGGACAGAAGTGCTGCGAGCCGATCGGCAATTGCTGCTTCCTCGCAGGCAACCGTCACAGCGGTCGGAAGCCCTCTGGCGACGTCTGTTGCAAAACTCGGACCGGATAGCGCTGCGATCCGATGGTTCGGCAGAACTTCGGCTACGATTTCCGACATCAGCCGTCCGGTGCTGCGTTCGATCCCTTTCGCGCAGAGCACGACGGGTGCGGTTTGCGGAATAAGACTGCTCAACTGCGAAAGCCCGGCGCGCATGGCCTGCGCGGGAATGACGGCCAGAACGGCATCCGCATGTTCGGCGGCAGCAGCCACGTCCGTGCTTGCATTTATAGCGCCGGGAAGGTCGATCTCGCCCAGATAGCGCGGATTGCGGTGTGTCCGGTTGATGGCTTCGACCATCGCCTCGTCGCGGGCATAAAGCCATGTATCATGGCCGCGGCTGCATGCCATAGCCGCAAGGGCCGTGCCCCAGGCACCACCACCCAGAATAGCAATCTTGCTAGTCTTTTCGCTCATGCCTTGGCTCCACGTCGTCCGGTTCCGATCAGCGGAGCCGACTTCTCGTCAAGCGGCCAGCGCGAGCGCGGTGCAAGATCGAGCGAATCAGGAGCTTCCGTTGCGGCCCGTTCGGCACCGGCCCAGGCAATCATTGCAGCATTGTCGGTGCATAGATCGAGCGGCGGAGCGATGAAGCTGAAACCGTGCCGGGCGCAAAGAGTTTCGAGCGCGGCGCGCAAGGTCTTGTTGGCCGCGACCCCGCCCGCAACGACAAGCGCCGGTGTTTCGCAATCGGGAAATTCGTTTCTGAAACGTTCAAGTGACCGGCCCACCCGGTCGGACAGCGTGTCGGCGACTGCAGTCTGGAAAGAGGCGCAAATATCGGCCACGTCCTGCACCGACAATGGAACCAGTTCTGTTGCCGTCTGGCGCACTGCCGTCTTGAGACCGGAAAAGGAAAAATCGAGCCGTGCTTCGCCCTTCAGCGGTCGCGGCAGGGCGAATCGCTTCGGATTGCCCTGAAGCGCCATACGTTCGACTGCCGGACCGCCCGGATAAGGCAGACCCAAAAGCTTTGCCGTTTTGTCGAAGGCTTCGCCCAGCGCGTCGTCAATAGTGGTGCCGAGGCGTTCGTAGTCGCCAATACCGCGTATCAGCACCATCTGCGTATGACCGCCGGAAACGAGCAGCAACAGATAAGGAAACGGCAGGCTGTCGGTCAGACGCGCCGTCAATGCATGGCCTTCCAGATGGTTGACGGCATAAAACGGCTTCTGTGCCGCCATGGCCAGTGCCTTGGCGGTCATCAGCCCGACGATCAGTCCGCCGATCAGCCCCGGTCCTGCCGTGGCGGCCACCGCATCGACATCGGCAAGCTTCATGTCGGCATCTTCGAGCGCGCGCGCAACCAGCCGGTCCAGCGCTTCGACATGGGCGCGTGCGGCAATCTCCGGCACCACACCGCCATAGGGTTCGTGCTCGGCGATCTGGCTCAAAACCACATTGGACAGAATCCGTCCTTCACCTTGATCGTCACGTTCGACGATTGCGGCGGCTGTTTCGTCGCAACTTGTTTCTATTCCAAGAATGCGCATTTGCGGTTAGACCCTGCCTGTCTCATAATTCATTGAAAAAATCCGGTACCATGGACGACGCAATATGCAAACAGCATCCTTAAAGAATGGCACGTTGAAGATAGGCACGCGGGGCAGCAAGCTTGCTCTCGCCCAGGCTTACGAGACGCGTCGCCGCCTTATGGAGGCACATGGTCTGCCGGAAGAAGCCATTGAAATCATTCCCATGTCGACGGCGGGCGACCGTATTCAGGATCGCGCGCTTTCCGAGATCGGCGGCAAGGGGCTTTTTACCGAAGAGATCGAGCAGGCGCTGACGGATGGTCGAATCGATCTTGCGGTCCATTCGACCAAGGATATGCCGACGGTTCTGCCCGATGGTCTGCATCTTTCTGTTTTCCTTGAGCGCGAAGATCCGCGCGATGCCTTTATCGGTCGTACGGCCTCCCGCCTTATCGATCTGCCGCAGGGTGCAACTGTTGGATCGTCATCATTGCGTCGTCAGGCTTTGATCCGCCGTCTTCGTCCCGACATTCAAGTGGTGATTTTCCGCGGCAATGTCGATACTCGCCTTCGCAAACTGGAAGCCGGAGAAGTCGACGGGACGTTTCTCGCCTGTGCGGGGTTGCGGCGTCTGGGGCTAGGCGATGTCATTACAGACCTGGCCGATCCGGAAAGCTTCCCGCCTGCGCCGGGACAAGGTGCCATCGGCATCGAGACCCGTATCGGCGATACGCGTATCGACACGCTGCTGGCGCCCCTTGCGCATCGCGAGACTGGTATTGCACTTGCCTGCGAACGGGCATTTCTGGCTGCCCTTGACGGTTCCTGCCGCACGCCGATTGCCGGTCTTGCAACCGTGAACGGCGATACGGTTTCCTTTCACGGCATGATTTTGAAGCCGGACGGGTCTGAAGCGCACGAGATAAGGACGGAAGGTCCGGCATCAAATGCCGCCGTTCTTGGCAAAGAAGCCGCGGAGCATCTGCGCGCGAAGGCTGGTCCCCAATTCTTCGAGGGCTGGGAGTAGATTTGGCGGGGCCAGCACAAATCGCATCTCTTGGTCGCGTTCTGGTGATGCGGCCACAGCCGGCTGGCTCCGAGACTGCCGCCAAACTGGCGTCGAGAGGCTATGAGCCGGTTCTCCTTCCACTGAGCCGAACCGTTGCGCTTTCCTTTGCTCTGCCCGATGGCCCGTTTGCGGCTTTGACAGTGACGAGCGCCAATGCCTTTCACCATATCGACACGGAACGGCTGAAGCCGTTTCTTGGCCTGCCGCTCTTTGCTGTGGGACAGGGAACAGCGCAGGCAGCGCAGAAGGCCGGGTTCGGTCATGTGATCGACGGGGGCGGTGATGCGGTTCGTCTTGCAGCGACGATGCGGCGCGATCTTCCCGAACAATCCCGTGTTCTTTATCTCGCCGGACGGGTGCGCCAACCGGTGTTCGAGGACGAGATACAGGCCGCCAAACTCGATATGCATGTTGCCGATGTCTATGACACGGAGACAATTCCTTATTCTGCGTCAGCACTTCGGAATGTGCTTGACGGCGCGCCTTTTGTCGCGGTCATGCTCTATTCCGGCGTTGCCGCGACGAGCTTCGTCGAAGCGATGCATGAAATCGCGCCGCCTTTTGACGAGAAAACGCGGTTTTTATGCATTTCTGCCCGTGTGGCCGACCGGTTGCCGTCGCTCTGGCGGGCAAATGCGCTTGTCGCAGACCATCCGGATGAAGGCGGACTTTTCCGGCTGTTTGCCAAACTTTGACTCATTTCGGCGCAACCTTCCTTCATCTGGCGATTTTATCTGTTAGAGTTTGAGGCAACCAATCGGCATTTACGAGAGGATCCATGGCGAAACCCGGCACTCCGCGACACTCCAAATCGGCCCGTAATCCTGTGACAATCAATCTTGATCCATCGGATGTGAAGCGGGTTGACGAACCGGCGAAGGCGACGCCAGATGCGGAGCCGGTGGGAAATTTCTCAAAATCTGAAACCCCGAAGCCTGTATCACCCAAACCCGAAGCGACGACTGCCGAAAAGACCGTGAAGACGGAAACGCCGGAAAGTTCGACTTATACCAAACCACCTTTTACCTCGGGCGTGAAACCGGAAACCCAGCAGACTGCTCAAAAGAGCGGTGCGGGCGCGTCGCATCTTCTGGCCGGTATTGCTGGTGGTGTAATCGGGCTTGGCGGTTTGCTGGCGCTGCAATGGGGCAATGTTATCCCCTCTCCGGGCGCGAGAGTGACAGCGGAACAGCTTGCGCATATGGAACAGCAGATCGCCGACTTGCGGACCAATCCGACGCCGGCGCCGCTTGACGATACAAGCCGCGCGCAGCTTGCGGCTCTGGAAAAGAATGTTCAGGCAGCCGAGATCAAGGCAGAGGCGGTGGCAGGTTCCTTCGCCGATCTTCAGCAGCAATTTGCCGCCTTGCCGAAAGAGGCTGAGCAGGACGCGGCAGTCGATACCACTGCTCTGACCGAGCGGTTGGACGCGCTGGAAAGCAAGCTTTCAGCGACACAGAGCCGGGCGGATGAGGCGACAGCCGGAGTTTCGGGAAACAGCGGCACGATTTCATCGCTCGAATCGAAACTGACCTCCTTGCAGGAGAAGGTCACCCAGGCTTCACGCCAGCCCGATGCGACGGCGCTTATAGCGGCCAATGCGCTGAAAACGGCGATTGATCGTGGTGGTTCTTTCAAGGCGGAACTGGACACTTACGCTTCGGTTGCACCGGACGAGGCATCCATCGAACAGCTGCGCGCCCACGCTGACAAGGGCGTTCCGACCGTTGCCGACCTGAATGCGTGGTTCGGTGCTGTTGCGAACCGGATCGTCGCGACGGAAAACAAGCTGCCTGCCGATGCCGGAATTTGGGATCAGCTTGTCGCCAGCGCCAGAGGACTGGTAAGCGTGCGCCCGGTTGCGGGCAATGTCACCGGCACTGGTGCCGGACCGATCACGGCCCGAATGGAGGCCGCCTTGCAGGCGGGTGATCTGGAGCGTGCTCTCAGCGAATGGGAACAGTTGCCTGCTGATGCCAAGGCTACCTCGCAGGAATTCGCTGATCAGATTCGGGCGCGGCGTGACGCTGATGCACTGGTGCAGCGCCTCGTTGCCGACAGCTTGAAACCCAAGTCGTCTATGGGTGAAACCGGCGAGGCTCCGGCCTCTTCCGGTCAGTAGGAGGCGGGCCGATGCTGCGTGTCCTGTTCTATTTCGTCGTCGTTGCCGCGCTTGGTTTCGGCTTTGCCTGGCTTGCGGACCGTCCGGGTGAACTTGATGTCACTTTTGCGGGCAATCATTACAATGTACCGCTGATAACCGCTGTTGCGGGGATCGTTGCCATCGTCGCGGCCATCCTGATCCTGTGGTGGCTGGTCAAGAGCATCATCCAGTCACCTTACACGCTGCGCAGGCATTTTCGTGCGCGCAAGCGTGATCGTGGTTATCAGTCGCTTTCAACCGGATTGATTGCAGCCGGGGCCGGCGATGCGGAAGCAGCGCGCCGCATGACCAAGCAGGCCGGCAAATTGCTGAGTTCCGATCAGGAGCCGCTGATAAAGCTTCTCGAAGCGCAGACCGCTATGCTGGAAGGGCGCACGGAAGATGCCCGCAAAGGCTTCGAAGCGATGGTGGATGATCCCGAGACACGGTTGCTCGGTTTGCGCGGGCTTTACATCGAAGCCCAGCGCGTTGGCGCTCTCGATGCCGCACGCCATTATGCCGCCGAAGCCGCGAGCCAAGCGCCGCAGCTTGAATGGGCCTCGTCAGCCATGATGGGCCAGCTTTGTGCCGAGGGCGACTGGGATGCGGCGCTGAAGCTTGTCGATGCACGCAAACAGGCACTCGCCCATAGCAAGGATGTGGTGAAGAAAGAACGCGCCGCACTTTTGACCGCCAAGGCGATGGCAGTCGCCGATGTTGATCATGCGCAGGCAAAGGCGCTGGCGCTGGAGGCAAACAAGCTGACACCCGATCTGGTGCCTGCTGCCGTGGTTGCCGCGCGTGCGCTTTTTTCCGATGGCGATATGCGAAAAGGTTCGAAAATTCTGGAAGCGGCCTGGAAGCGGTTTCCGCATCCTGACATTGCCTCAACCTATGTCTATGCACGATCCGGCGATACGGCACAGGATCGATTGAAGCGTGCAAAGCATCTCGTATCGCTGCGATCCAACAATGCCGAGGGCAGTCTTGCGCTGGCGCGCGCTGCCTATGAGGCGGGTGATTATCGCCTTGCCCGTGACAGTGCCGAGCAGGTTCTGCGTGCTTCGCCGCGCGAAAGCGCCTATCTGTTGCTGGCCGATATTGAAGAAGCTGAAACGGGCGATCAGGGTAAGGTTCGTGAATGGCTGGCGCGAGCCGTCAAAGCGCCGCGTGATCCCGCTTGGACCGCCGACGGTTATGTTTCAGAACAATGGTCGCCTGTATCGCCGGTTACGGGACGCCTCAACAGCTTCGAGTGGAAGGTTCCCGTCGTGGAACTTGCTCCAGCCATTGAAGCGGAAAAACCTGAAATCAAAGGCCCGGTGGAAGCAAAGTCGGGCAATCCGCTGGTTCTTGCAGAGCCGAAAGACAAGGCTGGCGTAGTGGATGCATCAGCCGTCGTGGAGAGAAAGTCGCCTGTTCGCGATGTTGAGGAAGCTGAAGTCATCGTGCCCGCCGCCGAGCCGGTCAAGGTATCGCCAGCCCCTTCGGTAAAGAAGGTCGAGGAGGTGAAGTCGCCTGTCCCAAATGTGGTCGCGACTGATGACGATAGGGAAGACGAGCCGCGTCGCGCGCATCTGGTGGTGGACGATCCGGGTGTTGACGAAAACAAATCTTCACAAAAAGCCCAGAGTGGATTGAGGCTTTTCTGATCAGGCTTCCGAGAAATCGTTGCCGAAAAACAACGCAGCCCATCTCTTGGACGGTAAACGGTTGCGCAAGACTGTTTACCGTCTTGCGTGGCGCATTCAGCTCGTTACCTTCGATGTTGCTAACAAAGATGCCGGAATCGCCGTAACGGCTGGCAAGTCGCAAACATGGCAGCGAGGGTGAATGTTCGATCGTCTTCTGGATTTTTTAAAAGAACTCCCGGCCGGCGGTTTTCGTGACCGGAGCGAAAAATTTTCCAATGATGATCCACGACTGGCCGCCGCCGCTTTGCTTTATCACATCATGGATGCCGACGGCGAAACGCGGGAAAGCGAGCGTAAGAAGCTTTCTTCGATGCTGTCACAGAAATATGGCCTTAAAGGCGACAGTCTGAAACAACTCATCCAGGCAGCGGAAAAAGCCGATCAGGAAGCGATTGACCTTTCGGATTTCACTTCGGTTCTGAAGCGGCAGCTCGATTATCAGGCTCGCCTAGACCTGATCGGACTGATGTGGGAAATGGTCTACGCCGACGGCAAGGTGAGCGAAGTCGAGGCCGACGTAATGTGGCGCGTGGCCGAACTCGTCGGCATCCGGCAGGACGACAGGAATGCCATTCAGGATCGCATGGACAAGGCGAATCGTAGCACGTCCGCCTCCTGATCATCTCTGATTTGAGAGATCAAGTCCGTCCCTGCAGGTGACGGGCCTTGCGCAATTGCGGGAACATTGCCGCCCAGGCAACAGCAACGGCGATTGATCCCAATCCACCGATGACGACAGCGGGAACAGCGCCGATGGCCGCAGCCATCAGGCCGGCGCGAAACTCGCCCAGTTCATTCGATGCACCGACAAAGACCATGTTGACGGCATTGACACGACCGCGCACGTGATCGGGTGTCCAAAGCTGCATAAGCGTTTCACGGATATAGACGCTGATCATGTCAGCCGCACCTGCAAGTGCCAGAGCAATGACCGACAGCCATGTCAGGGTCGAGACCCCGAAGATAATATTGAACAGACCGAACAGGCCGACGAAGACGAACATCACGCGACCTGCATGGTCGCGGATCGGGTGTCCGGCCAGCCAGACGGCGGTAAGAACGGCGCCGATACCGGGAGCGGATCGCAGCAGGCCGAGACCCCACGGACCGAGATCGAGGATGTCGCGTGCGTAAATCGGCAGCAGCGCCACCGTTCCACCAAGGAGAACGGCAAAGAGGTCGAGCGAGATGGCGCCAAGGACGATCTTTTCCTTCCAGATGTAGCGGAAGCCAGCGAGCATGCTTGTCAGCGAGCGCTGCTCGGCAAGCGTGTGCTGTTTGGGCTTTGGAATGGAAAAGATCAGCACGGAGCCGATCAGCAGGAACAGCGTGGCGACGGAATAGGCTGCAACCGGCGAAATGCCATAGAGCAGACCACCTGCGACAGGTCCCACGATTGTTGCCACCTGCCATGCAGATGAATTCCACGAAACGGCGTTGGCGAAATCCTCGGTCGGCACGAGATTGACGACCAGCGATGCTGAGGAGGGTCCGAGAAATGCGCGCGCAACGCCGAAAAGTGTGAGTGAGGCAAAGACCGTCAGGGGCTCGAACAGACCGGCGAGCGTCAGACCGAGCAGCAGTGCGGTCACCACGCTTTCCAGGATAAGTGACAAGCCCATGATGAAGCGTCTGCCGAAGCGGTCGGCAGCAGCACCGGTTACCAGAACCAGCAACAGGGCCGGTAGAAATTGCACCAGTCCGACCATGCCCAGATTGAAGGCGTCGCGGGTGAGGTCATAAATCTGCCAGCCCACTGACACACTCACGATTTGCACCGCAAATGCGCTCAGGAAACGGGCGCCCCAGTATTTTTTGAAGGCAGAGTGCCGGAAAGCTGCGTAACGATCCGCAGAAGAAGCATCGGTAGAGGGGGACATTGCTCATAACATCTGGAGCATTTCCAGCAAAAGTGCGTAGCAGCTTTGCGTCGGATAATGCGTTACAACAAGAAGATAGATGTTACTTACAGCATCCTTCCCATGATCGGAACCATTTTTTGTGCGGCTCTGTTCGAGACGATTGCAAAAGAGCCCTGAAAGCAAGAAAGGCCGGAATGAACCGGCCTTTCATTGTTGTCGTTCTGGATCAATCCTTGCCGAGCAGGCCTTTCCAGATGATCGCGCCGATAGCCGCGCCGACGAGTGGCGCAACCCAGAACAGCCAGAGCTGGCTGAGTGCTGCCGTATCGGCGAAGAGAGCAACACCGGTCGAGCGGGCCGGATTTACCGACGTATTGGTGACCGGGATCGAAATCAAATGGATCAGGGTGAGACCGAGACCGATGGCAATCGGGGCAAAACCAGCTGGAGCCAGCGACGAGGTGGAGCCCAGAATGATGATAAGGAAGAAGGCCGTCAGGATAACCTCGATGAGCAGGCCCGCCATCATGCTGTAGCCGCCCGGTGAAAGTTCACCATAGCCGTTGGAAGCGAGGCCACCGGCGGAGAAGCCTTCTTTGCCCGAGGCGATAAGGAAGAGAACTGCGGCGGCGGCAATGGCGCCCAGAACCTGTGCAACCCAGTAAGGGATCAGGTCCTTGGCTGGAAGACGACCAGCCACCATGAGGCCCAAGGAGACAGCCGGGTTGAAATGGCCGCCGGAAATGCCGCCCACAGCATAAGCCATGGTCAGGACAGTCAAACCGAAGGCGAGAGCAACGCCGAGAAAGCCGATGCCCAGTTCAGGGAAGGCTGCGGCGAGGATTGCGCTGCCGCAGCCCCCGAAAACAAGCCAGAATGTTCCGAAAAATTCAGCCGACAATTTGTTCAGCATGGAAATCCCCAGGGTTGGTGTAGTGAAAAATGCCATATGCGAATCATTTAGCAAGAAGCATATAATCGTCTTTTTCTTCGGACAATCATGTTTAACTTGATTGGAGGCTTTTGTTCTCTGTGGATTTTTCCCGTCATTTCAGTAAACGAAAAAGCTATTCTTCGTATATTCGTGTTTGCTTTTATATCTCTTCTAAATTGGGTTTTGATGGATAGTAAGAGTTGGTCGGCTGGGCTTTTTTAAAAGCTGTCGATCCCGCTCAGCTATATTGCGGAGAAGGGCGGCGGCACGTTATAAGCGCAGATGTCGAACGGGCGACGCCGGCCAATGCAAGATCGATTGGCAGGGATTTCGCGGGGCAGATTGGAGTTGTCAGCCTTGAACACTCATCGTGGGACGAAAACACAAAGGCTTGTTCTAAATGCCGTTAGGGTCGTTCCGATTGTTGCGGCGCTATCCGGCTGCACGGCAACTGCGTGGACGGAAAAGGTGAAGATCGACAGCACGCCAATGCCAACCGAATGCGCGGGCTGGCAGAAGATCGATCTCAAACAGCGCACGACGCTGGTTCTTTTACGCGAAGACCCGCGCCTTGTGGTCGATATCGATGCGCATAATCTCAAAGGGCGTAATCTCGGTTGCTGGCAGTAGCCGGAGGCGCCAGGCTCGTTTTTTGGATCGGCCTTGCTAGGCCGGGGTGGCCAATCGCACATCGACTTTCTCGATGGTGCCGCGCAGCGCCGGAAGCATCGTTTCGAAGTCGATATATGCACCCGGTTTCAGCATTGCTTCACCAGGAGCCAGACGGCGTTCGCGTTTGCTGCCGTCGCTATAGGTGATCATGACGATCAGCGGCGGCGTGGCGCGTTCTTCGGATGTGGTGTTCCGGATGCGGCCGCCGACACTCAGAATCTTGCCCTTGTCATGCATTCCGACGCTGGTTTTGAGATCAGTAAGCTGAAGTGCCGAAATGAGCGGCAAGGTTGGCTGCCCGCCGGAAAGAGGTTTGCCGGCAAGCAGTGTATATCCGCCCGCCATCCAGAAAGCGGTTGTCGCGCAAAGAGCGACGAAAACCCAATATCCGAATCCCGGCCATCCGCTGGGAAGACTTGTTTCGGACATCAGCTTGCGTGGGGCGAGCGGCTTCTGCGGAATGCCGTACGAGAGGAATTTCCGGGGTGATGACCCCGGAACGATGGTTTCGAATTCGGCGTCTTCAATCAGTCCGGCATCGGAAGCAAACCGTGTCGTGCGATGGTTTTCGCACGAAGGCGCGCGCGACATCTGCGCTGTCGATGGTTGTTTCGCCATCATGCCGTCATCTTCCTTTGCGTTTTTCGCCCCTTCGACCGGTGCCACACACTGGCTCATAATGGTTAATGCTTCATGGCCGCAGCCTCGGTCACGCATTTTTTAAGGCTCGTTCGAGCGGAATTAACGCAACATTAACCATAGAGGATAAAGGTCGATTTGATATCGATGTCATCCGTGCGTCGTTCAGCGTGCGGACAATTGAAGAGAAACAGCCCGGTGATACGTTTCGAGAATGTCGGCCTGCGATATGGAATGGGTCCTGAGATCCTGCGCGATGTCAGTTTCCATATTCCGCCGCGTTCATTCCAGTTTTTGACCGGCCCTTCCGGGGCAGGAAAGACGTCGCTCATGCGCCTTCTTTTCATGGCCCTGAAGCCGACGCGCGGTCTTATCAATATTTTCGGCAAGGATGTTGCGCGGCTCAATCATGCGGAAATTCCGCTTCTGCGCCGTCGTATCGGCATCGTGTTCCAGGATTTCCGCCTGCTCGACCATATGACCACCTATGAGAATGTGGCACTTCCACTGCGCGTGCGCGGAAAGGAAGAGGCAACCTATCGTCATGAGGTGGAGGAACTTCTCCATTGGGTCGGGCTCGGCGACCGCATGAATGTGCTGCCGCCGGTTCTTTCAGGCGGTGAGAAGCAGCGCGCAGCGATTGCGCGCGCGCTCATTGATCAGCCGGAACTTCTTCTGGCCGACGAACCGACCGGCAATGTCGACCCGCCGCTTGCGAAGCGTCTGCTGCGCCTTTTCACCGAGCTGAACCGTTCGGGCACGGCTGTGATTATCGCGACCCACGACCTTTCCCTGATGGAGCAGGTGGATGCGCGACGCATGATCCTCGAACATGGGCGGCTCGACATCTATGATTGATGCAAAGAACGCCTGGCGACGTATACTGGATGACATCCGGGCCCGTTTCGAAGACCTCAAGGACATGCTGCTCGTTCGTATCGGCAAACGCCGGAAGCGTCAGGGACCGAGTCCCATCGTTCCTGATGGCAGCGTAACGGGAACCGCACTTGTCATCGTGATCGCGATCATGACCTTTCTGGCATGCCTGACGATGGGCGGCGTGACGCTCGTTCGCGCCTCGGCCGCTGCCTGGCAGAGCCAGATAGCTCGCGAAGCCACGATCCAGATCCGGCCTGTCGACGGGCAGGATATGGAAAAGGCGTTGGCTCAGGCCAGCGAAATCGCGCGTGGTTTTGCCGGTGTGAAAGGCACCAGCATCATCGACAAGGATGCGACCGCCCGGTTGCTCGAACCATGGCTCGGCAGTGGCCTTAACATCGATGAATTGCCTGTGCCGCGTCTTGTCGTCGTTACGATCGATGAAAATGCGCCACCTGATTTCGAAACCATGCGGACTGAAATCACCCGCGCCATTCCGGCTGCGACTTTCGATGATCACCGCACCTGGGTCGACCGTCTCGTCTCCATGGCGCATACGACGGTGTTCGTCGGCACAGGCGTTCTCTCGCTTGTGATCGCTGCGACCGTTCTAACTGTTATCTTTGCCACGCGCGGTGCGATGTCCGGCAATGGCCATATTATCGAGGTTCTGCATTTCATCGGCGCGGAATCGAAATTCGTGGCGCGCGAGTTTGAATGGCACTTCTTCCGCACAGCACTGAAAGGCGCGCTGTGCGGTGGCGCGGCGGCAATGCTGGTCTTCCTGATGTTTTCCTGGTGGGCGTCGAGCCATATGGCGACACCTGAAGGCGATCAGGCTGCCGCCATGTTCGGTAATTTCGCCATCGGGCGCGATGGCTATATCGGCGCTGCCGTCATCATTATTCTGGTCAGTTTCCTGACCATGCTGACCAGCCGCCTGACGGTGATCCGCCAGCTTGCAACCATGGACGGTCCGGGAGTGCGCTCCGAATGAAGACCTTTTCCGATACAGACGCTTTCAAGACAAGATTTTCGTCTGCTTCTCCGACTTCTCGCCGCAATGCTGGCTATGATGGAAGAAGAGATGGTACGCGAATCCCGCAAGCGCTATCGGGCGGGCACCGGTCGAGTGACGATGCAGTGGCACAGAGGCAGACAGCAAACGGGTTTTCTTCAGGAGATGTGGTCTGGCGCCGCAGCCGGAATGGCGCTCACCTGCAATCTCTTGCACTTGCCTCCGGCAATTTCCTATGGTCTGTCATGATGCGCATGTTCAGACGTCTCCAGCCCGTTTCCATCGTTTTGTTTGTTATTCTTCTGGCGTTTCTCGTCGGCTTCGTCGCGTTCGGTGAAAAGGTCACCAGCATGCAGCCGCCGGCTATCGATGAGCCTGCCGATGCCATCATCGTTCTCACCGGTGGCCAGTCCAGAATTCAGGCTGCGGTTGATCTTCTGAAGGACAAGCGAGGAAAGCGGCTTCTGATCAGTGGTGTTCATCCGGCGACCAATGAAAAGGCACTGCAGCGTGCGACCCATGCCGACCAGAGTCTCTTCGATTGCTGTGTCGATCTCGACCGGTCGGCACTCAACACCATTGGCAACGCGACCGAAAGCGAACGCTGGATTCGTACCAACAACTATCGTCGCGTGATCCTGGTCACCAACAACTACCATATTCCGCGCAGCACGCTGGAAATGTCCTATCGCATGAAGGATGTGGAATTCATTCCCTATCCGGTCGTGAACGGGGACCGCCGCGAACATAGCTGGGTTTCCGAAGGCGACACATTGCGCGTGCTCTTTATCGAATATGTGAAATATCTTGGCGCCGCTGTCCGTGTGGGTACGACCGAACTGTTCGGAACGCAGACCAATCAGGGTGTAACGACCGAGAATTGATCTTGCTGCCGGATTACGATTTCCTGATGGAAATGGCCGTTCTTCCTGATATATCGATGCCGTCACTTTCTGCAGAAAGTCCAGAATTCGTGCGTGATCGTTTACCGGAAGTCGGGAACGAAAATGCTTTAGCCAGGGTCTCCACCGACTGATGCTTCTCTATCTGCGCTCAATCTTGTTCAATGCGGCGTTTTATATCTGCACACTGGTTCAGATGATCGTCTATACGCCTTTCTATTTTCTTCTGCCCCGCAAGAAGGCCTGGATTGTGCCGAAGCTGTGGGCACGGGTCAATCTCTGGCTCCAGAAGCATATTGTCGGCACCGACTATGTGGTTGAAGGATTGGAGAACATTCCTGAGGGCGCTTATATCTGTGCGCCAAAGCACCAGTCTGCCTGGGATACCTATGCTTTCCTGCCCTATCTTGACGATCCCGTGCTGATCCTGAAGCGGGAATTGATGCGCATTCCGCTTTTTGGCTGGTATATCGCGAAAATGCAGATGATCCCGGTCGATCGCGGTTCTCGCGTCAAGGCACTGCATTCCATCACCAAGGGCGCGGAAAAGGCGATTGCGGAAGGCCGCCAGATTCTTATCTATCCAGAAGGTACGCGTCGGGCGCCAGGTGCTCCACCGCACTATAAATATGGCATCGTCCATCTTTACGAAGCGCTCAATCTGCCGGTTTTGCCTATTGCGCACAATGCAGGCCTCTACTGGCCACGCCGCAAGTTTCTGCGTTATCCGGGAACCATTCGCGCCCGTATTCTGCCGCCAATTCCGGCAGGTCTTCCGAAGGATGAATTTCTCAAAAGATTGATTGAAACGACCGAGACGGCCTGCGACGAATTTCTGGTCGCCGCCAGCCGCGATCCCAATCCACCACCCATGCCACCGACTGCCGTTCAAAGACTGAACGAACTCGGCGCCTAACCCTCACAGCATGTTAACGGCCTGATCACGTTCAATTGCGTTGCGGGAACGACAATTCGCCGCGTTTTCTAGAACTTTCGTTTTTCTTGCGCGCAACCTTGAAACCCGTTATCAGAGCCCGACACGAAAGGACACATCATGAATATTGATGCCATCTCCATCGGCTCCAATCCTCCTGAAGACGTCAACGTCATCATTGAAGTGCCTGTCGGCGGCCAGCCGATCAAGTACGAGATGGACAAGAAGGCCGGCGCCCTCATCGTCGACCGCTTCCTCTATACGCCAATGACCTATCCGGGCAATTACGGCTTCGTGCCACATACGCTTTCGGAAGACGGTGACCCGATTGACGTTCTCGTCTGCAACACCCGTCCGCTGGTTCCCGGCTGCGTGATCAATGTTCGCCCGATCGGCGTTCTGGTCATGGAAGACAATTCCGGCAAGGACGAGAAGATCATTGCAGTACCGTCGCCGCACCTGACGCGCCGCTATGAGAAGATTCACGACTATACCGATATGCCGGAGATCACTCTGAAGCAGATCGCGCACTTCTTCGAACACTACAAGGATCTGGAACCCGGCAAGTGGGTCAAGATCGGTGACTGGGGTGACGAAGATTACGCACGCAAGTTCATCGTCGAAGCTATCGAACGCGCCAAGGGCAAGTAAGCAACAGCTTCCCGATCCGTTTAGAGCGCCGATCTGATTGGATCAGATCGGCGCTCTAACTTTTTCTATCTTAAGCTTAATCTTATCGATCCTCGTTTCACTCCGGTCGGATTATGCTCTAGAACAACAGCGCCCGGCAATGTCCGGGCGCTTTTGTTTTTAGGCTTGCGAGTGATGCGCTTACAGGAAAAGCGGCAGCAGCGTCGTCCACATGAACTGGCGGATGAAGAAGATGATCAGCAGCAGGACGATCGGTGAAATATCGATGCCGCCGAGATTGGGTAAGATATTGCGGATCGGCCGCAGAACGGGTTCCGTCACCTTGTAGAGAAACTCACCGATCGAAGCCACGAAACGGTTGCCGGAATTGACGACATTGAACGCATAGAGCCACGAGAAGATGGCACTCGCTATAATGATATAGGTGTAGATATCGAGCGCCAAATCAATGGTGCGGAACAATGCGATCATGGAGGCCTCCTTGGCAATTGGCCGAGATGTAGCGGTTGCATCGGGCAAGAACAAGGGCCGAGCGATTGAACGCCGGTATTTTTGAGGCGCGCGGTGTGTGTTTCTAGGCGCTGGAACCGCCCGTTTGATGTTGGATAGTGTGGTGAATGAGATCGTTGACATGTTCCAGCCAATGATCGCGTACCCGCATGTTGCGCAGATGCTGGAGCGTATTGGCGACATAATCCACATTGGCCCCGGAATCGCCGTGAGCAGATGCGACGATCGCTGCGGCACTCTCAGGTGAAAGCGATCCGGCATATTGAATGTGGTGCCGGTCTGCGACATAGGTGACCGCATCGACATTGCGACCGTCAGCGAGGCGCAGGCGCAGATGCTTTTCGTGATAGACTTGGTTCGACATTTCACGTTCGCGCAGATAGGTCATCACTTCGCCAGTCATGTCACCAGGCACGCGAAAAGCGATGCCGAGACATGAGCCACCGGTGTCCAGGCCCAGGACCAGACCCGGTTGGTCCGGCGTTCCGCGATGGACATGCGAATAGATGCACAGGCTGCGCCTGTAGCCGTAAAGACGCGCCCGGACGGTCTCCACATGTGCAAAGCCCGGTCGCCACATCAGCGAGCCATAGCCGAAAACCCAGAAATCGTTCATTCGCCTGTCATTGAGAGCTGTGGTCATGAAGGGTGTCCATAATGGATCAGTGGACGCCGATTTCCACCGGTAATCAACGGATATCCCTCGATTTTTCTTCTCAATCGCTTCACAAGGCACATTCCTGCCATAATATGGCCAACAGTCGGGAGGAGCAAAACATATCGGGGTTTGGAATGTTCAGTCTGACCCCGGAGCGAGGCTCTTCGAAACAACCGTCTGATTAATGTAAGGCTTTTTGAAATGGCGCATACTGGAATGAACGCATCGAAGTCCAGAAAGCGTCCCATCGCGCTCATTGTCATTCTGCTTGTCTTGATCGCTGGCTATACAGCGGGCTGGTTCTATATCGCAAACAGGCTAGAGGCACGAGCCAAGGCCGACATGGCCAAGCTTGCCTCTCAGGGCGTCGGCGTGAAATGCGAAGACTTGCGCATGGGCGGCTATCCGTTGCGCGTCAATGTCGTCTGCGACAGCATTTCCTGGCAGCGTCCTTCTGAAGGCATGGCGTTCCGCGCAGGGCGCTTCACCTCGGGTTCCCCGGTCTATGCGCCACGTTCCCTCTCGAACGATCTGACAGGACCCGCCTTCATCGAATTTCCGGGGCTGGAACCGCTGGAAGTCAACTGGAGCAAGTTTACCTCCAACACCCGGCTGGCACGTCCGTTCCCGACAGAGATTGAGCTCGCCGCGCGTGAAGTGGCTGTCGGTCTTCGCACCGAAGCCACCACGACAGTGCCGCTCAGCACGCTTGAGCAGATGGATTTCCGCATGAGCGCCTCGGGTGACACATTGAAGGTCAATGGTCGCTTTGCCGGTCTGAAACTTGCCAAGGCAGCGATTGGTACAGCCACCAGCCCTGAAATCGACGGTGTGGCGGATATCGATGTGTCCGATGCCGCGACGTTGCTCGCAAAGGGCGATGCTCCTTTTCATGAACGGTTGCGCGGGCATTCCGGTACCGTCAATCAGGCTTTCCTGTCCATGCCCAATGGAGCGATGGTTTCGGTAGCCGGGCCGTTTTCGGTCGATGCTGACGGGCTGATTAATGCCGATGTGAAGCTGACACTGGTCAACCCGCAATCGCTGGCGCAGGCTGGTCAGACAGTGTTTCCCGAGCAGGGTGGCAATATCGCTACCGTTTTGTTTGCTCTCTCGGCCATGCCGAAAGATGAAAACGGCAATCCCGTGATGGAGATTGCCGTTCGCAAGGGTAAGGTCAGCGCTGGATTTATTCCGCTCGGGCGGTTGCCTGCGCTGTAGCGCAATATGCGCCCTATTTTTGCTCGCTGGTACGCGTTGCAGCCTGACGGCCGAAATCAGGCGCATCCACTTCCTGACCTGCATCGATGATGCCGCGCCGGACAGCGCGCGTGCGCGTGAAAAGGTCGAACAGCGCTTCACCATCCCCCCAGCGGATCGAGCGCTGAAGCGAGGCGAGATCTTCCGAAAAACGCCCGAGCATTTCGAGGATGGCATCCTTGTTGTGCAGGCATACATCGCGCCACATCGTCGGATCGGATGCGGCCAGTCGTGTGAAATCGCGGAAACCGGAAGCCGAGTATTTGATGACTTCCGACTTGGTCACCTGTTCCAGATCACTGGCTGTGCCAACGATATTGTAGGCGATGATGTGCGGCAGATGCGAGACAATGGCCAGCACCAGATCGTGGTGCTGCGGGTCCATGCGATCAAGCCGTGAGCCGCAGGCGACCCAGAACTCGCTCAGCTTTTCGAGAGCTGCTTCACTCGTGTCGGGCAGGGGCGTCAGAATGCACCAGCGATTGGTGAAAAGCTCTGCAAAGCCTGCATCGGGGCCGGAATACTCTGTACCCGCCAGCGGATGACCGGGAATGAAATGCACATTGTCCGGCAGTTCCGGTTGCATCTGCGCAATCACGGAAGCCTTGGTGGAGCCAACATCGGTGACGATGGCACCGGGCTTGAGGTTTGCCGCGATCTGGCGTGCAACCGTTCCTGACGAGCCAACCGGCACAGATACAATGATCAGATCGGCATCCTTGACGGCCTCCGCACTGTCGGTGGTGTAGCTGTCACCGAGACCCAGTTCCTCGGCCCGCTTCAGTGTTTCACTGCTGCGTGTGGCGATGGCGATATGATCGGCGAGCTTTTCGCGTCGAATGACACGCGCCAGCGATGAGCCGATAAGGCCGATGCCGATCAGGGCGATCTTGTTGAAATGGATCGTGGACATTGTTCTACTTCAAAAATTCGGTCAGGGCGGCGACGACGCCACGATTGGCTTCCTCCGGTCCGACCGTCATGCGCAAGGCATTGGGGAACCCGTAACCGCCGACGCGACGCAGTATATAGCCACGCTTGGAGAGCCACTCGTCGGCCTTGTCGGCGGAATGCGCGCCATTGTCCGAAAAATGGATCAGCAGGAAGTTCGTGACTGACGGCGTAACCCGAAGACCAAGTCTGGTGAACTCTTCGGTCAGCCAGCCAAGCCATTTGTCGTTGTAGGTGATCGATTTTTCGACGTGGGCGCGGTCGCGGATGGCCGCAGCACCGGCGGCAATGGCGGCTGAATTCATATTGAATGGCCCGCGGATGCGATTGACGGCATCGACCACATGCAGAGGCGCATACATCCAGCCAATACGCAGACCCGGAAGCCCGTGGATTTTCGAAAAAGTGCGCGTCATGACAACATTCTCGTTGGATGAAACGAGTTCGAGGCCCGATTCATAGTCATTGCGACGAACATATTCTGCATAGGCCGCATCGAGAACCAGAAGCACATACTTCGGCAATCCGGCATGAAGGCGGCGGACTTCCTCGAAAGGCAGATAGGTTCCGGTTGGATTGGCCGGATTGGCGATGAAGACGATCTTCGTGCGCGGCGACAGGCCAGCCAGAATGGCATCCACGTCGATACGCTCGTTCTTCTCCTTCACCGTGATCGGCGTCGCGCCGGCACCCAGCGTCTGGATCTTGTAGACGGCAAAACCGTGCTCCGTGATGATGGCTTCGTCGCCCGGAGCAAGATATGTCTGGCAGATCAGGCCAAGCAGTTCGTCGGAACCATTGCCGCACAGGATGTTGGCCATGTTGAGCCCCTGCGTTTCGGCAATTGCCTCACGCAGCGCCAGGGCCTGCCCATCGGGATAAAGCTCCAGCTTCTCGCCTGCGTGTCGATAGGCTTCGACCGCATGCGGGCTTGGCCCGATCGGCGTTTCGTTGGAGGAGAGCTTATAGACCTTGGCAACGCCTTCCACATGTTCCTTACCGGGTACGTAGGCTGCGATATCGAGCAGGCCTGCCTTGGGCTGGGGACGGGTAAGGTTCTGCGTATCGGTCATGATTTTGGCTCCGCCAAAAGGTCAATGTTAAAGTTACGATGGGTTAAAGTTACGATGGCGGCATATCCCGCCATTGCGTCTAAGTCGAGAAAAACCTTGTTCGGTAATACTTGCAGACCGCAGCAACTGTACGTTTTCCCGGGCGATGATGCGCAAATGCCCTAACTCTTTCGATCTGTCTTGCTGGTCCGTGCCGGTGTTTTCCGCAATCCGCCGACAGGCGTTCCCTGAGGTGCGAGAACCGGAACGAAGACACGGCGCGAGGAGCGCTGTGCGACAGGCAGTCCCTGATAAAGACGCTTCTGCGCTTCCACCACCAGAACGCCTGAAAAGACCGGCCACAGCCTCCGCCCCATGCCTTCCAGCGCCAGACAGGGCCGCATCATCCATCGGCGCGTAGCGGGTGGGAAATGCAAGGCGTCGCTGACCGTACTGACGGTGAAATTCGCTTCACGCAGCAGGGTCGTCAGCTGTGTGCGGCTATAAGGTCGCCCGCTGCCGAAGGGTGTATGCTCGAAGCGGGCCCAGACACCGCGCCGGTTCGGCACCACGATGACGAGCCGCCCATTGGGGGCGAGGACGCGCCACATCTCTTTCAGCGTTTCTGTCGGATTTTCCGCATACTCCAGCGCATGCACCATAAGCACCCGATCGATCGAGGAATCGGGTAGCGGCAGTTCCTCATCGAAAACAAGCGCTGTTGCCGTTTTCTCTACTGAGGGCCAGGCGACGGCTCCCTGACCGGCAGGCATGAAGGCGAATGTCCGCTCCGTATCGGCGCTGAAGCGGTCGAGATAGGGCAGGCTGTAGCCCATGCCGACAAGCCGCTCTCCCGGCACGTGACCCCATAGGCCGGCAAGCGCCATGCGAATGGCGCGTTCCGCGAGATGGCCCAGCGTGGTGTCGTAAAATGATCGCAGTTCGATGATGTCTGGATGCATGAATGTCACGCTATATGAAATCTTAACGCTGGGAAATGGAGAAGCCGGAGCATCTTCATCTGGTGGGGTGCAATTTCCTCAAACCATGCTATAGAGCGTGCCTTTCCGGCGCCTTTGATCGCGCCAAAGTCTGCGCGAAAGCGAACGATCAGGAGAAGCAGCAGATGCCCGAAGTCGGTGGCAAGACAATCGAAGTTCTCTTTAGCCCGGACGAGATTGCCGGTCGCAATCTCGAGCTCGCCAAGGCCATTGCTGAACGCAAGTTCCACAACCTGCTGACGATTTCGATCCTGAAGGGCTCCTTCATCTTTGCAGCCGACCTCATCCGCGCAATGCATGATGCGGGCGTGGAGCCCGATGTCGAATTCATCACGGTTTCAAGCTACGGCAAGGGCACGACAAGCGCCGAAGTTCGTCTTCTGCGCGATATCGACAGCGATGTTCGCGACCGCGATGTACTGCTGATCGATGATATTCTGGAGTCTGGAAAGACACTGAAATTCGTTCGCGAACTTATGCTGGAACGCGGAGCGCGGAGCGTCAGCATTGCTGTTCTTCTCGACAAGAGCGTGCGCCGCAAAGTCGATCTTGATGCCGATTTCGTGGCTTTCGAATGCCCCGACTATTTTGTCGTCGGTTATGGCATGGACGTTGGGCACGCCTTCCGCCAGTTGCCCTTTGTCGGTCGTGTGATGGATTAAGGCTCCGGCCTGCTTCTCAATCGAACTTCAGCAGGCGCTGCAGATATTCCTTTTCCATCTGCGGCGTCAGCGCATTACCAAGTTTGCGGCGGATTTCATCGAGAATTTCACGCGCGCGCTGAATATCGATTTCACCTGGAATCTTGACGTCATCGTTGAGGCCGCTGTCGCCGGTACCTTGCTGGCGCCCAAGCGGGTCCCTTCCCCGACTGCCATTGGCGCCACTTTGCCCCTGACCTTGCTGGCCCATGGCTTGCTGCATTTTCTGCATCATGTCGCGCCCGCCGCGACGCAGTGCATCGAGTGCGCTGCCCTGCTGGTCGCTTGCTTCGGCACCTTCGCTGCGGCCCAACGCATCAGTGGCGTTGCCCATTGATTTTCCGGCATCCGAAAAATCCTTGCCGGGTTCAATACCCATGCCTTTCAAATCGTCCATCAGTTTTTGCAGATCGGATTGAAGGTCCTTTTGCTGCTGCTGCAGCTTGCGCATGGTTTCCGCCATATCGGGTGGCACATCGCCTTTCCCGCCCTGACCGTTCTCGCTCTGGCCGTTTTCGGTTTCACCGCCCGGCTGTCCGCCGCCCATGGAACCGTCATCACCCGGGAACATGTTGTCGCCGAATTCGCCCTCACCATCGCTGCCACCGAATTGGCGTTGCATCTTCTGATCGAGATCGAAGGTTTCGTTCATCGTCTTTTGCTGGCGTTGCATCAGTTCGCCGAGCTTGTTCATCTGCTGCTGCATCTGGCCTTGTTGGCCCTGCTGACCTTGCCCCTGACCTTGCTGGCCCTGTTGCATCTGTCCCATCTGCAGATTGTTCATCAGGTTCTGCAATTGCGACAGCAGTTCTTCCGCCTGATCGCGTGAGCCCTGACGCGCGAGATTTTCGATCTGGTCCATCATGCGCTGGAGGTCTTTTTCCGTCAGCATTCGCGCATTGGGATCGGGAGCGGCTTGGCGCGCATTGGGATTCTGTTGCTGGCGCTGGGCGAATTCCCGCAGGAAATCCTGCATCGCCTTGCGTAGCTCTGCCGAAAGCTTTTCGATCTCCTCTTGTGAGGCGCCGTTCTGGAGAGCGTTTTTCAGGGCCTCCTGTGCTTGCCGCAGGCGCTTTTCGGCGGCGGACAGATTTCCATCTTCGATGCCAAGGGCCACCTGCCACATATAATCCGCTGCATCGCGCAAGGCGTCATCGCTCCTGGCGAGACGAAGACGTGTACCAATCGTGACCAGACCCAGATAATGGGCTGCATTCTTGATGGTTTCGTCCGGGCGAAGCGTGATTGCCGACAGCATGTCGAGCACATGATCGCGTTGCGTCGCATCGAGCGCGAGGATACGGCGCTGTTCCGCAACGGCGCGGGCAAGTGGATTGCTGAAAGGGCGCTCGGGCAAAGTGATGATCTTGGTTTCGCTGCGGCCCGTTTGTCCGGCGGCGTCGGTTACGACCAGCGTGAGCGCAACTTTTTCACCTGCCCAAGGATGCTCGGTCAGGTCTTTCGACGTCGTGGCGTCCTTCACACCGCGGCGCGGCAGTGCAAGCGGCAGTTCCGGTGCATCGTAGAGTGGTGCGGCTTCCTCATCCTCATCATTGTTGAGCGGGATGATCTCACCTTCGGCCTTTACCGGCGCGTAGTCGTCCTCGATCTGATAGGAAAGTTGCAATGTGCCATTCAGCGCGTGTCCCGGCTCTTTCGTGAAGCGGATCGTTGGCGGATTATCCGGCGTGACGACAAATTTCCAGCGGGCATCGGTGCCGGAAAGCGCTATGGTTTCATCCTGCTGCAAATCGTAGCGGAAGTTGCGGCTTCCATCGACGACGGCCTGTTCTGCAGGCTCCTTCTGGTCTTCCTTCGCGTTTACCGGCTGTACGTCGCGGCGCTCGCCCTTCGCATCGGTCGCAGTCAGGCGTTCGGAACCGCCACCGATCACGCGGACCGACAGAATGCTGCCTTGCGGTACATTGATTGCGGCCTGTTCGCTGTCGTTCGTCGTGGTCAGGAAGACCGGAGCACGGCCGGTATAGCGCGGCGGCGTTACCCATGCATCGATGCGGGCAACGGCGGTTCCATTGCTTGGACGGATATGAAAGGCATCGGCAATGCGCCCGCTGTTTGGGCTGAGGCTGTAGGCGAAGGCGGTCATGAAGAGCAGGGCGACCACCGCACGAATGCCGAAGGGATCGTGTTCGGGAACACGCGTATAAGGCAGGCCGGATTGCAGGTTCTTGAGCCGGTCCGCCATGCGGCGCTGGTGTTCCCGCCACAGGGCGACAGCGAATGGATCGTGTTCGCCTGTTGCCATATGGCCTGTCTGGACGGAAAGCGGTTCGTGAACGAGACCGTTGATCGCCTCGATACGACTTGTGACGTCGCTTTCTGCTGGGGTGCGAAACCGGAACGGCAGATAAAGCGCAATGAGGGTGGCAATACCGAATAGCGTCAGCACGCCGATATGCAGCCAACGGGGCATCATGCCGAACAGGCCGAACCAGCTCAGGCTGGCAAACAGACCGACGAGAAGAATCAGCGGCAGGATCAGCGGCCAGAACCGCTCGAAGCTGATCGAAAGAAAGGCACGCAGACGCAGACGGCGCAGGCTGGCGCCATCGCCTGAAAACAGCCGCAGAAAAACATCCCGCGCATGACGCGGCGGGTTTTTCCTGTCGTTGCTGCTATCTGTCTGCGGGGCCGCCTTAGGGGCAGTCATAGGTCTCGTCTTTCGCGTCAGCCGATTTCGGTTCGGCTGACAGGATAACATGCATCATGGCAAAGGCGAGGCTTTGCCCCGAGATTTATGGGCCATGATAAATGTGGGCCATGAATAATTATGGTCGCGAGACCTATAACCATTCCGGTACGGAATCGAGCGCGAGCAGTTCTTCATAGGTACGGCGCGCACGCACGACATGATAACGGTCGCCGTCGACCAGCACTTCGGGGATGAGCAGACGGCTGTTGTAGGTGCTGGAAAGCACCGCGCCATATGCACCCGTCGTGCAGACGGCAATCAGATCGCCTGGAGCAGGCTTTGCCACTTCCCGGTCGAGGCCGAGATAGTCGCCTGTTTCGCAGACCGGACCGACAAAATCGGCACGAATACGCGGCGCATCATCCTTCGGCAAAGTGACAGGCTTGATGTCGTGGAACGCATCATAAAGCGTCGGACGAATCAAATCGTTCATTGCCGCATCCACGATGACGAAGTTCTTGGCGTCGCCTTCCTTGACGAAGATCACTTCCGTTACCAGAAGCCCGGCATTGCCGACGATCAGGCGGCCCGGTTCGAACACCGTTTTCAGGCCCAGCGGCTTGATGTGCTTGGCGACGATTTCTGCATAGGCGACGGGTAGCGGCGGAGGTGTATTGTCTGTGCGGTAGGGAATGCCGAGTCCCCCGCCAACATCGACGTGGCGGATGTTGTGACCGTCGGCCTGCAGTTCCTTGACCAGTTGCGCCATCAGGGCGAATGCATTGTCGAAGGGTTCGAGGTCGATGATCTGGCTACCGATATGCATATCGATGCCGACCACGTCGAGACCGGGCAGGCTCGCTGCGCGCGCATAGGCCTCACGCGCCTTGACGCGCGGAATGCCGAACTTGTTTTCAGATTTGCCAGTTGAAATCTTGGCGTGGGTCTTCGCATCTACATCGGGATTGATGCGCAGCGATACGGATGCGACCTTGCCTGCCTTGACGGCGCGAGCGGAAAGAATTTCCAGCTCTGGTTCGGATTCAACATTGAAGCAATAGATGCCCGCTTCAAGCGCGAAGTCCATTTCGTGTGGAGTCTTGCCAACGCCTGAAAAGACGATCTTGTTGGCCGGGATGCCTGCAGCAAGCGCCCGGCGGATTTCGCCTTCCGAAACGGTGTCCGCGCCGGCACCAAGCTTCGCCAGAGTTTTCAGCACGGCCAGGTTCGAATTGGCCTTCAGCGCGTAGGTCACGAGCGTTTCCATGCCGGCGAAGGCTTCGCTGAACACGCGGAAATGACGCTCGATGGTCGCGCGGGAATAAACGTAAAAAGGGGTGCCAACGGCCTGTGCGATTTCAGGCAGGCTGACATTTTCGGCGTGAAGAACGCCGTTGCGATGTTCGAAATGGTTCACGGGAATGCCCTGCAGCAGAAACTTACAACAGCTTGTCGAGGATGATCGGCTTGTCTTCCTTCGGTTTCGGCTTGGTGTGGCCCTGTTCGTCCGTCACGACGGCGGATGGCGGCGGCTCCAGCGGGCCCTTGCGACCGCAAGCGGCGAGCGTTGCCGCAAGCGCGGCGATCAGAAGCACGGAAGAAATGGCGGAGCGGCCTGTCATCAGCTTTGGTTCCCGAAATATATGATCTTGCTCTAAGTTTTGTCTTTACGCATGTCTTCCAAAACCGGTTCCCACTTTTGGAAGACATGCTCTAGGTCTAACTCATAATGCCCGAAAGTGGAATCATCAGTTCGACAGATGATTCCACATGACGTCATGTTGATCGATTATCAGGCCTTGGTGATGCGCTTCTTCCAGTAACGAATCTGGCGACGCACCTCCTGCGGGGCCGTGCCACCGAAGGACTGACGGCTTTTCACTGATTTCTCGACCGTCAGATAGCCGAAAATCGCATCCGTGATGCCCGGATGAATCGACTGCAGTTCCTCAAGTGAAAGCTTCGCCAGATCGACCTTGCGGCTTTCAGCCAGAGCGACTGCGCGACCGGTGACGTGATGTGCCTCACGGAAGGGCAGCCCCAGTTCACGCACCAGCCAGTCGGCGAGATCGGTCGCAGTGGAATAGCCTGAACCGGCCGCCTTTTTCATTGACGCTACATTGATCGTCAGGTCGCGCACCATGCCGGCCATGGCGGCGATGGCGAGTTCCAGGTTTTCAGCTGCATCGAAGACCTGTTCCTTGTCTTCCTGCATGTCCTTGGAATAGGCGAGCGGCAGGCCCTTCATGATGGTCAGAAGCGCGACCAGCGAACCGTTGATACGGCCTGTCTTGGCGCGGACCAGTTCCGCAGCGTCCGGGTTTTTCTTCTGCGGCATGATCGACGAGCCGGTGGAAAAGGCATCGGACAGCCGCACGAAATTGAATTGCGGCGTCGACCAGATGACGATTTCTTCCGCAAGGCGCGAAAGATGACCGGCGCAGATGGCGCCAAGCGACAGAAACTCCAGCGCATAGTCGCGGTCGGAAACGCTATCGAGAGAATTGCGGGTCGGTTCGCGGAAGCCAAGCGTTTTGGCGGTCATGTGGCGGTCGATCGGGAAGCCGGTGCCTGCAAGGGCTGCAGCACCCAAAGGCGATTCGTCCATACGTTCGATTGCGTCACGCACGCGCGACAGGTCGCGACCGAACATTTCGACATAGGCCATGCAATGATGACCAAAAGTGACAGGCTGCGCGGTCTGGAGATGGGTGAAACCCGGCATGACCGTCGCCGCATGTTCTTCGGCGCGTTCCAGAAAAGCTTCGATCAGATTCTTGAGGGCGGTGGCGGTCTTTTCCAGTTCCTGCTTCACCCAGAGGCGAAAGTCGACGGCCACCTGATCGTTACGCGAACGGGCGGTGTGGAGCCGTCCGGCGGACGGGCCGATCAGATCGGCAAGCCGCGCCTCGATGTTCATATGAATGTCTTCGAGCTTGCGCGAGAAGGTGAACTTGCCGTCCTCGATTTCCTTGAGGATGGTTTTCAGACCATCTTCGATTTGTCGATGGTCTTCTGCCGCAATAATGCCTGTCTTTGCCAGCATGGCTGCATGGGCGAGCGAGCCTTGAATATCCTGCGCATAGAGCTTGCGGTCGAAGCCGATCGATGCATTGATCTCTTCCATGATCGCATCGGGCCCTGAGGCAAAACGGCCGCCCCACATCTGGTTGCTTGATTTTTGTTCGCTCATGCTCATATGCCCCGAGTGACGGTTTGGCGGAATATTGGAAAGAAGTAACGCGACATGGCAGAAGACAACGAAAAGGCGAATTCCGAACAGCAGGCGAAATCGGGAAATCGCAAGATCGTCCTTCTTGCCGCCCTTGCCGGTGTCATTGCCGGTATCGGGGCGGTATACGTGATGGAGCGCCCTTCTGGCAATGTGGTTGCCCAGAATGTTTCGACGAATGTTTCAGCGGAAAGCGATGAAGCTTCGGCGCAATGCGTGTTGAAAGCGGATAAGCTTAAGGCACTTGATACAGCTGCGACCGGGGGCGTGGCGGCGATGCGTGCCGCTGAAAAGCCGATTTCCGTCTCGCATATTGCTTTCACAGGCCCGGACGGCAAGCAGATGACTCTCGGCGATTTTAAGGGCAAGACACTGCTGGTCAATCTCTGGGCGACGTGGTGCGCGCCATGCCGCGAGGAAATGCCCGCTCTCGACAAGCTCGAGGCCGAAAAAGGCGGGGCCGATTTCGAGGTCGTCGCAATCAACATCGACACCGGCTCGGATGACAAGCCCAAGGGCTTTCTGAACGAAATTGGTATCAAGAATCTGACGCTACACCGGGACGCTTCCATGTCGAGCTTCAACGAACTGAAGCGCAAGAATCTGGCCTTCGGCCTTCCGGTGACGCTGCTGGTCGACAAGGACGGCTGCCAGATTGCATCCATGAACGGTCCAGCACCTTGGGATAGCCCGGAAGCGGCTAAACTCATCGAAGCGGCAAAGAATCTTTAGCCTCGACAAACGACGAAATCAGTGGCTTGCTCCCTTTTCAAGAGAGGGAGCCGCCCATGAGCCTTGAAGTCTGGCTTGCATTTTCCGCCGCGTCCATCGTGCTTCTGGTCATCCCGGGGCCGACCGTCTTGCTCGTCGTCTCCTATGCCTTGGGTCAAGGTTGGAAAGCGGCTTTCCCGATGGCTGTCGGTGTCGCCCTTGGCGACTTTACCGCGATGACGCTTTCCATGCTTGGCGTGGGTGCGCTGCTGGCAGCGTCGGCAACCGTGTTCACCACCGTTAAATGGGCAGGTGCCGCTTATCTGATCTGGCTCGGCATAAAACTGTTTCGCGCTGGTGGAACACTTCATGCCAGTGCCCGACACGACAAGGTGCATCCGGCGCGGATGCTGGTTCATGCGTGGCTCGTGACAGCGCTCAATCCGAAGAGCATCACCTTTTTCGTTGCTTTTCTTCCGCAGTTTCTTAGCCCGCACCGGGATTTCCTCACCCAGATGCTGGTTTTCGAAAGCACGTTCCTCGTGCTCGCTTTTCTCAATGCCTTTGCCTATGCACTTCTGGCAACCCGCGCACGCCGCTTCTTCTCAAGCGAACGCGCGCTGCGCATTTTCAATCGGGCTGGCGGAACATTGCTGATCGGTGCTGGCGTCGCGACCGCCTCAATGCGATCAACCTGAGACGAAACCCGCACGTTTTAGCCGGACGATGGCAAGATCAAGTGCGGAAAGGAATGCAGAGCGGTCCTTGGGCGAAAATGGAGCGGGTCCGCCTGTAACTTCGCCTGCGGAACGCAAACTATCCATCAGATTGCGCGTCGCCAGCGTGTTGCCGATGGTGTTTTGGGTGTGAACGCGTCCGTTCGGTGCGATCACCGAAGCGCCTTTTTCGAGCGAGCGGCTGGCCAAAGGAATGTCGGCGGTAATCACGATTGCACCCGGTCGCGAATTCTCGGCAATCCAGTCGTCAGCGGCGTCGAGCTTGTCCGATACGATAACCCGTTCGACACGCTCCGCATCGCGGGGAATGGCAATGAAACTGTTGGCCACCAGCATGACCGGCAGATTGTGCCGTTCCGCCACGCGATAGATTTCAGCTTTCACCGGGCAGGCGTCAGCATCGACGAGAATGCGGATGGTTTCAGGTTCAATGTTCATGCCGCTTCATAAAATGCGGGCGGCTGTTTGGCAAATTCAACGCTGCGATCAGTTTTATGCGATAGGCGTTTGCCGCAAAGCGGTATAAGGCGGGCCGCGAAAGTGAGAGTTCTGCCATGGCCGCCCGTTTGTTCCCCGTCATGTTTGTCCTGCTTTGGGCCACCGGTTTTATCGGAGCCGGGCTTTCCATGCCTTATGCCGAACCATTTACTTTCATGGCGGTGCGTTTTTCCATCGCGGCTGTCATCATGACACTTTGGGCGCTAGCGAGCCGGAGTATCTGGCCGAAAGGCGATGTGCTTCTTCATGCGGCGATTGCCGGTTGTCTCATCCACGGCGTTTATCTTTCCGCCTTGTTCTGGGCCGTTCACCACGGCCTGCCTGCGGGAATGTCCGGTCTGGTGGCGGGCCTTCAGCCGATGTTGACCACGCTGATTGCGGCCATTCTTCTGGGAGAACGAGCGAGCGGGCGGCAATGGACAGGGCTTCTGATCGGTTTCTGCGGCGTCGCCATGGTGGTATGGCCGAAGTTTTCGGCTGGCAGCGGTGTCGATCCGAAAAGCCTGGCGGCGGCATTTTTGGCTGTGGTGGCGATCAGCACTGGCACAGTCTGGCAGAAGCGGTTCGGCACGGCTGGTGATCTCAAGGCCGGGACGGCGGTGCAATATATCGCTGCGGCCATTTTGACTGCTATCTGTGCCTTTGCTTTCGAAACACGCGTCATGATCTGGTCGCCATCGCTGATTTTTGCGCTGGTCTGGCTGACGCTCGCCATTTCTATCGGTGCCATTCTGGCGCTTCTCGTCATGATCCGCGAAGGCGCCATGTCGAAAGTCGCATCGTTGTTTTATCTGGTGCCCGGCACCGCCGCGATCATGGCCTATCTGATTTTTGGTGAAACGCTATCGGCAATCCAGATTGCAGGTATGGTGGTGACGACGCTTGGCGTTGCACTGACTACTTTACGTCGATGAGCTCGGGTTGTTGTTCGCGCTTGCGAAAAATCATGATCGCGGCGTTTATTTCCGCACCGATGATGAAAATTGCTGACAGCATATAGAGAAAGACGATCGCCACCATGATGGAGGCGAGGCCCGCATAGGTCGTTACATAGGTGGCGAAAGTTTCCAGATATTTTGCAAAGGCCATTGCGGCGGCAAGCCAGGCGATGAGCGTGATCAATATGCCGGGCAGGATATCGCCGAGGCTGCGCCGTCCGGCTGGAAGCCAGATATGCACCATGAACAGTGCCAGAACCAGAACCCCCACTGCCACAGTATAGCGCCAGAAGGCAATCGTGCCTGTGAACGGCGCTATATCGGGAAACCATTGTTCGGCAAGACGCACGGCAAGCGGGGCCAGAACCAGCAGAAAGCTGATTGCCATCAGGCTCAGAGTGCCGACGAGAACGAAGCCCAGACTTTGCAAGCGGCAGAAAATGATCGAGCGCTGGTCGCTGACGCGATAGGCTCGGTTGAGCGCGATGCGCAGCGCCTCCACGCCATTGGAGGCAAAATAGGCGGCTGCGATGACACTGAGCGTTAGCAGTCCGCTGCGCTGCACGGTCAGCACGTTCATCACTTCGTTGGCAATTGGGGCAGCGATGTTCGACGGCCACATATCGAAGATGACATGCACCGCCGTATCGGCGAATTCCTTGGTGCCGAGAAAGCTTGCAAGCGTGGTGGCAAAGATGAGGAACGGAAACAATGCCATCAGGCCGGAAAGGGCAATATGGCTGGCGAAGGCCCAGCCATCGTCCGAACTGAAATGACCGATGACATCATAGGTGATCTGACGGAGAAAACGTCTGATTTTTCGCATCCGCAGATTTGTCCCTCAAAGCCTTGGTCGGTATTCGATAGTGTTCAGCCGGTGTTTCAAGGCCTTAAATCTAGCATTGGTCTGCGGATTGCAAGGGCGGGACCCGTTTTAAACCGGAGCCGAATCAAGCAAGCTTGGCGAAACGGCAGCGGGAAACGAACATATGGCTCCGGCACAAACCGGTCAGAACCGACAGCGTAATATCATTATCACCGGCTGTTCCTCCGGTATCGGTGCCTATTGTGCCGAAGCACTGCACAGTCAAGGCTGGCGCGTCTTTGCGACCGCCCGCAAGGATGCGGATATTGCGGCACTCAAGGCAAAGGGAATGGAAGCCCATTATCTCGACTATACGGAGCCGCAGTCGATCGCGGTCTTAGCCGATGAGGTGCTGCGCCAGACGGACGGCAAGCTCGATGCCCTGTTCAATAATGGTGCTTATGCTCAACCCGGCGCGATAGAGGACTTGCCGGTCGAAGCCTTACGCCAGCAGTTCGAAGCCAATTTCTTCGGTTGGCACGACCTTACCCGACGCTTGGTTCCGGTCATGCGCAGGCAAGGGCATGGGCGCATCGTGCATTGCTCGTCGATCCTCGGTCTCGTGCCGATGAAATGGCGCGGTGCTTATGTGGCGTCAAAGTTTGCGCTTGAAGGGCTGATGCTTGCGCAGCGCATGGAGCTGGAAGGTTCCGGTATCGATGTGTCGCTGATTGAACCCGGCCCGATTGCTTCGCGCTTCACTTACAACGCCGCCAGCCATGCTAGAGCCAATATCGACATGGAAGCTTCGGTGCATCGCGAGCTTTACCAGCGCCAGATGGCGAAACTGGAAGGTGGCGGTACAAAATCCAAGAACAAGCTTGGACCGGAAGCCGTCTATGCTGTACTGCTTCATGCATTGGAGGCGCCGCGTCCCCGCCCGCATTATGTGGTGACGAGACCGGCGAAACTTGGGTCACTGGCACGACGTCTGATGCCTGCCCGCTGGCTCTACCGGATGCTGTCCGACCAGTCATGAGGTCAGGGACGGTGCGCATGGGAAGGAAATAAAATGGACGTTCTGTTCAAGGGCGCGGCAATGGTGGCCATGTTTGCTGTGGCCGTCGTTCTGATCATCGGTCTGCGCAACATGATGCGCGGCGGTGACGGCAATTTCTCGAACAAGATGATGCAGCTGCGTGTTTTCCTGCAGTTCATTGCCATCGTTCTGATCGTTGGTGCGATCTATTTTGCCCGCCAGAAAACTGGCCAGTAAATATGGTCAAGCTCAACAAGATCTATACCCGCACGGGCGACAAGGGCACGACCGGACTTGCCAGCGGACCACGGCGGCTGAAGTCGGACCTGCGCGTCGAAGCCTATGGCACGGTGGATGAAACCAATGCCTGCATTGGCATGGCGCGCCTTCACACCGGCGGCGAAGATAATCCTCATGCGCAAATCGATGCCATGCTGGGTCGTATCCAAAATGATCTTTTCGACCTTGGTGCGGATCTTTCAACCCCGGATGACGGCAAGCCGCTCGCCTATGAACCGCTGCGCATCGTCGCATCGCAGGTTTCGCGTGTGGAAGCCGATATTGATCTCCTCAATACCGATTTGCAGCCGCTGCGTTCGTTCATTCTTCCGGGCGGTTCGGCGGCATCGGCTGCATTGCATCTCGCTCGCACGGTTTCACGCCGGGCCGAGCGCCTGATGGTTGCGCTTGCCCGCGTCGAAGGAGAGGTCGTTTCGGCGGAGGCTTTGCAATATATGAACCGCCTCTCCGATTTCCTGTTCGTGGCGTCGCGAACCGTCAACGATAACGGCGCGCAGGACGTTCTCTGGGTGCCCGGCGCCAACCGCTAATCAGACGCCACGTCTGTTGCCCCAGATCAGCACGTGAAGCTGGGGCAGGACGTGCGCTTCGTACCAGCCATCCGCAATTACCTTTTCGACCAGCCATTCCATTCGCCGCATGATGCCGTCGATATCGATTGCGGCATCATGTGCTTCGGGCGGCGGCGGTGTGTGATTGCCGGGCTGGAGATAGACCGGTAGACCGGAATATTGACTGGCTACATCTTTCGCGAAGGCATAATCGGCATCGTTAAAGATGACGAATTTCAGCACCGTTCGCGGCGTTGTGCCTGCAGCCTCGACACAGGCCGCCAGCGCGTCGAAATCGGAGCTCATGCCGCTTGAAGGTGGTTTTGGGCTCAGTACCAGTGCGTCGAGCGCGGAAAACCAGTCTTGCGCGACCGATCCTTGGGTTTCCAGTGCAAAGCGATAGCCTTCGGTCTTGCCGTGCTCGATCAAGGGCCCCAGCGGTTGAATGGCCGGATTGCCGCCCGAAAGTGACACTGTTAGTGGCTTATTTCGGGAAAGTGTCGTCACTTCACCCCAAATCGCTTCAACACTCATCGCCTTCCACTCGTGGCGAAAGCGGCTTTCGACGGCGTGCAGGCTGTCGCACCAGACGCAGCGATAATCGCAGCCACCGGCTCGCACGAAGACGGTCGGCTCACCGATCAGCACACCTTCGCCCTGTATCGTAGGGCCGAAAATCTCTGCGATGCGTATTTGCTTCACGGTCTGTACTCGGCCCATGTCTTGGGCGTTTCACTGACCCGCACGGCGGAAATTTCCGGCCAGCGCGCATAACACCATTCGAAAAAATGCCGGGCAAGGGTTTCAGCCGTGCTCTGGTCGTGGCCCAGAACATCGTTGAGATGGCGGTGGTCAAAACAATCATCGATGTAGCGCTTGAACGGTGCCAGCTCATGATAATCACGGACAAAGCCGTGCTGGTTAAGATCGTCAGCCGAGAGCTCGACCTCAACAATATAATTGTGGCCGTGCAGGCGGGCGCATTGATGATCGTCCGGGAGGCCAGTCAGTTGATGCGATGCGGAGAAATGAAATTCCTTGGTAATGCGAAACATCAGGCGTTCCTCTTCTCGATTGCCGAGCGCCAGAAATCCGCATCTTCATAGAGGGTCGGGTCTTGGATGCCGGCGAGATGGAAGGCTTCGCGTCGCTCGACGCAGGTGCCGCAGCGTCCGCAGTGATGTTCACCGCCCTTGTAGCAGGACCAGGTCGCTGCAAAAGGCGTACCGTATTTTGCGCCGTCGATAACGATGTCGGCTTTGGATGCGTGCACATAAGGCGCGAGCAGTTTTATGTCTGCATAACCGTCCAATGCATGGTTCTGCATCGTCTGGAAAGCATCGATAAAACCGGGGCGGCAGTCGGGATAAATGAAGTGATCGCCGCCATGGACGGCAAGGGCTATCGCCTCGGCTTTTTGGGCAGCGGCTACGCCGAATGCTATTGCCAGCATGATCGCATTGCGGTTCGGAACGACGGTGATCTTCATCGTTTCTTCGGCATAGTGTCCGTCCGGCACATCGATATTGTCAGTGAGGGCGGAGCCGGTCAGGCTGGCACCGATGTTGGTGATATCGATGATCTGGTGGGGAACGCCGAGCCTTTCGGCGCAGGCTTTGGCCGAATCCAGTTCCTTTTTGTGACGCTGGCCATAGTCGAAGGAGAGGAGGGCGGTGAGTTGGTGTTCGGTTGCTATTCTGTAAGCAAGCGAAACGGAATCGAGTCCGCCGGAGCAGACGACGAGCGTTTTCATAAGTCAGGGTTCCTTGTTTTGACCGGGTAGGCTGCGACCGGATTGCGAGGCGTTACCTAAAGCATGGCGCATCGCTTGTAAACGACATGAAAACGGGAGGTGTCGGGTTGCTCGGTTTTGGAATGACCTCTTGTCAGAATAAATTGATTTTAATCGATATAGCGGCCTGTGCCTGATTGACGTGCACGTCAACCGTCTTTAGGTTTCGTGCCGGTTCCCGGCGGATAGGCAGCGCATTTGCGTCATAACCCAAGTTACGCTGGTGCCGCTTTCATGTCGGATTTTGACATGCGGGTGGGAGTTCACGGCGGCATAGTCGTGCTGCAAGAGTCATTGAAGAGGTAATCGCGGATGAAAGTCCTTGTCGCAGTGAAACGGGTTGTCGATTACAACGTAAAGATCCGTGTAAAGGGAGACGGTTCGGGCGTTGAGCTTGCGAACGTCAAGATGTCGATGAACCCTTTCGATGAGATCGCGGTTGAAGAAGCGATCCGTCTGAAGGAAGCGGGCAAGGTGACGGAAATCGTCGCGGTTTCGGTCGGCCCGGCACAGGCACAGGAAACGCTGCGTACCGCACTTGCCATGGGCGCCGATCGTGCGATCCTGGTGAAGTCGGACGAAACGGTTGAGCCGCTTGGCGTTGCCAAGGTTCTCAAGGGCGTGGTCGATGCGGAAAAGCCGGATCTCGTCTTCCTCGGCAAGCAGGCAATCGACGATGATTCCAACCAGACTGGCCAGATGCTTTCGGCCCTTCTCAACTGGAGCCAGGCGACGTTCGCCTCGAAGGTGGAACTGGGCGACGGTTCGGCCAAGGTAACGCGCGAAGTTGATGGTGGTCTCCAGACCATCGACGTGAAGCTTCCGGCTATCGTTACGGTCGATCTTCGTTTGAACCAGCCGCGCTATGCGTCGCTGCCGAACATCATGAAGGCCAAGAAGAAGCCGCTTGACGAGAAGTCGCCTGCCGATTTCGGCGCCGACATTGCGCCGCGTCTCAAGGTCCTGAAGACTGAAGAGCCGGGTGGCCGCAAGGCTGGCGTGAAGGTCGGTTCAGTTTCTGAACTGGTCGAGAAGCTCAAGGCCGACGGCGTACTCTAAAGAAATCGGAAGGGACGATATAAATGGCTATTCTTCTTATTGCCGAACATGACAATGCAACCCTTTCCGACCAGACGGCGAAGGCGCTGACGGCAGCTGCCCAGATCGGCGGCGACGTGGATGTTCTGGTTGCAGGCAAGGGCGCGAAGGCTGCAGCCGATGCCGCCGCCAAGCTCAAGGGTGTGCGTAAGGTTCTGCTCGCTGAAAGTGATGGACTGGAAAACCGTCTGGCCGAGCCAACGGCCGCTCTCATCGTGGAACTGGCAGGCAATTACGACACGATCATTGCTCCGGCAACGACCTCGGCCAAGAACATCCTGCCGCGCGTTGCAGCGCTTCTCGATGTGATGCAGTTGTCCGAAATCATGGAAGTCGTGTCGGCTGATACGTTCAAGCGTCCGATCTATGCGGGCAATGCGATCCAGACGGTGCAGTCGACAGACGCCAAGAAGGTCATCACCGTTCGTACGGCTTCGTTCCAGGCGACTGCTGAGGGTGGTTCGGCTGCAGTTGAAAGCGTCAATGCAGCAGCCGATCCGGCGCTGTCGAGCTTCGTCGGCAATGCATTGTCGGATTCGGACCGTCCGGAACTGACCTCTGCCAAGATCATCATCTCCGGCGGTCGTGCGCTCGGTTCTGCCGAAAAGTTCCAGGAAGTGATCCTGCCGGTTGCCGACAAGCTCGGTGCAGCGGTCGGCGCAAGCCGTGCTGCAGTCGATGCGGGCTACGCGCCGAACGACTGGCAGGTTGGCCAGACCGGCAAGGTGGTTGCCCCGGATCTCTACATCGCCGTCGGAATCTCTGGTGCGATCCAGCATCTGGCCGGTATGAAGGACAGTCGCGTGATCGTGGCGATCAACAAGGACGAGGAAGCGCCGATCTTCCAGGTGGCCGATTACGGCCTCGTCGGCGATCTCTTTACGATCCTGCCGGAACTGCAAAAAGCGCTTTAATCGATCAGAAAGCGGCGGGCTAGTCCCGCCGCTTTTTCATTTGGAAAGCCTTCTGATACGAAAGCGCTGTTTTGCTTTTCTCTGAATGAGGGCTGTATCCGTCTCGGGCAGAATTGGTATAGTGAAGCATTTCCAGCAAAAGTGCGAAGCGGTTTTGCGTTGGACAATGCGAAAAGACAAAGACAGAGCATTTCCAGCAAAAGTGCGAAGCGGTTTTGCTGGGGGTAATATGTAAGAACAAAAGTTAGAGCATATGCTCTCGGCCTCGGCTCTGTTGTGGGGCGGCTGAATGAAGGAGTTATGACTGTGGCAATCAAGACGGTAGGGGTGGTCGGCGCAGGACAGATGGGCAGCGGTATTGCTCATGTATGCGCGCTGGCCGGGTTCGATGTGCTTCTTCACGATGCGGCAGCGGACCGGCTGGAAAAGGGCATCGCCACCATCAATGGCAACATGGCGCGTCAGGTTGCCTCAGGCAAACTGCTGGAAGACCAACGCGCAGCGGCGATGAAGCTTATCCGTCCGGCAAATTCCATGGAGGATCTGGCGGGTGTCGATCTAGCCATCGAAGCGGCAACGGAAGACGAAACCGTCAAGCGCAAGATTTTTGCGCAGCTTTGCACGGTTCTGAACCCCGAAGCGATTCTCGCAACCAACACGTCGTCGATCTCGATCACACGTCTCGCATCCACGACCGACCGTCCAGAGCGTTTTATCGGCATTCATTTCATGAATCCCGTTCCTGTGATGAAGCTTGTCGAACTGGTGCGCGGCATCGCAACGGATGAGGAAACCTTCCGCAAGTCGAACGATTTCGTGACCGCGCTTGGCAAGACGGTAACCGTTGCCGAGGATTTTCCGGCCTTTATTGTCAATCGCATTCTGTTGCCGATGATCAACGAGGCCATCTACACGCTTTATGAAGGGGTCGGCAGCGTCGAAGCTATCGATACAGCCATGAAGCTAGGCGCCAACCACCCGATGGGGCCGCTACAGCTCGCCGATTTCATTGGCCTCGATACCTGCCTCTCCATCATGCAGGTTCTGCACGACGGGCTGGCGGATTCCAAGTATCGCCCGTGCCCGCTTCTGGTCAAATATGTCGAAGCAGGCTGGCTGGGACGCAAGACGGGTCGCGGCTTTTACGATTATCGTGGTGAGCATCCGGTTCCGACGCGGTAAGGCGCTTGAACTTTTGAACATGAAAGGCCGGTTAAAACCGGCCTTTTCTAATTGTGGCGACAATTCGCGGCCTGTGGAAAAGCTTGAACATCCTTACCATTAACTTACCCTTAACCATAAGGGTTCAGAGCTTATTCATCTTTGATTGTTAAAGTTTTCATTAAGATGTTCGGAAATGAACAACGTTTCAGAGCCCGGTTAGTCGGGACAGGACGGGCATCCATTCCGAACAGCATGTTTTTTGACGAAGGTGAAGACGATGAGCATTCTTGTTCAGCTGCGTGACAGCGTTAATGTCATCCGCGAGTTCGTTGCACCGAGCTACAGGCCCGAGCGCCATTATATGCGCGGGCCAGGCCCGGCTTGCGCCGCACGCACGCACCATTGATATGAGCGCTTAAAGCCTCCGTTTGCTTGGCGAACGGACCGGCATTTAAAAAAGTAAAGCCAGAACGGTTCACCGCTCTGGCTTTTGTTTTTGGCCACCGCGTGTGAGTGCGGATTATTCCAGACCTTCAAACAAAGCCGTCGAAAGATAGCGTTCGGCAAAGGACGGAATGATGATGACGATGTTCTTGCCAGCGTTTTCCGGGCGCTTGCCGATTTCAACAGCGGCGGTCAGAGCCGCGCCGGAAGAAATGCCGACGGGAATGCCTTCGAGACGGGCCAATAGGCGCGCATTGGCAAAAGCGTCTTCGTTGGAGACCTGAACGACCTCATCATAGATGCTGGTATCGAGCGTCTTCGGGGCGAAGCCTGCGCCGATGCCCTGAATTTTGTGCGGGCCGGGTGCGCCACCGGAAAGTACCGGTGAATCCTTCGGTTCCACGGCGATCACCTTGAAGGACGGCTTGCGCCCCTTGATGACCTGACCGACACCGGTAATCGTGCCGCCGGTGCCGATGCCGGAGATCAGGATATCTGCTTCCCCATTGGTGTCGTTCCAGATTTCCTCAGCCGTCGTGAGGCGATGGATTTCCGGGTTGGCCGGATTTTCGAACTGCTGCGGAATGATTGCGTTCGGGTTGCCTTCCGCAATGGCTTCCGCTTCCGCAATAGCACCCTTCATGCCTTTTGCGCCTTCGGTCAGAACCAGTTCGGCACCGAGAAGCTTCAAAAGCTTGCGGCGTTCCACCGACATGGTTTCCGGCATGGTGAGAACGAGGCGATAACCCTTGGCCGCAGCGGCAAAGGCAAGGGCAATGCCGGTATTGCCGGAAGTCGGCTCGACGAAGACTGTCTTGCCCGGCACGGCGCGACCGTCGCGTTCCAGAGCTTCGATCAGCGCCAGACCGATACGGTCCTTCACACTGGCCAGAGGGTTGAAGAACTCCAGCTTGGCCAGAAGATTGGCTTCCACGCCCTTTTCCTTGGCGAACTTGTCAATGCGCACAAGCGGTGTATTGCCGATTGTGTCGAGGATGGAATCGTAAACGCGGCCACGGCCTGCGGTCTTACCAGCTTGTGGTTCGTTCAGGGGCTTGTTCATGGCGTGATCTCCCTATTTGTCGCGCAAAGTTTAAGAGGAAACTGCGCAAAAGCATAGTTGGGTACGTGCGCCCGGCACATCAAGTTTAGAAATTTATTCTTTATAATTGAATAAATTGGAAGTAAATTCCATCATAATTGGGAGGGAGCGTATTAGCTTGGGGTAAAGCTTGATTGATCCGCGTCAATGCGTTGCGACGGGGAGGCGCGCATCATCGGGTATCAGGCAGCCAGGAGAACATGAATGTACAAGAACATATTGATCGCAACCGATGGATCGGAACTCGCTGAGAAAGGCGTCGACCAAGGCGTTGCGCTGGCCAAGGAAACAGGCGCAAAGGTTATTTTCGTGTCCGTGACCGAGCTTCTGCCATCCTATGGCATTGTGGTTGCGGCTGAATGGGCGTCGAGCCCGGCGGCATTTCAGGAATATCGCGAGGCTATCACCAAAGCGGCCACCGAAATTCTGTCGAAGGCCAAAGCCAAGGCAATGGAGATCGGCGTCAGTGCTGAGGCCGTGCATGTCGAAAATCAATCTCCGGCGCAGGGCATTGTCGAGGCTGCGAATGCCAAGAATGCCGATCTGATCGTCATCGCATCACATGGCCGTCGCGGCGTGAACAAATTATTGCTGGGAAGTCAGGCAGCTGAGGTGTTGTCGCTCAGTACCGTGCCGGTGCTGGTCATCAAGTAATCGACGGCTATGCGCGCCTCTTCCGGCATCGCAGCGATTTCTCTAAAAGGCATAACAACGCAAGAAGATTCCTGAATACCTCTGTTAAGCTCCTCCTGTCCGAATACGGACGGGAGGATTTTCTCAAGGAGGTATTCATGACTGCGCCACGGCCTTCAAAGACCATGTTGGGCAATCATCCGCTTCATCCCGAAACGCAGATGCTCAATTATGGCTACGATCCGGAGCTTTCCGAAGGAGCGGTCAAGCCACCGGTATTCCTGACGTCGACTTTCGTTTTCAAGACTGCCGAAGACGGACGCGATTTCTTCGATTTCGTTTCCGGTCGCAAGGAACCGCCTGCCGGTGTCGGTGCTGGTCTCGTCTATTCCCGTTTCAACCATCCCAACAGCGAGATCGTTGAAGATCGCCTCGCGGTCTATGAAGGCACCGAGAGCTGTGCGCTGTTTTCTTCCGGCATGTCGGCCATTGCCACGACGCTGTTTGCTTTTGCACGCCCGGGCGATGTCATTTTGCATTCGCAACCGCTCTATGGCGGCACGGAAACGCTCCTTGCAAAGACGTTTCTCAATTTCGGCGTTGAAGCCGTTGCTTTCGCCGATGGCGTGCACGAAGCCTCGATAGAACAGGCAGCCGACGAGGCTGTTCGCAAGGGACGTGTTTCGGTGATTCTGATCGAGACGCCTGCCAACCCGACCAACAGCATTGTCGATATTGCCGCCATCCGGCGTGTCGCGGAAAAGATTGAACAAAAGCAGGGGCATCGTCCGATCATTGCTTGCGATAATACCCTGCTTGGGCCGATCTATCAGAAGCCTCTCGACCACGGTGCTGATCTTTCGGTCTATTCGCTGACCAAATATGTTGGCGGGCACTCGGATCTGATTGCCGGGGCTGTGCTGGGTGCCAAGGCTGTTGTAAAGCAGGTCAAGGCATTGCGTGGTGCGATCGGTACGCAGCTTGACCCGCATTCATGCTGGATGCTGGGTCGCTCGCTTGAAACGCTCGGACTTCGCATGGAACGCGCCAACAACAACGCGCAGGCAATTGCGGAATTCCTGCGCGATCATCCGAAAGTGGAGAAACTGCATTATCTCCCATTTGAGGATGAGAATTCGGACGTTGGTGCTTTGTTCAAACGCCAGTGCAGTGGTGCGGGGTCGACTTTCTCCTTCGATATCAAAGGCGGGCAGGCGGCGGCATTCCGCTTCCTGAATGCGCTTCAGATATTGAAGCTTGCTGTCAGTCTCGGCGGTACGGAATCGCTTGCAAGCCATCCCGCCGCGATGACCCATTCGGGCGTTCCCGTCGATGTAAGAGAGCGTATCGGTGTGCTGGAATCAACGATCCGACTTTCCATCGGCATCGAGCATCCCGACGATCTGATTGCCGATCTGGCGCAAGCGCTCGAAGCGGCGTGACAAGAAAATTTGTGGTGGGATGAATGGTGCGGGTGGTCGGAATCGAACCGACACTCCTTTCGGAACCGGATTTTGAGTCCGGCGCGTCTACCAGTTCCACCACACCCGCACATTTCTGCCGAAGCAGTTCGATATGGTTCAAAGGGACAGCGGGTTGGGATATACCGGCTAAACGAAACGAGGTCAATTGCTCAAAAGTGCAGCTTTCACTCCTCTTCAGACAGACGGCTGAAAGGGTAAGAAGTAATGGCGTGTGATTCAATCAACCGCTCATCGTCACGGCAGCGTTCCAGTCAACAAGCCCGTTCCTGATCGTGTCAGGCGCAGCAGGCTTTATGTGGTTGCGCGGCTTTGAGATAAGCCGCCGTCATCTATCTGCGCAAGTTCGCTTCAACCAGATTCCAGAAAACCAGCAAGGCGATGAAGCCCAGCAGGACGTAATCCAGCGTGCTGACATAGTGAAAATATTCCATAGCGCATCTCCTTCCCCGGGAGGGCGCGATAGCGTTTGAGCCAGACGGAAGCTTTTATAATTATCCGGGCTTCGGACACTTGTTCAAAGTGCCGGATTGCACCGGTGCGGACCTCCTCTTCCGCCTGTCCATGCGCTCTCCCAAGGCAAAGTGTACCACGCTTTGTCGGATGGCTCAAATTATTGGTTTGGCTAATATAATCAGCTATCTGCGCGCGATGCCAAATGTCCTAGTTCGACGTTGCGACATTGGCTTTCCGGCAGTTGGCAAAGCGGTCGAGCGCCTGATCATAGGCTGACGTTTTCACGCCCATCATGCCGATGACCGTGTGGAACAGATTGTCGTGCGAAGAAGGGGCGGCAGCATCCTGTTTGACGCAAGCCGTGTCGAGCCTGGTGGCGTTCGCATAGTCCGGCGAGAACCACGCGACGAATGGGATGTGTGTCTGGACGTCAGGCGCGATGAAATAGGGTGCTGCATGCAGATAAAGACCATCTTCGCCCAGCGATTCGCCATGGTCGGACATATAGATCATGGCGGGGGCAAAACGGTCTTCGCTTGCCTTCAGGACGTTGATGATCTCCGACAATATGTGATCGGTATAGAGGATCGAATTGTCGTATGCATTGACGATCTGGTCCGTCGTGCAATCGGAAAATTCGCTCGTGCGGCACTCAGGCTTGAACTTGGCGAATTCTGGCGGATAACGCCGATAATAGGACGGTCCGTGACTGCCGGTCATATGCAGGACAATGGTGGCGTTGCCGTTTACGTTCTTCAGGTGGTCACGGAGCTGGTCGACCAGAATCTGGTCGAGACATTCGCCGCCTTCGCAATATTGCGCATCGTTTGAATTCTGCAGGTCGACCGTCGGTATGCGGTCCGAAACGCTCTTGCTGCCGGTATTATTCTCGTACCACGCAACCTGCACGCCGGCATGATTAAGGAGGTCCATCAGATTTTCCGAGCTATGGAACTTGGAGCTCGAATATTCCTCGCGCGGAAAGGGCGAGAACATACATGGCACGGAAACGGAGGTGTCCGTGCCGCAGCTTGTTGTGTTTGGAAAGGTAACGATATCCTGCTGCTTCAGTTCGGGATTGGTCTCACGCGGGTAGCCGTAAAGGCTGAAATTCTGGGCGCGTGCCGTTTCGCCCACCACGATGACGGTCAGGAGCTTCTTGCCCGACGCAATCGGCGGCAGCACTTGTTTTGCATCGAGGCCGAGCGGCTGCATGACGATCTGCCTGTCATTCAGGTCACGCACGATATATTGCACGGTGCTCTTGAGTGGTGTGCCGGGCATCAGCCGTTCCATGATGTCGGAGCGGTGTTCGCGGTACATCGAGGAGAAGCTGCCGTAATCGGAGCCGATAAGTGCGATTGCGACAGCCAGGCAGACGATGATCGAGACAGTATTGACCAGAAGCTTTTGCAGCAAAGGCCGGTGTTTCACACGGACCCAGAGGATGAAAAGCGTGGGAACGACGGCATAAAGCAGGATATGCAGCAGAAAGCCCGTCGTTATCAGATGACCCGACTCTGCCTTTGTCGTTGTGAGCGTCGCCTCGACCACATTGCGATCGATGATCGTGCCGAAAGTATCCGTAAAATAGGACCCACCTGCGGCGACCCATATTGCGAAAATGAGAACAGGCTTGATGACATATTTTGCCGAGAAGGCCATCAGCACGGCGATATGGATGAGAAGGATGGCCGCTGCCCCAACAACCAGCTTTTGCGGATGGTCGGAAAAGTAGGCGATCAGCCGCTGCCAGAAGGAGCTATTGGTGAAAGCGAGGAGATAAAATGCGGTCAGGACGCAAAGCGTGCCGCTGGCGATAGTCGGGCGTGGAAACCGCATTCCTGAACCTTCAAAATTCCGAAGTGGCTGTTGAGGATGGAGCTTCGCAGGGCTTCCGCAAAACTGCAATCGCAACATTCTTGCCGGATAATCCAGCATCGGAGATTCAGGACAGCGATTTCTGGGCTTTTTTAAGGTCGCTTAAACTCGCCCCTATTTCCTCTCAGTGAAGCTGCGGATGCGATTGCGCACAATGCGGGCCAGATTGCGGGTTCGCTGATAAAGATGAATCTGCGAGGCAGCCTGACGGACGAGCTTATCCGTGGACGGGTTGAGGCCAATCACCAGCGTTTCGATTGTCTCGCGCTTGTCGAACAGCCGCATCATGACCGGATGATCGGGGACGGCGCAGGAATCTGTGCGGTTGATGTTCGGATCGTTCAGATGGTTCTTCACGACTTCGATCATGAGAAGTACGCCGGGCGACCAGGCGTTCAGGCTTTCGTCATAAGCTGTTTTCCAGGTCCAGGCTTCTCCTGAAACCGTAAATACGATCAAAATGGCGATAACCCGTCCGTCGAGCTCAAGCGTGTGCACGCGCACGCAGTCGCGTTCAGCAAGATTGTTGACTGCCTCGCGGGCGAAAGCCGCGCGAAACCGGTCGACGGCCATGGCGGTGCCGCGTTTGCCTTTCCAGCCACTCGCTTCCAGCGTCAGGAAATGTTCGAACGCGTGACGCACATCGTCGGGCGTGCGGGCGACGCGATAGGCAAGCTCGCCCTTTTCGGCCAGCCTGCGCCACAGGCGATTGTAATCCCGGCGATGGTGTGCACCGATTGCTTGCTTGATATAGGCGTCGCCGTCCAGATCGCTCTCGAGAAAGGGGCGCTCCTTCTGCTCTATGGCGACCAAAGGCAATTGACGGCCCACCGCCACAGAACGGATCAGTTTTGCCGCCGGGCCGTTAGCCCGCATTTCCGGCAGCACAAGCACATCAGGCAATTTGAGATGCCTGCGCGCCAGAATGTCGAACAGGTCTTCCAGCACGCCGACAGGGTCATCGTGATCGATCAGTGGCGTGCCCTGCGGTCCGAATGGTGTCGACCATGCACGGATCACAGGCGTCGATAGCGGCAAGCCGGGACGTTCGATCGTATAGGGCATGACAAAGCGCAGGCGGCTACGGATTTCGTTTTCGTCGCGCATGACCATGAAGCGAACTTCGCGATCCTCAAGGCGCGGCATGGCTGGCGCCAGAAACCGTGCATTGAAGAACACATTCGGTTCGACGGTCCGGTTGCTCAAGTGATCGAGTTCGTCGCGCAGTTCGAAGCCTGCGGCAGCGCCATAGATGGCCAGCTTGCGCGGTATATCGCGGCTGTGAAGGCTTTCCTCCAGCTTTTTGACAGCTTCGTGCGCCATACCGCTCTCGGAGAGTTCCGAAACGATGTGAGCTGCATTTCCGCCCGCCGATTCTTCAAGCAAAGGTTTCGCGGCCATTACAAAGTCCCCTCCGAGGTCTTGGTACGGTCTCGTGGAATGAGAATGAACATGGTTATGTGCAAGGTGCGTGATACGGCTGCCGAAAGAAGTGCCGCTTCCATCAGCATGGCAATAGCTGTCGAAATGGCGGCGCCTGTCAGGCCGAAGCGTGGTATCAGGACCAGATTGAGAATAACGTTGACAGCAAGTGTCACGGCATAAAGGAGCGCGCAGATATTCTGCTTTCCCGACATGTTGAGAAGGCTTTCCGCCGGGCCGACGCTTGCACGTGCGATCACCCCGATGATCAGGATGAACAGAAGCGGATAGCCCGCTGTGAAGGCCGGACCGAAAAGCCGCAGGAGCGGATAGCCGGTGAGCAGAATGACTGCGCCGAGGAACAGCGTCGGCCAGAATGTCCAGCGGACGGACGCTTCGGCGAAGCTTGCAAATTCGGCGCGATCACCGCTGTGCAGCAGGTCCGAGTAGCGCTGCGCGACACTGGCTTTCACGGCGAAATAGACGAAATGCGCGAGCGCCATGATCTTCGTTGCCGCAAAATAGATCGCGACATGCTCGGGGTCGAGCGCGTGGCCAACCATCAGAACATCGACATTGATGAGTAGGAAGAAAAAGCCTTCCACGAGGAAAATCGGCAGGGCAACTTTCATCCATTCGCCAAGACGCTGGTCACGCGTTGCGGCGGGAATATCTTTTTCCAGTGAGCGGTCGACGGTCAGAAATTGTCCGACGGTGGTCAGCCACGTTGCGGCAATCGATACTGCCAGCGCGATAGTTGCACTGGAAGGTAGTCCCGCTTCATGTGCGATGATCATGAACAGGAGAACCAGAAGTGGGCGGACGATATAGCTTGGCGTCAGTGCCATCATCACCCAGGTGCGCGAGCGCGCAATGCCATCCAGCATATTGCCGAGCGTAATCATTGGCAGGCAGATGAAGCCGAGGATGAACGGCACGAGATAATAGCTTGTGACATGGTCTTTGAGCAGGAGCAGCAGGCCCGCACCCAGAAGCGCGATGAATGTAGCGGCTGCAAAAGCGAAGACGCGTCCGGTCCGGATGATCCCGCGCACGAGGCCGAACATCTGACGCTGCATATATTCCGGTACGAAGCGGATAATCGTGGTGTGCAGTCCGAAACAGGCCAGATCGCCGATAATTATCATGGTCAGCCAGACGAGGACGAAGATGCCGTACTCGAATTCCCCCATCCAACGGGCGAGAATAACCTGAGACAGGAGAGCAATAGCAGCGCTCGCAACGCGCACGGAAAAGGCGACGAGGGAAGAGCGCTGTGCGCTTGCCTGCGGTCCGCTATCCGTAAGCACGGCATCCAGCCGCTCCGTCACGGGACGAAGCGTGGCTGCGATCCTGCCGGGTAGAAACCGGCTCGCCGTTTCAGCTGCCGAAAACCGCACTGTTTGCCAACCCTGTCTTTGCACGCCTCTTGGGACCTGCTTGTTTAGCACCGGATAACCCGGCTTTCACGCCTATGCTTTGTTGGTCATGAGGCGCATGAAAACCTTAGACAGGAGTTCTTTATAAAGAGAAAAAGAAAAAGTCTAATCTGCCGAAGGTCGCAAGACTTCAAGGAATGGTGAGTATTTTCTAAACGGCATCTATATTTGAAGTATCTAAAATAAAGCAAGTCATACAACTGCTCGCGGTGCATATCGACGTCCATCGTGTGCTAGAAAACACAAACCCCGGCAAATGGCTTGCCGGGGTTTGTTCGATAGATGCGATGATGAGCTCGGCTCACATCACTCGAAAGCGCCGTGGCAGTGCTTGTACTTCTTGCCGGAGCCGCATGGGCAAGCCTCGTTGCGGCTGACCTTACCCCATGTGCGCGGGTCGGCCGGATCGCGTTCGGCAGCAGGCACATTGCGTTCGTCATGCTGATGGTCGGACCAGCTCGCTTCGTCGAAATCGTTTTCGCCGGTGGTGCTGTCGATATGACGGCCGGTCATCGGCGGCAGTTCCGGTTCCGGCGGTGCTTCGCGAACGATCTCGACGCGCATCAGCTGCGAGATAACGACTTCGCGCAGGTTGGCAAGCATCGACTGGAACAGTTCGAACGCTTCGGTCTTGTATTCGTTCAGCGGATCGCGCTGAGCGTAACCGCGGAAACCGACGACCGAACGCAGATGGTCGAGATTGACCAGATGCTCACGCCAGAGATTGTCCAGCGACTGCATGATCACGGACTTTTCAACGTAAGTCATGATCTGCGGGCCGAAGCGTTCGGCCTTCTCGGCAGCAGCCTTGTCCGCGGCTTCCTTGATGCGGTTCTCGAACTCTTCTTCCGCGATGCCTTCTTCCTTGGCCCAATCCTCGACCGGCAGGTCGAGATTGAGCTTGGAGATGATGTCTTCCTTGAGGCCGGCAATATCCCACTTTTCCGCATAGGCGTCCTTGGGGATGCGCAGTGCGACCATGTCCTCGATGACCTCATGGCGCATTTCGCCAACGGTCTCGGTCAGGTCCTCTTCGTCCATCATTTCCAGACGCTGTTCGAAGATCACCTTGCGTTGATCGTTCATGACATCGTCGTATTTCAGAAGGTTCTTGCGGATTTCGAAGTTGCGGGCTTCGACCTTCTTCTGCGCCTTTTCAAGCGCCTTGTTGATCCACGGATGGACGATGGCTTCGTCTTCCTTGAGGCCGAGCTTCTGCAGCATGCTGTCCATGCGGTCGGAACCGAAAATGCGCATCAGATCGTCCTGCAACGACAGGAAGAACTTCGAACGGCCCGGATCGCCCTGACGGCCCGAACGACCGCGCAGCTGGTTGTCGATGCGACGGCTTTCGTGGCGCTCGGTGGCGAGAACGTAAAGTCCGCCTGCGGCCAGAGCCTTTTCCTTCAGCTGTGCAATGTCAGCCTTGATTTCCGCGATCTTGGCATCGCGCTCGGGACCTTCCGGTATATCGGAAAGTTCCTGACGAACGCGCATTTCCAGGTTGCCGCCAAGCTGAATGTCGGTACCACGACCAGCCATGTTGGTGGCGATGGTGACGGTTCCGGGCACACCGGCCTGTGCGATGATATAGGCTTCCTGCTCGTGGTAGCGAGCGTTCAGAACCTGGAATTCCTTGATACCTTCCTTGCGAAGGCGTTCGGCCAGCTGTTCTGATTTTTCGATCGAGGTCGTGCCGACGAGGATCGGCTGGCCCTTCTCGTGCGAGGCGCGGATATCGCGCACGATGGCGCGGTATTTTTCCTCGACGGAACGATAGACTTCGTCGTCTTCGTCGATGCGCTGGACCGGCAGATTGGTCGGAATCTCGAGCACTTCGAGGCCATAAATATTGCCGAATTCTTCCGCTTCCGTCGCAGCCGTACCGGTCATGCCCGACAGCTTGTTGTACATGCGGAAGTAGTTCTGGAAGGTGATCGAAGCCAGCGTCTGATTTTCCGGCTGGATGGTCACATGTTCCTTGGCTTCCAGCGCCTGGTGCAGGCCTTCCGAATAACGGCGGCCTGGCATCATGCGGCCGGTGAATTCGTCGATGATGACGATTTCGTCATTGCGGACGATATAATCCTTGTCGCGCTGAAAGAGCTTGTGCGCGCGAAGCGCATTGTTCAGGTGGTGCACGACCGCAACATTCTCGATGTCGTAGAGGCTTTCACCCTTGAGATGGCCTGCGGCTTCCAGAAGCTGCTCAACCTTCTCTGTGCCGACTTCGGTGAAGATTGCCGTCTTCTGTTTCTCGTCGATTTCAAAATCTTCCGGCTCAAGGGCTGGAATGAAGGTGTCGATGAGATTGTAGAAGTCCGAACGGTCTTCCAGCGGGCCGGAAATGATGAGCGGCGTGCGCGCTTCGTCGATGAGGATCGAGTCCACTTCATCGACGATGGCGTAATTGTGCGGGCGCTGCACCATCTGGGCGCGCTCATATTTCATGTTGTCGCGCAGATAGTCGAAGCCCAGCTCGTTGTTGGTGCCGTAGGTGATGTCGCAGGCATAGGCCGCACGGCGCTCATCGTCGTCGAGACCGTGCTTGATGACACCGACGGTCAGGCCGAGGAAGTTATAGAGCTTGCCCATGGTTTCGGCGTCGCGGGTGGCGAGGTAGTCGTTGACCGTCACCACGTGTACGCCCTTGCCCTCAAGCGCATTGAGGTAGACCGGTAGGGTCGCCATCAGCGTCTTGCCTTCACCGGTGCGCATTTCCGCGATGCCGCGTTCGTGCAGAACCATGCCGCCGATCAGCTGCACGTCGAACGGGCGCATACCGAGTACGCGCTTCGCAGCTTCACGTGCCGTAGCGAAAGCGTCGGGCAGAAGAGAGTCGAGCGTCTTGCCTTCAGCCAGCGCCGCACGAAATTCGGCGGTCTTGGCCTGCAATTGCTCATCGGTAAGATTTTCGTAATTCTTCTCGATAGCAGTAATTTGATTTGCCCGCTGGCGCAGGGTTTTAACGCGGCGGTCATTGGATGAACCGAATATCTTGCGGGCGAAACCGCCAAAGCTGACCATCACTGGTCCTTTCCTGTCCGTTCAGCCGGAAGCGCTTCCGGCAATGTCGAATGCTTTATTCACGCGTATTGAAACAATTGCAAGAAAACTGCGCTGCGAAAGCTGCCCGTTACGGCGCATTTCCGGCGCAATTCCCCCGCCCCTTACTGGACGTAAAGCCGAAGGACAGATAAGAGGGGCTTCGGGCGATGTCAACGTTGCTCCAGTGTGGTGGATTTGAAGTTCCTGTCATTTGCATGGCATCTGCGTTCATGAACTTCAAATCTGTAAACCGCACTCGATTCTATATATTGCTGGTGTGGCTTTGAATCCGAAATTCGTTAGCAACACTGTTCCAAAGTGATGCGAATTTCGGATTCGCCACATCGTGGGCTGGAAAACCTTTCCTTTGTTGCAATATTGGGGAGATCCGGGCCAAATTCCGCCGCATTCATCGGGCCGGTAAGCGGCCACGAAGGAGAGAATTCCATATGAAAGCCATTCTGAAAGCCCCTTATCGCAAGGCTCTCGCTGTCGTCGGCATGTCTCTGGCGGCCTCGGTGGCGCTGGCAAGCTACTCAGGCGCCGCATTCGCACAGGATGCTGGAAAGCCTGCTGCCGCACCGGCTGCAGCCCCTGCAGAAAAGGAAGATCCGTCCAAGGTTCTGGCGACCGTCAACGGCAACGACATCACAGTCGGTGAAGTCGATCAGGCTGCAGGCGATCTCGATCCGCAGTTCTCGCGCCTTCCTGCAGAGCAGCGCCGTCTGGCTGCGCTTGCCGCCCTGATCGACATCAAGGCAATGGCTGGTGAAGCGGAAAAGGAAAAGCTCGATCAGTCCCAGGAATTCAAGGATCGCATGGAATTCCTGCGTGAACGCGCGCTCCATAACGAATATTTCAAGGACGCCGTTGTCGATAAGATCAGCGATGATGATGTACGTGCGCGCTACGACAAGGAAATCGCAGCCATGCCGCCGCAGGTGGAAGTGCGCGCTCGTCACATCCTCGTGAAGACCAAGGAAGAAGCCGAAGCCATCATCAAAAAGCTTGAAGGCGGCGCCAAGTTCGAGGACCTCGCCAAGGAGAGCTCAACTGACGGCACTGCAGCCAATGGTGGCGATCTCGGCTACTTCGCCGAAGGCCAGATGGTGCCGGAGTTCGAAAAAGCCGCCTTTGCGCTCAAGCCGGGTGAATACACCAAGGAGCCGGTCCAGACCCAGTTTGGCTTCCATGTGATCCAGCTCGAAGATCGTCGCACCAAGCAGCCACCGGCATTCGATCAGGTCAAGGACCAGATCCGTTCGATCATCATGCGCGAGCGTTATGTCGAAACCGTCAAGAAGCTGCGTGACGGCATGAAGATTGACTACAAGGATCCGGCTGTCGAGAAAGCCATGAAGGATGCAGCCGCAGCGCAGGAAGGTGCGGACAAGGATGACGCGCCGGAAGAAGCTGCTCCACAGCAGTAAAAACTGGTTTCAAATATCAACGCCCCGGCTTGCCGGGGCGTTTTTTATTCCGATCTTGCGTTTCCCGCTTGATTTTAAACCGCAAACCTTTCCAATGCGCGCGTCATATTTTGAATCCGAAATTCGCGTAACGCCGTTTGCTGGGCATCACGATTTTCGGGTTTCTACGAAACCGCATCCATCGAGGCACATATGTCCGCGTCTGTTTCTCCGCTCGCTCCCAAACACTACCCCACAATGCCGGTCGTCCATGGCGTGCGCATCGCCACCGCTGCTGCCGGGATCAAGTATAAGGGGCGAACGGATGTGATGTTGATGGTGTTCGACCGACCGGCTGAAGCCGCAGGTGTCTTTACACGTTCGCTCTGTCCATCGGCGCCAGTCGATTTTTGCCGCCGCAATCTCGTGTACGGAAAGGCCCGCGCGGTCGTCGTCAATTCCGGCAACGCCAATGCCTTTACCGGCGTCAAGGGGCGTGAAGCGACGGAAGCAACGGCTGAAGCTGCCGCCAAGGCGGTCGGGTGCGCCACAACGGATGTCTTTCTGGCGTCAACGGGCGTGATCGGCGAACCGCTCGATGCAAGCAAGTTCGCGCATCTGCTTGGCGACATGAACAAGGATGCGGTCGAGGATTTCTGGACCGAAGCCGCCAAGGCGATCATGACCACGGATACCTATCCGAAGGTTGCGACCGAAACGGTGCTGCTCGGTCAGGTACCGGTCACGATCAACGGTATCGCCAAGGGTGCTGGCATGATCGCGCCGGATATGGCGACAATGCTTTCCTTCGTCGTCACTGATGCACCGATCAAGGCTGACGTGTTGCAGAGCCTGCTCTCCAAGGGCGTTGGCTCGACCTTCAATGCTGTGACGGTAGACAGCGACACTTCTACATCGGACACGCTAATGCTGTTCGCCACTGGTGCGGCGGCAGAGCGCGGTGCACCTGAAATCACTGATCCTGCCGACAAGCGCCTTGGCGAATTCAAGAAGGCGCTCGGCCGCCTCCTGAAATCGCTGGCGCTGCAGGTCGTGCGCGACGGTGAGGGCGCACGCAAGATGGTGGAAGTGGAAGTGACGGGTGCAAAATCTGCAGCTTCTGCCAAGAAGATCGCGCTTTCCATCGCCAATTCGCCGCTGGTCAAGACGGCTGTTGCCGGTGAAGATGCCAATTGGGGCCGCGTGGTCATGGCCGTCGGCAAGGCTGGTGAACCTGCCGATCGTGACCTGCTCGCGATCTGGTTCGGCGATATTCGTGTTGCGCATCAAGGCGAGCGCGATCCGGCCTATTCGGAAGCAGCGACGTCCACCTATATGCAGGGCGAGGATATTCGCATTCGCGTCGATCTGGGGTTAGGCAAGGGCAAGGCAACTGTCTGGACCTGCGACCTCACAAAGGAATATGTCGCCATCAATGGCGATTACAGAAGTTGATCGAAGTAATGGAAAAGCCCAGCACCCCAAGTCTTGCCATCGTTCGCCAGCTTGAAGCCGTCGGCTTCCGTGCCTGGCCTGCCACGTCGGTTCACTATGACGGCACATGGGCGATACGCATGACTGCAGCGCATCCATCCCGGCGTCTCAACTCGATCAATCCGCTCGATCCCGGCGACACGCGCGATATTCCAACACGTGTGGAACTGGCGGCGCAGCGTTTTCGTGCCTATGGCCGTGTTCCCTGTTTCAGGCTTTCGCCGCTCGCACCGCGCGAGCTTGAGGATTATCTCGAAGGGCTTGGCTGGAAGCGCCGGGACGAAACCATCGTGATGACGGCGAATCTCGAGGAACTCGATTTGTCGGACGCCATCGACCAGATACCCCTGAAGGATATTGGGCGCTTCGTGGATGCTTCGCTTTCCATCCATGAAAGACCGGAAGATATGCGGCCCGGATTTTCCGAACTTCTTAATAGCGTTCGCCCGAACAAGGGCATGTTCGTGCTGGAGGAGGGCGGACGCGCCGTATCCAACCTGCTTTGCGTACAGGATGGCGTGATGGCGGGTCTATTCGATGTCGGAACCCTGCGTGACGCAAGGCGCAAGGGGCATGGACATGCGATTGTCGGTTCTGCACTCAAATGGGCCGTAAAGCTCGGTGCAAAGACGGCATGGCTGCAGATCGAGGCGGACAACGTTGCTGGACTTGCTCTTTACGAGAGCTTCGGCTTTCGGGAAGCCTATCGCTATGCCTATCGGGAGAGCAACGAGAAATGACCGAGGTAAAGGGACGCCGCATTCTTCTGGTAGCTGCTTGCGCACTGGTGGATTCGGATGGCCGGGTTCTGCTGACGCAGCGCCCGGAAGGCAAGCAGCTGGCCGGGCTGTGGGAGTTTCCCGGTGGCAAAGTGGAACCGGGCGAAACGCCGGAAGAAACGCTGATCCGCGAATTGCAGGAAGAAGTCGGCATCACGACGAAAGCGGCCTGCCTTGCACCGCTGACTTTTGCGAGCCATACCTATGATGACTTCCACCTGCTGATGCCGCTCTATGTCTGCCGCCGTTATGAAGGTATCGCGCGGGGGCTCGAAGGGCAGGCGCTGAAATGGGTTCGTCCGAAGGATATGCGCGACTATCCGATGCCGCCAGCCGACGAACCGCTGATCCCGTTTCTGCTTGATCTGCTGTAGACCGGCCCCCTGTCCACAACCGTGGAAAAAGGTTGGCAATTTCTTACGATTCCACTGGCTGGTTAATCTATGATTCACTCCGTTGAGGCATTCTCGTTTGGGAGCTGCCCCGGAGTCTTGAAGCATGAGTTTCGACAACAATTATTTTAGCGCTGATCACAACGAATATACGGCCAAGCCGCTAACGAAGGCTGGTCGCGGAATCCTGCGCGTTGTGCTGTTGTTCGGCTCTGCCGTTGTCGCTCTGGCTCTCATCATTGTGCCGGTTCTCAACGATCAGGCAAACAAGGTTGCAGCCCAGTCAGTGCTCCCGGTCGGGATAGACCGCACCATGACCGGCTCGATCAAGCGCGATGCCAGCGCCCAGCCGCATGCAACAGGCCAGACGTATACAGTGCGCAAGAGCGTGCTTCAGCCGAGCCCCAATTCCGTCTGCATCATCGAGACAAACGGCAGCCACCACGGCGACTGTTAGCTGTCTTTCGCAGCCTTTTTTAGCGCTTCTGCCAGCGATGCTTTTGCAGAGCCCGGTTTCAATGGTTTTTGCTGCGATTCATGCGGCGCCCAGCCTGATAGCCAGATGACCGAGAAAGTGGCGCGGATGCGTCCATCCGGATCGGAGAACCGCTCGGCATAGATTTCAGCGGCCCGCAGGAAAAGGCGTTTCGAAACCGGCTTGCGGGAACGGTCACGCAGGATGTTCTGCATGCCCATGGCGCGCAGATCGGCCATCAGATTGAACAGCGAATCGTAGCGCACCGTGATGTTGTCGACGTCGGTTACGGGCAGGGCGAAACCTGCACGTTGCAGAAGGCCGCCCACATCGCGCACGTCCGGGAACGGGAAAATGCGCGGCGAGGCGCCGCCTGTCAGTTCGATTTCCGCCTGAAGAAGACTTTCGCGCAATTCACCGAGTGTTCCACTGCCGCTAAGGGCCGCCAGAAAAAGTCCGTCCGGCTTTAGGGCGCGAGCGATCTGCACCATCGTACCCGGTGTATCATTGGTCGCGTGAAGAGCCATTAGCGACACGATCAGATCGGTGCTGCCAGCTTTCAGCGGCAGCATTTCCTCGTCACCGGCAATAGCCGGGAAAGGACCTCGCAGGAAATCACTGTCGCGTTCGATGCGGACAATCAGGTCGGCTTTGCCAGACTGCGCGATGGCTGCTGCAGCTACGCCGGTATGGCCAGCGAGATCGACGGCGACGGGAAAACGCCGCTCCACAGCGTCAAGGCGGTCGGCGAGATCGTCGGCAATGCGCTGCAACAGGAAATCTGCGCCGGGTTCGGCGCGCGCAAAGGCGCGACGGCGAAACGAGAGCAGGAGATCGCGATCGAAAATCGCGCTATCATCGGTCGGCGCAGGCATGGAATCCGTCTTCTCTTTCGAGCAAGGTTCAGTACAATCGTTGCGGGGATAGATGCATTCGAATGGGGGCGAATGCAATGGCGGATGACGATAGAACGCATCAAACCTTTTTGCGCAGCGCGGGCGAAGGGCTTCGGCGGTTTGCCGGCAGGGCTTTTCGCTCCTCTGCGGACATGTTGTTTCCGCCGACATGTATCGGCTGCCGGGCGCATGTATCCGAACCGGGGACGCTGTGTCCGAAATGCTGGCCGGAGCTACGCTTTATAGAAAAGCCTTATTGCCCCGTGCTGGGCATTCCTTTCAGCCATGATTTCGGCGACAACTTCACGAGTGCTGAGGCGATTGCCGATCCGCCACCTTTCCGGCGTCTCCGGTCCGCCGTCCTGCATCGGGGCGCAGCGCAGCGCATGGCGGTTTCGCTCAAGTTTCACGACCGGACCGATCTGGCCCCGTGGATGGCGCGCTGGATGCAACGCGCGGGTCGCGAATTACTGGATGAATGCGAGGTCATTCTTCCGGTGCCTCTGCATCGCTGGCGGTTCTGGCAGCGGCGTTTCAACCAGTCGGCGGAACTTGCCCGTGCCCTGGCGAAACTGGAATCGAAACCCTTTGCGCCGCAAGGCGTGAAGCGTGTGCGTCGGACCGAACAGCAGATCGGCCTTGGTATCAAGGAGCGAAAGCGCAATGTGGACGGTGCGTTCCGCGTGCCGCAGGAACACGAGATTCATGTGCGCGGGCGACGGGTTCTGCTCATCGATGACGTCTATACGACCGGCGCTACGGTCAAGGCGGTAACGCGGGCATTGCTGCGTGGTGGCGCGAAAAGCGTGGATGTACTGACGTTCAGCCGCGTTCTACCGGATTGAGCCGGATAACCGGCTACACAGGCTCGTGAAAAGCGTCGGGGCTTCCAGATAACGTCTTTGCCGCTTATATAGTGGCCAAAACGATTGGAGTTTATGATGGTTGATGTAACGATCTACACGCGTGTCGGTTGCCCTTATTGCACCCGGGCCAAGGATCTTCTGACCCGCAAGGGCGTTGCGTATAATGAAATCGATGCAGGCGCATCGCCGGAACTGCGCGCCGAAATGCAGCAGCGTTCGGGCCGTAACACCTTCCCGCAGATATTCGTCGGCTCCGTTCATGTCGGTGGATGTGATGATCTTTTCGAGCTGGAAGATCAGGGCAAGCTGGATGGCCTGCTCAAGACTGGCGCACTGGTTTAGAATTCGATCGGACAGGGAGAGGTCGATGAGCATGTTCCGCGCAGCAGCCGTCCAGATGCGGTCTGGCACAGACGTGGCCCGCAATATTGAAGCCATGGAAAAACTGGTCGCGGAAGCGGCGGTCAAAGGTGCGAAATATGTGCAGACGCCGGAAGTGACCGGGATCATGCAGCGTGACCGGCCATTGCTCGCACAGTCATTGCGCGATGAGGCCAACGATCCTGTCATGGCTGCTGCGGCGAAGCTCGCCTCGAAACACGGTATATTCCTTCATATAGGTTCGACCCTGATCAAGGGCGATGACGGAAGATCCTATAATCGCGGCGCGATCTTTGCACCGTCGGGCGAGAAGGTCTCGACCTACGATAAAATCCATATGTTCGATGTCGATCTCGACAATGGTGAGAGCTGGCGCGAATCGGATGCCTGTATTCCGGGCAAGGAAACTGTCGTTGTCGACCTGCCTTTCGCAAAGTTCGGCATGGCTGTCTGTTACGACATCCGCTTTCCGCAATTGTTCCGCGCTCAGGCTCTCGCCGGTGCCAATGTGATTACCGGTCCGGCCGCCTTCACGAAACAGACCGGAGAGGCCCACTGGCACATCTTGCAGCGTGCGCGTGCTATCGAAAATGGTGCATTCCTGATCTCTGCCGCACAGGGCGGTCTGCATGAGGACGGGCGCGAAACCTACGGTCATTCGATCATCGTCTCACCATGGGGCAAGATTCTCGCCGAAGCCGATCACGACGAGCCGGGCATCATCCTGGCTGATATCGACGTGGCGGAAAGTGCTGCTGCACGCGGCAAGATACCGAACCTGAAGAATGCGCGGGAGTTCGATGTCCGGACTTTTTCCGCGAAGCAGAAAGAGGACGCGTAAATTCCATGATCCGCTTTTCGCTTCATTGCGATCAGGGCCATGAATTCGAGGGCTGGTTTCGCGACAATGCTGATTTCGACCGTCAGTCGGAAATGCAGCTTGTCGCTTGCCCCGTGTGCAATTCGCAAGTCGTTCAGAAGTCGCTGATGGCGCCGGCGGTCTCGACAAGCCGTGGCAAGGAAAAGATTGCCATGGCGCTGGGCGATACGCAAAAGCAGATATTGGACGAAATGCGGGAATTGAGCCGCAAGGTTCGCGAGAATGCGGATTATGTCGGCGACAAATTTGCCGAGGAAGCCCGGAAGATCCATTTCGGCGAGACCGAAACACGTGGTATCTACGGCGAAGCGTCGCGCGAGGATGTGCATTCGCTGCTCGAAGACGGTGTCGACGTTCTGCCGTTGCCGGTATTTCCAGAAGACAAGAACTGATTGCCGTACAGGAGACAAGGCGCATGAAACTGACGGATTCTGCGCCTTTTTTGCTGATCGCAACCGGCACCTTGCTGGGCCTCATCCTGCCACTCGGCAAGATCGCTGCGCAGGCTGGTATTCCGCCTGCCATCTGGACCTTTTTGTTCTCGGCGAGTGCCGGAATCATTCTGTTCGCCGTTCTTCTTCTGCAGGGAAAGAAGATCGGCTTTTCAGGCGGAAGACTGCGTTACTATATCTGTACCGCGCTTATCTCCTATGCCGTGCCCAATCTCCTCATTCTTTCCGCCATTCCGCGCCTCGGCGCGGGGTTTACCGGCATCATGTACACGCTGTCGCCGGTCATCACGCTCGTTCTGTCTATGGGGTTCGGGTTGCGGCGTCCCAATGCGCTGGGGATCGGCGGTATCGCTGCCGGGTTTATCGGTGCAGTGATGGTGGCAATGACGCGCGGCGAAGTGGGAAAACCTGCTGATCCATTGTGGATCGCCGCGGCATTGCTCATTCCGGTGTTTCTCGCCATCGGCAATGTCTATCGCACGCTCGACTGGCCGAAGAACTCCGATCCGACCGAACTTGCTGCCGGAAGCCACCTCGCATCGGCGCTGATGCTTTCTGCGGGGATACTCATATTCACCGGTCAGTTTCCGATCGAGACACTTGCATTCGCCCCATGGGCTGCATTGGCCCAGTCGATTGCATCGGCGGGCATGTTTGCCCTGTTCTTCCGGCTACAGGCGGTTGGCGGGCCGGTCTATCTCAGCCAGATCGGTTATGTCGCAGCGGCGCTGGGGCTTATTTCTGGGACGTTATTTCTCGGCGAACATTATCCACCGCTGACCTGGATCGGCGCGCTGGTCATCTGCGCAGGCGTTGTCATGACAACACGCGCGCAAAGAGGTTGACCGTTTCGATCGGATTGAATCAGATCGGCGTTCTAACTGTCTATTTTACGCACATCCCGAAAACCGTTTCACACTTTTCAGGATGTGCTTTGATCAGGCAGGCCGTTCGGCAAGCACCATATAGTTCACATCGGTGTCGCGGGAGCGGCTCCAGCTGTCGGCCAGCGGATTATAGGTCACACCAAGCTTGTCGATGAGGCGCAGGCCGCCTTTCGCAAGTGCAGCTTCCAGTTCTTCCGGGCGAACCAGTTTTTCATACTGATGCGTGCCGCGCGGCAGCCAGCGCAGGACATATTCCGCGCCGATGATCGCCAGACCATAGGCTTTCAGCGTGCGATTGATCGTGGCGACGAACATCAGCCCGTCGGGCTTTACCATTTCGCTGGTGGCGGACATGAACAGGTCGACGTCTGAAACATGCTCGACCACTTCCATATTCAAAACCACGTCGAATTTCTCGCCAGCTTCAGCCAGCGCTTCTGCGGTCGTGGCGCGGTAGTCGACCTCGACGCCGCTTTGCGCAGCATGGATTTTCGCTACTTCGATATTTGTGGTGGAAGCATCCGCCCCGATGACGGTCGCGCCGAGGCGCGCCATCGGCTCGCAGAGAAGCCCGCCGCCGCAGCCGATATCGAGCAGGCGCAGGCCCTCGAAGGGGCGTGGCGCATTGGGATCACGGTTGAATTTGGCGCAGATCTTTTCCTTGATATAGGCAAGCCGCGTCGGATTGAACTTGTGCAAGGGACGGAACTTGCCCTGAGGATTCCACCATTCCGCGGCGATGCGCGAAAAATGCTCGATTTCCGAAGCGTCGATAGTGGTGCGGGCGGTCTCGGTCATTTCATTCTCCAGCGGCGGAAGCGTACAGTTCTGCTCTCAAGGTAGTACTCCAAAGTCAAGGAACAAATCAATTTCGCTCTCAAGCGGCCCGATACGAATCGCGGCCTTGCGGAAGCGCGGCATTTTAGCTATGTGACCCCGGGTTTGCCTGTCGCAACAATATAAGGTTTGGGCGGGTGAGAGTGTAATTTTTCTAAACAGCGGGACGTAACCTTAAATGGCGCGCATCGTGATGAAATTCGGCGGCACTTCGGTAGCTGATCTGGAACGCATCTATAATGTGGCGCGCCACGTCAAACGCGAGGTCGAGGCAGGCAATCAGGTTGCTGTTGTCGTTTCGGCCATGTCCGGCAAGACCAACGAGCTGGTCGGCTGGGTGCAGAACATGCCGAAAGTATGCGGCGCAAGCTCGCCTTTCTATGATGCCCGCGAGTATGACACCATCGTCGCTTCCGGCGAGCAGGTGACGAGCGGCCTTCTGGCGATTGCGCTTCAATCCATAGGCGTTGATGCGCGTTCGTGGCAGGGCTGGCAGATTCCGATCAAGACCGACAACGCCCATGGCGCGGCCCGTATTCAGGACATCGACGGTTCGGAAATCATCCGCCGTATGGAAATGGGTCAGGTTGCCGTCGTTGCCGGGTTCCAGGGCATCGGCCCTGACAACCGTGTGGCAACGCTTGGGCGTGGCGGTTCAGACACCTCTGCTGTCGCCATCGCTGCCGGTGTGAAGGCCGATCGCTGCGATATTTATACAGATGTCGATGGCGTCTACACCACCGACCCCCGCGTAGAGCCGAAGGCGAAGCGTCTTTCGAAGATTTCCTTCGAGGAAATGCTGGAAATGGCATCGCTTGGTGCCAAGGTTCTGCAGGTGCGCTCGGTCGAACTTGCCATGGTGCACAAGGTGCGCACTTTCGTGCGCTCGAGCTTTACGGACCCAGATGCGCCGGGCATGGGTGATCCGATCAACCCGCCCGGAACCCTTATTTGCGACGAGGATGAAATCGTGGAACAGCAGGTCGTCACAGGTATCGCCTTTGCGAAGGATGAAGCTCAGATTTCGCTGCGGCGCGTGGCCGACCGGCCGGGCGTTTCGGCAGCCATTTTCGGGCCGCTCGCCGAAGAGCACATCAATGTCGACATGATCGTGCAGAACGTGTCGGAAGACGGCTCCAAGACCGACATGACCTTCACCATTCCGACGGGTGATGTCGATAAGGCGCTGAAGGTGCTGGACAAGGTCAAGGGCGAGATCGGCTTCGACAATATCCAGTCTGAAACCGGCCTTGCCAAGATTTCGGTGATCGGCATCGGTATGCGCAGCCATGCAGGCGTTGCCGCCACAGCCTTCAAGGCACTGGCCGAAAAGGGCATCAATATCCGCGCCATCACAACGTCTGAAATCAAGATTTCGATCCTGATTGACGGCCCTTATGCGGAACTGGCCGTGCGTACGCTGCACGCGGTCTATGGCCTCGACAAGTAAGCAGCCAGCTCAGATTCCATTTTGAAACATAATTGTATGCAGGGCCGCGCAGCCGAAAGGGTGCGCGGCCCTGCAACATTTTGCGAGCAGCGACTATTTGTTCTGGACGCGGGTGTCAAAAATGCTCACAAAGGGATTGGCGTAACGCTTCGCGGGCGGGTATTGGGAATCGGCTGGCGGAACGCACGTCAGCAATTTTGAAGGAGCCCCCGACGATCATGCGTGAGCTGACAACCGGTCCCCGCGTACTGCTAAAGCGGTTGCGCGAATTGATGGCAGAGCCGCTGGAACCGCAGGCGCGCCTCGACCGGATCGTTCGTGAAATCGCCCAGAATATGGTCGCGGAAGTCTGCTCCTTCTATATATTGCGCGCTGACGGCGTCCTTGAGCTTTACGCTACCGAAGGTCTCAATCCGCAGGCAGTCCACCTTGCCCAGCTTCGCCTCGGTCAGGGTCTGGTCGGCACGATTGCCGCAAGCGCCCGTCCCCTCAATCTGACCGATGCGCAAAGCCATCCGGCTTTCGCCTATCTGCCGGAAACGGGCGAAGAAGCCTATAATTCCTTCCTCGGCGTTCCCGTTCTACGCGCTGGCCGCACTTTGGGCGTTCTTGTCGTCCAGAACAAGACCAAGCGGGCATATCGGGAAGACGAGGTCGAAGCACTTGAAACCACCGCTATGGTCCTTGCCGAAATCATCGCGACCGGCGACGGTCTGCGTCTGGCCCGTCCGGGCATAGAGCTTGATCTCGGTCGCCCGATGAGTGTGACAGGACAGGCTTTCAACGACGGTATCGGCCTTGGCCATGTGGTGCTGCATGAGCCGCGCATCGTCGTCACCAATCTTTTCAACGAGGATAGCCAAGCCGAGCTGAACCGGCTGGATGAAGCGCTTGGCAGCCTGCGCATATCCATCGACGACATGCTTTCGCGCCGCGATGTGGCGGTGGAGGGCGAGCATCGCGAAGTGCTCGAAGCCTATCGCATGTTTGCGCATGATCGCGGCTGGGTGCGGCGTCTGGAAGAAGCCATTCACAACGGTCTGACTGCCGAGGCGGCAGTCGAAAAGGTGCAGAGCGACACGCGTGCGCGCATGGTGCATCTGACCGACCCCTATATGCGCGAGCGCCTGTCGGATTTTGACGATCTCGCGAACCGTTTGCTGCGCCAGCTCATGGGACGCGACATTAAGACCATCGCCGAATCGCTGGTCAAGGATGCCATCATTGTCGCGCGTTCCATGGGGGCTGCCGAACTTCTGGATTATCCTCGCGAGCGCTTGCGCGGTGTTGTTCTGGAAGACGGCGCCGCCACGAGCCACGTCGTGATTGTCGCCCGTGCAATGGGTATCCCGGTGGTCGGCCAGGCCAAGGGCATTGTATCCATGGCCGAAAACAACGATGCGGCAATCGTCGACGGCGATGAAGGCATCATGCATCTGCGCCCGCAGTCCGATCTGGAAACGGCTTATGCCGAAAAGGTTCGGTTCCGGGCGCGGCGTCAGGCCCATTATCGGGAATTGCGGGACAAGCCATCCGTCACGAAGGACGGCGTCGATATCTCGCTTCTGATGAATGCCGGGCTTCTCGTCGATCTGCCGCAATTGTCGGCTTCGGGTGCGGCGGGGATCGGTCTGTTTCGCACCGAACTTCAGTTTATGGTGGCCTCGACATTCCCGCGTGCCGAACAGCAGGAACGTCTTTATCGCTCGGTCATCGAGGCGGCAGGCGACAAGCCGGTGACTTTCCGGACGCTTGATATCGGTGGAGACAAGGTTCTCCCTTACTTCAGTTCGACCGTGCAGGAAGAAAATCCGGCGCTCGGCTGGCGCGCGATCCGCCTGACGCTCGACCGTCCGGGATTGTTGCGCACGCAGTTGCGAGCACTTTTGAAGGCGGCGGGCGGACGCGAGTTGAAAGTCCTGCTGCCGATGATCACGGAAGTCAGCGAAGTGAAGGCCGCACGCGAGATCATCGATCGTGAAGTCCGTCATCTGTCGCGGTTCGCTCATCAGTTGCCCATGGGGCTGAAACTGGGAGCGATGATCGAGGTACCGTCGCTGCTGTGGCAGCTTGAGGAGCTGATGTCGCTTGTCGATTTCATCTCCGTCGGTTCAAACGATCTGTTCCAGTTCCTGATGGCGACGGATCGCGGCAACTCGCTGATGTCGGGTCGCTTCGATCAGCTTTCGCCTGCATTTCTGCGGGCGTTGCGCTTCATCGTGGAAACCGGCAATCGCCACGGTAAATCGGTTACCCTGTGCGGTGAAATGGCCAGCAGGCCGCTTCCAGCCATGGCGCTGGTCGGCATCGGTTTTAGGTCGATCTCCATGTCGGCGGCGGCAATCGGCCCGGTCAAGGCCATGCTTGATGCGCTGGACGCAAGCAAGCTTACAGCCTTGCTGGCGGAAGAGCTGGATAAGCCGAACAGCGCGCATTCGCTGCGCGAAATGCTGATGAGATTTGCGGAAGACAACGATATTCCGTTATAGCGAAGCAGATCTAGAGCATTTCCAGCAAAGGTGCGAAGCGGTTTTGCGTCGGATAATGCGACAAAACAAATAGTTGGAGCATTTCCAACGGTTCAAAAAAAATAGGAAATGCTCTAACTGACTGAACGGTCGCGGTGCAGGATTGCGCGGCGTCCCGTTTTGCATTCTTGCACGCCGCTGATAATTTTTAGGACATGACATGATCGCATTGCCGCAGGACCGGATGGACCAGCTTTTGAAGCGGTTCTCAATGATCGAAAGCCAGATGGCCAACAATCCGGATTCGGAAACCTATGTGAAGCTCGCATCGGAATATTCCGAGCTGCAGGAGGTGGTTGGCAAGATTCGCGAACTGACCGACGCCCGCAAGGAAGCTGTCGATCTGGCGGCCATGCGTGACGATGCCTCCACGGATGCAGAGATGCGTGCACTGGCGCTGGAAGAGCTGCCGGGCGTGGAAAAGCGGATTGAAGGACTGGAGCAGGAAGTCCAGATTCTGTTACTGCCGAAGGACGCTGCCGACGAGAAGAACGCCATTCTCGAAATTCGTGCCGGTACGGGCGGTCTGGAGGCAGCACTGTTCGCCGGTGACCTGTTCCGCATGTATGAGCGCTATGCTGCCGAAAAAGGCTGGCGGGTCGAGCTGGTTTCGGCCAGCGAGGGCGATGCCGGTGGTTACAAGGAAATCATCGCCACCGTTTCCGGCAAGGGTGTGTTCTCCAAGCTCAAGTTCGAATCGGGCGTGCACCGTGTGCAGCGTGTGCCTGAAACGGAAGCTGGCGGGCGTATTCATACCTCGGCTGCAACCGTTGCGGTTTTGCCTGAAGCCGAGGATATCGATATCGAAATCCGCAACGAAGATATTCGCATCGATACGATGCGGGCGTCCGGTGCAGGTGGCCAGCACGTGAACACGACCGACTCCGCGGTTCGCATTACGCACATCCCGACCGGTATCATGGTCGTTCAGGCTGAAAAATCCCAGCACCAGAACCGCGCACGCGCGATGCAGATTCTCCGTGCACGCCTTTACGATATGGAGCGCCAGAAGGCAGAAACTGAACGTTCTGAATCACGTCGCAGCCAGGTCGGTTCGGGCGATCGCTCCGAGCGTATCCGCACCTATAATTTCCCGCAGGGACGCGTCACCGATCATCGCATCAATCTGACGCTCTACAAGCTCGACCGGGTTATGGAAGGTGATCTGGACGAACTGGTCGATGCGCTGATTTCCGATCACCAGACCGCACTTCTGACGGAACTGGGGCATTAGAGCGCGTTTCGATCTGATTCAAGCAGATTGGCCAGATCGGCGCTCTAGTTATTTGTTTTGAACCGCGCATCTTCTCCGAAAACCGTTTCACACTTTTCGGGATGCGCTCTAAGGGTGAGCGAAATGCGTCTCGACCGCCTGATGGCTGATGCACGGACGAGGCTTCGTGCGGCAGAACTGGATACGCCAGACCTCGATGCACGGCTTCTGGTCGAATGGGCAACCGGCAAGACGCGGCTCGATCTGATATCCGCACCTGAGCAATTGGTTGATTCTGCGGTAATCGAGACGCTTTCCGATGCGCTGGACCGCCGTGAAAAGGGCGAGCCGGTTCACCGGATCATGGGTGTTCGCGAGTTCTTCGGTCTGCCTTTCCGGCTCTCCGCTGCTACGCTTGAACCGCGTCCCGATACGGAAGTGCTGGTGGAGCTGGTCATTCCGGCGCTGGAAGCGCTTGCGGTGCAGAAAAACACGCTTGAACTCCTCGATATGGGAACGGGAACGGGCGCGATCATCATCTCGCTTCTGCATCGCTTCGAGCGCGCACACGGCATTGGTCTCGACATGGCTGAAGGCGCACTTGCAATGGCGCGAATCAATGCTGTCGCCAATGGTGTGGGTGACCGGTTCGCAGCGCTCAAAAGCGACTGGTTTGAAAATGTGAGCGGGCGATTTCATCTTATCGTCTCAAACCCGCCCTATATTCCGCATGAAGACATTGCGGGACTGTCGCGCGAAGTGCGCGAACATGACCCTTTGGCTGCGCTCGATGGCGGGTCTGATGGACTGAATTTCTACAGAGCCCTTGCACAGAAGGCAGCAGATCACCTATATAAACAAGGAATGGTTGCCGTAGAGATCGGCGCCGGACAATTCCAGGATGTTGAAGCGCTGTTCGAAAGCGCAGGTTTTTCCCTCGCAGGACATGCGAGTGACCTTGGCGGCCACAGAAGGGCCATGCTTTTCGCGTACAAATCAAATACGTAATTTTGATGCGGCGAACCGCTAAAAAACACTTGGAATTTGCGGCGAAGCCGTTTAGTTTCCGGCCACCGTATACAGCCAGAATGGTTTTGCCCGCTGATGGGCGGTGGCGGAAATGCTCCATGACGATTTTTGGTCATGCTCCCCGAAGGTTCTTTGGGGATGGCTTGTGCGGAAGTACACGACTTTCAAGCATAATCTCGAAGAGCGGAGCTTTTCGGAATGGTTATGCATTAATGCAACCGCGGAGTTTCGGTGACCCATAGAGGTACCTAACTCAGGAGCAGTCGATTTGTGGGAAGTTTTTAGGGCGTACTTCCTCCATGGCTCGATAGCGTGAAACCGGCAGCTTTTTGGCTGTGGAGTTTCTACGCCCTTTAATCTGAAAAGAGATGAATATGAGGCCAGCACAGCAGAACAGGCGCATGCGCGGACGGGGGAATAACAATAATAACAACAACAACCGCAAGGGCCCCAATCCTCTGTCGCGCAATTACGAAAGCAATGGCCCGGATGTGAAGATCCGCGGCAATGCGCAACATATTGCAGAAAAATACTCGGCACTTGCGCGGGACGCACAGGCATCTGGCGATCGCGTGATGGCAGAAAATTATCTTCAGCACGCTGAACATTACAACCGCATCATCATGGCGGCCATGGCGCAGAATCCGGTGCCGTTCCAGCGCGAGGAAACTTTCGACGATGACGGTGCGGATGATGAGGAAGCAGGTTTCACGCCTGTCGCAGCACAGCCACAGCCCGTCAACGGTTCCGGCCCGCAGCCGGTTATCGAGGGCACGCCTGCCGAGGTCGTTTATGGCGAAGATGGTGGCGAGCCGGTAAAGTCCGGTGAAGGTCGCCAGCAGCCGCGCGAGCGCGACAACCGCGATCGTCGTCTGGGTCGTGGTCGCCGTCCGCAGCGTGAGCGCTTCAACGCTGACGAGCGTTCTGACGAACAGCCGCAGGAAAAACAGGCTCAGCCGGTGGCTGAAGAGGCTCCGGCTGCAGCCGTGGTCGAGCAGGCAGCACCAGTGGCCGCCGAGGCCGCTCCTGTTGCCGATGCATCTTCTGCGGATGAGGCCGCGCCGCGTCGCGCCACGCGCCGTCCTGGTCGTCCGCGCCGCGCCGCCAAGGATAGCGGTGATGAGACGCCGGTAACGGAATCTGCGGATTCCGACGCCTGATCGTCCCTGTGTATCAAGTTAAAAATGGCGCGGTTTCCGCGCCATTTTTATTTGGTTCTTCAAGTGTCTGTAACCCTTGCCGAAACCCGGCCATCGTCCCATATGCTGTCTTGGAAAGAAGTCCGCCCAGTGTGGGGGCTTCGTCACCATACATCTTCTGGTGCCGCTTGATGGGCCGGAAGGCAAAGGAGACATCATGAATATCGAAAAATATACGGAACGCGTCCGGGGCTTTATCCAGTCTGCACAGACTTTCGCGCTGTCGTCCGGCAACCAGCAATTCACACCCGAACATGTGTTGAAGGTTCTCGTCGATGATGACGAAGGACTTGCCTCGTCCCTGATCGAACGCGCGGGCGGGCGCATTGCCGATGTGCGTATCGGCTTGCAGAATGCGCTCGAAAAGCTGCCCAAAGTGTCGGGTGGCAACGATCAGCTTTATTTATCGCAGCCGCTTGCCAAGGTCTTCTCGCTTGCCGAGGAGCTTGCCAGCAAGGCCGGTGACAGCTTCGTCACCGTCGAGCGCCTTCTGATGGCGCTGGCGATGGAAAAATCCGCAAAGACGTCTGAAATTCTTTCCGCTGCCGGTGTGACCCCGACGGCGCTCAACAAGGTCATAAACGATATGCGCAAAGGCCGCACCGCCGATTCGGCGTCCGCTGAAAGCAATTATGATGCGTTGAAGAAATATGCCCGCGATCTGACCGAGGATGCGCGCGCAGGCAAGCTTGATCCGGTGATCGGTCGCGACGAGGAAATCCGCCGCACGATTCAGGTTCTGTCGCGCCGCACCAAGAACAATCCGGTTCTGATCGGCGAGCCGGGCGTCGGCAAGACCGCAATCGCGGAAGGTCTGGCGCTTCGCATCGTGAATGGCGATGTGCCCGAATCCTTGAAGGACAAGCGGTTGATGGCGCTCGATATGGGCGCGCTGATTGCCGGTGCCAAATATCGCGGTGAGTTCGAAGAGCGTCTGAAAGCAGTACTTTCGGAAGTGCAGACGGCTGCCGGCCAGATCATTCTCTTCATCGATGAAATGCACACGCTTGTCGGTGCAGGCAAGTCTGATGGCGCGATGGATGCATCGAACCTTTTGAAGCCTGCTCTTGCACGCGGTGAATTGCACTGCGTTGGCGCGACGACGCTGGAAGAATACCGCAAATATGTCGAGAAGGACGCAGCGCTTGCCCGTCGTTTTCAGCCGGTATTCGTTGATGAACCGACCGTCGAGGACACGATTTCGATCCTGCGTGGCCTGAAGGAAAAATACGAGCAGCATCACAAGGTGCGTGTTTCGGATTCGGCTCTGGTTGCTGCGGCAACCTTGTCGAACCGTTATATCACCGACCGTTTCCTGCCCGATAAGGCCATTGATCTCGTCGATGAGGCGGCATCGCGCCTGCGCATGCAGGTTGATTCCAAGCCAGAAGAGCTGGATGAAATCGACCGTCGCATCATGCAGCTGAAGATCGAGCGCGAAGCGCTGAAGGTTGAAACCGATGCTGCTTCCAAGGATCGTTTCCAGCGCCTCGAAAAGGAGCTGACTGATCTGGAAGAAGAATCGGCGGAACTGACGTCGAAATGGCAGTCTGAAAAGCAGAAGCTCGGACTTGCTGCTGATCTCAAGCGCCAGCTTGAAGAGGCACGTAATGCTCTCGCCATTGCACAGCGAAGCGGTGAATTCCAGAAAGCGGGCGAACTGGCCTATGGCAAGATTCCGCAGCTGGAGAAGCAACTTGTCGAAGCCGAAAGCCATGAAAACAAGGGCTCTCTGCTTGAAGAGACGGTTACGCCCGACCACGTGGCACAGATCATCTCACGCTGGACCGGTATTCCGGTTGACCGGATGCTGGAAGGCGAGCGTGAGAAGCTGTTGCGCATGGAAGACGAACTTGCGAAGCGGGTCATCGGGCAGGGCGAAGCTGTCCAGGCCATCTCGAAGGCGGTTCGCCGTGCGCGCGCCGGGCTTCAGGACCCTAACCGGCCTATCGGCTCGTTCATCTTCCTCGGCCCAACTGGTGTCGGCAAGACGGAGCTGACCAAGGCGCTCGCCGCGTTCCTCTTCCAGGACGACACGGCCATGGTTCGTATCGACATGTCGGAATTCATGGAAAAGCATTCCGTGAGCCGGTTGATCGGCGCGCCTCCCGGCTATGTCGGCTATGAAGAAGGCGGCGTTCTGACGGAAGCCGTTCGGCGCAGACCCTATCAGGTGATCCTGTTCGACGAGATCGAAAAGGCACATCCGGATGTGTTCAACGTGCTGTTGCAGGTGCTGGACGACGGACGCCTGACCGACGGACAGGGTCGCACGGTCGATTTCCGCAATACGGTCATCATCATGACCTCGAACCTCGGTGCCGAATATCTCGTCAATCTTGGCGAGAAGGACGATGTCGAGTCGGTTCGTGAGGAAGTAATGGGCGTGGTGCGGGCTGCCTTCCGTCCGGAATTTCTGAACCGTGTCGATGAAATCATCCTGTTCCACCGGCTGCGCCGTGAAGACATGGGTGCGATTGTCGATATTCAGATGCAGCGTCTCCAGATGCTTCTGACCGATCGCAAGATCGTGCTGCAGCTGGAAGACGATGCACGCGAATGGCTGGCCAACAAGGGCTATGACCCGGCTTATGGCGCGCGTCCATTGAAGCGCGTCATTCAGAAAGAAGTTCAGGATCCGCTCGCCGAGCGCATCCTACTGGGCGACATTCTGGATGGTTCCATCGTCAAGATTACCGCCGGTTCGGACAGGCTCAATTTCCATCCGATTCGCGGTGCGCTTGAGGATGAAGGCCAGAAGATCGACGAGAGCGCCTGAACGTTCAAGAGTTGAGATCATTGGGCGCCGCAACCGGATAGGTTGCGGCGCCATTTTCATATTTGGCCTGACAAGTTTTCCAGCTTTCCTTCGATGTTGGCCATTTTCATGTCCAGTTCATCTGGCATCTGCTTTATCAGCTAATCGGTTGTTAACCATATTCGCGGCATCCATGGTCTCTCGATCACCCAGGGCATTCTTCATGGCGCATTACACACGCATGCTTCGTTTCGCTTTGTTTGCTTCCGTCGCGGTAACTGCCGTCAACGGTACTGCGCGCGCGGAGGAGGGCAGTTCTGCAGTGGCTACCGAACGCCCGGTACAGCTTGCACAGCTTTATGATCCGGGTGAAGAAATCTATCATGATCGCCGGGTACGGGTCTTTATCGACCAGTATGGCCGCCGCGTTACCATGGATCGTCGCGGGCGTATTCTCAGTGTCGAGGACGCCAATAATTATGACCCGAACGCTTATGACCGTCGGGTTCGCCGCGCACCGCAGCCAGACGACAACTGGACACTCGATGGTCCAGTCGACGGTGGCGCTCCCTATGACGGTTTCGGCAACGTGCCCGAAGATCCGAACTATTACCCGGACGCTCCGGCGGCACCGCAATATGGCGGCAACCGTGATGGACAGGTGCAACGGTCGGAACTGCCTCCGGCAGGCGATCAATATCCTGATAATACAAACACCAATTCAGCCAGTGCCAATCCCGGTTATGATGGCCAGCAGGATTATGGCCAGCCGGGTTATGAACAACCAAGGGGTGTTCCCAATCCGAGTGACATGGCTCCGGCAATCGAAATGCCGAAAGGGCAGGGTGCAAAGGAAAAGATCGCAGCCTATCAGATTCTGCTCGACCGCGCCGGTGCATCGCCCGGCGTCATCGACGGTCGTTCGGGCAGCAATGTCGACAAGGCGGCTGCCGCCTATGGCGAGCTGACCGGAAAGTCGATCAATCCGACAGACGAAGCGGCGGTCAATGCGGAACTTGAAGCCACAGGTGGCCCAGCCTTCACCGAATACACCATCACCAACGAAGACGTGGGACGGCAATACGTTGCTTCTATCCCGGAAGATTATGCCCACAAGGCGCAGCTTCCGGCGATGGCGTATACCTCGGTCACCGAAATGCTCGGTGAAAAGTTTCATATAGACGAAGCCTATCTGAAAGAGATCAATCCTGGGGTGAACTTCAACCAGCCGGGCTCGATCGTAAAGATTCCGAACCTCGGCAAACCTGTCAGGACCAAGGTTGCCCGCATCATCGCCGACAAAGGACGCAAGCAGGTTCGCGGTTACGATGAATCGGGCAAGCTGGTCGTTGCCTATCCCTCGACCATTGGCTCGTCGGACAATCCGTCACCTTCCGGCGTTGTTCAGGTCGAGCGTATCGCGATCAACCCGAACTACACCTACAATCCGAAGATCAACTTCAAGCAGGGCAATAATGATAAGGTGCTGACCATTCCGCCTGGGCCAAACGGGCCGGTGGGAACAGTCTGGATCGCGCTTTCCAAGCCGACCTACGGCATTCACGGTACGCCCGAGCCATCGAGAATCGGCAAGACGTCAAGCCATGGCTGTGTGCGATTGACCAATTGGGATGCGGAAGAGCTGGCAAAGCTGGTGAAAGCTGGCGTAACGGTCGAGTTTACCGAGTAAGCATTCCAGTGAATTCAAAGAGAAAGGCCGGGGCGTATCTCCGGCCTTTCTCTTTATCAGCTCTTCGTCGATCCGTTCGAGGCAAGCTTGGTGCCGTTGTCATCACTGTTCAACAGAGTGTCGATGCGATCCCGTTCCTGCTTGAAGGCTTCGAGCTCCTTGCCCGAAAGCGCCTTGTTATCCGGTAGACGAATGCGCAGCGGATCGACCTTGGTGCCGTTCACGATCATTTCGTAGTGAAGGTGAGGACCGGTCGAAAGACCCGTCGACCCCACATAGCCGATCACTTGTCCCTGCCGCACACGCGCACCGGCGGTAACGCCGCGGGCGATGGCGTTCTGGTGGCTATAACTGCTCACATAACCATTGGCATGACGAATCAGGGTCTGGTTGCCATAGCCATTGGTCCAGCCTGCCTTTTCCACCACGCCATTACCGGAGGCGATGATCGGCGTGCCGCGCGGTGCGGCCCAGTCCACGCCGGTATGCATGCGGCTATAGCCAAGGATCGGGTGGCGGCGCATGCCGAACGGTGAGCGGAAGACACCATTGGGAACCGGATTGCGGAGCAGGAACTGTTTCGCGCTCTTGCCGTCGCCGTTGAAGTAGTCGACGCTACCGTCCGGAGCCTGATAGCGATAGAATTTGCGGGTCGTGCCGCCGAAATTGGCCGAAACATAAAGAAGCTGCGAATCGGCTTCCGGTTTGTCGGGATCGTCCGGCAGCGAGAAGAATGCGTCGATCTGGTCACTCGGTGCAAGCCGTGACTGCAGGTCAACATCGCTTGCGAGCATCTTGACGAGCTGTTCGCGCATCGTCTCCGACATGCCATAGGCGAGCGCGGCCCGGCTGATCCCGTCATAGACACTGGGTAGATTACCCCGAATGGCCGTAGGCAGGGCATTGCCATCGAAAGCCGTCTGCAGAAGCGGGGTCTGTTCCGGTTCGTCGGACGGAATATATTGTCCCCTGTCGTTGAGGGCGACCGTCACCAGATGCGTGGTGCGATTATAGATGCTGGCGCGCACGATGCGGTCCGTGCCATCCTGTGTCTCGGTGCCGACACGCAAAACGCTGCCTTCCTTGAGGCGCGGCGAGTTCATCAGCTTGGCAAGCGAGTGGGCCATGTTCTCGGCATCGTCGCCGGTATAACCGGCGTCCTCAAGCGCCTGCTTGATATCGGCTGTCTGGCGGAAAGGAATCAGTTCTTCCGAAAAGCCTTCGCCAACCGTCTCGTCATCGCCGCGCTGTGCGACACTGACATTCTCCTGTGTAATCTTCACGCCAAGCGCGGGACCAAGCGCGAAAGGCGAGTCCGTGCCGCCGAAACGAGCGGGATCGACATAGTGGAGCGATGCAACCTGCACGTCGCCGTCGGTCAGAAGACCACCGGTATCCCGCACAACCTTCTCGACCTCATCCACTGTCAGGTCGCTGGATGCATCGAATGTCGTACTGTTCATCGGAAAATCGACAACACGCAGACTGACTTCGCTTTCGACCTTGGCGCCGTAAATCTGACCGGCATCGGCAGGCTGCGGTGCCGCAGGTCCTTCCGAAAACACGGTCAGGGCGTTGAAAGCAGGATATTTGCGGCTGGTCGGGTGATCGACGGCGAGAGCCATGCGGACAAATTCGAATGGTCGCGTGCGAATAACTTCGCGTTCACCTACTTTCTGCATCGTCGAAAGATCGAAACGGCGCCGGTCGCGCGCCTTTTGCTGAGAGACGGTGCTGACAAGACGTCCGCCCTTGGTAACAGCGGCTTCGTCGGTCGCACCGGGCATGTCGTTACGGGCAAGGATTTCAGGCGGGGTCGCCAGCTGTTCGCGCCCGTCCAGAGCGGCAAACAATGCAACGCCGATCAGCATGCAGGACGTAACGCCGGTCAGGAAGGTTCCAGCGAGCCAGCGGGCAGAAACTTCACGACGATCTGGTGGCCGCCGCCGTCCGCCTACACTGAGCGGGGGCTCGTCACCCGGATCGAGATTGTTCGGCCCCATCTCTTTCATACTGCTGTAGCCGGTCCTTCTTTATAACTGACCGCACAAAACGTGCTTGAAATCGTTTGTCGGAAAAGCGGACAAACCGCCAATCCGGTATTAAGGTGTCTTCCATTCTGTCGGAAGGCTCCCAAACGGGCATGTGAGTTTTGCCTGCCGAAGAAACGTAAGTCAACGACAAGCCTGCCAGACAACGATTTCCACAATCGCTTGCAAAGTATGGGTCATTGTCGGTTTCTAAAGTTTCGCGGAAATTATTTGGGCAATAAGGCCGGTTTAAGGCCCTCCCAAGTGCGGTTGGTGCAATGAGTGCACTATAATATAAGGCAAATACGTGGAAATCCGACGGCTTGTGGAAAGTTGTCAAAAAAACATCAAAAAACTTCATTGTCGCTGTTGACAGATATGAGGTGTCACCCCTATATACGCCTCCACAACGAGGGCGGCGACGCTGCTAGCGGCAGGTTGGTTCGTCCCTTTGGTTGGTTGAAAGTGTTTGACGGCGACGTTGGGTGTGAGTAGATCGGCGATGTTAGCGGGATGAGAATTCTGTTAATG